>Ga0098034_1000066_pt1 | contig 55764 bp, 83 predicted proteins | sample 2_EtaG_FD_77062 | JGI IMG/M metagenome (GOLD analysis project Ga0098034, IMG submission 77062) | Marine viral communities from the Subarctic Pacific Ocean - 2_ETSP_OMZ_AT15125 metaG | ecosystem: Environmental > Aquatic > Marine > Oceanic | place: Pacific Ocean | collected 2015-01-07
ATTTTAAAAAAGAATTATTTTCTGTCAGGTCATCTATTATATTTTTCTTCTCTATACTGTGAGATACAAAAATCACAGATAGAAGAATAATAACAATGGTTTTTACTGTTTCCTTATTCATTTGAAGAGTCTCCAATCGTGGCCCTTATATAGGGCATCTAGAATATGATCTTTGGTAGGATACTTGTCCCTCACATGTTTATACCAACGATATTCTGGAAAGAGGTACCATGTGAGGGGGTACATGTCTAGGGAAGGATGATGAGACAAACAAGCTCATTAGCCAACATATTTTGGCGGTACATGTCAGAATAAATATAATGACTAGAAATGTGATCATGACGCCTTATTCCCTTTAAGAAAGGCAGGAACCATCCATTCCCATCTTGAAGGGGTCCAATGAGGAGGTCTGCCAGACATCCATATCAAAATGCTTCCATATCCTCCCACGACCAGATAGGCTAGTGTCCATATCCAGTTACCTGCGATAAAACATGCCAAGGCAGCCAGGATTTCCCAAGGATAAGAGGAGAGTCCTGAGAAAAGGGAGCCATGGAAGCCGCCTTTCCTCTTGTTATCTATAGTAATAAAAGACATGACCAGGATGAATATATTCAGAATTACAGCCGAAGTGACCCATCCAGGGCTCATTTCAAGGAGGTCAGCTGATAATCCGAGCAATCCACCGGTGCCAATAGCGTGGGCTGCCCGGAAGATATGATTCTTCGTATCGGCGTGCCATCCTATCTTTCCTCTATTGAGGAAGAGAGTGAAGGATATGAAGAGTACGAATGATGATAAGTCCATGTGAGATAACCTTTGTTTGTGCTGAATCCTTACTATCTATATAAGCAAATGATGTGTTGTCGTATACTCCAGCCCCCTACGTGGGGCGGTTTAAACGCAGAAACTCTTGCTTACCTGAATTCGTGCAAATAGCTGCGGGCAGTAATATCAAACAGATATCACATTTGAAGGGGTAATCAGATCAAAGCTAAATAGAGCATCCTTCTGAATCGTATAAGAAGTGAGCGGGCAGTAAGAGAACCATTGAAGGGGAACCGAGGATAAGACAGCTTCTCTAATGTGGTGTCACAAGCGACCCTGGAGCTACCAAGAAGTGAGCAGCATATCGTGCCTCCCTAGCCCTACAGTGATGAGATATATTCGCGAGGATCATATCAGGATGAAGTCTTAGTGAACAGTTATCCCTATCCCCATATTACCATACCTGATTTCTTTACCTTCCTTACTCTAGTGAGAAAGAAGAAGGTTGTTAATATGAAATCTCCTTCTCTAGTTACCATTCTGTTAGCAATATGGCTAGAGTGAGTAGAATAGTCCATAGGATGAGACCATTCCTATCTCTTTTGAAGTTTTGTTGGTCTGGGGATTCATTCATATTCTATATCCTTTACGAGCTGGGTGGGGGTTTATTAAAGCCAGCTTCATAGTATTGTACAAGAGTGAAAGCTAGAATGATACTTCCCACTCCTGCAAAAGAACCCAATAGAGTAGAGTCTAACCATCTATATGTGAGTATGCCGAAGCCAGGAGAGAAGGCGGCAAAATATAAGCCTACCCAAAATGCGATGCTCATAGCTATGAATAGGAGCAGAAAGAATGTCGCCATCAATTGCGCTCCGGGACAAGGAACTTGATGCCAAAACGAAACTGCTTCAGCACATTACGATCCATGACATCAAAGGTCTCGAGGAAGTTAGGGAATTCATTGCCGAATTCGAAGCCCGTGTCCGGGCCCTCATTGAGGATGGTGGGATAATCACGGAAGTCATATTCCACGAAGAGCCTGGAATTCTTATCCAAGAATGGTGCGGCAATCTGCACACCAAGCTTGTATGTGATCCCTGCTCGGATCTCGAAGGAGTAATTCCTATTTACTGTATCATGGTTGACTCGAATCACGGAGGGCCCGATCTTCGTATAGCCAGTGATGAGCTGTGGCAGAATAGTGAATGTCTTGCCCAGCATGAATTCACCACCCCATCCATCGACCCTATTTTCCTCTACCATATAGAAGCCAGAGGCTTCATATGACCAGCCACGCTTTGTATCATGAGTAATATGACCGGAAACCATATTGACAGAGTATGAGTCTGAATGACCGGCCAATGTCTGAGTGAATGGATATGATGTGTATCCAAGACCACCTCCGGTGCGGAAGTGATGATCACCATGAATCTGGCCAGCCTGAAGCATAAGAGTCAGAGTGGCCAGCATGATGAGAAAAGCCTTGAATTCGATTGTACGATTACGAAACATTTGAAACCTCCTGAGAGTAATTACTTACAATCTATATAAGCAATTTCCTGGATAGTATATACTCATTTGAACAATTCCTTGATATCATTTACAAAAGCGAGACACATACCGGCGATGAGTAATTTCGTGGATGTATCACTAACAGTTATCTCAGACCAAAGCGCGTCGAAACATTCGATCGCAAACAAACATGCAAAAAACCTCATAATTATTCCTCATAATCCTTTTTTGGACAATCGCAGATTGAAATTCCACCGATTGGACGATGGTGATGGACATCGCAAGAATGCCAATGTGGCAAATCTCTGATAGTATTCAAAGCCCAGGCTAATTCCTCTGTCGTTTTAATTAATGGAGCTGGCCAATGAGAGCCAAATCTAGCAACTACAAGTTTTTCACTGTTTAACACCTGTAAACAAGTCTCGCAGAGTGACACTGCACCTAAAGTAGGTCCTCCACATCCCGGACAAGGTGGGTCATAATAAACAGGCATTATCCATCCTTTGTACAATAGGGGCAATCACCCCACGTCCCACTGGCGTCAAACCAGTATCTGCCATTACCATGACAGTTTTCACAAGTGCGATTAGGATCTTTGATGAGTTCCTGAATCTCGCGCATCTTATTATGTACAGCCAGATCGCCATCATACGTTAAAGTTCCGTAATGTGTCGGACAGTATCCTTGTCTGGGTCTTTCCTTAACCCAAATGGGCATGAGTTTAAGGAGCCATTCAATAGCATCAATCAACTCTTCTTCACGAGCGTTCACTTCATCCGGATCAACGAATGTCATTTCGAGACGATTGCTGCGCTCGATCTCTTCTGTGGTCATCGTCGTATTATCCGGCAGAATTTTTACTGGCTCTCCATCAATAGTATATGGAGATGAAACCACAACATTACTCCAATCGAGTGCAGGTGTCGCAGCGATGACTGTTTCGAGTTGAATATGGCCATCGAGACCATCAGCCGCAGACATAGTGTCTGGGATGCATTCACCATGAACTGCATCATACACATTATCTGTAGGTGTAGTACTTATACTGACACTAAGACTCCCCCAGCGATAGCGAATATAAATCATCCTACCATCTTCAACATGACCTTCCCATTGTGAGGGGCATGCACTGCAAGTTTGTTTTATTGATACAACCTTTAGGCGATCAATCTTTGTAGGGATCGAACTCATTTTTACCTGCCATGGCGACCCCAATTGGTGTAAGCTCTTCGATGATCTCGATGGAGTCGCCTTGGTGTGCGAGAACATCAGTCAATCTCTTATATGCATAAGGTGATTCATCAACACCAGCACCTCTAAGCTCGATTCGTACTGGACGATCATCAAGCCAATCGGTTACCATGTCATCTGAAATCTCCTTCTTTGCCTGTGAACGGGACATTACACGGCCAGCTCCATGAACAGTGGAGAACATGTTGGCTGCTCCACCTTCTGACTCCTTGCCCTTAATGATAACAGAGTTATCTCCCATGGAACCACCAACGAATCCATGTTGACCAGGGAATGCTGGAGTGGCTCCCTTACGAACTACGTAGATCATTTCACCATAATGCTCTTCAAGCCAAGTAAAGTTATGGTGGTTATGAACTTCACCTGTGATCTTCCCGCCGATGATATCAGTCACTGTATCACATACCCAATCCCTTCCCATATAGGCATACAGACCAGCTAACTCCATTGCCTTCAGATATTCACGGCCGAGATCTGTGTCCATATCCAGCAATGCTGGCTCAGCGAAGAATCCACCTGATACCTTGGCGGTTCCAAACTGCTCCAAATATGCAAGCTTGATATATTCTGTAGCGATCTTGTATCCAAAACCACGAGAGCCAAAATGGACACCAATCCATACGTATCCCTTTTTATCGAAAAAGAGATCGACAAAGTGGTTACCTGATCCGATAGTTCCAAGCTGCTGGTGAGCTATGTCACTCAAGCTAGCCACATGTGGAATATCCCATGCTGGATGTTGAGAAACCGCCGCAGTCGAAGTAAAGTTAGGTGCCTTCTTGTTGGAGTTCTTACGTCCAACACCAAAGTCGATCGAGTTCCAGATCTCATCCATGAAGTCAGAGACATCCTCACGAATATCTTCGTACTTCACATCGAGCTGAACAGCCTTGTTTCCACATGCGATGTCATATCCAACTCCCGAAGGAGACACCATGTTGCGGTAACCAATGACTCCACCAATTGGCATTGAATAGCCCAAGTGATGATCAGCCATCAAAGCTCCATGGACTGCATCACCCATATCTGGGTTCATACAGATCTCCATCTGCTTCTCTGCATCCCAATCTATAGGATCTCCATGAATAGGCATTCCATTTACAATCAACATCGTTTTGTCTCCTAATAAGACATTTCTGAAGGTGTGTAAACTATCGATCCAACTTCCACTTCAAGAAGATCGGGAAGCGAAGGGACCATTCACCGTTTTCATTCTCCTTGTCGGTGACGTTCTGAAACTTCACCTCAGCCTTCTGGCCGATATACTTATCTTGATTGTTCCAGATCTCTGCCCTCATTTCATCATCGAGGCCGGAGCCTACCTTGGCGAAGACCTTCACACCAGAGACCTCGCCCCACACCTTGATCGAGCCAAGAGTGTCGGCGTATTTCCCTGTGCCAGGTTCGAAACCAAGGACAGCGAAGTCTTCTTCCTGGAAGGATTTTACCTTGACCAGATCATGTGTTCGCTTCCAGGCGTATGAAGTCGTTGGGTGACGGAGCATAGCTCCTTCGTATCCCATGAATTCATATTCCTTCAAAGTATCAGCGATCGCTTCGTGGGTATTATCAACCACTGTATAATCGAGTGGGATGACATGAGTCAGTCCCATCTTTGCAATCACCTCGATGGTGGAAACCATATCGGCTGTGCTCATGATTCGATCGAGCGAACCAACGGCAAACACGTTGAAGAAGATCTTCTCCTTATCGGCTACGACGACATTCTTGTTCCTGACCACAGCACCTTGAATATCCTGAAAGCCGATCTCATGAGAGTACAGCTCACCATCGATGAAATCCAGACCGATTCGGTCCAAGGCTCTGGTCAACTCTTCGGTGATGAAATCGAAACCAACGACAGGCTTACCACTTCGGGTATAGAGACCACCATTGATGAAGATGCACCTGATGCCATCCAGCTTGGGGCTGGCGTACCAATACTCCACACCCTTGTAGTTCCTATCGGCTTCGTACTTGTTGGCCAGCTGAATCTCGAACTTCTTGATCAGCTTCGGCCATACTTTATTGCATGTCGAGGCACCACAGCCAATCCTCAAATCGCTGCGAAGGATACCACCAAAAATCGTGGCAGCTTCTGCTGTGCACGTATTGAAGAATGCGAGGACCAGAGAACGGGCATCGTTGCCGGTTACTTGGCGAGACGACAATTGCACATAAATCTTTTCGAATGTCGTAAATCCTGTTGCGAATGTCTTCGTACCTACCGCCATTTGCTTAGGCAACTTGTTAATAAACGACAACGAGAAGGGATCATAACAGAGACGTAAGGCCTCTTTGATCTGATCGTCGGCTTCGCGAGCCTTCAGAATACCAACCTTCTCTTTGCTTGAATTCGTGGACTGTAATTCAACCACTAATCTTTCCATCATACTCCCCTAAGTCTGAGATACATAAGAGCAACGATTGGATCGTTGATCAATGCGATTTCGTTTGCGGTGATCCATTTTATGGTGTCAGCGGCATCCAAAGGAGTTCATTTTTCATTTATATTCTCCCCCAGCCGCGAAGCAAAAAACACCACCTAAAATGGTGAGAAATGCAGTACCCATAATGGCGCCTGGGTGAGAGAGACTCATTGTTGCTATAGCAAAGACTCCATATAAAAATGTGGTGCCAAGAGTGGCACATAAAATATTCATTGTTTCTCCTTAGCCATTGAAAGCTCGAAACCAGGCGTCGTAGTCCCAGCGGTGATACTTGCGCTTGAGTTTCTGATAGGCCTTTTCGTTGATGAGACCTTTTTCACGAGCTGTGCGCCAAAAGTGTTCACGGCACATACAGAATGTCATCCCAGCAGGAGCTCCCACTGCTGCGCCATAATAAACTCCATGTTCGCGGGCCATAACATTCTTCAGAACTTCTTCGTTGACCATCAGCTGGGATAACCATATCCGAGAAATCCGATAAGAGCGATTTCTGTGGCATATAGATCATCACGAGCAGTGGCGACGGATGTACCTTCACCAAAAACCAGTGGCTGGCCAGCAAACCACATCTTCACATATGGTCGATCAGCACGTGTATCAATGATGTAATCCACACCGAGTGGCGATTTGACGATGTTTACTCCTGGGCGAGATACCATTATGCCTCCACTGTGTCGAAAGCGGTGAGGTAGCCATCCAGGGCCACCGTGAAAGGACCATCGCGATCCGGACAATGGTCGAGGATCGCGTCGAACATGTCATAGGCACCCCAGAGGAAATCATCAGGTGTCAGTGGCAGAGCGCCGCCGGCGGCGATGGTAAGGCCGGATTGAAAACCACCATGCCAGCTCTGGACGAGCTTTTTGGAGGTGGGACAATCGACTGCCTTTGGAGCGGCGGAGAGCATGGCCATGATTCGATCTTTCGTGAGTGTTTTAACCAATTCCTTATACTATAAATATAGGCAAATATGGGCTCAACGTAAACGCTTTTTCAGGGTATTTTTACCGCTCTAAGCCGTTGGGAAACAACCACTTGCCATCCCTCTCGACAGCTCATTCAATCAATACGCCCCAATCAGTCATCTGCTGGAGCATCCGTTTGAGAGGTTGACCGAACCACCGCATTGCTCCAGGTGGAGCACGCTTGATATTGTACGGTGGTTCGTCCTCACATTCCACGCCCATGCAGAATCGTTTGTTATTCACCCATACCCACACTACTTCAGTACACCAACTTCTCTCCATGGGAGAGGCCGGCCGGTAGAATCCCTAACGAGATCACCATCCACTTTGCCGGCCAGGTAGTTTCCATGCCCAGCTCCTCTGCCGTAGTACTTTACAGGGACTGCGATTTTGTCACCAACGTATCGTCTACGTCCGAAATCCTTATCTCTCTTATTACTCTTGCCCATCGATGTCCTCCTGTATAGTGAGTACCTTGATTCTCTTACGTGCATCAGTAGCTGACCAAATTCTACCACGGTCATGAAACACAATAGCGATATCGAGTTCTTCATGAAGCTCTTCACCACCAATGATGTTTTCAAAGTCTGGTAAGTCAACGGGATCTGCAGGACTCAGATTATAATCAGAGCCAAGAATCCTTACCTCTGGCTGAACCCATCTAAGAATCTGCTCGATCTCTCCATCTCGTTCATATACAATTACATCATCTACATTTTCATTCGCCAGCAACATCATCTGTCTTTCGACTATACCAAACGCAGGACCTGATTTCATTGGTCTATCATTTTGGCGGGTGGTTTGTAATCCCGCGATGATAAAATCGCAGTGCGATGCTAGATCATCCAATAATGTGATATATCCTGGATGCCATACATCGAACATGCCGAAGACCATCCCTGTACATATATTGTCTTCTCTAATACGTTCCAATGTCTCTGTTAACATCAGATGACCTTTCCTTCCATAAGTTCAGAGTGGAGTTGGTGTGTTTCAATCACCTCTACCACTTTGGGTGTAAACCTTACCAACTCTACGTCTTGTAAATACGCCATACTCTTTCGAGCATAATAACCAGTACCATTGTGCGACTCTATAATTTTGCGGTGCATGACGATATGTCTTTCAGCATTGACTTTTTTAGGGTAGACCTTGGCATCATCAAAGTCTACCCATTCAGGATTCATACCACAATTCGAAAACTGTTTGGTAGTCCTATTCCTTATCATCCACATTAATGTATGATGCTCGTACTTAGTGGAATCTGTTTAATGATCTCATCTCTGATCGTATTTACATCAGCAGTATGATCTGCTATATCGATATGATCCAATTCATCCAAGCATACAAACAGAGTATCATCTTTCATGATTGCCTTGGTATTATGGTGATGTCCAAAGATCCAAAGCTTTGGTGGTCTCTGAGCGTACAGCGCCTCAAGAAGCTTACCAGTTGAAGATGGCAACATCTTCCAATCATTCGCCATAAACATTTGCATAATCGAATGTGGGCAATCATGGCTAATAACCAACTGAGGCATCCTACGAACCCATGCCGTATAAGCCTTATTCATTTGCTCAGTATTAAGCTCCTCTTCCCTCCACCAGCTTACTCCCTCTGTTCTATATTTCTTATCTACAGAAAGAGCTCCTCTAATGAAGAAGAATTCGAAGAGGCCTTTGCTGGGATCACCAAGATGTCTATGACCATAGTTACCCAATGCCTGAGTAGGCAGATGATCGTAATCATCGTGATTCCCTGGAATGAAAACATGGCTCAAGGGATTTACACTATGAATATGGAAGTACGTGTCCTTGAAACCCATGTCACCAATTTGGATGGAGTAGTCCGCATCCTTGATTAGCTCTTTGTATTGTCTGTGGTGACCATGAACGTCACCAATGATTCTTAGCATTTCGTCTTCTCACTATTAGAGGGCCTATGATCAATATAATCATAAGCCCTCGGGTTGTATACTACTGTACGAATTCTATTGCTTTTATGTATCGCTTTTTCAGGCTTGCTTTGCTTGAGAAGTCTCGCTTTCTGTCTTGTCTATCCAAATGGTCTTCGATATCTGCATGCTTGACCGCTTTGGCTAGTTTACCATGAGCTGCAGCTCTCTTTACGAAAGCGATGTAGTTTTCACCAGGCTTCTTTGTAACAGCTACAATAGCACCGATGATATCCTCAGGGAACCCTTCCTCCCTCAACTTCTCCACTGTCATCTCTGTGTCCTCAAGAATGTCATGGAGCCAACCCACGATCTTTTCTTTTGGATTCGCCAGCTTCTTAACCACATCAGTAAGGTGGTATCTGAAATAATCATTGCCAACCTTGTCCGTTTGGCCTCGGTGATATTGCTTAGCTAGATCACGGGCCTTGTTGACAAGATTGGATTCTGTTAAAAGCATGACGTCTCCCTAGTTAGTGTACCAATCGTTTCTGATTCACCTCGCCGCAGTAATGGTGGGCACAGCAGGACTCGAACCTGCGAATCTCCTCCTTGTAAAAGAGGCTCCATAGCCGCTAGGAATTATGCGCCCGAATTAAGAATTCTCATACTATCGTTGGGAAGGGCATTCCCACCTTTGGACATAGATCATTATATGCTTCATACAATCTATTTAACTCTTCCCTGATCAACATCATTTCTGATTCAGTGAGCTGATAACCAAAGGACTTGTTTTTCGATTCATCATATGATCGAAACAATCTCTGTAGCTCTTCCACATTAGTCGATTTGTCTACCATTGAGAACCTTTCATTATGGTGGCCCTGAAGGGAGTCGAACCCTTACTGAACACGTTTTGAGTGTGCTGCCTCTTCCATTGGGCTACAGGGCCATGTAATAACTATTCTGTTAGTAATATGGTACACGCGATGGGAGTCGAACCCACATTAGCCTGACTGAGAATCAGGGGTCCTAGACCATTAGACGACGCGTGCATATTATGGTGGGCCCTCTGGGACTTGAACCCAGGACCAATCGATTATGAGTCGAACGCTCTAACCAGCTGAGCTAAAGGCCCAGAATAATGATCGCTCTGACCAGGTCGCTCGACGTTCGATATAGGAAGCCCTCCGGCACGTGCAGCCAAGCCTCCTTCAGTTCCCCTATTTGTCGCCCTCATTGCAGAGCAATATGGCGGCCAATGAGGGATTCGAACCCCCAACCTACGGTTTCGAAGACCGTGGCTCTAGTCCATTGAGCTAATTGGCCAAGTGGTGGGGCAGGTGGGATTTGAACCCACTATCACTCACTTATAAGACGAGCTCCTATACCAGAATTGGAATCTGCCCTACATGTTCTATGGTGGGGATGACGGGAGTCGAACCCGTAACACACAGATTTTAAGTCTGCTGCCTCTTCCATTGGGCTACACCCCCATTATACTCGTGTCACCTTCTCTGTCTTATATATAGCACCAATGGTATCGAATTTGACAGAACCTTGATATCTAATCAAAACAAGTACGTAATGTGAATCGATGCTGTGCCTTTTGAGCATATCGGCAAGCCACGGAGAAGTTTCAACCACCTTGTATGTCAAGCGATAATTACTAGACTCAGCCATTATAAATTCTTCACCAGGCTTCATATCCATAGCAGTAAGCGACTCTGGTTCTTGCTGTTCATATGAAAGTTCTGCTCCACATACGATACAAAAATTGTTTTTGCAGCCTTCGCAATAAGTCCTGCCACAACAAGAAACTTCTCTATACTTTATGGAACTTCCGTGTCTGTGTAATGTACCAAGACCTTCATATATCATGACATAACCTTTTATGAAATGGTAGGGGATGCTGGATTCGAACCAGCGACCACCGGTTTAGAAGACCGGTATTCTAGTCCACTGAATTAATCCCCCAATATATTCTTCGTTGTATGCGAGGCTATAATGGACTTCCTTTATTTCCCATCCTTATGTATATCTATAATCCACAACGGTGTAAAAGTATACCAAAACCTGCTTGAGAACCATTGTTTAAGCCGCTTTACAGAGGCTCTAAGAGCATTGAATCTCTGCTCCACATGAATATATGGATGGAGCCAGCAGTGGGATTCGAACCCACGATCTCCCGATTACGAAACAGGTGCTTTATCACTAAGCGATGCCGGCATTAATATGGAGGACCAGAAGGGAATCGAACCCTCAATGTGTCGTTAACTGTTGCTAGGTTAAAAGCCTAGTGCTGACAACCACTATCAGCGTCTGGTCCACAGTGATAAAGTCGCCAGCGCTGGTGCTTGTTATCCAGCTTTCGGCTCGGTGACGTCTGCAGTACGTCCAAGCAAGGCAGATCATAGTTCATCCTGAATCTGAAGTCACTGGCTATTATGGTTGCAGGACTGGGTTTCGATCCCAACGTCTCGGGGTTATGATTCCTGAGTGGTCGCCAGACCTCCTGCATCAATTTTAGTATACCGAGAGTTCTCTGTTTCCACGTACAGGGACCGCGGGTTGCACGTGACACAAGACCATTCCGCTTGCGGGCGGGAGAATGTAAGGGCGGTAATCGCATCTACATAGCTTCGAAACTACGATCATCTCGGTAACATCATTTACAAAAACAATGAAACAATAGATCCAATACTGAATGCAACTCCAGCACAAAGTGGGAGATATCAAACACCACAGAAATCATAGAATCTATCATTCAAACTATCTTGTTCCACTAGAGCCTCCTTACGGTTTAAACTTCTTCACGACTGTTGTCACGACCTCAGCTTCGTCAATGATATGAGGATATAGATTTGCTGTATCCACAATGTCAAAAAGCTCAGCCATAATCTTCAAGTTCTCTTCATAAGTCCGTGTGGTCCATTGGTCCATAAACCATTTGATCTCTGCTTCATCACAACCACTCTGCTTCATAGCATTTCTGGCTGTGGCCATCAATACGAAAGCATTTCCATCAGGACCTGAAAGATCGATGATTAACTGAGGCTTATTCATTGTAACCTTTCTTTGTTATGGCGCAGTGGGGAGGAATCGAACCTATATCATTTCGCTATTACCTGTCGGCAATCCGCCATCGCAGGGGTCATATGTATTTCTCTACTGACGGAAAGTAGATTCACATACGAACTGATATAAAATGATAGCCGACCTTCTCATAGATAATGAGGCGCTCTACCACTAAACTACCACCGCACAAAATATGGTACACGTGAGGGGACTCGAACCCCCATCGACGAGAGTGAAAATCTCGCATCCTAGTCCAATTAGACGACACGTGCATATTAACTAGCGAGGTTCAAAAGGTATCTCGAGATTTCCTCTATTCCCCCTTACCAACGACTTAATCCTTCAGGGATTCGAACCCTATTTTCCCCCTCACGGCAACATCCCCATTATGGTGGGCGCCAAGGGTAACGATCCCTTTATCTTCCGCGTATCAGACGGAGGCATTTACCATTTATGCTAGACGCCTACAGTACTTTTTCTTGCCTTGCCAACCCCAACTCTCTGTCTTAGAACCTTTCATATTATGGCGGAACCGAGGGGCCATGATCCCCCACCTACTCCCGTGACAGGGGAGTGCTCTACATTAAGCTACGATTCCATTTTCTTTATCAATTTACTGTATCGTCTCTATGTGTCGAGTCGATAGTCAAATCTCTTTTGCAATGTTGGTCATCAGTCTGCCGAAGAGCTATGGCAGTTCTGCCTCTTTTCAAAGTGTATGGTGTATAGTTACCACCATATTTTGACCAAGTGAATTTGTCTCCTTTATATGGGAGACGTTTAACTTCTACAGTATCCATGATTATTCTCCTTACAACTAATATAATCAATTTCTGGACAATTGTAAACTACTTTGCATCTTTTGTGCCATAGACGATATGACCCATATAGATCTGGATGATGAAGAAGAATCCGGTTACGAACCAGCCGGCAGCGGCCATCAATGTAACAATGCCGATATCATAAGTTATGTCAACCCAACGTGGAACTGGGCGAGCGCAGGCCATTTTCCGAAACACCTCCAGTATCGCCTCTTTCTTCTTTTTGATATCATCTGTCTCATTAAATCCGGTAGTTTCTTCTTCTACCAGGTGGGCAATTAACTTCGCAAAACCTATCATACCACCAACGATGATGGATATGAAGATTGTCCACCAAGCATATAGCCAAGCTATATTGCTAGCCCAACCTATATCATATACTGTCCCTGCGACCATCGAGGCGGCGAATAATGTATTCATAACTACCCACCTGAAAGCTTTACCTTTTTTCTTAGCCATTCCAACCTTTCTGTATGGCGGAGAGCCAGGGAATTGAACCCTGTGTGCCTTTTACAACACGACAGTTTAGCAAACTGCTTAGCAGACCAAATGCAATGCTCTCCATTATTATGGCGGAGGCGTAGAGAATCGAACTCTAGACGCAGTGTTTGCTACGCAGCCGGGTTCAAACCGGTGTCCTCGTCCATGCCGGACCACCTCCATTTACAATCTTTCTTAAATGGCTCCTGCCCAGGGAGTCGAACCCCGAACCGGTCGGTTAACAGCCGACTGCTCTGCCATTGAGCTAGACAGGATCATGTAGTGGCTGGCCTCCAAGGATTCGAACCTTGAATCGACGCCTTCAGAGGACGTTGCATTAGCCGGTTATGCTAGAGGCCATCATTCTTACAGCAGTGGTAGATCTCCAATCAACTGCTTGATCAAGTCTGAATCACATGGACCAAGTGATACACCAACCAAAGTATCTACGATAATCTTGTTCGAGTCCGATACGTTCATCTGAACCGTATCAGTCCACTTATAACGAGGCACCTTACCGTCAGGATCGCGGCTGATGATATCTTCAAGGACCTCTCTGTTCGGCACCTTATGGACGAAGATGTATGGATCAGTCAGCCACGGCAAAAATTCATGCCATTCTTTTGGGTCCATAATCTGCTGCCTCATACACTCAGCATGGATATGAGCCACTTGTGCTGCCATCAACCCTGGAGTAAAACCAAGGTCAGTGCGGATCAGGATACTCTGTCGCAGGTTTGCCATTTATTCGTCCACCTCCGTGTAACCCTTCTTGTGCTTCTGCTTTCGAGAATAATGCTGACGATCTCCCTTGGAAGCGTGTGGCTGAGTTGCTCTTCCACCCTGGCCTCTGCGAATCTGTCGTCTGAGTTCCTCGTAATCGATACCAACTGCGTCCATGGTCTTCATGGTTTTTCCTGTGTAAAAGTGTGTAGTCTAAATATAACCATTTGTACTGCGATTGTAAAGGCTTTTATATATAATCTTCAACCCCTTTTTCATCACCATCATCTTCGAGGCAGTTCCAGGGAGTGGAACCATACCACTGTGGGTGCTCTTTCAGATAATCACCATCCACTTCGACAACATCGACCTCGCCTGGGCCCGTGAGCCCGAATTCCTCGTGCAAATATTCATGTCGAGCGAAGTGTTCGGCTTGGGCTGGATTTTCTGCAACCACTGCAGCCTTGACGATTGTTGATACCATGAAACACTTCAACGACGGTTCGGCTGGTGTGAGCGCCTCATCTTTGGCTGGAATCGATGCGATCAGCTTATCCCTCTCTTCAGGGTCGAGTGACGCGATCCACTCCAATGCAACCTGCTCAAATGCCTTCACGTAATTTGCATCCTCCGTATCAGTAGCCATTTTCAATCCTATGATTCGGGTCCGAGGAATAATTCATCCCAGCAGGCGTCGGAGCACATCCCCGAAATCCACTGTTCGACATCCATGCTCGTTCCGTAGATCGATGCGAGCTCATGGGTCTCAAAAGTTGGAACGTATTCACGCCCGCAGTGAGGACACTTAAGAACCGCATTCAATTTCGTTTCAACCATTGTGCCTCCATATCCATTAAACCTTACATACTAAATATAGGCAATTTTGAGGGTATCGTAAACGTCTTTTCGGAACTAATTAACCTGTCGTAAATCCAATGTTTATGATGACTTATGGAAGCCCCCGAGGGATTTGAACCCTCACCCAGCACGTTCAAAGCGTGCCTATGCTACTTACACCAAGGGGCTATATGGTCGGGTGCTCAGGAATCGAACCTGGCTAGCGCAAGCGCTGGAGGGTTACAGCCTCCAATGTATCCCAGTACTCACCCGTTATGGTGCTCGATGTAGGACTCGAACCTACGAAATCACCTGTATGTCAAACAGGTCCCTTAGCCACTAGGGTAATCGAGCATATGGTGCTCATGACTGGATTCGAACCAGCGATCCCGAAGGAACAACGCCCTCAACGTTGCGCGTATACCAGTTTCGCCACATGAGCATATTCATGATATTTCAGGTGTATGCATCTTTTCATCATACGGATATATTTCAAAGAAGTACGAAAATCCTTTGTACTCAATTGCATAATCCAATATGGCCTTACATACGACCTTATTATAGAACTCTTCTATAGTCATCGAAGGAGTGAGAGTACCGCCTAACTTTCTGGCGAGATCTATCTCATCACGTATCTTCGACTTCCTTGTCATTGAGAGTCTATACATTTATTACCTTTATTCAAATAAATGGAGCCGTAGGTGGGAATCGAACCCACGATCTCTTCCTTACCAAGGAAGCGCCCTCACCTTGAAGACCTCTACGGCAATTTGTAGATATCGTTCTGTCGAATATAGTCATAAACACCAGCAGAAAGTAGATGTCTAATGCTGAGACCTTTTCAATTCTATCTCGTACCTCTGATGAAGAAACCTCCATTATGTGGTAGCCCTGGAGGGAGTTGAACCCCCTAGCTCTGGTTCGTAGCCGAAGCGCCTCAATCCCTAGGCAGGGCTATAGTCAATATCGAACTCAAACAGTTTTTAATGCAATTGGCCTGAAAAATTAATTCAGTTGATACTCAGAGCCACGTAGAGGCTTGCATTGTTCTGAGTGGTTGACCGACGGGACTCGAACCCGCATACTCTCGATTCACAGTCGAGAACCTTAATTCCTTTAGGCTACGGTCAACACGGGTGAGGGAATTGAATCCCTCAATATGGCACGGGTAGTAGGTATCGATCCCACTGCGATCGGGTTTGGAATCCAATCCGCTGGCCACAGCTTACCCGTATATTTCTATTTGATTCTCTGCTCTTTTCTTGGTACCGCTACTTCATCTCTCTTAAAGAAGAAAACATATCCACCGTAAAGTAAGACAGCGGCAATACCAAGATACAACATCACATCACTTCCACCGCCACTTACTCCAACCGTTACTCCTTCAGTAACTCCATTCATAACCATATGGTGCCCATGGTAGGATTCGAACCTACAACACACAGCTTCTAAGGCTGCTGTCTCTTCCAATTGGACTACATGGGCATATTAAAGCGGAGCTCTATTCCATTAGGCCATCACACCCGAAACGGACAGAATTGAAACACTGAAAACGTGATAAGCGAATCAGACGTTCAATTCCCCTCCTATCATTTGAAGCATCCGGATGGTGGCCGGAATCTCTTGGCGAGCGAAAGTCGCCAAGGCTCTGTCTACCGATATTTGAGCTATGCTTCATAATGGCTGGGGAAGTAGGACTCGAACCTACGTACCGTTTTCAACCGGTCGACCGCATTAACAGTGCGGGGCATTGCCAACTCTGCCACCTCGGTATATTTCTGTGTCTTCTTCAAGATCAATTTCATGACCACATTTGCATCTGAAGTATCTGCCAGTGTCATCAACTCTTCGGTGACGATGGATCCAGTCTTCGTGGAAATTGCAGCCTTGATCTTCTTTCATGATAACCTTTCAATAATGGCTGGGGAAGTAGGACTCGAACCTACCTCATTTCCGGTTAACAGCCGGACGCTATCGCCTGGACAGCTCTTCCCCAATATATTATGGTCAGGGTGGAAGGATTCGCACCCTCGGCTTCCTCGCCCCAAACGAGGCACTCTACTGGACTGAGTTACACCCTGACGTATTCTTGTATAATACTCTCAACTAGAGAGCGGTGCTTCGAATGATAGTACTGATGATGGTTTGGACAAATTGGAACCAAATTCTTTGGGTCGTGATTTGTTTTATCGCCATCTGCATGATGAACCTCCACTGCAAGTTCTTCGCCGCATACTATACATTTCTTTTCATGGTGTGCAAAACATATCTTCCTATAGTTCTGGCCTTTCCAACAGCCATTATTTTCTCCACTACGAAAATATTTATTGGAACAGGCATAACCACATGTCTGCTTCTCTTTAGGACAACCTTTTTTTGCTTCAAATTCATCCCCACAAACCGGACAATTCTTCTTTATCCACGGATACTGTGGGTTCTTCGTATATTGATTGGCCATTGCATTCCCCTTTCGCAATAAATATCATTGCCTAAGGTTTGGAATACATCCAAATCAATAGCACATATTATGGAGGCCCCGTTGGGAGTCGAACCCAATAGGAAATCGCTTTGCAGGCGACCCGCTTGCCGTTGGCTTCGGAGCCGAATATTTAGGTTACTTTATCATCCGTCCTTTGGCCACCACAGCCGCAGGGTTGAGAATCAATTTCGCCTGAGGTTGGACGTCATTCACTGGTTAGGATCCTAACTACTCAGCCTCAAATCGTGTGGATCAAGGGACTTAAACCCTTGTAGAGGAGATACATCCTCCATTGCATCGTAGCAATTAACTACGGTGGCCGCTATCATGGCATCCCAATTATGGTGGAGAGTGGGAGAATCGAACTCCCATGGCTTCGGTGCAAGCGAGGCGTGTGACCCATCAGCAACTCCCCAAATTTCGAGAGATAAGATACCGAAATATCTAATAGGCGTCCCTATGACAAAATTATCTCCCTCGTCCTGTATGCTCTCTGTCAGGGTGGCAGGATTCGAACCTGCGTATTCTCGATTCCAGGTCGAGACGATAGCCGGACTTTCGTTACACCCTGACAGAGAGCACAACATATCCGTCGTAAAATGGCCAGCAGATAAACATCGAAGAATAGGGTCATGAGCCCCGAGGGTCTTTCCTCGTCCGCTAGTATGGAGCCGTCTCTCAGATTCGAACTGAGTATCTCTACTTTACAAGAGTAGCGCAAATCCTAATTTGCTTAGACGGCAAGTTTGCCAGGTGTCCTATACTTAGACGATAGACTGCGAGCTAGGCATTTCTCCTAACATTTCCTGGACCAATGGAAGCGGGCGAGGTTGCTGCCACCTCTAGCTACCCGGATTATGAGTCCGGGAGGATCACTGGATCTACCCGCGGATCGTACTGTGACATTACATCCGCCACGTCTTAAGTGCCTGAAGATGTGGAGTCGAACCACTTGCGAACCTGCTCGGCCAGCGTCCTTTGACGGAGCCTCTGAGGAATCGAACCTCTTTCATCCCGTGTCCGCGGAGACATTAGGGAAACCACCAACGGCGTCTTCAAAATATGGAGGGGTATACGGGAATCGAACCCGTCTATCTTGGTTGGAAGCCAAGCATCTTATACCGATGGATCAATACCCCAAAACTATGATGGAGATGGATGGGAATCGAACCCGCGTCTTCCGGTACTCTGCCACTGAGTTACCATCCCACTTTATGGTGGAGGCCCCGGGAATTGAACCCAGTTGTCTGGTACTTCAAGCCAGCGCATTGACCACAATTGCTTGACCTCCAAATCTCTTTTTGATCCTCAAGCCCCACCATCAGATCATCCAGATTCAGGATTTCTGGTTGCATGGCAACCACATCAGATGCTTGCACCCGATGTCCTCAGGTTCTCACGTCTATGCTCGAGGCCCACCCAGTAAGAGGTTGAGCGCCTCTTTACTTCTTAGTCGGAATATAGGACGCTATCGCCCTTCATTTCCTTTCGAACCACTTCAGAGCGGTACTTGTTCACGTCCTGTTTTCCATGTCGTTCGAACATTCGATGCCAGAACTCCAATTCGGTACTGGACATCTTCCTCACCTGGGACTGCCAGGATTCAACCTTCATGTAGAACCTTTCGCTTAATAGTTCACGTTTCCGATACCGGCCTGGCGGGCGGAATCGAGCTGCTTAATCAGCGAGGACTGCTTACGATTCGAGGAATCCAGCTGGCCCTTAAGAAATTCAACATAGCGAGCCAATTCCTTTTTCGTGTAGCCATCGAGTTCAACGACACCAGCTTTGCTCATGTCTCTGAACATTTCCTTGTCTTGCTCTACGAGGGTCATTTCCTCTATCCTCTGTCAGTGTCTACCAAAACCTTATACTATAAATATAGGCAATTTCTGGGATATCCTAAACGCTTTTTCGAAACTAATTGAGGACCCTCTCTAAGTCCAATAAAAGCCCTCTAGAACCCTGCTTTTGAGCGCTCTAGAGCTGATTCTAGAGCTCCGAATCAGGCTCCCCGATGTTTCACCCATGGCTGACATCAGGGCAATAAAAAAGGGGAGAAACCGTATGGTCTCTCCCCGCTTATCTGAAATTCAGAGTGGAGCTAAACCATAGTATTCTCGACGATGGCATTCTTACTATCATGACATACATAGCCGAGGGCGGGCTGTAAGCGTTCGAGCCACAGTCCGGATTCTATCAGCGTTGATGTAAATTGAATAGTAAGCATTTCTGAATTCCTTATAATGGAGCCAGGCCATCCGCGTTAACGAACAACCCGGCATATGTTATGGTGGCGAAGGCTGGTATCGCTCCAGCATCTTGTCCGAAAACCGTTCTATTATATTAAACTACCTCGCCATACGAAGTAAATATAGGCCAAGAATGGCTATTTGTAAACCACTACGTGAAAAAAGTTCTAAATATCTTCCACCAAGGCTGACCACATGTCTGCAGTATGCAGAGCTCGTGAGAGCGGTGCTGACGCATACATCATATCTCTTGTGCGATTCTCTTCCTTGTATAGACCATCATGACCAAGAATTGCTAGATACTCATCGTCTGAAAGTTCGATGCCAAACTGGCCTAACAACCTTACACTACGCTGAGCATGAGTGAGGCCATCCTGCAACTTATCGTTGAAGGTATAAAGCATTCCCTTATTTCTATGCCAGTCAGAAGTCTGAGGTAGATACATAGCCTCTCCTTCTCTAGTTCCGATCTTGCCGATGTCGTGGAATAGACCCACAAGGACGAAACTCTCTTCTGGGATATCGATCTCAAAGCATGCTCTCACCTTGAGGACATTCTTTGTTACCTGGAGTGTATGACCAACAAGGCCGCCGGGATAACATGAGTGATGATCTGTCCTCGAAGCAGCCGGAGCGGTGAAGTATCTATCACCAATCTCTTCTAACATAGCCTTAATCTTCTCTTTGCGATCACCTTCGAAATGCTTTTCGATCAATCCTTCAACAAACTCTATATACTTCTTAATACGTTCTTCGTCTGTCATTACTTAGCCTTTGCTTTTTTCTTCTTACCGTTATCGAACTGCTTACATGATACCAATAGCGAAATGGCTGTTGGCTGCTTGCATCCGAGAACACAACGTTTACATTTATTATCCACCTTACCTTTGGATTGCCAAAGGAGTAGATCATCTGATACTCTATCCTGTACTGTGAGGATATCCTTATGGTTCAATTCAGGCTTGAATTTCACCCTTTGCTTTGAGCCAAGGCGAGTCCATATGCCATCCTTGAATTGTGCCACGAATCCACGTGAAATCTTTGAGAGCCCCAAGCTCTTATATAGTGCCAGTGGGATCAAGTAGAATCTGTCGTTAAGAGGATCGTACACATATCTCTGCTTAGCATCTCTCGGCTTCCTATGGAAGAAATACCGATGAGGCTTTGCCATGACGAGGATAGTTCCTTCAGGGAATTGCTCCTCAACAGCCAAAGGAGCCAGCTGCTTCATGGAGTTGACATTCCGTCCATTAGCAACTGCCTCTTGCTTGTATTCGTTCCTGCGTCTTACGATCTTGAATTTGCCATCAGCCGATACTTCAAAGAATTTCTTATCAGGGATCTTTCCTAAAGCGGCTTTCGGTAGGATTGTAAACCTATCCCATAGGACGTTAAACGCCATATCTTTCATTGGCTTCTTGCTGTTGTCTACAGGATGAATATTATAGAATGTGTTCAACAAAACCTCCTCTGTTAGTAGAGGTATATAAGCAATACTGATACAGCTTTATACTACGCCTTGATGTCTAGTAGATCTCCGTATTTCGTGAAAGCTGGAATCTTAGCAAGCTTTGGTGCCAATTGTTCGACAGCTTTCTTCAAGCCTTTCCAATCATTGGCTTCCTCATACTGATTGCTAGCGATCACCCATACGTCAACCTGCATAGCTGACTGCTTCGTGAAATTGATCTGCGTAGGATGGTGGTCATATGCATAGACGACCATATGTAATCTCCAACCTTGAGGGACCAGAGGCTCTACTTGTTTGGCCAGAGACTTGGTGCCAAAGATCGCGGTCAGCTGTTGATGAAATTCACTTAGGTCACCGTTGAAACTGTCCACGGCTTTAGGAGTTGGCTTCACCTTGAACTTCAACGAAATCATGGGGGACCATGGCTTCATATCTACATCCCAAGTAGCGCCTATCTTTACGTTACCATACTTCTTATCAGTTGTATTCTTGTAGCCCATTGTTGTCCTCCATATTAATGTCGATGTCGTTCCTACTAAATATCAACTAGGAGGTCGATGTGCTAGGTAATTGTTTTGCAAACTCAGACATCCAGGGTTTTATAATACCAGTAGCTGCACCGGGTACTTGCTTTGCAGTGATGAAATAAAGCGCTATAAGTACATTCATCTGTTTTGGTGTAATGTATTTATTCTTTTCTATGAACGTCCCAATCGATCTAATCATTTCGTAGTTACTTTGCTTACCAGTATACCCTGTCATCAAAAAATGAACCATAGCGACAGTCTCTTGAACCTGAGGTGGTGTAAACGATGGGCGAGGTATTTTGTTTTTGACCTGCCAATCCTGAACACCATTTACGCCAAACTTCATAATATGATCTTTTTGCTTGTCCGACATATGTCTGCCTTGAACAAAGGCTTGACTATATAGAGACATAACAAAATTGTTATCAAGATCCCATTTCCCATCAGTACAAAGTCTTTTTGCGATCTGTGATTTGTCACCAATCATTTCACCAAGCTTCTGATATGGAACACCTAAAGTTTTTTCACAGATCTTCGCTGTAACTACTTCCCAGAACTTTGTATAGGCCTTAAGATTCGTATCGACTTTAACATTCTCAATTATTTGTTTATTGTCTGTTGCTGTCATGGCCAATTCTTGAGCCTTTTTCTTGGCAGCCTCAGCCATTGGACTTAACTTCTTCTTCTTGTACGTGGTCCTTGACTTGAATACAGATTTTGCAATAGGTTTGCCATATTTGAATTCATGCGAATATGAAATAATGAAGAAAGCACATTCTTGACAAACTGATAACTCTGCATCTTCTTCAGACTCGCCAACCGGTACCAAAGTATATTGATCATATACCGGAACATCACCCATGGCCGCAAGACCTTGGCGAGTCTGAACAACTTCACAATATTCACACGAAAAAGACACATCATTGATACGAAGTGTCTTCCATACAAATTGCTCAATGTATGAATCTAAAGCTTTCCTGAGTTGCGTATCCATGTCTTCCCTTTACTAGAAGTTTACATGCTTTATAATAACTTGCCCACATAAAGTAAATGCCCCTGGACGCATTAGCAATCCAGGGGCAAATCAACGTTTAGAGGTTCAAGCCCTCCATACGTCTAAAGCGAATAACCACGTCAGACCACCTCCTCTCTATTCACGCTGTACTACTTTTGTGCACAGCGGCTAAGATCTCATCTTTAACAAGATCGGGTTTTTCGAAAACTTCCTTCTCCCAAAAGCGAAGAAGGACCAAACCATTTCTTCGGGCTATCCAGTTTTTCATCATATCATTCTTCTTAGCCTTCAGAATATGATAGCGCTTCTTTGTTGTATCAGCGTCTGGATTGCCATGCCAGAAGTCCCCATCGGTTTCTATAAGGATGGGATAATCCTCTAGCTTAAAATCAAATACCTTCCAACCGTCGATAAAGAAAATAGGATGTTCTGATTCAAATTCAATGAACATACCTTTGAGCATCTTCATCATTTCCAATTCAAGACCAGTACGTTTTCTACCCTTCCTGTTTGGCTTGTTCCTCCAAGCCGATAGGCCCTGTTTCTTCTCCGTTATCCTCTTCTTCTTTTTCGCATATAACTTTTCTTTCGAGTCCATCTACTTTCTCTTTTAGGAATACGATCTCCTGTTCAAAGTTCGATAGGTGATCTGTAAGTTTTCCGACCCGAGATTCCAAAAGAACACAACGACGATGAACAGCGACCATGATAGCTATAGGATCAACATCCAGATCCTCCGTACCGAGATTGTATTTATTATCTCCCGCTCCGACCAAATTTGTCATTTCTTAACCTTTTTTCTTTTCTTGAATAGGAATGATAAGTCGAATTCTGAATCCCTTATATTTTCATTCCTATGGAGCATGACAGCCTCTAATTTGAAGGCTCGTGATTGACCACCAAGATTCTTTGTAGTAGCAAAGCCAAATTCACGATTGATCTCTACTAACCTGAACCATTCTTTCTGGTATGGATAATCTGCCACCTCAACCATTCTACCAAGATCGTCTTCAGTGGGTACCAATTCCTCTGGAGGGTCTACATACTTCAAATACTCGATACCATAGAAATTATCCAGAGGCGCTGTCTTTACCCGAATCCTTTTTTGCTTCTTCTTCGTGAGGATGTTCTCCACCTTCTTTTTTCTTGATTTTCTTTTTACCTTTGGCTTCTTTTCCTTTACCATCAGTTTCATCTCTTTCTGCATTGGTGAATTCGTCGGAACAATATTCGATGGCATTTCTTAATTGTGCATTTTCATTCTCACCATCTTCAGCAGGTGGTACATTGATATGATGCGTGGCATGAAAACTACCATCAGCTTGCTTACCAATCTTGTAATTCTCGGGCATGAGCTCTGTTCCTGTACCTTCTTCTATTTCATGTCTACCACCCAAAACATTATCAAGGCTTTCCATGATAGCTGACAATGCATCATCTTCACTCATATGCTTACTTCCTATAGGAGTAGAAATATGGTCAACAGAATCATCTGCTATATCTGTAATCGTTAGCTGTTCACCTGTTAGCTCTTTATACTGCTCGAGCAAATCCTGGACAATAGCCAAGATTCCCGCACCGAATGAGGACATATCAGCCACTGAAAGATTGAGATTCTTATCACAACTGAGCACGCGCTCAACATCTACCAGGCCAGAAACCTCTGACACTGTTGAGAAGCCATTCAGTTCATCATGTAGTCTGATTGTCTGATGCTTGATTGTATTGCAGAAGTTGTAGAACCTTACATAGGTTCTGGCAACTTTTTTTAGATTTTCAGGTGTTGTCGTCATCATCATTCTCTTCACCATATTCTACAACTACAAGGTTGAATTTAGGAACAGAGTTTGATAGATCTGATTCTATGTCATATTGATCTAGTAGTTTTGCCATGTTGCCTTCACACTCTTCATACATATAATACATCATCCTACCAAGTGTGCTTGTTAGGCCTTGTTCTTCTAGATGTTGGATAACCAGGTTGGCTACCATCCATCTCCTGAAAGCTTTATTTTGTACCAAGTCCTCATTGGCGAGTAGTGTTGGTACTTCTTTCCGGAGTGCTGCTATTTCGCTTGTAATTTGTGAAGCGATAGCAATGAGTCTATTTTTGAGTACATCCTCATCAACTTCGAGGAGTGCTGGCACGTCGTCCATTTAACACCTTCCCATTAACCATTTCAGTAGTTGAGGCTAACTAATGACACGTTCAAATTCTGCTGGGTGAGCCGGGAGACTGTGACAGCATTGATGTATGCCACTAGTTAGCCTGTAGTATAAATATCTGATACGTCCTAATCTAATACTTCATCTTCATCAACCACGACATATGACTTCGTGTCTGTATTCCATTCGACAGGTGTGAGTTCGTAGTTATCATGCTCTATTGGATTATAGTCAACGAGCTTCTTGTCTATCATCTCACCTACGTATGAGAGTGGAATTGGTATATAGAAATCGGCGGTATTGGGATTGAAAATCATGTTACCCATAAAGGCCTTATTCGTAGCATTCATCTGATCATATAAAAACATCAATGTAGTTTCCATCAAGGCAAACTTTTTACCAAAATTCTTATAGATCACCCTGGATGAGAGCTTCCTATTTGAATAGCCAAGAGCCAAAGCCTTGCTCGTAAAGGCTACAGTAGCGAGTGATTCCTCACTGATGTTGACATGGAAGAATACCCCATTCCTAACATTGACGATGACCCATACTTTGTAGTCATTATCAATGATCGAGTTCATAACGATCTGGGCACTAAGTTGGCCCGGAGTCTTTAAGATCTCTGCTCTATCCTTAGGTGTTTTATTTGACTGTAGCAATTTCTGCTCCGCTACGAGGAATAACAATACCAGTCTGCTCCTCGATCATCTCTGGATTGGAGCATGACTCGTTGAATGTTGCGAACTCTGTTCCTGATTCCCATCTACCACACGAGGCAAACAGACAGCCAAACATGTTCGATAGATAGTCAGCCGAAGAGTAATCGCACTTCTTAATCCTATCACATCCAGGCAATAGACCTTCAGCCTTTTCAAAGCCCATCTTAATTAACTTATCTCTAAGCAACCAGTGTAAGCCAACGATGAACTCTTCTTCACAGAACTTTAACCTTCTACTCATCTGACCAAAGAGTGATCCCCATGTCTGCTCCACCTCATACGAACAACTACGTGACATGAGATTATATGAGTCCTTGTAATGAGCAAGAGAACGTAGGTTCTCTAGATCACGAAGGTTATCAAACACCTTGGTTCTGAACGCAGGGTCGGCTTCAACCATATCATACACATGAGTGTATAGAACATAGTCACCAAAGTCAGCAACCTTATAATCAGTGAACTTTACTCCAACCCTAGCTCTTGAATGCTGATCGAATTGGCAGATGGGTGTGTTGAAGACACGATACCTAACCATGTCTTCATCGCAGTTACCCATTAGAACCTCAAGTTCTTCAACACCTTTTCTGAGCTGCACTGTTCCTTCAACTATCATATGGCCTCCATGAGTTCTTTATCGCTAATATATAATTCGTTGACTCCCCATTCTGCGACAGCCCGCTTTACAATTTCAGGGTTCGACCAAAAAATCTTACCAGCGTAATAACCGATCAATGGGAACTTACGCTCGATGGCATCCACAATTTTCGTATACAAGAGTCTCATATACTCACCTTCTATATCATCGGCAAACTTCATAGCTGAGATCGAAAGGAGGTTCTGCCCGAAGTGATAAGAGTGCTGATAACACTGTGGTAGGAACGCTCTAGCTGACTGCCACGAGCCAGATCCTTTCTCCAATACGTCTCCGTATAGATCCTTGAGGCCTTCGAGTGCAGTGATATCATGAGGCATCTGATCCGTAGGAAATATGTAATCACAATCTATCTTGTTGTTGTCTCTACATCCAATAGACATGAAAGATGTGAACGGAGTATGGGTGTGCCTATCAAAAAGCCATCGCGGCACTCCTCGTACGCGGAAGACAAATTGTACCATCTCTCGTGCCTGTGGTAGTGTATTGTCGGTGAGAACAGCTTTGATAACTTCAAGCTTACCCTCGAGAGGAGTTCTACTCCATTTTTCTTCATAGTCGTTATCTCCCCACGTTGCCGTGGAAGTGACGAACATTGTCTTATATGGATTTGCCGAATAGTCCTCTAGCGTAACTTCAATGTTCTCTGGAGTGAGTGGCAAATACTCCGTGCGTCTTGCTGGTTGCTCCGATGGGAGTGTTCCCGATACAATGCGTATTGCTTCGATTCGTTCATATGTCAACTTATCAGACACCTAAAACCTCCTTGCAATAGCGCTCGAATGTTTCTATCATTAATTCCCTTGTTTCATATGGACCATATCTATCACAGCCCGTTTCATCCCAAAAATACCACCCATCATCGTCTTTATCAAAATTCTGTTCGTCTGGATGTCTCTCTATCATGTCACATATCTATCTTCACCACTTTGCCTTTGCTTTCCTTCGCAAAACCAAAGCTGGATTTATTGGATGGAATAATTACGACGTCACCAATGTTCATCTTGGTTACATCATAAGTATTAAAGAACGTGACGAAAACGGATTGTTCGTCATCTTCGAGGACCACTTTGTAATACTCTCTACGTGTCTTCTTTGACTTCTTGATTTGGATTTCCGATACCAATCCATACAGCATATATGTTCCATCAGCCAAATCGTTTGGTGCTTGCTTAGGACTCATCATATCAGATACCACTGATGGATCAATAGCGTTTACCCTATCCACGAATAACTTGAATGGATGCTCCGAGATATAGAACTGGAGGAGTTCCTTTTCGGCTGCAAATGATTCGGTCTGAGTTGACACAACCTCACCTTCGAAAGCTTTTGTTGCTTCAGCCATTCGAGATTTATATGTGTCGCGTTTCCTCATCGATTTGCATTCAAGGATCTGTTCCAATAAAAGCTTATCCTTTTCGGTCACGGCTGAGAAGAATCCCAATCTACACAGAGCCTGATAGCTTCGCTTACCAATCTTCTTTTCATGAATCATCTCAACCAATTCAAGTGGCCTTTCGACGTTTAGTTCAACAACGTTGTCGATATCATTTGATGAGATACCCTTCACGATATGCAAACCGTAAATGATTCTGTCGTTATCGTAGTCTACTTCAAACCTGTTTGAGACTTCACCCATTTTGAATTCACCAAATTCGACACCTTGACTAATTGCCTGTTTGATGAACCAGCTCAAATCCTCGTTGGTTGAATGATTAAGTAGTGCAGCATAGTACTCCAATGGATAGTGGATCTTCAAATACATCGATACGTAAGCGTTCATAGCGTAAGCTAGTGAATGCGACTTATTGAATGAGTACTCGGAATACTTACCCATAATATCCAACAACCAATCGAGATCACTATCTTCAATGCCAGCTTCTTTAGCACCCTTCTTGAATTTAGCCAGCATTTCAAGGAACCTATCATTCTTGTCTTGATTCCCCTTGTGCAGTAGCTTTAGCGTTTTTCTACCATCGTCAGCTTCGGCAAGACTGAAGCCACCAATCTGCTGCAGGATAAACATGATCTGTTCCTGAAAGCATGGAACCCCATATGTCTCCTCAAGGATTTCCCATAGCTTAGGATGGATACCAGCCAAGTGTGCCTTGGCCTTATCTACATCAGCCTTGTTACCCAAATAGTCGTCGATACCACCAGCGTAGATAACAGCTGGTCTGAACAAAGCGTTGATAGCTGCAAGATCATCAATGCTTTTTGGTTGTACCTGTCTGATCAAGTTGATCATACTGTCCGAACCAAATTGGAAGATATCCCTACAGTTGCCTCTATAGAATTCATCATACACTTGCTCATCATCGAATTCGCCAGTAAGAATAGTCATTTCAAGATCCTTGATGCCATGCTTCGCTTCAATGAACTTCAATGCCTCATTGGTAATTGATGAGCAATTCAACCCAAGAATATCTAGTTTACAGTAACCAAGCTCACCTACTTCACGCTCATCCCCACCTTCCTGAACACCAGTTACCAATTCACCGGCTGAGTGAATCACTGGAATTTCAGCAGTATTGAGAGTGGTGTTACAGACCAAGATACCCGAAGCGTGTCTACCAACCTGTCTTACCATACCAAGCATTTTGTCACCAAGTTCGACAAGCATCTCTCGGTGCTCACTGATGAATTTCATTAGTTTCGCATTATTCTGTTTTTCGGCAACAGTATATGCTCGATCCAATTCATCGGCAATTGGTAGGTCAGATTTCAATGTATCGAAAAGTCCAGTAAGTTCATTTGACAACTTGAAGTCAAGACTGAATACTCGACACAGATCCTTTACGATTGTTTTCGCTCCAAACTTACCAAAGTTGGCGATGTGACAGACCTTCTCTAGACCATACCTCTCCTTGAGGTATCCTTCGACACCTTTTTGAGTATCAGAGTCAATGTCCATGTCGATATCCGCCGGATCAATCCTCGCCGGATTCATGAATCTCTCGAAAATCAAGTTGTGCTTTATTGGATCAATCTTGGTGATGTCCAATACGAATAGAACCAATGACCCACCTGCACTACCTCTTCCCGCACCAGTGGCTCCTCCTGTAGCGTAAACGTGGCCAGTAAGGATGTCGTCCAAAATGAGGAAATAGTCGACCATGTCTTTTGAGATGATGATCTCGGCTTCATACTTGATCCGTGCCATATATTCATCGACCTGATCTTCAGGAATAAGACCTTGCTCAAGTTTGAGCTTGAACTTTTCACGTAAGTTCGTAAGGAAGATGTCCTTGCTTTCCTTGGCACTATCTGTAAACTTCGGGAAGTTGTCCGGATACTTCGGAATTTCGATATCCACCTTATCACGAATTTCGAATGTGTTATCGATAGCCACGCCAAGAAAGTCTTCATCCATACCATACTTCCTCGCCTGCTCGTAGATATAGTCAATGTCCTTGATGAACAGATCCCTGACCGTATAGAACCAATCCTCAGGAGGGTATGATTCTACCGTCTGGCGTTGCTTGATCACATATAATAGATACTGAATGAACCAATCGTCCTTATTCGCGTAATGATAGTCAAGAGCGAACACCGGCTTAAGGCCAGTACGCTTCCATAGTCGGTGATAAAATTCGCCGACCTGTGCCTGCATATCCAACTCGTTCAATTGAACTTCAAGGTAGAAGTTGTCACCAAACTTATCCGCGAACTTCTTGATCAGAGCCTCAGCTCCTGGCTCATCGCCTTGGAGTACCAATTGATTGAATCGCGATTGGATACAACCTGTGGTGATGATGTTGTTATCATCCAGCTGTTCCCATATCATCTCGGTCGATACAAGCGGCTTCCTATAGAAATTCTCGAAGCCCATGTTCGACAACCTGATCAAATTCTTGACACCCTCATAGTTTCGACAGTAAGCCAAGAAGTGATTATTGTTTGATTCAGAATCAAACTCATCGCTATCATCACCAGCCTCCTTGGCTGCACGCTTAGCATCCCTGAGTTCTTTTTTGGCTTCCTTGAATCTATCAACGTCTGCATGAAACAAATCGTTGATATATAATTCACAACCAAGGATAGGTTTGACTCCTTGCTCCTTACACTCCTTCCAAAACTTTAAGAACGAAGCCATGTTGCCATGCTCAGTAAGAGCTACGGCATCGGCTCCGATCTCTTTTGTTCGAGCTACGATGTCAGGTATTCTAGTAACCCCATCACCAAAGCTATATGTACTATGGCCATGAAGTGGAATGTATGATTCGCGCATTAAATGTCCTTGTGTAGAGAACCAATGTGAACAGTCACATACCCTTTTCTAGGATCGGCGGTGCGCTGTTCCGGTAGTGTATATAATACATCCGCTGCCCTTGCGTATACTCTCAACAAGGTCAAGATATCATATGCAAGGTTGTTAACATGCTGACTTCTGTAATAGGCGTGAACGTAAACCATGTTATGCCTATACATAATCTGGATTAATGAGATACAAGCTGCCAACTCATCATTCCCTTGATATTTTGGCTGAATGACAAACTGCCTTGTATTCAGATCATCATGAAGTAGACGTATGCCATTGTAGGTTACGGCTCTAACAATTTGCTTGCGTTCAATCCAATCACCATCTTCAAGAGGCGGGATATCACTATCCTCGGCTATGATATTAGCAGCTACATCAAATTTGATATCGAATGAATAGGTTGCGTTAATGATCTCATTAAATTGCTTATTGGCTATCTCGATTTTTTCACCGTGAAGATCTACCCTACGAGTCAACAGTATGACCTCTGTTAACAAACTCTGCTTATCATAGAATCTCATTGTGATGGCCTCACATCTATAAACGCTCCGCTGACACTCAATCCGGCCAAATCAGTTGTTGTCATGTTATATGTCCTTGATGCTTCTGCTTCTTTCTGAATGGATACCCAAGTTTTCATAATGCCTATATGATTATCGTAAACATCTTTGCTAGAAAATGGTGCTGGGCCAAAAACGTTCTCATAACGAACTGGCTTAGGACAGTGATCCCTGAGATAATCAGCATCTTCATCAAGAGTGATATAGTCAAAAGGATCTTTACCTGTGACCAGCTTTATGATTTCAAGGTATCTCTGAAACGTTGCAGCTCTACCTCTAGCGAGAATGAAATCCTGCCAATGAAACATAATAACTTTTGTTGTCGATTTCAATTCCGAGTGCTCAAGAACATCGATCATCTTCATAAACATCTCTGTAAAGTACTCGATTCTGAAATAGTCCTTGTAGCCATTTCTGTTAAGAGTCACACAATGTGGCTCGTCGGTATGAATGGCAGTCAAGATTTTCCTTATTTGTGATGAATTATCTTGTGGCTCATCACCATATACAAAAACTGGTTTGATAACCAATAGCTTACCTTTTGGTATCGACTGCTTCACAGCCATTTCGCCTTGATACTTAGTGAGCCCATAGAGTGTTTTAGGATCGATGCGTGAGTTCTCATGGAAATCACCGGGAGTGATATATGTCATATATTCATTAGGGTCAAATACTGCAGTGGTAGAGAAGTAAATAAAGTAAACATCTCTATTCTTGTTCCACTGTCTGCGCCATAGATCAATCATATGCTGAGTACCGGTTACATTTACTTTGGTAGCTATGTATGGATCTTCATCACATTTGTCTGTGTTGACATATGCGGCTGTATGAATGATAACCAGTGGCCTGTCGAGATCAACATCGTCGAGTCTTTTATCCCAATGATCGATGTTATCAGAACAGCATATATCTACTTCACGGTTCTTCACTATCCTCATCGGGTTAAAGCGAGATTGGTAAAATTGATTTGTGAAATATTCAGCGTCACCAGTTGTAAGGCGCAAGACAAAACGCTGTTTCGCCTCCAGTGCTTCAACTATGGCCGAACCTATCATACCACTTTCACCAGTAACCAAGTAAACTGGTAGCTTTGGTTTCTCTTCCTTTTTCCTGCCCCACATTATATTTGGCTCGCTCTTATTATGGATATAATAGTTTCAGCTGCTTCAAGTGCAGAGTGTTTATCTGAATTGTCGACTATCGGTATATCGAACTCTTTATGGACTTTCAGTTCGTTTATGATATTTCCAAATATTCTCTGATGTTCTTCTACTTCTTCTGGTAAAATATCGGTTTCATTTGACGACACTATTCTTTTCTTAAGATCATCCGCTTCAGCAGAGATATATATAAAATGATGTGTCATTCTTAACCAAGCTGGATGCTCTGGAAAAGCAAGGTTGCATAGTTCATTAAAGAATACTCGCTCATCTATTTTTCTTCCATAAATCCTGGCGTATGCGATCTGTGAAATAAATGATCTCACAACCACTAGAGCTTTGCCACCTGACTTTTCTACAAGATGTCTCCGTATTGAATCTTTACCAGTTCTATCTACACCCTCGAGATGTATTACGCATTCTTTCATTTGTTTAACCCCATTACTTCAAGTTCGACAAAACTACCAATAGCAACTAACTCCTTTGGAGTGAATGCACCAAACATCAACAACTTATTCCATTCACCTTCTTCTGCTTCATCAAAAATAAAAGATGCCAAATTAGATGACCCTGATGGAAGTGCTTCATTCCAAAGCTCTGCATCCTTCCTAATACACATCAACGTTTCTTGAGCACTCTCCTCAAGAAGAGGGCCGTCGGCGGTGGTCTCAACTATATAGATATATCCCCAACCATACCTTTCCTTTTTGATGATCAAATCAAACTTGAGATGCTCCCAAGCTTTAATCTCGTGAAGTGCAGCTGGGTGTTCATAGAAGCAAAGTGTGAATAACCTTTTCATATAGTAACCTCAACAAAGTTTTTAATTACGTGTACATCTGGCAGAACACCGGAGACCTCTTCGCCAGAAGGGTTGAATAGATACGAGCGAATACCATTGTATGCAAATTCATTGGCATTCAAGACCTCATCATCTATAGCAAACTCAACATTGGCAGAGCCAAGATGTTCCACTGCGTACTGACCTTTGTTCTCATTCCATATAATACAATCGTATGGTATATTATTCTCGGACAGGAATTTAAGTGTGTCAGCGTAGATTCGATAAATCTTGTCATATGGCCTTGCCGTCAGCAAGACAATTGTATACTCATTACTCTTTAACCAATTCATGAATGTCCGAATACCAGGAACTATTGGTACCTGCGACTTCCTGCCTGATAGTCTATATTCTCTCTTCAACTCATGGAATAGAGTTGGGTTGTGTCGCAAAAAATCCGATGGTTGCTTATCAATCCATTCTTCATCGCCCACCTGAAGAGCAAAGTAAGTCATAAGAGGTTTAGGGTATTGAGCGATGACACCATCAATATCTATAAGAGCTATAGGATGGGTAGACTTCTTGAGTTTTTCGATCGTCTGCTGCTGTCTAAACTTAGCATCTACCACAGTACTCTTTTCATCAAACTTACGAATGAAATCCTTTGTATCAAAACCATTCAATATAGCTATAGCAATGGTATATTTGACAATATCTACAATGTCTTCAAGAAGGTTATCCTGAATGGTTTGTTGATCTGTCGTAGCATGCATCTTCCAATCAAAATTATCAAGCAGACCATTAACCTTTCTGGACATAGCAAGGATATATTCCTTATTCCAGTCTAGCTTGTCACCTTCCAAGCCTTTAATGAGTACATCTAAATCTAGACCTTGAGCTTTGAAGAACTCTTTACCAAAACGTTTCTGTATTCCAAATAACCAATCTATTGGTACATCTTCTATCATAACCAAGCTCTCATTATATCGTGTGCCTCCTTCAGTACGTCGTTGAACTTTACTCCATGCTTCCACTGAGCATAACGCCCAAGGTTCCTTATATGGTTCACTCGCTTCATGTCAATCGAATTGACGATCTGAATGGGAATGTTCTCAAAACTTTTCAATACCGCACAACCCATAAATGGATCGTCAATCTTATCGAAGGCTACTCTTCTTTCAAAGACGTTATAGTCATCGAAAAATGACACGCGATCAAATGAGTTACATGTACTATACACATAAGAATATCCGGCCTTGCGCATTTGATCTAGCAAATAATTTTCACCGCGCTCAGTAACATAAAACGACTTTGGTTCTACTTTCATATCACAACCAAACAAAAGCTCATCAATCATCTGCTGAAAAACTTTGAGATTAAGAGTATTCACCAGCTTCCAATAGCTGTACCTCTTCCCATCTTCATCTGTAATTATACGGAGCTGCATATCTACATGACTAACGTTTTTGTCTATGATCTGGCCGCGGTCTCTACAGACATTAAGCATTCTTGAGAATAAGCCTAAATAACTATGTTCACCAAGATCATCAAATGTGATATGACCAATTTCCGTTTCGCCGGCAGACAAAAAGGTGGATTCATACTCCTTTTTACCTCTAGTCTTTAGAGAGTAGTATCGCTTGAATTTTTCATCGGCTGTAGCAGATATATCAACACCATCATAGTAGCCTACCTTAGCCATGCTGATGATCTGTATTGGGAAACCAAGCCCAGCGCCATGCTTCCTAAAAAAGTCTACGGTTTGATCGTCTAACGTTATAAGTCTAGGGCCAAGTGAATATTTTGAATTCAACTGGCCCATTGGATTTCTATCGAAGAATTTGAATGTAGGATTAAGATATGCAAATGTAATCCCAGCTACACCTCCACCCAAAATGTAATTCTTTGTCATTTAGTATCCCGAATCTATGCGTTCATGATTTTTCTTATTTTTCGCTCTATATAATTCCATGAGCTTTACTGGTGTGATGCCTGACAAGATCATTAGCTCCAGCATCAAATGTACCGAGTCAATGATTTCCTCTTCAAACCCTTCTCTATCATAATCATAAACCTGTGTTTGTCTGTTCGGTCTATTCTTGAGATGCACTACTGTTTCGAATAGCTCTTGTATCACATGAAAGACACATTCCCTATAGACCTTCACATCTTCTTTTTGAGACAGATCAAGAGGATACTTCGGAAGCATTCCAAGACCTCTGTAACGATCCATAAGTGCATTCTGTCTAAGGAACAATTCATCTAATCTGTCAGCCCTGACGGCCGAGTTAGATCCGTCTTTCAAATCAACCATTATATTTCCTCAGTTTAACGTTCTTGATTTGCATCAACTTCACTGCCATATCATGGTCAGCCTTAAAGTCTAGTGACCGATAATCCGTTGCATATACAACCTCACTTACTCCAACCTGTACCAAGTGCTTCGCGCAACCAAAGCAAGGCAAGAATGGAACATACATCGTGGATCCATCCAGCCTATGTCTCTCGGCAAACAGAAGTGCATTCATATCGGCGTGAATGATGTTATCATACTTCTCAGGTCTAGTAAGAGGAAATTCCGTGACCGAAGCACCAGCTGGCAATGAGTTGTAACCTGTACTGACGATACGGTGGTCTTGATCTACAATTATACAACCAACTTTTGTGTCCGGATCTTCTGACCTCTTCGACACAGCTTCCACTATACCAAAGAAGTACTCATCCCATGATGGTCTATTTGGGTTGTGCTTTTCCATCGCTTCCCTTAACTTACTTTGTTCTGATGTTGGGAGATGACTATAGGCATGAGTAAATGCCCGAAATGGTCTCGTTCTTGATCTAGCTCTACCACCATCCTCTTCAGGCCAGTGGTTTACTTCACTTTCTGTATTATCCAATCTAGCCATTCTAGCTTTGTACCGTTCGTCGGACTCATTGGGATACGGAACACGTTGATCTCTCATTCAAAACATTCCCCTGTCTCTGCGTTGTATGCCATCTGTCCTGTCTTATGACTCCAGATGTTTCCTTCTACAACGTAGTATTTAGCCAACTGGCCCATCGTCATATATCTCCAAATTTCGCTAAGCGATGGACCATACTCCTCAATCAACTTTGGTAAAGTACCAGCAAAGTACGTACCAGCTTTGGGTGCAATTCTCTTGGCAGGCTGGACTGGAATTTCAACTGCATATGCTGACCGTTTCTGTGCTGCACGAAATCTGTCATGCCGCTTATCTGCCTCAGACTTATTGCGATTGATTTCATACCTATCAATCATCTCCTGTGTTACACCTTCAGGAGTAGAAGGCTTTTCCTTTACGGCTCCATCTACAGTATCCAAAACCTGATTTATCCTTGTTGCCATCGAATGAATTCCTCCAGTCCGTTATCTAATGATGGTGTGAACAATCTATACAATATAATCAATGGTGCCAGAAACATTATTAGCACCACTACTGCTATCTTCAGTTTTTTGCTTCTTTTTCTTTTCGTTGAAAACATTTCGTGTCTCCTTTACCGGCACTATCTTTAAGCCAATACGAGGGTCATTTAATCTAAGGCCTGTCTTTACCCTCCACATAATTCATATCCACATCTAGCATTGATGCAATGACCACAGCCATTCTCTAATACATATGACATATCACCGCATTTCGGACACGCCTGAAGGTTATCTAATTCTGCAGCGGGAATGGCAGAGTTAGGAACAGAGTCCTCGGGTTGTTGTTCGTCTGTGAATTTCTCCAATGCGATCGCTACCGCTCTTGGTACCGAATTGATTTGATGTCTTCTGCCAGCATCCTTATCATGCCAGAAAACTACTGTACCGGATGATTCAATTTTTCGTAGATCGTCAATAATAAAATCGACGCTATCTGCGTTCTTCATAAGAGCGCTAAGAAGAACAGTGATTGTCTGTAGCTCTGGGTTATCCTTACCATAGGATGATATGAATATCTCGAATGGCTTCTTAGGATCATGAGGGCTTGGGTTGATTGTAATGTATAGCTTTTCATCACCAGAACCAGATGGGATTTTATAGGTCACACCTCTGAGCTCTATTGGGCGTTTTGGCTTTCCTTTTGGTTTCTCCTCAACAGAAGGGCTATCGTCATTTTTGATCAAAACACCCTCCCTAGACCCGTCTCTATACACGGTTATTGACTTTAAACCGCTCTGCCATGCCAACCTATATATTTCACCCACGGTTTCAATTGGAGTGTCTTTAGAGAGATTTATCGTACTAGAGATTGAGTTGTCTACGTACCTTTGTATAGCTGCCTGTAAACCTATCCTATACTCTGGGTCTATGTCGTGGGCTGTTACTATATAGTCAGGTAGATTTTCATCGTCCATAAATCGTTCACTAATGATTCGTGGGTAGGTTTTGTATTCCTTGAATTTTTGACCATCCTGTTCACGGACTCTACGTGTATAGTGAGTTGCAAACAGAGGCTCTATTCCGGATGATACCTGAGCTATGATAGACCCTGATCCTACAGGAGCACAGGTAAGCAAGAATGAATTGCGGATACCTGTTTGATGAACCTTATCTGTCAGCTCCTGTCCTTGTGCATCCATCCACCGTGCTATGAATTCACTCTTCCACCCTTCGACTGTCCACCAAGGGAATGGACCTTTCTCTTCAGCCAATTCGACTGACGCTTCATAGGCCGCATCCCTATATGTAGACATAATAGACTCGATCATATTGATAGCCTCATCAGAATCATATTTGATTCTCATCTTAATGAAAGCGTCGCCGAGGCCAGTGATACCCAAACCAATTCGTCTTTCGTTAAGGGCCGTCTCCTCTTGTTGAGGTAAGGCATGTCTACCTTTATTCCAATCGATACAGTTATCAAGAAATCTAACAGCTACTCTAATATCATCTGCAAAGCGAGCGAAATTAAATATACCTGCAGCATCTTCGGTATCATTAACATATTTAGCCAAATTCATATGGCCCAATAAACAATTAGCATAAGGACCAAGAAACTGCTCACCACATGGATTGGTGGTTAGTGCTGGATTGATATAATGAAGAGCGTCGTTCTTCCTATGGTTATCTATAAAGAAGATACCAGGCTCTGCGTGTTCGTGTGCATTGGATACAATAGCGTCCCAGATCTTCTTTGCACTCACCTTTTTCTTTACAGTCGGGTTAGGTGAATCTACAGGGAAACGCTGTTCGTACTTCTTATCGTTTTCAAGGGCATCGAGAAATTCATCGGTAACATGGACCGAAATATTGGCATGCTCCACCATTTTGTAAAGATCATTGTAACCATGGTCCTCGCCTTCTACATACTTGATTTGACCTAAGATCTTCTTGATTGTGATGAATTCCAAAATATCCGGATGGTGGATATTCATGGTGATCATCAACGCTCCACGTCTTAGCTTCTGATGAACTGTATGAGTTGATCGAGACATGAGATCCATAAAGGAACAAGCACCAGGAGATTCACCACCGCTGTTCTTGACCGCAGATCCTCTGGGACGCAAAACGGAGATGTCAGTGCCAACGCCTCCTGTAGCTCTATAGGTGAGTGCTGACTCTTTGAGCCAATCATAGATTCCTTCAATCGAATCTTCCTTATGAGGAACTACATAACAGTTTGTACAGCTAACCTTTTCATCCCTACCAAGTGCATACATGATCCTACCACCTGGAATGAACTTGAAATCTTGCAGAAGACTATAGAAGTCGCGTGACCAAAGATCGCCGTCCTTTTCTATATTTGCAGCAGCATCAGCCAATCGATGCCACATGTCTTCAGGCGAGTTTTCATCATCCAATAGATATTTGTCAGCAAGAACATTTGCAGCTAATTCGTCCCCTCCATACCAGTCGAGTAGTCTTCGAATTCTATCTTCACTATTCACTCAATACTCTCCCTTAGTAGCGAACCATTTTCCTCGCCAATCAAATGTGACTGAGCCAATGTATGCCCGTTTAGCTTCTTTTCCGCACTTGGGGCAGTTACATGTTCTGCCGTGTTTTTCATACTGTGATATAGACATCGTCTTTTCGAAAGCGTGCTCACAACTCTGGCACTCGAACGGATAGACATTCACTTCTTCCTCGTTACTATATGGATCACATCTCTAGCACCTGTAGCATCATTGAATTTGAGCACTTCGAAATCTACTCTACGATGGCTGCTATACATTTCATGTCGTTCAGCAGCCTTAATGCATTCTTTAATAGCTTCGTCCTGAGTGATCTGACCTTTTTTCTTGTCACTGCCATAAGGGGCAGAGAACAACATTTCTACCTGGGTATCACCAGTGAATGTGTTCTCTACCGTTTTCATTAGTGTAAATCGCTCCGCCATTATGTCTTCTTACCTTTCAGGTTCCGCCAGATCTGCTTACCTGCATCAGGGTTATCGGAATCGAACGCACCTTGCAATGCTTCACCGAGTTCCTTTTCAGGTGCATCATTAACCATGATGTATGATTTTGAAGGATCAATCGTGACCGGCAATGCCATTCCATCATAACCAACTCTGTTCTTGGCAATATAGAGTGTGCCGGTTCCCTTTTCTCTATCAGCCATATTTCTGGAGAATGTAGCTACAAAGTCAGAGATTTGTGCCTTGCTAATAGCTTCACCCATCTTATCCAGTGTAATGATCTGATCAGAGAAGCCATCTCTATTAGCCTGAGTAGCAGTCCAAATAGGAAGCTTCAGTTTCATACCCAAAGCTCTCAGATCTTCGTAGATGGCTTCCAACTCAAAACGCTTCTGTTCATACTGCTTCCTTGATCTCATCAAATCTGCATAGTCAATGATGACCACACCAGGCTTGAAACCCATAGCTCTGAGTCTACCAAGGTGAACTTCGATTGTGTTGGATGACGCTGTCTTGGTTGGGAACTCCTTAATGACAAGTCTGCCACCATTGAATTCCTTGAGTCTTCCTTCGACCATATTAGCGTTGTCTGGAATATCCTTCATTCCAACACCAGTGATTCTGGCATCATATCTATTACCAATATTGATTTCTGATAGCTCGAGTGAATAATGTACTACATCCATAGCAGCTGACATAGCACCATAACCCACATTCACCAACAGATGACTCTTTCCTATACCAGCAGGAGCCATAAACACACCAAGCTCACCTGCGCCAAGGCCTCCATCCATAACACTGGAGTTATCAAGGGCTGGCCAGCCGGTTGGAGCACATTTGCGTATTCGCTTTTTGGCTCTGTCTCTAATTGATTCTTCTTGAAAATACTCGTGACCGGTATCTATTTTTGTCGCGGCCTTGAGTGCATCTTCCATTCTCTTAGGAATGGCATCATGTTTGCCGGCATTCAATAGTTCTACACAGTCTAGAATTGCTGCTTCCATCGATTTGTTACTACAGAATTCGAAAGCCTTTTCTTTCGCCTGAACGATTTCAGATACGTTAACTTTCTTTGCGATGTCAAACAGAAGTGCAGTGACCTCTGTCTTTTTTTCGTCTTTAAGGGCCGACAACTCAACCTTAAGCAAGTTGAGAGTCGGTATATCAGAGTGCTTCTGGTATAATGATACAACTGTCTTCCATACGGTTTCGTGAGGTTCGCTAGGAAAATATTCAGGCTTAAGTATTTCGAAAACGCTTTCGAAAAATTCCTGATCTGTTATAGCGCCTTGCAAAACCCTTGTTTGAAACAATTTACCAAAAAAGCCAAAGGACTCCTCAGCTGAATACTGCATTAATTTCTCCTTAGCCTATTTCAACTTTTTCTGGACGTATTCTTTGGAAGGTCTCGGTCCACGAATCGATCCTTCGTGGTGAGATGTTCTCCTTGACCAATGTAAGACGGAACTTCATGGGATTAAACCGAGGGACGTAAGTGGTAAGCGAGGCCTGAATATCATCAACGGACTTGAGGCTAATGTCCGGGTCCAGAAGCTGGACGAGGTCTTGATTCCTAAGCATAAGTGCGGTGTTCTCTTCGATAAGATACTTCTTATACTTCGTACCACCGGGCTGCTCAGAGCGTTCTTTTGCCACTTCCACAATATCGCTAGTGGAATAAATATGGCCATCGGCTTTGAGAGAATCCAAGAATGGGAAATCTCTTAGCAAAGTTTTTTCACCGACCCCTTTGATACCTGAAATATTGTCGGAAGCGTCGCCTCCAACAACTTTCGTAAGCATATAATTACCCGGATGGCACTTCAGTAGATCCTCCTGTTCACCATTTCCAGCGTGGTATGTACCGATACCAAATTGTCCTGGTTCGTACTCAGTCATACGAATTATCTCACCTTCCTTGTTCACTTTTTTTCTTATAGGACGGAAGATGGTTGTATGCTCATCGAGTAATTGCCAATAGTCTCGGTCACAAGTAACCATGATTTTCGTACAACCGGTGAAGTTCCTCGTAGCTACATAAGCTATTACATCATCAGCTTCCAGGAAGTCGATCGATGATTGGAACACCGGAAGATGCTGCAAAGCGGCTCTTAATACACTGGCCTGTCTAGAGAAAGCCTCCTTCTCATCCTCCTCGGACTTATCGAAATGGCCTCTATTGAAACCTCTGAATGTCCTCCCAGCCTTATACTCAGGGTTCAACTTCTTTCGCTTCTTGGTTGACCCTTTCCCCTCCCAAGCGCAATAGACTACATCAGGCTTGAATCGTTCACAAACGGAACGTAAGGATTGAAGGCTACCAAAGATACCTCCTACGTGTTCACCATTATCATTTGTGAAGTTGAGTGAACTGAAGTTTCTTACGAACATGTTCATTACATCAATGAACAGAATAACTGGTTTGTCTTTGCTCATTTGATCCCCTGCATAAAGATATGCCAGACCAATGGTCTGTCTGATTCGTGAATTGTTCCTACGTATATAAGTGGAGCATCAGGCATTGGATGGCCAGTTCCTATAACAAAGAATTCATAAGGCATCATCAATATCTCATCCGGATCTACAATAGCCCACATATAAGGCACACCAGATTGCTCAGCCACTGCAATAGGCTGTGCACCAATTGGCAGGTTGAGAGTGAATTCATCGGTGATTGGAAATTGGTACTTGAAGATTTTCTTCATATCGGATGTACCTCAGCTTCCTTACCCTTACTCTTGGCATACTTGATAGTCGCTATCGCTCCGCCACCATCTCTACCAAAGAATGGAAACCCAAGAAGTTTGACGGAGTGATTGACCATGTATTCATTTCTGTTATGATATGCTCGCCAGCCATTGGATTGTACAATTGGCATACGGAGCTGGATGATCTTGTCTGCGCAACGAATCGTAGTATTCCTACATTGAGCATTTGGTGCATGCTCCATAGTGTCTGGATACACCACTACCAATTCAGGAATGACTCGTGAATTTTTATCATCGACTTTTGCGATGGTCTTCATCGTCCTACAGATTTTGAGAGCTTCTGTATCAACCCCTACAGCTCCACCGAAATAGATCCGATAGTATCCAAGGAAGTTCTGCTCTAAGACTGAAATAAGGAACTCCTCCCTGTCAGGCGAGAAGTCCCTTGTACCTGTAATTGCTAAATTATATGCCACCGGGAAAACCTTTCGTCTGTTGCCGTAAAGCATCCATAAATTCGTCGGGCGATAACTATGGCTGATTTTCAACCTGATCATTTGATTTGTTTTCAGGAGCAAGCGGCCTGGTTCTCTCTATGCGTATCTCTTCTGTATCATAGTCGTACCCAACCATGATCATGTATTCACCATTGGCTGTTTTCCAATATGCGTATTCACCTGCTATTTTATGTGTATATCCTTCCAGCACTGCTTGCTCCTGAAATTTCTGCCATGCTATCTTTAGTGCTTTTCTCTTTTGTGATTTATTCATAGTCCGGCATGGGGAGTTAATTTTCGTGTCTACTTATTGATTAGAAGAATGTTCTTGAAAGAACATTGTTGATTTGGTTGAGCTGAGCCCTGTAATATGCGACTCTATCCTTTGCGCTTCGGTCGGTGTCTCCATACCTTGGCTGTGCGGCACCTCTCATCTTCGATTCGAGGGCATACTTCTCAGCCTGCAATGTGCCGAGCGCTGTTGCTACTTCATTCTTCATCCATGGTGTTGCCATATTCTATACTCCTCGTAAAATGTTAGCAACCCCATGCCGGACTATGATTATAATCAACTACATGACGAAGTTATACCTCTTCGTCTCCTTCGAGCTCTTCGACGGTGAAGTCCTCGTTTCGCTTTGAAGGATCTTGCTCTACATACATCTCTTCCTTAAGTCGCTTCTTCAGCCATTCCTTGAGCTTGGGTTCTTTCTCAAGATACTCAGAAAGCTTCTTCGATCTGAACTCATGTGTTTGCCCCTCAAATTCTATGCTACTCTTGAGGTTGTTCATCTTCTTGGCAATTTTGAATTCGATCAAGGGCTCCAACCAAGTATCCTCATCTACTACACCCTTATCAAAGTATACGCTGAACTTGCATTCTCTATGTGGAGGACCCATCCTGTTCTTATTCACCTTCGCTTTGACCACGGCTCCAATAACATCCTTGTCGGCCTTGATCTTACCACCCGAAAGTAAACGTACTCTTACTGATGAGAAGAATGGTATTGCTTTTCCACCTGGAGTTGTCATAGGGTCACCGAACATAGCTGAACTGCCTATCTTCATTCTCACCTGATTGAGGAATACCATCGCGAACCTTTGTTTGTTCACGAATCCGATGATCTTCCTTAATCCCTGACCAATAAGTCTGGCCTGAAGGCCTATAGTAGCGTCTCCATAATCCCCTTCGATTTCAGCCTTTGTTGAAGTGGCTGCTACCGAATCCCATACGACTGTTACCAGTTGCTTCTTGTTATCCTCCCTTACTCTCCTAACCACCGATTCGATTACATCGAATACCTCTTCCGTGGTTTGTACTGGACAGTAGATCAAATTCTTGCCCATTTTCAAACCAAGCATGTTGAGGAACTTCAGGTTAACAGAGTTTTCTGAATCAATCAGGACACAGATGCCACCTTTTTCTTGGCAGTCCTTCATGACCATGTATGCGACAAGTGATTTGCCTGTTGCTTCCTCACCCCAGATCTCTGTGAGTCTACCAACAGGAATACCACCAGTTGCATTGGGGTCATTCGCAATGCAAGCATCAAGGAGCGTTGAACCTGTGCTCAACCACTCCGTGACCTCTTGCACTTCGGTATCACCTCTACCGAGAATGTAGGCTACGTTCCCTGTAGCCTTTTTCAAGTCATCGACTATAAGATCAAGAGCTAGATCACCTTTGGACTCATCGTCATCAGTGTAGTCTTCATCGATAACTTTCTTTTTTCCCATTTACTCTTCCTCGTCTTCAGTCTCACTATCTCCAAGTCCGATTTCGGCGAACTGATCATCAACGCTCTTGGTGTCAGGTGTCTCTTCACTAGTATCAGTGTCGAAAGTCTTTACTGTACCAACGTCGGAATCGTTATTGGTGTCTGACTGTGAATTTGGATTGAGAAACTTCTCGAGTGCCGTCTCCATGTCGGAGGTTTTCTTCGGCTTAAAGATCTCGTTGATGTCGGGACATGAATCCACGACCTCATCGATCTTAGCCTTGTCCTTTACTAGCGGCGAAGGCTTAAGGGCAGTGCTGAGTGACTTGACCATGAAGCGGTTGTTCATACCCTTCCAATTGTCGATCGTAACCTTCAGATCGAGACCGGAGTGAGCATCGGTAACATCGACATCTTCCTCTGCTGCAGCTACGATCTGGTTGAGAATATCTTCATAGGTCTTAGGTGCGACACCCCAAAAACGAATGCCCTGATCTTCTTCTCCGCGTAGGAGAATAGGAACATAGATTCTCTGCTTAGGCATGAGTGACTTGAAGATTTCCTTGAGGGCGTCATTTTCTTTGTTCGACTCCTCATAGGCTCTCCACGCTTCACTAGCACCTTCACAGATGGGACAACTGGCGTCATCCATCTTCTTTGGGCACAGAAAGTTCTGACCGCCGATTCCATAATGGAACCAGAGTTCTCTAAGCGGCATATCTGTATCGTGTTTGTATGGGGTAATACGAACGTTGTGGTTTCCTTTGGGGAGTTTCACGAGCTGTGATTGACCTCCACCGCCACCTTGTTCAGCCATATTGTTAAGCGCACTGCGAATCTTACTTAAATCCATTGCGGTTCTCCTTAGTTAATCCATTGCGGTTACTACTTCACGTTACTACAATAGCTGATAATACATAGCAGGTCCTACTTATACTTCCGGTACTATATAAATATCATTCAACACCAGGAACCATCTCCCTCTTGTCATGCCAATAAGTCTTCCGTGGCGTCTCTATAGAGTAAGAGTTTTGATCGAGAACCTCTAATAACCTCTTTGCCAAAATAACAGCTTTTATTAGTACATCATATTTATCACATTGATATTTTGGATAGTTAATGAGCTGGATACAAAAACCAGATTCACTCCCTCCAGTATAAATGTAGTACGATTCATATATCCTTACACATAACCCAACTTTATCACAATATGCTCTGCATTCATTGGCTGCCAGGTCGACATCTCCAGCCATATAGATTTTTGCATAGTACGTATTACAAGACCTGTCCATAATGCACCTCCATGTTTCCATACAGACTTCAAAGTTCAGAGCGGCTTAACGCTGAGAAACGGGGGTAGAATCCGGGTTCTCGAGCGGGTTTTTGCATACTAAAAAGGGCCAAGGGGATTAACTCTTTCCCCCTGACCCTGGACTGCTTTATGTGTTTAGAGCTACTTCACATTGATAAATGGAATAGCTCCACCTTCACCGGTCACAGTATTGTTTCATCTATACCTACATCTTGCGATTGCCTTCCTTACATGGTTGATGACAACTGTAGTATGCGCTCTTCTCTTTCGACCATTAGCTTGTAAACGATAGATATGCTTTTTCTGAATTTTCAATGGAACCACCTTTTCACTCTTCGTGGAAGATCGAAATTGTCAAGATGAGATTGGTCAATACCAACCACATTAACAATGAATTCAAGTAGTGCTTTCAATTCCTTTTTCGTTGCATCGCGAGGGATAAGAAGATCACGCTCTTTTCCATCATATAAACTATGGTTATGTAGACCGAGACCATGAAGACCGTCTACAGCATCTGCCAAATCATCTTCAGCTTCATCATCGTATTCGTCATCATATTCATCCTCTTCTTCCATCATCTGCAACATTCTTTCGGTGAGTTCATCTACTTCTTCATCTTCATAAAGAGCACTGTCATCATCATCATACTCACCGTTCTCTTCGTCGTAGTCGACTTCTTCATCAACATTTACTGTAGGACGCAATACTCCAGGTGCTACCTCTTCTTCCTCTTCTGGAGGTGAGCAATAGATTTCATCTGATTCGTCTTCATGAGAGAGTAATGCATCAACTTCTTTTTGTGATAGGATGTCACCCACGTTTATTCTCCTTATAGTAATTGTTCCGATAAATAGCCAGTTGTGTAGAGTGATCAGAGAAAAAGATCAACACAAGTTCTGGATTTTTCCAGTGGATTCTCCACTCAATACTTTAGCCTTGCGCACTTGATACTTGAACCGGCATTATTTATCGACATTGCCGTATGTCTTAAACTTGAGCGCTTAAGGCTTGAGACTTTATAGGTTGCCCTAACGGGCTGCATTATATAGTCTATTATATAGAGTTCCATTCTATCGCTGATGGAGCGCGTTTCCCTATTTCCTCCTGTTTACATCTACGAAACAATCGATATGTTAAAACCCGATTACGTCTGTGGTCGCGTTGACCACTTCAAGAGTTCCATCAATTGACTCGATGCGATCTCTATGAGCAGCCAGATTACGCATCCTATCCTTTTCATCGTAATACCTCACGATCTGAACAGACAGCTCACCAGGACGGTCCTGGCCTCGAAGGCGATGCTGACCTTCCTTATCATTGAGAGCCATAAGAGACTCGGTCTGCATCTTGCCCAACTTGCGGCGAATAACCAACCACTCGCTGACAGTTTTGGTCACACCACCAATTGTTACGATGGTGGCAAGGTTGGTCTTTTCCAACCCAGTCTTAAGATCCAAATACCGATTGAACAAATCGGTGTTGGCCTGCAGGAGCGAAGTGACCTCAGTCATCTGCTCGCGTTCAGAACCCATGATTGGCTTTTCAATGCTTGTACCAGAAGCCAACCTGGTGATTTCCACGTTATTGTGGTTCGTCTTCTTTTCGATGATTCGAAGTTCCTTGAGCGCCTGAACAACTTTAAGTGCCATTGAGCACCTCCTTATGTGGGTGTGTTTTCCTATTGTCTTGCAAATATAAGACGCACACCCAGAAAATTAAACCACCTTAAAAATCGCCTTTGAGAAAAGCCTGAATTGATCCAGGTGCTCTATCGTCAACATAGAGATTCGCAAAGATCTTAGGACCATTAAGCTGCGTAACGGCCCAACCTATATTTTCATTCACGGCTGATAGAAGTATGCCTGATTTTCTACATGCCGCCAAGGCCGGGATGAGTGCATCTGCATGACGGCAAGTCCATAAGATTAGATCTGCTCCGGCCCTTTGAATTTCTATCGCTCTTTCTATGACCGGAGTTATAGGAGCACCTACAGCTGGAAATGGTTCCGTATCTGAATGCTCGAATAGTGTACCATCGAAATCTAGTGCTATAATGAAGCGGTGCCTGCTACTACTCATCGTCGTAATCATCCATCAATTCTTGCAAATCATCTTCAAGTTCTTGCTCAGCGATAGCTTCGGCATCATAATTCCTGAGCTTCATTCTTGTCTTTTGCCTTTTCACGTGATTCTCTTTCTTAAGGTGCTTCCTTGATCTTTTTGCAGGGTCGATTAAGTTCTGATCTCTCTTACGTCTTGTTCGAGACATGATATCTCTCCTTACCAAACTTCTTCGTTATTGCCAGGGCCCACCACTTCATCTACGAAACCAAGCTTTACAGCTTCTTTCGCGCCGATGTACCACTCTCTGTCAGTACGAATCTTTCTTTTGATAGTCGCTTTCTTGACAGTCCCATTAGAGCGAGACGCAAACCAATCGATCAAATCGTTTTCATAGCCATCCAAAAGCTTCACATATGACTTAATCGTCGATATATCCATTTCATCGCCAGCTCCTGCCTTGGCATCATGGAGCATAAATACCGTACTGGGAAAGCAACGTCTTACATGACCAGCTTCAAACAAAACAAAGGCCGATGAAAAACAATACGCTGTTCCTATGGTGACTACTGGTGTAGGACAGGAGATGATAAAATCGCGGATGAACAACGTCTCATATAAGTTCCCACCACCGGAATTGATAATAACCGTAATAGGAGTCTCTGCATCAGCAGCCATCATCAGGTTCATTCTCATATAGATATTCTCTATGATGTTCTGATTGATGAATCCGTTTACCAAGATTTTTCTATGAAGGAGTGACTCTTCATACACAGACAAGTCCTTAATTCCACTGATATCATCCCCTATTTGATCCACACTGCCCTCTTCTATCTCCTGAAACTTAGGTGCGGTTGCCATGTATTCTCCTATACAAATTCGTGATGCTGCGTATTGCTTTTTGCTATTTCTGCAGCTTCGAGTAACTGTGATTCCCATGTGTCTACAGCACCACTGCCATGGACGTTTTCTATCTGTACCAATTCTCTATACTGCTCAAATAACTTCCATACTGCCTTGTTACTTTCGTGTGGTTTACATAGCTCTGTACAATTGCTGAATTTTTCTACTTCATCAATTTGATCCATCACCTTTCTACGAGCCTTAAGATCATTCCATATTTCACTGAATGGCCTATCGTGTAAGGAGCCATACGAATACTCTTTATAGCCTCTATGATTAGGACAGACATAGACATGACCATCTGCTCCTACACAAGGTGATATCTGTGATCCAAGACAACTTTTGTATCTTCTGCCGAATAGCTCAGGGTCGTTCTTAAGGTCAGAGAACTTATATCCAGGGAGCTGGAATTTATCGCCAAGGATTTCCTTTGCTTCAGCTACCAATGGTTCGACGTCTTTCTCCCAGAAATCGATCTCCCTTTGGATACCATCTTCTCTTTCCCTATTCACGATTTCAGGTTTGTACTGACAGTAATCGACTCCTGTATGTACAAAGCTCTTTGCAAAAGAGACTATACCCTTGTATGTATCCGGAGTAATAACAAATCCTACTCCTATGGTCATATTGGATTTATGCATATCTCTTATAGCAACCAGATTCTGCAAGCTATACATCATGTGATCCCAGTCCTGACCAGTGGGTGGTTTCCTTACTCTATTATAGATCAAATAATTGCCAGCATCGACAGAGTATCGTACCCATGTCATATACTTGACTAGAGTTTCATAAGCATCCCTAACTGGAACCAGAGTACCATTGGTAAACATACCCATCTTGATATCTGTGTTCTTTCCCACCCATTCGATAACCTCGGTAAGATGAGGGTTAACGAATGGTTCACCTCCTCCGGTCCAGTTGATCGCCCTTACTCCCATATCAGCCATATCCTCAACAGCTGCGAACAACATCTCTCTCGACATTATAGACCGATTGAACGTAGCTGTTCCTTTGGCTTCTGCTTGATGGATATAATTGCTGATACAGAAAGAACAACCATGGTTGCAAGCATTACTTGGATCGAACTCAACTAACACAGGAGCTGTATTACCCGTCTTGAAAAGTTCAATCACTCTATCAGCATTGACAAGAACCTTTTGCTCTGGGTTAAAGATTTTTGATTCGAAGTACTGTGTCATTCATTCCCTCATATACTTGATTGCGTAGATCTCTGGACCAAAGATGCTATCCTTGATTGAAATGGTTCGGCTTGTTTTTATCGCGCCTGTTTCCAAATCCAAGATAGTGAGCCGGATGTAATTACCCCTTTCCGATTCACCAACATAAACTTCACCACGTTCATATGATATATCGAGGCCTCTTGTATAAGCCCCCAGTTGTTTTGTCCACTTTGGAAAGCCAGATCTATTAGATATAACTTCACAACTAGCTGAACTGCAAACAATGTAGCCGCCTGGTACAAACTTGAAACTATGTGGCTGATTCAATCCTTGAGCCAAATAAACGCGCTGACCAAAACCGCCCTCTGTATATCCAAGTGTGTGGCCCTTATCGGGATATGTACCATGAACGCACATAGACATCATTGGTGTTTCACCATCTGATCTAGCGAAATCTATATCATTTACATGAAGCTTCTCTGCCATCTCTTTTGAGCCATCATAATCGGGGTGTTCAAAACTAAAGAGACTCTTCACACCAGTTTCTAATTCATAGATAATGACCTTAGCCGTAGATGTATCAGCTATGAATACATGATCTGTGTATCCATATTCGCTAGGCTTATACGCTATACCATGAAGATCCATTCCTAAAGGTTGCGACCGATGAAGTCTATTAAGATCAAAATCAAGAGTATATAGATTTCGTATGTCAACAGCGTATATAGCCTTTGGTCCAATGTCAACACCTGCAAAACCTGCCTCTGTAACACCTGTAAATCCTTGATCCATATAGTTAAGCTCTTCATCAAAATATCCTAAGCTCACTTGTGGGGATACGGATCCTACAAATGAAACAAGTAGCTTCACTTACCAATTCGATCCAATTGCTCACTCTTCTTTTTCGAGCCAGCAGATGAGCCAAAGAAGAAACCAATGATGTCCTTCCAAGCTGCCCCAAGGATACCAACCAAAACAAGCATGATATCTCTAGTTGTTCCAGCCTCTGGTCCATAACCAGCTATCAACGAAGCTATAACACCGAAAAACCCAAGAGTCGTCAACCACGTAAGACCAATCGCATTCCAATCTTGGCCTGCGGCTGTATACATAGCTCTCGCATCCTGCCTATCGGCCATTTCCAATTTAGACTGCTCGAGGGCGAGCTCTTCGAACTTTGTCTTTTGATTGACCTCTAGTGCCTTCAGATCATATAGCTTTTCGGGGTTTTGTTCGAGAATTGCAATGGCCTCATCTTCATCATCTGGATCAGTACCCAGAACTGATGAAACCAATGCTGCTACTGAGCCTCCTGCTGGCCCACCAAGTACTGTACCAAGAAGTGGTGCAGCACTCTTAACGATATTGCTTAACCTACTCCAACCTGCCATGATTATCCTTTCTTAATACGTGCTGCAGCGGCCTTTACTGCTGCAACATGTTCCTTCCTACCCTTTGATGCAAACTCTTCAGGTGTCATCCATTTGGTGGCACCTACTTCATAGTCTGTCCTATTGAATTTCGTATCTTTATCTATGAGAGCGAGGAAAACATGCAATACTGATTCCTCCTCCACACCTGTGACTTTGATCTTTGGCCCTTTAATCAATTTCTTGATTGACTTGAACCTAAGACCCAATTCTTCACCAGCTTCTCTTACTCCAGCTGTTGCAGGATTTTCACCGGCATCAATATGGCCCTTGGCTATTTGAAACCTCGGGCCACCATAAGCCGGATTGCTCGGCTTCATGAATTTCATATAAACCTGACCATCCTCTATAAAGAATGGTATACACCCGGCTTTATTTTTCATGATTTCTTTCCCTTACCGATCCTTACCTTTTGGGGCTTAATATACTTCTGCAACAACTTAAACAATTGCTCCTTCTTTCTGTCTGGGATATCACCCGCCATGGCGTTCATGAATCTTCCCATATCACCAGTACGAAGGAATTCTCTTACCTTGGTTCCTGAGATACCAGAAGTACCTCCGCCTGAAGTCCTCTTTATCTCTTTTACGTTCCAAGCAACATGAGGATCATATTCCCAATACTTCTTGAATTGCATTTTGTAGCCAGGAATTCTATCAGAGCCTGCATAGACATTCACAGTCCCTACATCCCTGAGATTAATATGTTCATCTATCAGAGCTGGAACAAATCCACCATCAGCAGCTATTACATGGATCTTACCTGCCAACTGAATGATCTTCTTCCTTACGGAGAATGGGAATGGATTCTTGGCGTCGACTCTTCTACCAGCCACAAATACATAGACCTCATCATTTTGCGCAATGGCTTCCCTGAATACTTTGAAGTGGCCTGCTGTAGGAGGATGGAATCGACCAAGGATGATACCAATCGATTTACCACCAGGCCTTTTCTCCTCACGAAGGAAAAGCTCGAATGGATTATCGATGGTATGCCATTCATTCAGCTTTCGCAGATTCCTCTGACCCAAGAATACTCTTAATAGCTGAACTGCTGAACCTTCATTGGTTCTCTCCTTAATACCTCTAACTTCTTTGTCATACTTCTCCAGCTCTTCCCCAACAGCGAGGAATGTTTCCCTCGTCTTTCGCACATGAACCGGATCGTATTTGACATCCCTCTTGAACTTACCTCTTTTGACCTTAAGTGATCCACCCTGATTCTCTTCAAACTCATCACTCAAAGCAGCCAAAGCCTTAAGGGCTCTTTTAATCGCTACTGAGAATTGCTGTTTCGTTGAACTGAAGCTACTGAACTTGTAGTTCTGATCTTTTAGGAATTGAAGGAGCTTCTTATTGGTTGGAACTCCAGGATACTTCTTCTTAATTGAATTCGTAGTACCAGGTGTCTTGAGGATCTTAATCTTGAACGCCTTCTCAGCTATATCATTCTTGAATCGTGTCATAACTCCAGGAACAAAGCTACCAGCAGGACCAGTACCAGCCATTGAAGCTTCTCTGTAATGCCATAGGAACTTATTGATGACTGGGAATACTGACACCACCTTAGATAAGTCTCCAGTCTGAAGATCCTTAATCACAATACCTTCAGGCCATGAGCCACCAACATTATTACCCTTTTCATCAAATTCAGGTTGCGGTGCTATGCTTGAAGATGGTAGTTTTGCTAGCAACTGATCAATAAGCTTCTCTTTGATAGTCAGCTGGAATTTCTTGATCCTTGCCTTCAGCTTCTCACGCTCGGCTACGATCTTATTCTTGTTTGGACCAGCTGCCCTCATGGATAATACGGCGAAGTTGGTCGAGTCCTTGAATACCTTATTCTTTTGCTCTAAGAACGCTTCTAGCCGGTCTAAATCACCTGCTACAGACACCTTGTACCGCTTGGTGTTTACCACTTCCTTACCACCAAAGGAGTATATAACATTCTGCGTTGAGCGAGCTATCTTACCTTTTTTGGCATCATAGAAATACAGATCAATCTTCGCTTTGGCATCACCAAGCTTCTTCGCTACATGATTGAAGTTGGCATCATGGATAACGATGAAGTTCTTGCCATACTCTATTGCATTTGGGATTGATTCGAATAAGACTTCACAATCTACATAGTCACCAGGGGACAGTAATTTCTCTAGTTCAGCCTTCTTTGAAACCAAGGCTGCCACTGCAGATCTAATTGGGTTATACATCGCCTTCTTCGGCCAATCGTTGGGTCCACGCTTCTGCTCTGACTGACCCTTGACAGCTCTAGCGAAATAGAGCTTGCCATTTTCATCCAAACCAAAGCCAAGGTTTGCTGAACCATCAAATTTGATTGATACTTCGATTGATGCGTCTTGATTGGATAGTCTTCTTATGGTATCAAGAAACCTACCAATTTCAAGATCATCGATGTGCGAGATACCTTCTGTTAACACCTATGTTCTCCGTTTTGCATATGGAGCCAGCTCTAATATTCTAGTCATGCATTTCATTTCAACGCAATACTCTAAACCATGCAAAGAGAAAAAGCAATATTCGCCATCAATGTAATATTGCTCTATCTCTTCAATATGTTTTAAGTATATGTGGCTATACGTATGAAAGTCGTATATCTTCGCCACGAACATTATAAATATCAGCCCACACTTGTAAATATGTTGGCGCAATCAGGTATGAATTTGTTAGCTTCCCTCAACATATATATGACCCTAGCTGGAGATGAATGATATTGAAGGGCATGGCTATGGGCTGACTTAGCCATATCTGCGGTCTGATCCGGATTATCCAAAGCATATCTTACAACAAATTCCAGCTGATCCATATCCTTGAATTCCCAATAGTCCTGTCCTTCAAGAAATGGGTAAGGCATGAAAATCATAACCGGTTGTGTGATAAGCAGAGATCCCTGACCGATAATTTCCCAAAATCGTGCTGCATTACAACCATGAGCACCATATGCATCGACAGACATCTTTGATTTTGCAAGCATACTGTAATATTCGGCATGCTCTCTATTTCCGGTGTCAACTCCTGAAGCATTCTCCCTTTGACCTCCATAGAGCTGACCAACGATTGACTCTGGCAGATCCATAGCCAGAAGCTTTTGCTCTATCTCGAACCTCCATGGCTTGGTATCATCATGAGGCCCAAACATACACGACAAATTGATACCTCTGAAATCATGAGCCAAAGGATAACTCCCCAATGGAGGAACATATCGGTCCTCCATAGCGAACGGACAAGAGATCACGTTTTCTGGATGATCTTCACTAAGAAGCATTTCACGCTTGAAGTAAATTGGGTAGTCACCTGGCTTCTCCCTATATGGACTAGTGTCTTCACCATCCAAATAGGCTGTCTTGCTTCTATACTTCTTATCGACGATGTCTGCTCTTACATCATTATTCGAAGTAATGAAGATGATAGCTGCCTCTTCACACCATTTCTCATAATCATCAGGCATCACCTGGAAATTCCATTCAGGAGTGACAGCGTAGTTGCTGGTCTCTACACAACCAAGTTCAATATCTGTCTTGAGGTTGCCCACAACCTCTTTCTGTGTAGCTAACCTTGCAAGACCTTCGATAAGGTTGGCTGAATTGAAGTCATAGTGAGGTGTTTGTACTACGAATACCTTCATGATTTTATCACTTCCATTTTTTCGGTGTCTAAAACGAATGACTTGGTTGTAGTTGGGTATTCCATGAACAGAGGAAAGCCAGTTCTGTCAACTACGAAATTGTGACTCATCTGCCAAGAGTAAGGAGTCAATACATACTCTGGTCTATCCATAGAACAGTTAAGTGAAACGATTGGTACATCAAACTTCGCCGCTGCTGTGGATAGTGTATCCAATACACTTCGCCAAGCTGCTGGCTTCCAAGTACCAGGTGGTGATCGATGATACTTGCAATGGATGATTAGCTTAGCTCCCTGTGATACCAGATATGCAGCCATACCATCGTCTCGTTCAAGGTCGTAGCATATCCCAATACCTATAGGGAATTCATCGATGAATAACATATTCGATGGGTTCATGAATTGCAATCTATCCACCTCGTGTCCAGTGAGGGCTGTCTTCGTAAAGACTCTCGTGTCCTCATCTTTCTTGAGGAAGAACATTCCGTTGACACCACCTACAAAGGGGATATCAGTAACAGCGCCCACCAAGGCTGGCTTCACTGCCTTCTCTTTTATGGACTGGAATTTTGGGATGAGGGCAGAGTAAGGTCGAGGATGTGGCCAGCCTGTGGCAGCTCCTTCCGGGAATACATTCAAACCTACATCAGGTCTTATAGAACTAGCTATTTCTGTGATCGAGAGTTCTGAATCATCTGATCGTGTTGATACAAAGTTGATTAGCATTCTTCATTTCCTAACACTAAGTTCTGCTGAATTTTGCCCGGGTCAGGCAGGTGACATGTCAATATCCTATTGAACCATGATGATCTTTTCTTACTATTCACAAACACTACTGGCAACTCATCAGAATAGTGAGACAACTCTTCCTTGAGTTGCCCCACCGTTACTGTAGCTGGTGTAGAACGTTTATGTATGAATCTCGTCATACACCAACTGCTGCCCTTTCTCTAACCTCATCGAAAGTGGATTCGTTCAGAAGATCACCGTTAATGAATACGGTGCGCAAGACGTCATCAGCGCCGAGTACAGAGTCGTCGATGCCCATAATCTTTCACCATATGAATCCTCATATAAAATATGAGGTAACCAATATTCTTTGTCAAGGTTTGTCATAAAAAAC
>Ga0098034_1000084_pt1 | contig 49189 bp, 43 predicted proteins | sample 2_EtaG_FD_77062 | JGI IMG/M metagenome (GOLD analysis project Ga0098034, IMG submission 77062) | Marine viral communities from the Subarctic Pacific Ocean - 2_ETSP_OMZ_AT15125 metaG | ecosystem: Environmental > Aquatic > Marine > Oceanic | place: Pacific Ocean | collected 2015-01-07
ATATATAAAAAAGATGTTGACGCATTACGTCAAAGTGGTGTACCATATAAAAAAGATGAAAAACCAATTGTGTTTGTATTTGATTGGCAACTTATTAAGAAACAACGCAAACATGCGGGTGTAACTCAGTGGTAGAGTTCCACGTTGCCAACGTGGTTGTCGTGAGTTCGAATCTCATCACCCGCTCCATTTTTGTTCCCCTAACTACTTATTGTTGAACAGGCAACATATGTCAATAAAGAAGAACTACGTCTTAGACACAAGCGTGTATCTCACAGAAGCTAGCTCCGTTTTTCAGTTTGGAAGAAACGATATTTTCGTCCCTCTCAAAGTGTTAGAAGAAATCGATGGACACAAAAAGCGGCAAGACTCTGTGGGCGCCAATGCAAGACATTTTATTAGAATCCTTGACGATTTGAGACTGAAAGGGTCTCTTGAGAAAGGTGTCCGTATCGCCAAAGGATTGGGAATACTGAAGGTTATGTCTTATGCTTGCTTAAAAGAGGTAGTGTTTCCACCCGATTTAGACATAAGACTTCCCGATCATACAATTATAGCAACAGCGAAAGCGGCCCAGATGATGGCGCCGACCAGAAAAACGATTGTTGTGTCACGTGACATTAATATGCGAGTTATATGTGACTCTATTGGACTTAATGCAGAAGATTATGTTTCGGAAAAAGCAGTCACCTCGTCGGAAGAGTTATATAACGGCTTTGTAACACAATCTGTGGATGAACAAATAATTGATAGATATTATGCCAACGAAGAAATCACCATAGCCAAAGATGAAGTCGATCAGGAGTGGCACCCAAACCAATATATAATGATGGTTTCCAACGCAAACGAAAAGAAGTCCGCCTTGGCTAGATTTGACAGCCACCACATACCGCTGAAGAGGATAATGCACAAGACGATACCAGATTGGAGAATTGCCGCCAGGAATAAAGAGCAGGCTTTTGCGATTGATCTCCTACTGGATCCAACAGTTAAGATTGTGACTCTTATTGGCCGTGCTGGCTCTGGGAAAACCCTCATGGCAATTGCTGCTGGCCTTCAACAGACAATAGGGTTAAGAGTGGAGAACAACCATTATGATCGATTAATCGTTTCGCGACCTGTGCAACCTTTAGGTAAAGATATTGGATTCTTGCCAGGCACGATGGAAGAGAAGATGTTGCCATGGCTAATGCCGATTCAAGACAATCTGAAATTTCTAATGGGCGATAAAACCAATTTGCAAATGTATGTGGAGAAAGGTAAGATTGAAGTTGAAGCCTTAACCTATATTCGCGGCCGCTCTATTGCGAATGCCTTTATCGTCATCGATGAGGCTCAAAATCTAACAAAACACGAAATTAAAACCATTATTACTCGGATTGGTGAGGGCACCAAAGTAGTGTTAACGGGAGATATCGAACAGATTGATAATGTTTATGTTAACGAAACATCGAACGGCTTAGCACACGCAGTTGAGAAGTTCAAAGAACATCGAATTTCAGGTCACGTTACATTTAAAAAAGGCGAAAGATCAGAATTGGCCACGCTGGCCTCAAAAGTACTATAATAAACGAATGTTTATTTGACAAACCAAACAATAAATGATATATTAATATCACAAAGGAGAAACCATGGGAAGAAAATCTCAAACAAAACAAAAGACAGAAACACCAATACCGGAAGCTGTCGAAAACATTCTTGCGGAGAAGGATTTTAACAAAGAACAACTTGTAGCAATCCCCGAAGCAGAACAAGATGCGGAAATGAAGAATTTCCTAATCAACTACACAGGGTATAAATTGCAACCAGAAAGTGGGAAAGTCAACGTAACTATGATTGCGGAGCTTTTAGCAGCAGAGTTTCCGGAGTTCATGTATGCAATTGCGGAAGAAAACTTTATTCGAGGATACCAAGTAGGATTAGAAGATGCTGTCAAACTACATCAAAGAGAAACAGAAGAAACTGAATCAGAAGAGTGATTTTTACACTTCTAGCGGGTTGCATGTTTATTTTAAAGAGCCCATCGATAACGACGACGTTGCTATCGAGAAGGTTATATCCGATTTAGAGGCCTCGATACCGCCACATCTACGTGCCGAAGTAGAGATGATTGTCGTCGGAACTTTTGATGAATTTATAGAGCGCCACATTAACGCTCTCTATAAGGACGGCGCCATTTATGTTTCTAACCTCCAAGATGATAATCAAGATCTTTACGATGATTTGATTCATGAACTGGCACATTCTCTGGAGTCACCTCATGGATATTTTATCTATGGCGATGAAAGAGTGAAAGATGAGTTTCTAAGAAAGAGAAAGAATTTACATGATATTTTATGGGCCCGCGGATTTAAGGCTCCTATGTCTTTCTTTATGGATGTTGAATATAATGAAGAATTCGATATGTTTCTTTACGAAAAAGTTGGATATGAAACTTTAGCCTCTATTATGATGGGGATGTTTATTAATCCGTATGCGGCAACATCCCTGTCCGAATATTTTGCAACCGGATTCACAGAGTTCTATATTAATAGCGATCACAAATATTTAAAAAAACTAAGTCCATCGCTATATCAGAAGATTCTTTTATTACAAAAGCAAGAATCACTTGACAATCAGTCCTGATGTGGTTATAATAGAACTATATACGGAGAAATAGTGCCACACATATCATATTCTGAATTGAAGGATTGGAAATTTTGCCCATTTTATCACAAGCTCACGCGTGTAGATAAGATTGATGGCTTCAAGGGAAACGCATATACTGCATTTGGAACCGCAATGCACTCAGTCTGCGAGAAAAAGCTACTTAATGAAGGGGACGATCATGAGCAGTATTTCATTGATACTTTTGCTGATTGCATATCTGATCTGGACGATGGCATCGAAGTCGATAATAGACTGGTTGCTGACATGGTTGGACAAGGAAAAAGAATAATTCCCGAAATTGAAGACGCTCTTCGTGATTACTTTGAAGAGTTTGAGGTTCTCGCTGTGGAGATGCCCCTGATGGAGGCCATTGAGGGCGAAGGAGGCCGCGCCTTTAAGGGCTATATCGACGCGGTCGTGTCGACTCCCGATGGAAAGGTTCACATTTTTGATTGGAAGACTTGTTCGTGGGGCTGGAACGCACAAAAGAAAAATGACAAGATTGTTACATACCAGTTAACTTTATACAAGCACTTCTTTTGCCAAAAAATGAAAGTAGATCCAAAAGACGTTGAAACACATTTCGCACTACTTAAGAGAACAGCAAAGAAAAACCATGTTGAGTTTTTTAGAGTAACGAGTGGCCAAAAAAAAAAAGAAAATTCGCTTAAACTTTTGGACACTGCGTTGTACAATATTAAAAATAAGCGTTATATTAAAAATCGCTTATCTTGCACTGGCGGCTTTGGCTGTAAATTTTATAAGACAGAACACTGTCCTTGAGGAATAAATGAAAAAGAAAAAGATATTAGTATTATCAGATCACCCTTTATCACCGTCTGGCGTGGGTACCCAGACAAAATATATGATCGAGTCCCTCCTTAAAACTGGTAGATACCAGTTTATTTGTTTAGGCGGCGCGATTAAGCACGCCGACTATACGCCGATAAAAGTAGAACACTGGGGCGATGACTGGGTAATCTTCCCTATTGATGGATATGGAAACCATGAGATAATCAGGTCCATACTACAGAAAGAAAAGCCAGACATGCTTTGGTATATGACCGACCCTCGCTTTTATGAATGGTTGTGGGAAATAGAAAATGAAGTCCGAGCACATATTCCAATGGTTTATTATCATGTGTGGGATAATTTCCCAGCACCCCACTACAATGGAAGGTATTACAGATCAACCGATGAAGTGTTGTGTATCTCTAAGGTAACCCACGAAGTGGTCAAAGAAGTGGCACCCGAAATATCTTCAAGGTATGTGCCTCACGCAGTTCCATCGAATGTATTTTACCAAAGAACTTCTGCTGAAGACAAGGAAAAAATCCAAGAGCTTCGAAACAGAATGATACAGGCAGATACTTTGAATACCAAAAACCCAAAGAAGAAGATTTTCTTTTGGAATAGTAGAAATGCTCGTCGCAAACAGTCGGGCACTTTAATTTGGTGGTTCAAAGAGTTTCTTGATGAAGTGGGGCACGACAAGGCATCGCTAGTTATGCACACAGATGCTAGAGATCCTCATGGTCAGGATTTGCCACACCTCATAGAGCATTTAGGAGTGGGGAATGGGCAAGTATTGCTGTCAACCGCAAAAGTGACGCCGGAAGATTTGGCGCTCATGTATAACGCTTCAGATTATACCATTGGGATTAGCGATGCGGAAGGATTTGGGTTGTCCACTTTGGAATCTTTAGCTTGCGGTACTCCCATTATTGTTAATATGACCGGAGGCCTTCAAGAACAAGTTACCGATGGAAAGAATTGGTTTGGGTGGGGTATTCAGCCCTCCTCGAAAGCAGTTATTGGTTCTCTGCAAGTTCCTTATATTTATGAAGATAGGATATCCCAAGATGATTTTAATTCCGTAATGAACAAGGCCATGAACCTTACCGAACCCAAATATAAGAAAATGGTTAAGTTGGGAATTCAACATATTGATGAGAACTATAATTTTGAAACTCTTGAAAAAAATTGGGTTAAGATAATGGATGAGATTATTGCCAAACATGGTTCTTGGGACAATAGAGTTGGCTATGAGAGATGGCACCTGCTTGAAGTAGCGTGAGCATGATGACAACCCAGAAAATGCTGGGGTACAATAAAGATTTAAATTTGTCTACTGGAGAAACAAATACAATGAGAAAGAAAATTTTATTAAAAGCGCCCGTTCTGACGCGCTCAGGATATGGCGAACAAAGCAGATTTGCGTTAAGATCCTTAAGGAGTCGAGAAGATCTGTTCGATATATACATACAGCCGCTCACGTGGGGAGAAACGTCTTGGATAAATGATATTAGCGCCGAGCGCGCCTGGATTGATCAGACGATTGAGAAGACGATCAACCACATCCAGCAGGGAAATCAGTTTGATGTGACACTGCAGGTTTCAATTCCAAACGAATGGCAAAATCTGGCGCCTGTTAATATAGGATATACAGCCGGCATTGAAACCACTAAAGTCGCACACCCATGGATTGAGGCAGGAAATCAGATGGATGGAATTATTGTGGTTTCAAATCACTCAAAAAATGTTTATCAGAATACTGTATATGATGCGGTAAACGAACAAACAGGCGAGAACTTTGAGGTTAAGCTGCAGAAAGATGTAAAAGTAGTAAATTATCCTGTTAAAGTTTATGATAATTTAGACCCAATTGATTTAAAACTTGATTATGATTTTAATTTTGTTTGTATAGCCCAAGCCGGCCCAAGAAAGAATCTGATGAACACGGTTAAGTGGTTTGTCGAAGAATTTCACGACGACGAAATTGGCCTTGTTGTTAAAACAAATATTGCTAAAAACTGTGTAATGGACAGGGAAGTGATGCTCCACCAAATACGAACTCCACTCAATGCAGAGTATCCCAATAGAAAGTGTAAGATATACATGTTGCATGGTGATATGACTGATGAAGAAATACATGCTCTTCATGCGCATCCGAAGATTCGTGCATCCGTATCATTCACTCATGGCGAAGGTTTCGGTTTGCCACTCTTTGAAGCAGCATATATGGGTATTCCTGTTATAGCGCCAGGATGGTCTGGTCAGTGCGACTTTTTGCTCGATGACGAAATGAACGAAAAGTTCTATAACGTATCATATGATATACAAGCCATCCCAGAGCAAGTTCTCTGGGAAGGGGTACTAATTAAAGAATCAGGATGGTGTTACCCTCGCGAGCAGTCTGCGAAACAAAATATGAGACGATGCTACGAAGATGTTTGCAGATTAGAAAAAGATCCAAAGGACGCCAAAGACAACATCGCAGCCTTCGCAGAATCGCATGCAGAATTCTTGAAAGAGAAGTTTTCTGAAGAAAAAATGTATGCACTATTTGTATCTTCTTTGGGCCTTGATGGTGATTTTGATGTGGAAGACTGGATTGGGAGCCTAGACTTAGAAGAAATAGAGTGAATATAGTCTTTATAGCTGATTTTTTTGCGGATCAGATCCTAGGAGGCGGAGAACTTAATAATAAAGAGTTAGTTGAGCTTCTTATCGACGAAGGACACGATGTCAAGAGGATAAATAGTCATTTTGTTACTCGCGAGATCATCGAAGACCAGAAAGCTAACCACTTTATAGTGGCCAATTTCATGAATTTGCCAAGAGAGTGTATTGCTTCTTTATATGATAAAAAGTATATCATATACGAACACGATCACAAATATTTGATAAACAGAAATCCTGCATTATTTAAGGATTTTATAGCGCCCGAAGAAAGAATGATCAATCTTGGTTTTTATAGAAAAGCCAAAGCAATAATTTGCCAATCGCAGTTTCACATGGAGATCGTTAGAAAAAATTTAAAGCTTGATAGTCTAATAAACGTTGGCGGAAATTTGTGGTCCGAGGATTCATTGGCGCTTATGGCTGAATTCGCAGCGATACCAAAAACAGATACATACGCTATTTTAGATTCGGAAATTGAACACAAAAATACCCGAGAGACCGTAATGTATTGCGAGCATAAAAAGCTGGATTATAAGCTTGTTAAGAGTGATGATTACTCTGACTTTTTGCAGCAACTGGGGAGCCACAAAACGTTTGTGTTCCTCCCCAAGACGCCGGAGACGTTATCCAGAGTAGCTGTAGAGGCCCGCATGATGGGGATGAGTGTGATCGCCAATAAGATGATTGGCGCGACAAGAGAGCCATGGTTTTCTCAGAAAGGCTTAGAACTAATTGAAACTATGAGAGGAAAAAGAAAAGAAATCAAGGACATAGTTTTAGGAGCATTGACATGAAAAAGATTTTACTGCTTAGCTACCCTCGTTCCGGAAGTAATTTTACAACCTATATTCTTGATTTTTTGCTTAAGCATCCGTTTTGGTTTGATAAGCAAGGAAATCACATATGGCTCCCTGGAACTGTGGAGACCGACCAGGCCACATTCGAGCACCCCCAGCTTGGCCTCATTGAGGCTGAAATATTGTCGAAGACCACCGGTGAAAAGTATGCCCCTAGTTTATCAATAGATGCCGACGGGTATGAGCCGAGCCGAGTGATCAAACTTCACGGACAAGATCTTGTCACTAAAGAAGAAATCGCGAACACGTTGAAAGACGATCCCATTCTTTTGCTATTGCTGCGCAATCCATTTGAGGCATTTCATAGTCACCTGAGAAATGAAGGCTTCGGCGCGCCAGGAAAAGATGACGACTGGTATCATGAAGTAACTGGATATTTTTTTGAAAACTTAAAAACATTTCACTCATATGGGGGAAAGAAAAAGGTAGTTTTTTATGAAGATTTAGTCAATGCTCCCGCCTCATACATTAAGGAATTGTGCCATTTTCTAGGTACCGGAACCTCTGTTGGAGATCTGTTTATGAGTCAGTATAAGACACATTTTAAGATCTCGCGACACTTGTACAAAAACAACCAGCGGGAATGTAAAACAGAAGGAACAACGACTGATGATTTTCTCACTTCATTTGAGGAACACATGGGAAAAGAATATGTCGAGGCATTCTGGAGAATATTTTTTGATTTGTGTGCGAGAACAGAAACCAATGGCGCAGAGGAATACTGTAGGAGATACTATGAAGATTTTATTGGTAGTCAACAAAACCTATAGAGGACAGATTGATGGCGGCTGGTGGTATCTTTACCTGCCATTAAAGGATCTTGGCCACGAAGTTTATTTTTACGACACGGTAGATCCAGAAGAAAAAGATTTTACAAAGGTTGTTGAGTCATTTAAGCCAGATTTAATATTCTGCTGTATGACCGGCGATACATCTATTGCTCCACATGAACCGTGGGAGAAGATTAAGAAGGAAACCGACTCTGGAAGAACGACCACCTTTAATTGGTTCTGTGACGATACGTGGCGATTTGAAGATTTTTCAAAAACAGCATGCAAATATTTTAATGTTTGCTCGACACCTGAGCCTTCTTATGTTAACAAATATAAAATGGCCGGATATTCAAACATACTGGTTGGAGCATGGCATGCCAACTTGGGTCTATACCAAGAGGCCCACAAAGAACAGAAAAATATAGATATTTCTTTCATGGGCGCCATGAACGGCTTAAGGAAACACTTTATAGAAACTCACAATGATTTGCCAATTGAAACATTTTCGAATCTTTCTCATGAAGAAATGCTGTCTGTTCACGCCAGAAGCAAAATAGGAATTAATTTAAGTATCAATGAGAATGACCCAGCAAAGAAAACGCAAATGAAGCAGAGAATGTTTGAAATACCTGCAGCAAACACACTCTTATTGAGTGAATATCATGAAGACCTTGAACATTTTTTTGACGTCAATAAAGAAATAATAACATTCAAATCCAATGAGGAGTTTTCAGAAAAAGCAAAATTTTTGCTATCGAGGCCATTGATCGCCGGAAGAATTACAGCAGCAGGCCACAAAAGATTTCTTTCCGAGCACGAATCAAAGGTTAGATTAACTAAAGTGCTGGAGCAAATTCAGGAGCTTAAATGAAGATATATGTATTTGATTACACAAACCACGCTGGAAAATGGATCTATAGCGCATACCAGAAGGCGTGGGCAGAAAAAGGTTTTGAAGTTTGCAAAATACACAATAGTCAAGATATAAGTGAAGCCGTAGCCAACACAGAAGAAGAATATATGCTGATGATACCAGATATAGCCGCCAACGGCACTCCCAATTTAGAGGTAGTCGAAAAAAGCCACAAAACCTTTTTATATGTACAGCCAAACGAATTTCCTCATCCATGGGGCACTCACCCAAATTTCATTTCATTGGCCACAGAAACTACCATCGAACAAATCAACAAGTTTGAAAATGTGCGCTTGTGGACATTTGGAGACGACACGGCCTCGTACCACATCAAGTGGAAAGAAACCCACTCGATACCCCTTGCTTTTGATTCTATTGGTTATACTTGTTCGATAAATGAAACATATAAGAAATTTGATGTATGTTTCATTGGAGGGTGGGCGAATAACGGATTCAATGAGAAGAGAAAGATCATGATTGACATCTTCTCTAAATTTAAAGCTTCCGGCCTGAAGTGTGCCTTTTTTGTTGAAAAGAACCTGACGCATGAGCAAGAAACTCAGCTGATGAGCAGCAGCCGTGTCACGCTGAATATACACGACGCATACCAGAGGACCCTAGGCACAGATACGAACGAGAGAACATTTAAATCTTTAGGCCTCAATGGATGCCTGGTGTCGGATACCGTAGGCCAACTAAACAGGATTTTTCCAGAACTTAAAACATCATTAGACGCTCAGGAAATAGTAGAAATTACAAAACAATATGTGAGTCTATCAGATCGAGAATTGAATGATTTAAAAGAAAAGAATATACAAAATATTTTAGAGAATCATTGCTATACAAATAGAGTTGAGAGTTTGTTGAAGTTATGAAGCCAAAGGTCGCTATCATAGTTCCCTGTTACAACTCAATGGAGTTTGTCGATCAGTGCATCGAATCTGTGGCAGCCCAAGATTACGAAAACTTTGAGATATTTGCATATGACAACGAAAGCACCGATGAGACATTTGAATATTTAGTCGATCTTGCAAAGAACGGCATACTAATGAATGTCTTCAAGATTAAAAATATATATCCAAATTCATATAGAGAGGCATTTGACCACGCATTCCACACCATTGATGCTGAGTATTTCACATTTATTGCGTCGGACGATTATGTATCAAAAGATTATATTTCCAACTGTATGGAAATTATTCTACATAACCCAGAAAAAATAAAATGTATACAAAGCCATATAGCAGGAGTTCAAAACGGAGTTCAAGTTAATAAAATACAAAACTCATATAAAGGATTGGCAGACTTTAAAAAACAATGCATGGAGAGAAGCCCCGTTTGCACTCCCACGGTGATTTATCATCGCGATGTTTATGATCATTTAGTAATGGAAGCCCACAAGGAAAATGATATAACCCCCGCCGGCGCAGCAGATTATGACATGTTTTGTTGTTTAGCGGACAATGGAGTATTGATATACCCGGTACCCAAACATCTGGGGTATTATTACCGATGGCACGGCAAACAATGCACGTGGAGAGTTCATGAAAGTAAAAAAGAAATAGATTACGACCGTGTTATTCAAGAATATTGGAAAAAAAAGTGGCAGCCACAAGCCGAATAGGTTATAATATAATATGATTATCTATATCGACATCGACGAGACCATATGCAAATCTCCTGACAAGCCAGAATATTCCACAGCCCAGCCTATCTTGGAGAACATCGAGAAGGCGAATAAACTATATGACGAAGGAAACACCATTGTCTATTGGACCGCCCGTGGAACTGTGACCGGCATCGATTGGAGAGAGGTAACCGAGAAGCAATTTGCTGAATGGGGCGTCAAATATCATGATCTAAAATTTGGAAAACCTTACTACGATTTGTTTATTGATGACAAAAACATGAACACGGATGATTGGTCATGAACGTATCAGATTACATTATGAAATATCTCGCCGAACAAGGCGTAAAGCACGTATTTCTAATTTCGGGCGGTGGCTGCATGCACTTAATCGACGCGATTGGCAAGTCAGAAGAACTAGAATATGTGTGCAACCATCACGAACAGGCATGCGCCATCGCCGCAGAAGGTTATGCCCGCCTTTCTAATGGCCTGGGGGCCTGCATTGTAACAACTGGACCCGGCGGTACGAACGCCATCACAGGCCTGATGGGATGTTGGACGGACTCTATTCCAACAATATTCATCTCAGGACAAGTTGCCCTGCATCAGACTCTTGGAGCGACCGGCCTCAACGTAAGGCAGATTGGAGATCAAGAAGTGGATATTATCAATGTAGTGCGTCCACTTACAAAATACGCCGCAACTGTAGAGAAAGCAGAAGACATTAAATACCACTTGGACATGGCCTGCATTACCGCTACCAACAATCGACCCGGCCCAGTATGGCTGGATATTCCCCTAAATATACAAAAAACACAGATTGAAGAAAAAAACTTGCGCTCTGGGCGCCCTAATTCTTTTGGCATTCCAAAGCCGCCTCCATCAGAGTTTGTTGAAGTACTTGGGCGCCTTCGAAATTTCCAAAAGCCACTTTTGATTGTTGGCAATGGCGTGCGTTTGTCAAACGCTGTTAACCAGATGAGAACATTTCTGGAATATACTAAGATTCCTGTTATAACAGGAATCAATGGGAATGATTTGGTTAATGAAGATTATGAACATTATTGCGGCCGGTTTGGTGTGCTCGGCCAACCCGCGGGAAACCATATTCTTCAGAAAAGTGATTTGATTATTTGTGTGGGATCTCGCCTAACGGTAAAACAGACGGGTTACGATCATGAAGATTTCGGCCGAAATGCATATAAAGTCTATGTTGATATTGATCCCGACGAATTAAGAAAAGAAAACCTACACCCAGATCTGACCATTTGTTCTGATGCAAGAGAGTTCTTTAATATGATGCTTAGAAATGAGGCATCAGCAGGAGACATCTCGGAATGGCAAAGCGAGTGCAAAGAAATGTTCTCCAAACAAAGAATCGTATTGGACAAGCATATTGAGAATGAGAAGTATGTCAGCAATTATGTCCTGATTGATAGACTCAGCGAACTCAATGACGGCGAGATTCCCATCATCACCAGCGACGGTTCTGCAAATGTGGTTACAATGCATGCCATGCGCCTCAGAGGCGACCAAAGGATGTTCACCAATACTGGTTGTGCCGCGATGGGCTACGGGCTACCAGCAGCCATTGGTGCGTGTTTTGCGAACGATAAAGATCCGGTAGTTTGCCTGGAGGGAGACGGCAGCCTGCAAATGAATATCCAAGAACTACAAACATTAGTACATCACAACTTGCCAGTTAAGCTGATTGTGATGAATAATCAGGGATATCTATCGATTAAAATGACCCAGGAATCTTATCTTGGCGGCAGAATGGTGGCCACAGGCCCATCTTCTGGTGTCAGTTTCCCTGATCTTGAGAAGATAGCTAACGCATATGGTTTGAAATATTTTAAGATTTCCAAGAACAATGAAATAGATGACGTTCTGGGCGACGTCTTATCTTACAATGGCCCTCTTTTGTGCGAAGTAATGTCAGATCCTAATGAAATACACGAACCAAAGGTGGTCGGAAGTCCCGGGCCAGATGGCTCTATTATACCTGGCAAGCTGGATGACATGAAGTTATGATTTTGGTCACTGGTGCGAATGGCTATCTAGGTTCTTTTCTGTCTAAAAGGTTAGAAGACTTTGGATATGGTGTGATTCAAGGTTCCCGCGAGAATCTAAATGTGCTAGATTCTGAAGCATGCAGAAGAATGTTTAAAACTAATGATATAGAGTATGTTATACATGCAGCAGTCCGCGGCGGACGCCGAACTATAGCCGATACGAGTGCCGATCTGTACGAGAATATTGTGATGTTTGAGAATCTAGCTGTCCATCGAGACAAGTTTAAGATGATGATCAATTTTGGTTCTGGCGCAGCGTTTGATAGAGCTAAAGATATAGACGAAGCGAGAGAAGGGGATGTATTAAATGAGTGTCCGCGAGATTATTATGGGCTTTCGAAAAATCTGATTGCAAAAAGAATCCACGACATTAACGACAACATCGTGAATCTAAGAATTTTCAATTGTTTTGGCGAAAAAGAGCTGTCAGATCGGATGATAAAAGCAAATTGTATTCGGCACCTTCGTGAAGAAGAGATGATCGTGCATTCGAATAAAAAAATGGACTTTTTTTATATTGAAGATTTATATAAGGTGGTTATATATTATTTGACTCGGTTTGAAGAAGGCTTTCCGCTTGATTTAAATTTGTGTTATGAAGAAAAACTTGATTTACTTGGGATTGCAGAGGCAATAAAAACCTTGACAGGACGCCCAAACAATGTTAAGCTTATTGACAAAGACTCTGATTTTTCATATACCGGATCTTCGGAACGATTATCGTCTTTAGGAATAAACCTATATGGACTAGAGAGTGGAATATTGAGAGTATATAAATTTTTACAAGGAATAAAAAATGAAAAAAAATGAAGCCAACAAATTATTTGAAAACTTATTTGTGCTTGAAATCGCCAATAATCATTGGGGAGATCTGAAGCGTGGCAAGAAGATTATCTCCGAATACGGAAAAGTGGTTCGATACAATAATGTAAAAGCAGCAATGAAGCTGCAATTTCGAGATGTGCCAAATTTTGTCCACAAGGACTTTAAGGGTCGCGAGGATCTTAGATATATTTGGAAGACTGAAAAAACTCAGCTAAAAAAGAGCCAGCATGCTGTGTTAATCACGGCCATCAAGAAGGCCGGCTGTATTCCAATGGCGACTGCCTTTGATGAAAGGGCAGTTGAATGGTGTGTAGAGCTTGGGATTGAGATCATTAAGGTCGCTAGCTCGGATATTAACGACTGGTTTCTTCTGCAGAAGATCGCGCGCACCAAGAAGCCGGTTATTTTATCGACTGGCGGAGCATCTCTTAAGAGTATCGACGATGTGGTTAAGTTTTTCGCGAATCGAAATATTCCGATTGCCTTGAACCACTGTGTATCCAACTACCCGTCTGAGGATTGTGAGTTAGAACTCAATCAGGTTGATTTCTTATGTCAGCGCTATCCAGATATTGTAGTTGGCCTCTCAACTCACGAATATCATGACTGGACTTCATCGATGATGTTGTCATATGCCAAGGGCGCCCGCACATGGGAGCGACACGTGGACATTGAATACCCAGAAGGGGATGAGCGCACCGTTTCCAAGTACTGCTCTCTGCCACATCAGGCCGGCGAATGGTTTAAAGCCTTCCACAAGGCAAAGGAGATGTGTGGTGGCTCCAAGATTGAGCGCCGAGTAATTTCCGAAAAAGAAACCAAGTATTTGGACGCCCTTGTTAGGGGAGTCTATTTCAAGAGGAATCTTAGCACCGGCCATGTGATTACAACGGATGATGTATATTTGGCAGTGCCACTCCAAGAAGGGCAGATTTCACCTCGTGAGTTTATGGAGGGCGAGAAGTTGTTGCGAGATTGCAAGCGCGACGATCCCATGGTCATTCAAGATATTGACAGTGCCCATAAAGAAGACTCAGACACACAAAGTCGAATTACAAAACGCGGCCTTCGCTGTATAAAATAATATTATGAACACATTTAAGATCGAAGACTCCTCATTTAATTTGAAGCCGGCAGATATTACGGACAATTTTATTGTCAGTTCGGTACCTACAAGTTATGAAGTTAACTTCGAAACATGTGATATTAGCGAAACTGTTAATAATCTTCTTGGTGATGATGACGTCTTATTGATAGATCAGAATGTCTTAGAGCTTATTTGGGATAGGCTCTCCTTTAATCGCGACCGTATATTTGTGTTGGAGGCTACTGAAAATACAAAAACGATAGAAAGTGTTTTGCTAGCCGCTGATTTTTTACATCGATGCAAGTTCACCAAGGGTGAGAAAATGGTAGTGGTCGGCGGCGGCATCACGCAAGATATAGGTTCCTTTGTTGGTTCAATTTATAAACGCGGCATTAACTGGAAGTTTGTTCCGACCACATTACTATCTCAATGCGATAGCTGCATTGGCGGCAAGACAGGCATAAATTATAAGAAGTCTAAAAATCAGCTAGCCTTGTTTTCGTCTCCATCGGAAGTTATCATAAACACCAACTTCCTGCATACACTTGAGCCGCAAGAGATAAAATCTGGACTAGGCGAGATAATGAAGATTTTTATTATCGGCGGCCGGCCTTTTATCGAGTTATATCAACAACTTGTAGATGGAAACGAAGTAAAGAATTTTGATGATTTTAAGACATTGATAGTTAATGGATTGCATATTAAAAGAGCGATCGTAGAAAAAGATGAGTTTGAGTTGGATGTCAGGCGCAGCCTCAATTATGGACACACTGTTGGCCACGCAATCGAATCTCTAACCAAATATGAGATCCCTCACGGCCAGGCAGTTGCGATAGGCATAAAGATCGTCAATGATTTGTTCGAGTTTTCAGATCCATCTGTTAATAAATGTGTTTGTGATTTGATAGAAGAGAAGGATCGCGAGGCTTTGAGCAAGATCGATTTCGCTCAACTGGGTGAAGTACTAAGAAGCGATAAGAAGACGATAGGAAATTCCGCGACGTTTATCTACATGGATTCACTTGGGCATACCAAGTTCCAAAGAAGAGAACTAAACGACGAAATACTACTACAAATACAGCAAACCATCAATGGGATAATAAATGAATAAAACACTCTTAGTTGATTTTGGAGCAACTCATATAAAGTCGGTCACCTATGACGTTACCACTGAGCAGCATTCCGATTTTCGAAAAATTGAAGCGCCCCAGAATACTTCTAAGGTGCTTGGCGAATTCGTAGTATCTCAAGAAAGACTTACAGAAATATTTAAAGATATTTGTGAATCATACAGGATTCACGAGTATGAGGCTATTTTTATTTCATCTCAAATGCACGGCTTTGTAGTAGCAGATAAGAATAATAATCCGCTAACAGATTACATTAGCTGGCAAGACCACCGCGGCCCAATAGTGGAGCTAGACGAGTTTAGAAAGATAACAGGAATGAAGAGTCGCATTGGCTTGCCAATCTATAATTTATATCACATGGTTAACACACAGAAAGCTTTTGGCCAAAAAATAAAAGTTATGACATTGCCGGATCTTTTAGCGAACATCTCCGGCAAGAGTGAAAACATAACACACAACAGCATGTTAGCTTCCACCGGGCTCTACGATGTGAATAGGGAACAGATTTCGCCTTATATTTCGGATTTATTCCAATGTGATTTGATGTTTAATAATGGGACACCAAATATAGAGATAGCCGGCTATTACAATGACACGCCGATTTATACGGGAGTGGGAGATCTCCAGAGTGCGACATACGGTGCTGTTAACGCAGACTTCGATAGTATTTTGGTAAACATAGGAACAGGCTCACAAGTTTCTAGAATATCAGAGACGAAAAAGACGCCGGCCGGCATCGAATATAGGCCGTACATCGGAGACAACCACTTGCATACAGTAACACACATACCTGCTGGTCGCGCTCTGCGTGCATATTTAAATCTTTTTTCTGAACTTGGTTTTGATTGCTGGGAAAAGATGAGACATTATACTCATGAGGAAATTGTAAATTCTACTCTTGAAATAGATTTTGCTATTTTCGAAAGCGCGCTTGGATATTCCGACGGCGGCTCAATAAGAGGCATCAGAGAAAATAATTTTAATATTGATAACATTTTAACATCATTGATAGGGAGTCTTACTCAACAATATGTAAAATATATCGACAAGTTCGATTGTAATAACGACCTTAATTGGGTTATATTAAGCGGAGGTATTCCGAGAAACATACCAGCATTGTCAACGTTGATGACGACATATGCACAAAAATCATGTATCGTGCATTGCTCCGCGATAGATGAAACCTTACACGGACTGAGCAAGATAGCGAGAAATCATGCAGCATAAGAAACAGAAAATATTAGATTTAGTTAAAGAATACATTATAGAGAAAACAAACAACGAAGAATGGAAAGCCGGCCAAGACTGGGTATCCTATTCGGGTCCTATTTTTGATGAAAAGGAATACCTATCGGCAGTAAATGTGTTGCTGGATGGGTGGATGATTTTCGGCAAGAACGGCCGCAACTTTGAAATTGAATTTCCGAAGCACTTGGGAAAACTTCACGGAACCCTTACTAACTCGGGAAGCTCGGCTAACTTGCTGATGGTTGCCGCCACAAAATCAAAGCGCTTTGGCAGACAATTAAAAGATGGCGACAAGGTTATCACCCCAGTTGTGTGTTTTCCTACGACAATCAATCCCCTGATTCAGAACAATCTGGTACCAGTGTTTGTTGATGTGGAACTGCCAAGCGTTAATTTGGATTTGGATATTGTTGAAAAGCTTTTGGAAGAAGATCCAGAGATCAGAGGTATTATGTTTGCGCACGTGCTTGGTAATCCACCAGACATGGATAGGCTTATGGCTCTTGTGGAGAAATATGATCTTGTCTTTTTGGAAGACGCATGCGATGCACTGGGCTCATATTACGACGGAAAGAAGCTAGGCTCATATGGTGATATGTCGACGTGCTCATTCTTTCCTGCCCACCACATGACTACCGGCGAAGGAGGCTTCATCGCCACCAACAGCCAGAAGACCAGAACCATTCTTGCTAGCATGCGAGACTGGGGCCGGGCATGCTACTGCAACTCGATGAAGCCGGGATGTGTGACAGCATCAACAGCATGCGGAATGAGATTTAAGAATTGGCTTCCGGGACACCCCGAAGCGGTTTATGATCATCGATATGTATTCGATGAAATAGGGTATAACCTTAAGCCACTAGATTTACAGGCCGCAATAGGCCTACAGCAGCTTCAAAAGCTTCCAAGGCTAGATGCTGCCAGAAGAGAGAACTGGGGCCGGCTACGGGCCATATTCGAGCCTTATGGGCAATATTTTCATATGCCTGTTGCAACTGACAAAGCAGATCCATGTTGGTTCGCATTTTTGTTGACAATTAAGGAAGATGCACCATTCTCGCGTTTTGATATTGTGGGCCACCTTGAGGCGGCAAAGATTCAGACGCGTTCATATTTCTCAGGGAATATTCTGGCTCATCCTGGATTTGTTCACATGGCGACTCCATACGGCGACATGAACGAAACATTCCCCAACGCACAACTGGTTACCACCAATTCGTTTTTCTTGGGAACATATGCCGGCCTAACGGACGAAAAGCTTGAATACATCAAGAATTCAGTCGATGAATTTTTCGGCAGCTTATAATGAAAGTGGTCTACATCACAGGCTGCTTAGGTTTCATTGGCGCCTATGTGACACGAGCGTGCCTACAAAAGGGCTGGATGATCTATGGAGTAGACAAGTGTACATATGCAGCAGATCGCTCCCTTTTGGATGAGTTTGGAGATTATGATAATTTTCGTTTTGAAGAAATCGACATTAAAGAACTTGCTTATTTGCGCGATTGTGATTATGTTATAAATGTGGCAGCAGAGTCTCACGTGGGAAATAGTATCATCGATAGCAAAGAGTTTATAAGCAGCAATGTTGTGGGAGTACAAAACTTGCTGGACCTGATTCGCCACAAGCCAGAGAACTGTGCCCAACGACCCGTTTTTTTACACTTTAGCACTGATGAAGTATATGGCGACATTCTTGGAGATGCACATATCGAAACTGATATTTTAAAACCAAGCAATCCATACTCTGCCTCAAAAGCAGCCGCAGACATGCTTGTTATTGCATGGGCTAGAACCTATGGCATCAGATACAATATTATAAGGCCAACCAACAATTACGGGATTGGCCAGTATCCAGAGAAACTTATTCCACTATCCATAAAAAATTTACAGCGCGACAAGAAGATTCGACTTCACGATGGGGGTGCCCCAGTAAGAAATTGGTTGCACGCGGCCGATACCGCGTCAGCTGTTATAGCTATTATTGAAAATGGAGAGATAGGAGAGATATACAATGTCGCCGGTGGGTTTGAGCAGAAAAATATTGAAACTGTATTAAAGATTATTAGCAACTTTTATGACGATAAAGAATACACTTGGAACGATTATGTTGATTTTTCATATTCGCGTGAAGGACAAGATGTGCGTTATGCTCTTGACGATTCTAAATTAAGGGCGATAGGCTGGGAGCCGATTAAGAATTTTGATGATGAAATAATCAAAATAGTAAAACACTATAAAGAGAGGTTTATATGGTAAAATGGTACGGTAACTTAAAGAAAGATATTGTTGGGATTCCGCTGGAGGAAGAGACGCCGCCTTGGATCTGCTCTTCGATGCCTCCCGAATGGCAGTTGGAAGATTTAGGGCGCCGCGCAGATTATCTTGTTAGCGAGTTCAAAGATTACGAGAAAGATTTAGAGCTAGAGAAACTGATTGATGGCAAGACGATTGCGTTCGTCGGTCCGGCCCCAAGCTTGGTCGGAACCGGCATGGGAGAAAAGATCGACTCATACGATCTTGTTATCCGAATAAACACAGCGTATGACATTCCAGAAGAATTATGGGAAGACTATGGGAAGAGAACTGATATTCTAGTTAGTTGTCTTAACTTTAACAAAATTAGATCCCTCAAAGATAACATGCCCTTCGTCGAATCATTGAAGTATCTTATACAACCAAATCTTTCAATGTGGGACATTAGAAAGGGTGAAGCAATCATTAACGAATGGGATGTTCCGTTTCATAATGTTTGCGATGGATATCTCTTCAAGGTAGACAAGGAAGTGGGCACCACGTGCAATACTGGTCTGCTGGGGATAGTAACCTTGTTGAACTATGATATTAAGGAGCTTTATATTGCAGGATTTACTTTTTTTAATATGGGCACAAATCAAGGAGATGCATATCATTCTGCACACTTAGAACAAACAATAAAGTATGATCCTATAGAAATAGTGAATAATAGACCTACGGGAGCCTCTCTAAGATTCGATTTACATGCTGCGCAGCCCCAAATAGATTACTTTGGGAAGATCTTGGAACATCACCACGGTACTAAGGTGCAGGTTGATGATTATTTAGCGAACAATTTTAACTTATCAATAAATCGCATTTTGGTCGATAAAACAAAAGAGGATAAGGAAAAAATTAAAACGATGGACAAATTTTTAAAAGAATTTTATAACTTAACTATTACTAAATGGGAAGGAGAAATTTAATGAAAGTTGTAGCAATGATTCCTGCCAGATTTGGCAGCAAGAGAATACCGAAAAAGAACATTCGCCTATTAAATGGCACACCTTTGATTAGCTATATAATCAGAGCAGCCAAAGAAGCCGACTGTTTTGATGAAATTTATGTTAATTCAGAATCCGATATCATAGGGGAGATAGCCGAGAATGAAGGGGTGACCTTCTACAAAAGACCAAGCCAGCTTTCAACTGATGGCGCCACAAACGATCACTTCACGGAAGATTTTTTGAACAACACAGAGTGTGACGTTGTCGTACAGGTGCTCCCAACATCCCCTTTTATAACGGCGGAAGAAATTAAAGAGTTTACGCAGACAATGGTAGATACCGAGGCAGACACCTTAATCTCAGTCTCTAATCAGCAGATTGAGTGTGTATATCAGGGCACCCCGGTCAATTTCGATCAAAAGAAGATATCACCTCCCTCTCAGGAGCTATACCCTGTTCAGGCATATGCCTGCGGATTGATGGGATGGAGAAAGGATAACTATTTAGAAAATATGAAAAAGTACAGTTGTGGATATCACGGCGGAGATGGAAACGTTGGCTGTTTTGTCTTGAGCGGTCTTGCCACCATCGATGTAGACAACGAGCAAGACTTTCAATTAGCCGAGTTTGTGGCCCGCTCCACCGCTCGGGGAGCATATAAGCCACAGTACTATGGCCAACACCACTCTGAGGCTGACGTACCCAGCATCCTTGCGCGCGATGGGGTCGAAGACAACAACCTAGCAGAATCTAACGAGTCTATTGTTAATGTGGCCAATATTCGGGCCTCTTTTGACAAAACCAAGTCATGGAGCCACCGCGTAGTTAATACCGAGAGCAACAGTGCCACCTTGATCCATCAGCAGCCCGGCGAGGGAAACCGACGTCACTATCATCCAGATTGGAATGAGTGGTGGTATATTGTAGATGGCGAATGGGAATGGGAGATCGCCGGCGAAACCAAGATTGTCAAGAAAGATGACGTGGTTTTCATTCCAAAAGGCGTGGTGCATAAAATCACAGCAGCAGGAGACAGTCCGGCCATTCGTTTAGCAGTCAGTCGTGAAGATGTGGCGCATGTATATCCAGATGGAGATCACGTTAATGAAGGGGCCTGATGAAATATCTCTGAATGAGACGATGTTTGTTATTGGCTCCGGCCCATGTTTAAATAAAGTTGATATTAAGTTATTAAAAGGGCTAAACACCATTTCTCTTAATCGACAATATATCGCATACGATGATTGGGGTTTCTGGCCGAAATACTATCTTTGTATTGATGCGAAATTAATACAAAAGACTTTTGAGCCGGCCATCTTGCCAATGATGAGAGCAGACTGCGAGATTGAAAGGTTTTTTATTTTAGCCGACTATCTTCCGGCCGCTAGCGACGAATTCACTCAAACACCCAATCGTCTAGGACCCGGCCCACATGCCGAGTCGAAACTTATTTTAATGCCGCCTCGTGGCCAAAGCTCATGGGGAGATGAGGTTATTGAAAAATATGAATCGTGCTTTGTAGATTCTGCACTGGCGCAAAAAAGGTTTCATCGCCTTGCCGAGACCCACCGCCTCCCCGGTGGTCAGAACCATGCAATAGATTTTTGGGAAGAAGGCCAACGCGGATACGGTTTACATTTTCGCGGTTCTGGAGGCGCCTTTGCGGTAAACTTGGCATATGCCTTGGGGTATAAAAGAGCTATTATACTTGGAGTTGATGCCAAATATTCCAGCCGGAAGGAGTCTCTTCTCGCCGGCCAAGATTTGCAACACTTCCATCCAGATTATTTTCATGTTGATGAATTCGATCTTGGCAAAGATTTCGGCACCCCGAGCTACTACCTCGAACCATGGCACATTATTGCCAACGGTGGCGGCCCAGGTGAAAATGTGCTGGACGAATATGGCATTTCGAGATACTCATCTTGGGACCTCAACGGCTATTTGTGCTCGGATGAAACTTTTGAAGTAATATCGTGTTCCCCAGGATCCATCATCAATGACTTGTTTGAGTACGCTGATTTAGAAGAATTATTAAAAAGTTATGAGGCAAGTAATGAAAATTGATTTTACAAATCAGAATGCCCTCGTCACCGGTGGCACTCGCGGCATCGGCAAACAGATAGCCGAAGATCTTGTCGATCTCGGCGCCCAAGTTATTATCACGGGCACAAAAGAACCCAAAGGAAAGATCAGCCAAAACATACAATTTGTTCCGGTTAACTTTCTGGATGATTCTTCAACCGACGATTTTCTCAATATGATATCGAATGAAACATTTGATGTATGCGTCAATAATGCAGGTATCAATAGAATCGATCCTTTCCGCGAAGTTAAACACGAAGATTGGAACGATATCATTAAAGTAAACCTAACAGCACCTTTCAAGGTTCAACAGGCTGTTTCTCACTCCATGGTTAGAAGAAAGTATGGGCGTGTTGTTAACATCGCCTCAGTATGGAGCGAGATAAGCACACCCAAGCGCGCCAGTTATTCTAGTAGCAAGTTTGGTCTAAGAGGGCTAACTCTTGCGTCAGCAGCCGAGCTGGCACAATATAACGTACTCATTAACGCTGTTTCTCCGGGCTTCACGCTCACCGATCTTACTCGGAATGTGCTGGGTCCAGAAAGAATGAAAGAGATAGCACAACAGATTCCAATGCGCCGTATGGCAGAGGTGGATGAGATATCACGAGTTGTATTGTTTGTGGCTAGCCGGCTGAACACTTATATATCAGGACAGAACATTGTTGCTGATGGCGGATTTGTAAACATTTAATATGAATATTGCACGTAGTACTAAACTTGGAATCAATGTTGACTTTGAGAAAAGTCACGGTTCCTATTTGTATGACAAAAATTCAGACAGAGAACTGCTGGATTTCTTTGGCATGTACGCTTCGTTGCCTCTCGGATATAATCATCCGATTTTTAAAACCAAAGAGTTTGTCGATGAGTACATGCGTGTTTCTAGTTTTAAGATTAACAACTGCGAGTTCGTTTCCGATGAGACAATAGAGTTTGATAGAATGTTTAAAGAATATGCAGGAAAGGGATTGTTTAAACATTTCCATTATTCCTGTACCGGTGCCTTGGCAGTCGAAGCTGCCATCAAAACATGTCTGGAATACAAAAATTATCACACTCCGAATATTGTCTCGTTTGAAAATAGTTTTCACGGCATCAACAGTTACGGAGGATTTGTCACTTCTAGATTCCCGGGCGCCGACGCAAGACTGTCTGGATTACCGGAGGCCTACTCCACAAAGATACGCCCAGATTTAATAGAAGTAGCCAGAACTCTAATGAACGAAGACGCCACGTGTCTGCTGGTTGAGCCGATTCAATGCAGCGCAGGGGACATTCATTTTGATAAAGAGTTTTTTAAATCTCTTCGTGAAATGTGTGATGAATATGATGTACCTCTGGTTTTTGATGAAATACAAATAGGATTTGGCGGTACCGGAAAACTTTGGTATTTTGAACATTTAGATGTCGAGCCAGATATTCTGATTTTCGGCAAGAAAACCCAACTCTCTGGTATAATGGCAAAAGAAAAGTATGGAGAAATCTTTAGCCCAAAGAAGTCTGTTAGACTTGAGGTCACATGGGATGGCGATGTCGCTGATATGGTGAGATGTAAATATGTCATGATGGCATACAAAGCATACAATATATTGGGTAACGTCAACAAGCAAAGTAAAAGACTTATAAATGGCTTGTCAGAGATGGATGGCGTATTAAACTTAAGAAATTGTGGCCTAATAGTCGGTTTTGACTTGCCAACCGACGAAAAACGTGATATCTTAATAGAAGATTTATATAAAAATGGCCTTATTTGCAACAAAACAGGCAAAAAATCCATTAGATTGAGGCCGAATTTGAATGTAAAAAAAGCAGAAATTGATTTAGCGATTGATATTTTTAGGAAATCTTTATAATAATATGAGAATATGGGCGAATACGAAAACATTAGATGGTCATATCGACGATTTGGAAATAATTGATGATAAAGAAAAAGCAGAAATCTTGCTACTTGGAGGTAAATCCATCGACTTGAGTGATTTTCCGGCCACAAAGGGTATCTTTCGTGCCGGCGTAGGTGACAACAACGTGCCCTACACCGAGGCCGCGGGCCGCGGTATATCAGTTCGGCTCCCCTCTGATGCTGCCAAGGGCCATATCCACGAGGAAACAGCCAATTTTACATGTCAGATGATTTTTCATATGATGTATCGGCCGTGGGTAACCGGGAATATACACGATTGGTCAAAGAAGCCTAGGCGGTTTTTGGGCGATACCCGGCTTTTGATTGTTGGCGCCGGGAAGATTGGAAGTTTAGTGCAATCTAAGATGACTAATTTTATGCATGTCGACACATATGATGTGACAGAGGATCCGAGTGATGTTCTTGAGGAGAAGTTTCGATTAGCAGATTGTGTAAGCCTTCATATTCCTTTGACTCCGACCACTCACAATTTTATAGACGCAGAAAAGCTTGGCTGGATGAAGGATGGTGCGATTTTGATCAATACTGCAAGAGGCCCGATTGTCAACGAAGGGGCTTTGGAAGCAGAGATTTCCTCTGCGCGCCTTACCGCAGCATTTGATGTATACTGGGAAGAGCCATATCGCGGTAAGATGTTGAAATATCACCCCAATTTGTTTTATATGACTCCGCATGTTGCCAGCACATGCGATAAGTTTTTAATTGAAACTGCAAAAGATTTTAAGGCGTTTATTGCGGAGCTGTCTTTATGAATGTTGGGATTATTGGCATGGGCAAAATGGGCCAAATACGCAAAAGCGCTATTGAAAAGTGCGGCCACATTGTTGATGCAGTCTATGATGTTGAACCGAAAAATACGGCCGGCCTCTCTTGTGTGCTGTCAGATCATGAGGAAATGTTCAGCAACCCAAATCTGGACGCAATATTTGTTTGTACACCGAATTACTTAAACAAAGAATTGGTTATCAAAGCTTTGGAGTCTAACAAGCACGCATTCTGCGAGAAACCGCCGGCGCTCACAGCACAAGAGGTAGAAGAGATTATAGATGTAGAAAAAACATCTGGCAAAGTGCTGATGTACGGCTTTAACCATCGCCATCACGAAAGCATCATGACACTTAAGCGGCTGATCGAGAGCGGAGAGTATGGAAACATTTTGTGGATGCGCGGCCGCTATGGTAAAAGTTCTAGTGAAGAGTTTTTCGATGGCTGGCGCGCCAAGAGAGAGTTATCCGGCGGCGGTATATTAATCGATCAGGGAATTCATATGCTTGATTTATTTTTATATCTGGTTAACGATTTTCATGACGTGCGCGCATTCGTTTCAAATCAATACTGGAAGACTGCCGGCGTAGAAGACAATGTATTTGCGATTCTAAAAAACAACGATACGGGGGTCACAGCGTCTCTTCATTCAACAATGACCCAGTGGCGCCACTTGTTTTCATTTGAGATCTTTTTGGAAAAGGGGTATTTCACAATAAACGGCCTCAAGACATCTTCTGGAACTTATGGGCCCGAAGTGTTGACCGTTGTTAAGAACCGAACCGAAGCCCCTATGGCAACATGGAGTGATGAAGAAAGTATCTCTTACGACGCTAATAATTCTTGGGACTCAGAAATACAACACTTTTTTGATTGTATTGAAAATCAAAAAGCAGTAGAGATTGGAAACACAACTGACGCATTAAAATTGATGCGTATAATCGACAGAATATACGCAGAGGGGAAATAATATGACTGACGAACAATGGTTTAATAAAAGATTTAGCGAATATCGCCGATGCCTGGAGTATGAAGAAACGCGCCAACATATGCTGGAATTCCGTGACATGATTTTGGAAGCCCGCAACAACAACAAGACTGTATATTTTGCAGGGAATGGCGCCAGCACAACGATTGCCAGTCATGCGGCTTTGGACTACACAAACCAGTTAGCTATTCGTTGTCATGCGATGAATGACCCGAACTTCATAACGTGTTTTGCAAATGACTTTGGATATGAAGATTTTATGGAAAGAACTGTAAAGTTATATGCGGACACTGATGACATTGTAGTGTTAGTAAGCTCATCTGGACAATCTCAAAATGCTATTAATGCTGCACTGCGCGCACACAAAAAGGGATGCAAGGTTGTAACCTTTACGGGCTTTAAGGCCGATAACCCACTTCGTCAGATGGGCGATCTCAACTTTTGGCTTGATAGTGACGACTATAATGTTGTCGAATCAATCCACATGATTTGGCTTGTCATGGTGTGTGATATGATTGCCGATAGAGAGAAGGAGTATATTGGGCTTCACGGGAGAAATTTGTGATATCGGAAAAAAACGATAACGTCTTGGTAACAGGGGGCAGCGGATTTCTCGGAAGAAGACTTAAACTACAACAACCAGATTGGGTTTATGTATCATCTAAAGATTGTGATCTGACAAGCGACATCTGCGTACGTGAACTTTTTGGCGATACTAAGCCGGAAGCTGTGCTGCACCTCGCTGGTCGTGTTGGAGGCATAAAAGATAACATTGAAAATCCAGCAGACTTTTACTATACAAACACGATGATGAACACCAACGTAATTCATCAAGCCTATAAGGCAGGCATAAGTAGGGTTTTATCATCCTTGAGCACATGCGCATTCCCAGAAGATATGGAGATGTTTCCATTTGAAGAAGGAAAATTGTTTTCTGGGCCTCCAGCCGAAACTAATTTCTCCTATGGAATGACGAAGAGGATGCTCCACGTGGCCAGTAGCGCCTATAGAAAGCAATATGGAATGAACTACTCGACCTTTAGCCCATCCAACTTATACGGACCGGGCGACCATTTTGGAAAAGAGCATTCGCACTTTGTCGCCTCTTTGATCCACAAAGTAGCAAATACAGAGAATGGCGCCAAGATTGAACTATGGGGCTCGGGCCTCCCCTTAAGACAGCAGTTGTATGTTGATGATTTGTGCGAACTGATCCCAATACTAATAGAAGAACACAACAGCGATGTTCCGCTGATAGTAGCCCCGTCAGAAAACATATCAATTCTAGACATGGCCAAAATATTAACTAAACAAATTGATAAAAATGTGGGAATATACTTTAATGGGAAAATGGACGGACAATACAGGAAAGATGGTTGTAACAAACAGTTCATGAAGATGGTGGGTTACTACCAGTTCACCCCGTTCAAAGAAGGAATTAAGAAAACCTATGATTGGTATTTACAAAATGGAGATTTAAATGACACCTGAAGGACAGAAAGTAGCCTTAGTAACGGGAGCGACGGGGCAAGATGGCTCTTACCTTGTTGACTTGCTGTTAGACAAAGGATATCGCGTAGTTGGAGTAAAGAGGAGAACATCTGTTATTGCGACAGATAGGATAGATCATGTGTTCACAGACACGGATTCTATATTAAATTTTGATCTAGTGTATGGCAACATGATTGATTCTGGAAATATACACAGACTACTCCAGCGGTACAAGCCTGATGAGATTTATAATCTAGCCGCTCAGTCTCACGTACGTGTATCATTTGATACGCCCGAAGAAACTGCTAAGATTGTTGGAATGGGCACTTTAAGGTTGCTGGAAGCAGTTCGCAATGTATGCCCCAATGCCAAAGTATATCAAGCATCATCATCTGAAATGTTTGGAGACAATCCGGATTATCCTTTCAATGAAGAATCTAGATTGATGCCGGCATCTCCCTACGCATGCGCCAAAGTATTTGCACACAATCTCATCAGAAATTATAGAGAAAGCTACAATCTACATGCTTCCAGCGGCATCCTGTTTAATCATGAATCCCCGCGCCGAGGTGAAACATTTGTAACAAGAAAGATTACAATGGCCGCGGCAAACATAAAGATGGGTCTTCAAGACGAACTCTATCTTGGGAATCTGCAAGCAAAACGAGATTGGGGATTTGCGGGAGATTATGTAGACGCGATGTGGCTAATGCTGCAGCAGGATGCCCCAGATGACTATGTCATATCAACAGGTGAAACACACACTGTGGAAGAATTTTTGCATGAGGTTTTCGATTACGCCGGCCTAAGTGTCAATAAGCATGTCAAGATCGATGAGCGACTGTTCCGACCGCACGAGGTTCCGCTTCTTTTGGGCGATTCCACGAAAGCAAAGAAAAAACTGCAATGGGAACCAAAGGTTAAATTTAAAGAATTAGCTAGAATGATGTATGATGGAGATCTAAAAGGATTAGTCAGATGAAGTTCCAGTCAGGCGACTTGGTGAAGTGGATAAGCGAATACGATGATTATATCGTCAAGGACGCCGGCCACGGAATTATCATAGGCTCCACAACATACAGTTACCAGAACAACAAATATACTACTTATGATGTATATAGAAACAGATACAACGATAAAATGTCTTTCGAAGAAAGAAATATACAAAAAATAAAAGGAGAATAAAATGCATTTATCAAACCAAGCCCTCGGAGCTATCATGTTAGCGCTCCAGGAGTCTTTAATGTCTCAAACGGATATTGTTCCTATCTTGAAGGGATTTGAACTAGAAGCCGGCGGAGAGGGGCTGATTGTCAAAAATCCCCCGACAATTCGAGCGCCAGAAGATTTTCAAAAAGAAGAGGCTTTTAGCGAAACAAAAGAAATCACAAAGCCGGCATAAGTTATTGTGCCTAGATACCGTTATCAATGTGAAAAATGTGAAGAAATTTTTATAATCTTTCACATGATAAGTGAAGAAATAAAAAAAGATTGTACAGCATGCGATACTGAAGAGTCATTAAATAAACTCTTAAGTATTCCCCACATAAAGAAGACGGGTAATATTAAAAAAGATCAGAGCGTAGGAAGCACAACAAATCAGTTTATCGAAGATAATCGTGAAATCTTAGATAACCAAAAGAAAGAAACAAGAAATAAAGAATATGACAAGACTTGAAATAGCGCTATCCGCAATATTATTTGTATCGGCCGCATTAAATATCGGACTCTTCACATATGCTCGCGCAGTAGTGGTGAGACTCCTCAATGTGGCTGAGGAATTGTGGGATTTACAACAAATGGTTGATGGGTTTGCCAAACACCTCAATCAAGTGTACGAGCTTGACTCATTCTATGGAGACCAGACGCTTAAAAACTTGTTGAACCACGCGGTTTCGTTTAACGAACAGTTGGAGACATTTGAGCACATATACACATTAACAGAAGAAGAAGATTTTGAAAACACCGACACCCCAGAAGAAGCCCCTCCCGAAGAGGCGTAAAAAAAATCATTATTTTACCAAAGATCATGAAAATGCCATAGTCGCATATACGAAGACAACCTGCGTTCGAGAGCGCACAAGATTATATGCAGAATGGATCCAGCCGGCCTTTGGCGAAATGGTTGATAAGATTGTTTTTACATACAAATTCACCAATCTTCCAAATTGTGATTCTCTCCGTGATGAATGTAAAATTTGGTTGATGACCATTTTAGATAAGTTTGATCCATCTAAAGGCGCCAAAGCCTTTTCTTATTTTTCAGTCATTACAAAAAATTGGTTTATCCACAAAGTAAAGAAACAGCAGAAACGAAATCGGCGAGAGATAAACTTTGATAATATATCGAAGTCCTACGAGGAAGAGTTCCTATCAACTACAGAGTCCTATGTTTCCAACAGAGAAGAAGAAGAGTTTTGGAAATTATTTTATGAAGAATTAAAATCTTGGGACTCGACCCAAATGAAAGAAAATGATTTAAAAGTTTATAAGGCGATATTAGTTCTCTTTGAATCAAAAGAAGACATTGAAATTTTCAACAAAAAAGCTATTTACCTATACCTGAGAGAAATCACCGGTTTGAATACAAAGCAGATCGTTAACTCTCTTAAGAAATTTCGAAAGAAGTATTCGTTTTTCAAACAGGATTGGGAAAGTGGCGATTTATGAATAAAAACAATTTAAACAACCTAATCGAAGAGGCCCTCGAAAACATAAGAAATGATCGTAGGTCCGCCCAAGAATTTTTAAATGAAATAGCAAATCAGATCGCCAAGGACGCAGAACAAAATAGGAGCCTAAGCCCCGTTGCTGCCAAACATGTTGAGACAATGCAGCGCTCTAACGAACAACTGGTAAAGATTATCTCATTGCAGCAGAAAAACCAAAGTGTTTCTGTGGAACTTTCTGATGAAGATAAAAGCCAACTTTTTGATTTAATCCAGGGCCCTGGAGAATTAGAAGGTGTCGAATAGAGAAATACATGATTGGTCTCTATGGTCAGATAAGAATTCTTCATTAGATTTATTTGGAAACATGCTTCGGTACGGCGTTGCCGGCGAAAAATACGCAGACAAGACTCTTTTCAAAGCAGTAGCCTTGACAGATTCTTTCAAGCTGACAGCCAATCAATCTATGGCTATTGATGGTGGCTCCACAGGTGGCGATGGCGGCGGAGGCGCCAATCAGCGCTCCGCTTTTCGTGCAAGAATTATTGGCGATAACTCAGTTCATTCGTTTATACCAGACCCTTGCGATCCAGCATTTGCAGACGACTTAGATTATGTATATAAGCTAATAGTAATGCATACAATGTTTGTCTCGACATCAACGACAGTAGACATCCCCGTTACTCGTGGCGATATTGTTCTAGTTAGGTTGAAGCGCTCAAACCAATCATATAATTTAGAATATGGGGCCTTTGAGGAGCTTTTGTCCGTTGAAGATCCGTCTGGCACCAAAGGGGAACATTGTGCATCTTTGATTGATTTGTTTGGTGAAATAACACACGAGCCCTTTCCTACCACAGCCGGCGGAGCTACGTGGACCTCTGGCGGTGGTTCGTATGCAATCACCGATGATGCTGGCGCCATGACCGAAGGAAAGAAGTGCTCGATGTATGGTAACATCATGACGCCACCGTTTTTTAGATTTTCTAAGAGTTTGTCGGCACTTGATCCTCGAATCCGAGGCAGATTCCAGAAGTTTTTTGGTGCCGCCCAAGACGCCGGCCTAAAAGTCAGAATAACTTCTGTCAGACGCAGCCCCAAACATCAATGGGTTCTTAAGAAGTAGCCAAAGTGTTTTGGTGCGATGACACCCTGCTCCCCTTGCAACTCTAAACATCAATATGGCTTTGCCGTCGATGTGGTCTTTAAGCAAGCAAACGGAAGTATATGTAAGGAGAGCAACGGCTGTGTCCAAAGGATTCTTAGGCCGATAATAAAAGCTAACAATTTGCAACTAAAGAATGTTGGAGATGATGATTATGTGCACTGGGAGGGTAATTCACCCGAAGATATCACAGCGCATCAAGACTTAAAGAAAAAATGTAAGGCTCACTATTATGACAACAACCCAGCAACAAAAGGCCTCTCCGTTTTAAACTGGCCACTCGATTTTAAGGACAACATAGAAGTTATAGGAGTTACCGGCGCCGAGGCGACCATCGCTGCTGGCGTACCAGAGGATCAGAAGTGCCCAGAGGGACAAACTTGGTATGAAGCCGGAGAATCAAAAACCCATACTTGGAAAGCCGGCTGTTATAAGGATGACAGTACTGAAGCCCTTGCATCCAACGAAGGGCAGGAAGAGCTTGAGCCGGAAGGAAAGATGGGGGGGGACATATAGATGAGTCAAGGAAAATATGATTGGTCAACTTTTACTGATGGCGCCGGCGCAATGGACATCTATGGCAATACTGTGCGCAAAAGTCTCATAGGTGATTCATATAATGCGGCAACACAGTTTAAAGCAGTTGCGTTGACAGATATGTTCCCATTAAACTCTAATCAGGCCATGGCTCTTGATGGCGGCAGTACGGGCGGCGGTGATAATGCGAATCAAAGATATGCCTATAAAGGTAGAATAATCGGAGAGAACTCTCCACACTCATTCCTACCCAACCCCTGTGATCCGGCCGATTCTTTGGTGAACGATGAGGCCGTTTATAGAGTTATTGCAATGCATACGACTTTTATTGCAACAGTGGCAAACGGCGGCGACAGCGTAACGCGTGGTGACATTATATATGTGGAACTAGACAAAAGCGACTACTCATATAATTTGGAATATGGTCGGCATGTTTCACTATCGTCTGTAGAAAACCCAGTCGCGACAGAGGGCACCGCATGCGCCAATTTGGTGGGCCTCGTAGGCGAATGGGGCGGCCCACCTCCTGCTCCAGCCGGCACCGTGGCGAGCATGCTCCCCGGCGGTATGAGCACCGTTCAGGGCGCCTGCGGGATTAAGGTTCCCAGGTCGTCACATGCCAAATGGGCAGCTAATAACGGCGCGCATCCAGATTGGATTGGCAGGGCTGATTTGAAAACAGGAGAGAATCTGACTTCTCCGGTACCGGCAGCTGAGTTTAAAATAACAAGCCCCTTCGGTTCTCGCGAGTCGGGCCACCACGCAGTTGACATCGGCGCCAAGAAGGGTACCCCGATATATGCAATCGCAGACGGCACCGTAAAAGGCATGAACGACAAGGTATGCCCAGAAGCCCCGCGAGGGAAATGCGGCCCGGGCAAAGGGAAACAATCTCCCTGTAACTGCGGCAAACTGATGGGCAACTGGATAAAACTTCTACACACGGCTAAGTCCCCCGGCGGCCACCCCATAGAAACCTATTATGCTCATATGACCGCGTACGCCGCCGGCCTCAAACCAGGCGCCACAGTAAAAGCCGGCCAGCAGATTGGACAAGTAGGCAGCACTGGAAATAGCAGCGGTCCTCACCTACACATGCAGGTGCATTTCCGCGGCGCCCCAAATACCGAATCAGGGGGTAAGATTGATCCGATGGCCTATCTAATGCAGAACACATCCGGCGGCACCAAATGTGGCACCAGCGACGTCGCCGGTGACGCTGTCGCTGTGGTCGCACCGGTGCTCGATGAAAGCAACGAAGGTACCAAATGGGAGTGGATCGATGAAAATGCATCGCCCCCCACGTGGCGTGAGTTACCTGATGGCGAGCCTCGTACTGATGGAAGCGACTGGGAAGAGGGGGCCTGATAAGTATGTCAAACAGAGAGAAGCACGACTGGACACTATTTACAGATAGACAAGGCTCGCTTGATCTATATGGTAAGTCATTTCGCAAAGGAATGGCATACGACACATATAGCGGCAAAACGGTTTTTAGGGCCAGGGCCCTAACTGATATGTTTCCACTTTCTTCAAATCAGCTTATGGCTCTTGACGGTGGTTCTACGGGAAACGACGGAAATAAAAGATATGCGTTTAAAGCGCGCATCATAGGTGAAAGCTCTCCACACGCATTTCTTCCTGATCCGTGTGATCCATCATATTCGAAAGATGAGAATATGACATATAGAATTATTGCAATGCATACAACATTTATTAGCACAAATATTATAGAAGGTCAACCAGTAACTCGCGGAGATATTGTTTCAGTTGAATTAGAGAGAACCGATCAAGCTTACAATCTAGAATATGGTAGATTTATAAATACCCTAAGTGTAGAAAGCCCAGTAAACACCGCGGGCACCGAATGCGCCTCGCTTGTTGGATTAGTTGGCGGATGGGAGCAACCCCAGAACATGCCCATGGGCGGTACTACCGCCGGGGCCCCCAATAATCCGGGCAAATACTACCAATGCAAAGGTGGCAATGATAAGTGCGGTGCTAAGGATGATTCAACTTTCGCTAAATGCAAAGCGTCGACATACGATGCGTTAGCAAAGAAGCCCACAACATTCAAGAAATACACAGAAGCCGAGGTGATAGCAGCCGTGAAGGCATCAGGCCAGCCAGAACATATTCAAAAGATAATGTTTGTTTTCATTGTTAAAGAACAGTCTAAGTTTAGTTTCCCGAATAATAACGTTGCAGGAATACAGCTTGATGGAGGCCAGTTTGCAGGTACCAGTCAGGCAGATTTCGATTATCAAACTTGTTTTAGAGACGGCGGCGGAGATCAAAGAATATTCGCCGGATTTGACACTTTAGCTAAAGGTATGACCGTGTTTGGAAAGACAGTAGCTGGAAAAATGAAAGTATTTCAAACACCGCCGGGCAACTCGATTGAGGCAGATGCAGAAATCTTGACGTGGAATTATTATCGGCAATGGAACTTAGCGCTAAGTCCGGAGGAATTGGTGAAACTTAAGGCCGATGGCCAAGTAGAAAGAAAAGGCAAAATCTATAAAAAAAGCTGGAGCGGCGTCAAGAGTTCGTTCCAAGCTTCGTTAACTAAATGGCAAAACGCATAAAAAAAACCTTATAATTTAAACAAGTCATAATTATAAACTATAATATTTAGTAGTGTAACAGGAAATCATATGGCAGACGACAAAGTTAAAATTTCAGAAGGCCAGATCCCGGGCGATTCGACCGCGTCTGGGCGGTCACTGAATTCGCGCGCCCTCGGCAGCAAACAAAAGCTTCCCCCAAAATCCGGCCTATTCCATTCAGTTGCGTTCTGTACCAATCGAGCCGGCCGCGGAGGGCGCATTGGTTATCTTAAGGCGGCAAACGAAACTGTATTAACTGGCGAGGGCGCTTATATCGTTCTTGGTACCGATAGGCCAAACTCTATACGTTCTGGTTACGGAGCGTATGGGGGCTGCAAGGCTGCATCCATTGATTTGGTTGTTGGGCGCATGATCACCGCCAGAAAGGGCAAAGGCCCGAAGACGTCAAAAGGTCAAGTAACGTACGTTAATCCAGACTTTTCTGCTGATGCAGCCCGAATCCACATTAGTCAAATGACCAATATTGATCACAACTTTGGTATCGCGCGCGGTGTCGGTGTCCAATCGAAGGCGCGCTCAGGAATTGGAGTAAAGGCGGATGCGGTAAGAATCATCGGTCGCGAAAGTGTTAAATTGATCACTGGCGGCATGCAAGATGTCAAACACCAGCCCGGCGGCGAACCAACATCGCTAGGCAAGAAAATCTCCCAACCTGCGCCAAACATCGAGTTTATTGCAGGAAACAATGTACGGGATCAGGTTGTGTGGGGAGGCCTGTTTAATCCGAAAGAGAGGATTAGAGGTCTTCAAGGGATAGCTAAAGGTGGCAACACCCGCGATGCCCTCGGAGAGTTGTGCGATCATCTAGAAATGACAATGATGGCAACCATGGCAGTAGCATCGATTGCAGAACAGATGTGGGTAGCAATTGGTACCGCTGCTCCTCCTTTAAGTGGCCTGGCAACCTATGCAACATTATCGTCAGTCTTGAAAGGTAAAATTTCTTTATATCACTTGCGCACTGAGTTGGTTACATGGAGAATAAATTACCTAACTGCCGGCGGCTATAAGTGCCTCTGGAGTAGGAATGTTAAAACCACCTAAGAGAATAAATTATGGCTGAATCTAAATCTAAATTTTTTAAATGGCAGGATAAGAATGGAGACATGCTGCCCGATGTGTGTCCGGATCCGGCTGTACCAAGAGTCGATGCTTGCCTGCCGTGTTCCCCCAATCCTCAAGCGACAGTTCCCCGTTGGAAAAATCTAACTCAGGCGGAACCGTATTTAAATGAAAAATTATGTAAATATCAAGTTTCATTTTTAACGAAAGAGACAATACTGGGTTATGACGGCATATCCGAAGAAGATGCAGCTGCCAGACTTGAAAAAATTTGGGAACACTATATGCTCGACTGGTATCAAGATGTTTACAACACCCTTGACCCACAGTGGCTCGTTGATCACCCAGTCGACCCTGGAGAGCCGCGTCCGGGCTGCATTCGCGCCCTTTTAGATTGGGGAGGAAAAGATACCTCAGACGAATCGATTGAGAAAGTTAAAAACGCCATCGAAAAAACAGAATATTGGCTTGAACCAAATCCGGGTTCGTATGTTCAATTGTTATATTCAGTACCATTTGAAGTATATGAAGCGATACCCGAGGCGCAACCACCAGAAGAGGAAGAGCCGGAACCGGGAGATGTAACAGTCACATATGAAGTTGGCGATTTGGTCATGGATTGTATCAAAACTCGAAAAGGCCTTTATCTATATTCAAGATATCTTAAGGTATATCGCACGATGGAGGGGGCGAACCTCGTTCATGAAGATGGTAGAATATTCAACTTAGAAGACTATGCAGATTATTTGCCATGGGATAATAACTCATATATTGCGCAATGCCTCTCAGAGTTGGATGATTGGCTTAATACGCAAGATTTAAATATTCCAAATACTGGATTCCCACATTGGTTCACCGAGACCGTAGAAAAAATAGAGCTTAAAGCAACTGGGAAGTATAAACTTAAGAGCATTAAAGTGTGGACTGACCGATGTAACGAAAGACCGATTTATTTTGGGAAGAACAGGATAAGGGCCTTGACAACTCGCAATGCTTGGAAAAATCCGACCGCAGTAGCGTTCTTTTTCAAATTAAGCGAGCTTGCCAAAGAGATTTCTGCTCGCGTCGAGCGCCCATGGCTAGAAGTCTTAAAGGAGCACACATACCCAGAAATACATTCCACCGGCCCCGGCGCTGGCCAAATCATGCCGAGCGGAAAAGAAAGCATTCCAGAGTGTATTGCTAACGCACTAGCTAATGAGGCCAAGCAACTTGGCCAAGATATTATGGACGATGTATTCAGCATCGGAGACGCGATTGCCTATGCGTTCCACAAAAACTTGTGTAGATATGATCCAACCGAAAATGCCGCAGATCAGGCTGAAATTGGAATGAACTTTGGTGTTTCCGAACAGGTGCTTGATGATATAAAGGCGGATAAAAGTACGATGTGGGGCGCCGCCATGATGGGTGCTTATAAAGAAGTCGATCCTCGCGATCAAATCTTTGCACATTTTTGCATGAGAATGCTTATGTTTAGAAAAGGTTCCCCGATTCAGATGATGGACGATATATGGGCAAACGGACTTGAAAGAATAAAAGTTTGCGGCCTATTCGATTTGTTATTGGCCGCCGTAGAGTGCCTAACAAAAGGTATGAGTCTGGAAGAGGCGTTAGCCATCCTTCTAAAGAATGCCCTGCAGGCCATGTCAATAGAAGATTTTGGATCTCTGTTCGTAGGTCTTCCGCCGGATCAACAAGCGAAGCTCGGAGAAATGGTACAGAAGAAACTCACGACCAAGGAAGGCCTTGAGGGACTCACAGAGAAATACACAGATGCCCAAGGACAAGCAGGCGCAGAATCCAAAGTGGCCAAGGGGGACAAGGAAGGGAAGTTCATCGGAAAAACTAAGATTGTGCCCCCATGGCAGAATCCAGAAGTCGTAGAAGCACAGAAAAAGACTTTGCGAGCCAACGGCATGGGTCAAATGACTCCTGGTGGCGGCGGCGGCCGCGGCAAATCTGCGACCACCTCATCAGAGGATCCGACGACATCAAGAAGGTCGCTAGCGCAGAAATTAGACGTCGGAGCGGTCGCAAAAGACGAACTAGATCCAAATGTGATTATGGAAGCATACGTAATGGCTCTTTTGGATATATATTCAGAGAACTATCTGATGCTTCTGGATAAACTAAATGATTTCCCTGGAGCCCAGATCATTTCAATGCTTCTCTCAACATTAGATTGCCCAAGGCCTCCACTCTTCAATCCAGGTCTCGACGATTTCTTGAAGAGTTTAACTCTTCCATTCTGTAGGAACTTGAATGAAATAACACTACCTAGGCTCGAAAATCCATTTATATGGTGGCCTAAGCTGATGGATATCTTCGGCATCTTGTGGGAGCTTCTCAAGGACTTAATCTTGCAGCTGATTATTCGGACAATCATAAGAATTATTGTTAAGATTTGCGAACTAATCGGATCCGCGATCTGCAAGGCTCTTGAAGTTACTGGTGCTGTGGCAGGGTCACTCCCCGGAATTCTTACTGGAAAGAAGAAGTTCAGCAATGTACTCAGAGACGCGATTTGCGGCGAAGACATGTCAGACGATGAAATGGATAACGTTGTTACACAGCTTGTGGCAGATCTTGGTGTCGGCGGTCAGGCGCTAGCAGATCCCGACAGGGCACTGACATTCGCAGAAGACCTCTCATCTGCAACCACTCAAGCAGAACTGGTTAGTGCCATGTTGGGAGAGCCTTCAGAAACTTTCCTGCGCCTAGGCGATCAAATTGTTGAAAATGGATATCCAGATTACCGCGATGCTCTCCCGACTCCACAATCGATTGGACGATTCTTCTCTAACGTTGGCAATCTGATTCCAGCCGAGATGAGAGATGAAATGAGAGACGCCTTGGACAAGCTGGGTCCCAACGATGAGACTCCGGCAAATCCCACACTGTGCGCCACACCCGAACAATTAGAATCATTCAAGGACTTAAGGTGCCAGTTATTAGAAGGCCGCGCCTCACCAGAGCAGTGCGACACCATGTTTGAGAATTGGCGCGGCACAATGATGGACGATCTAGATGAAGTCGCCGCGCTGATGCAAAATGGAATCGGCCCGGCCATCGCAGATCAGATGCCTCCTATTGTGGGGGATCCGGGTTGCAACAATGGTATGATGCCATATGAGCCCGATGAGTTTATCAAAGAAGCTGCAAACGCGATGGATGGCGAAATGAAGAAAATTCATATTGCCTTTTGTACCGACATGCTTGGTAACGGCGGCCTGTTCTCCGGCGGAGACTCTGGGTGGGGATTCATAAATATGGTATTGTCCGACACTATGGGCAACCCCTTCACGGTTCACCAGAGAAAATCGTTTAATGACAAAAACTATGTTGATTTCTATACTGATGTTGATAACGGATGGATTAAAAAGGCCGGCAAGGAGGATCCCCTTGACGCAATGGGTATCAGTTTCTCCACTTTAGCCAAACAAGAAGGGGCATACCCTCAATACGTCGGAGAATGGCTCATGTATCAATATGAAGCCGCCGGCGGCGAGAAGTCTCAAGAACTAAACGATATGGGATTCCGTAATATTGGGAAAGATCTTGGGGATAGTGTGAACTTTATTAGCACCAACTCCCCTCGCGGTACCGCTAAATGGCCTATTAGTTTTTCTGACTTAGGCTTCTGTGGTTTGTTCATATGTGATATAAACTTAACGGAAATTCCAGATATGGGGTACAATGTAAAGACTGCCCCACAATGGGACAAAGAGCGAATGTGGTTTATCAAAAAGCCCCGCAAAGATAAGCCTGATATAAAATTGGAGTTTAAAGACAACGCGAAAGGATATCGAATGGGCCAAAACGGGGGCCAGTCCTCGTGGAGTTATGGATTTAATGTAAATGCATATTTTTCGGACATGCTTGAAACTCCAGAGGGAGGATATGCCAACCGTCCCGACGATAATGTGAGGATCTATATTACAGATCTCTACAATATGGCTGCCGCGATGAAAGATGGATATGAAAAACTCCAAGAAGTCAATGCCGGCAACGCCCGCGGCAAGTCCGAAGACCCACCAGATCCTAAGATTTTAAAGTCTAGAAAATATGAGTTTCTTGCTGTTGATGACGGCCTAGATTCATTATATGATCCTGGCTCCGAAGGGCTCACAATAGAAGATTTCCCCAGCCTAAGCGAGTGCTTTTTAAGACAAACTCCCTATCCTCCGCAAGTTAATATGTTGTATGACTTATTTAAGGGCCAACACTCAAAAGAATCTATTAAGAGCGCATACGACGACTTTATGCAGCAACAGTTTAAGAAGATTTGCAGTGAGATAGCCAATAACAAAAAAGCTTGGCGCTACGGGGCCCAGTTTGATGATTTGGATATGTCGGATTTTGACTATCTTGCTCCACCCAAATTTAAGAATGCCGGCGGCTCTAATCCCAAAACCCCAAAGAAGAATAAAAGTGGCGTCGACTATTATATGCTAGAAGTTGCAAATTATAATAGCGATGGAAACAGAGACGGCACTCGGCCAATATCCAATGACGATGCCGCCTTGGGGTGGAGTAGAAACCAGTGGTTGAACAAACGCCGCGGCACACATCCCGAGAAAACAAGAGTATTTTATCTAGATCCTGGAAAGTACGGTGGCACATACATGAATCCCCCGGTATATGTTAAGCCCCACAAATCAGAAGGGTGGGCAGGTATTGTGGATGTCATGTTCCCCGAGTTGAGCCCTTGCAGCCCAAAAACAACAGACGTTATCGACTTTAAAGATATATCCGATAAGATATCCAATTCGTATCCCAAAATTCCAGAAGACAGTCGCCTTAAGGGATCCCCAGATTGTGTGGTCGAGGTTCCATACAATAGAATATTGGCAAGAATGTCTAAGGCGACAATAGAAGGCCTCATCTCTGCCGGCATCAGAGTATTCGCCGGCGTTCACTTCCTCAAAGGCCTTCCGATCTTCACAAAGTTTGCACCAGTCTTTCCGACAAACTACAGTAATATTTATTCTGCCTACATTGTTGAGTGCATGGAAGATACCTTTCGTAATGCCGGCGCCGATTTCTTGAGCCCGTTTAAAGACAATGAATTTTGGTATGCATTCTTAGAGCAGGCAGTACAGACATATGGTCGTAGAGTTGATAATGAAGAATTTGGTGTTGATGGCGCCAATGTTCCAAAAAACGTAAAAGACGCCCTCACTAGGCTTAACAATTTACAAGAGAGTTTTGACTATGCATACGGCGAAGATCTCTGGGATGCAAAGATGTCTGGTGAAACTGGATTTTTCAATAGTCTTAAGAATTTCCGCGAAGAGAAAAATCTGGATTCGATTTACAGAACGCAGGAAGATGCCAAACTAGTTCTAAAAGAGTTAGTTAACGAACAGCTGTCTATAACCTCCCAAAAGCTTATTGGCAACCTTAAGGCATTGGATATGACCCCGGATATCACTGATCTGGATTACTATTATATGACTACTTTTTGTGCCGGCACTGAAGAACTCGGCCTAACTCTTGAGGGAACTTTGGTAGAAGAGGTTGTTGGGTTGCCAAGTTCAGCAACGGATAAAGCGGGAGATATGGCCTGGACGGAATCGCCGCTGCCCGGGATCGAATACCCAGAAGTTTCTATTGTTGTTGACGATGAAACCGGCGAACCAGTAAGTCCGCCTTTGGTCACGTGGCCCGGCCCATTTTATACGCACGGTGGCGAGTACTCAGTCACAGACGGCAGCGATTATGTCGGCTATTACCATGGCACCACGAGCGAAGAGACTGGCATGGATGAGTACTTTGTAGGGGAAGAACTTGAAGACAATACAGAACAGTTAAGGGCGTTTGCCAACAAGATCATAATTGGAACCGAGATCGTGACCGAGATCGATGCCCCAGTAGACGAAGAGCCTGTCCCGCCGGCCAAAAAGAAGAAGAACTACGAATCGGTATTCACTCCCCTTGGAGACGTACCAGATGGACCCGATGGCGCCAGCACCACTAAGGAGAAACCATTTACGTTGTATAAGTATATCAAGGTCGATGGTGCGTATTACAACATGGAGAGCGGAGTAAATGCCGTCCGAGCCGCCGGGGGAGGGCTGATATCTCAAAGCTTCCCTGGAACATTGAAACTAAACAAAGATAGCGAAGGAAACGTGCGTGCTGGTGCACCATTGAGAGGCGAACTAGGTGTTAGGTATGGATTATTTTTTGGGTGGGGCGCCAATACCGAAATAACCAGAGTAGAGATCGATGCTCTAGATGTTCCCGTGAATACTTTTGCTGCTATTGAAGCAGATAGCAAATTATTGTATTGTTTGATTCAGTTACTCAAGGAAGATCAGAAGTTTAAGCTTGTTACAAATTACGCATTTTCTCTTAAGAAGGTTTTGGCCATAATGGCGATATATCAAGATGTAGGATTCTTGCCTTCTATCGGAGAGGTAACCGCCGACGCCGGCGCCAGCTTCGGAGACTTGTTCCACGATGCCAATGAATATGGCCCCTACTCAACAACCAGCGCGCTTAAAAAGCCCGGAACATACGCCGATTTAGATTGGGACTCGATCAAGGTAAAGGGCGAGAACTGGTGGGGCAAGGAAGTTGAAGATGATATCGCAATCGTCGAAGGCGCCACAATGGAACATACTCCCGGCTGGGTTGCTGAAAACGACCGCCATGGTTTTTGGCCATCGCTATTTGTTGAGAAATATGACGAATGGGATCAACTTACATTGAGAAAGACCGCAAAACAATTGAAGAGAATATTTCAAGTACACTACAGAAGTCGGGATTTCGGCGGTACCGAGAAAGAAATGGACAACCTTGCGCAAGGTTACATGCAACAGTTGAAAGAAAAGTTTAGGATTAGCCCCGGAAAAGCCTTTTTACCATGGTGGAAAAGAAACAGAGTCAGATCTAATCCCTTTAATGAGAATGGCGAACTGTGCAAAAAGAAAGATTAGCGATATTTATAATGAGGGATTAAAAAAATGGCATCACTATCAGTTAAACTGCCAATCACTAAAGATTCTGGTGATGGTTTCGAGATGATCAAAGATTTTAGAACACTCATAAAACAAAATTTTAAAATGCTCTTGCTAACCCACCCCGGAGAAAGGGTGATGGAGCCCAATTTTGGTGTTGGAATTCAAACCTATATTTTCGACACCTTCTCGACGCAGACCTTCAACAATATTGAGAGTAAAATACTCGAACAAATAAGTATCTACTTGCCAGTCATCACGCTCAAAGAGGTTAATTTTGCGGAAGATCAGATAAACTATAACAAACTTCATATAAATATACAATACTCAATTCCAAGTTTAAATGTCGAAGATTTGTTAGAGTTCACTATTTAAAGTGAGGTTTTTTTAATGCCCAAACAACAGAAAAAATTAATACCGATTGATTACACTCATCGCGAATTCGAGTCGATCAGAGCGGACTTGCTCCAGATTGCAGAAAGATTTTATCCAGATACCTTCCAAGATTTCAGCGAGGCCTCTTTTGGAGCTATGATGCTAGATGCGGTGGCCTATATCGGCGACCAGCTTTCGTTTTACATAGACTATAACGTTAATGAGAGCTTCCTCGACACTGCATTTCAGTTTGGAAACGTTGTGCGACACGGCCGCTCTTTGGGCTACAAGTTCACTGGTCGACCTTCGACATTCGGCTCTATAGGAATGTTTTTGCTCATACCAGCGTCTAGCACCGGCCTAGGCCCCGATCCTGCCTACATGCCGATATTAAAAAGGGGAAGCTCCTTCAGCAGCACAACCGGCCTCTTGTTCATGATTACAGAGAATGTCGACTTCTCAGATCCTAGAAATCTAACAGTTGCAGCAAGAGTGGATCCGACCACCGGCGCCCCCACCCACTACGCTGTAAAAACATATGGTACTGTTGTCTCTGGCCAGTTAGATCAAGAGACTGTAGAGGTAGGAGCCTATGTGCCATTTTATAGAACCACCCTTTCCACAGGTAATGTCTCAGAGGTCCTTTCAGTATTCGATTCAGAGGGGAATCAATATTTTGAAGTCGATTATTTGGCGCAAGATATGATTTTTAAAGAAATAACCAACCCCAACTATAAAAACGACAATGTCCCCTCCATCATAAAGCCATTTTTGGTCTCCAGGAAATTTATATTGCAGCAAGATCGCGATCAGATTACACTTCAATTTGGTAGTGGCAAGCTAGGCGATTCCAACGTGGTGGCGAACCCACAAAATGTAGCAATGAATGTATTTGGAAAGACGTATGTGACCGACACGACATTCGATCCAACGAGATTATCTCAGAATGAATCATTTGGTATCGTTCCCGCAAATACTACTTTGACTATAACGTATAGGACAACAAACCCGACAAATTCAAATATTGGGGTCGGAGGACTCAATACCGTCGGTTCGACCAGTTTTGAATTCACCGATAGACAACAACTGAGCGCAGTTAAAGTTAGTGAAATAATGGGCTCCTTAGAGATTACGAATGAAGAACCCATTATTGGAGATGTTACGCTCCCGTCTACTTCTGAAATTAAACAAAGAGTTTATGACACGTTTCCGACACAAAACAGAGCAGTAACCCAGGCAGACTATGAAAACCTGTGTTATAGAATGCCGGCAAAGTTTGGGGCCATTAAAAGAGTGTCGGTTCAAAAGGACGCAGACTCACAAAAGAGAAATTTAAATATGTACATTCTCTCTGAAGATATTGCCGGTAAACTGACTGTTGCCAACACAGTAATAAAAAATAACTTAAAAACATGGATAAATCAGTATAGAATGATTAATGATACAGTCGATATTTTGGATCCTTACATCCTTAACTTTGGAGTTGAGTTTATTGTTAAGCCACAACAGGCTAGTGATAAATACGAGGTTTTGGATAAGTGCATAGACGCGCTTAAGGATCATTATAAGGAGCCATTCTTTATTGGAGAGCCATTGTACATTAGTCAAATATACGAAGTATTGAAAAAGGTAGATGGCGTATTGGACGTATCAAAAGTCAAGGTTAATCCCAAGACAGCTGGCAGCTATTCGTCATCGGCAATAAACATAAACGATAATTTATCTCCCGATGGTTCCTACATAGTTGTTCCGTATAATGCAATATTTGAGATTAAATATCCAGAGGTAGATATCATTGGGAAGATTAGATAATGGGCTTAAGAAGATATACAGGCAGTGCCGATAACACTATAGCTAGCGCTTATCAGGGGAACTTATCTACAAGAGGGACAGGCTCGAATATGGGTATGTCCGATATTTTAGAGACCTTCTCTATTTATGGGCGCCAGACTCCAAGCAGTTCGCTGGCTTTGGCTTCTCAAGAGCTTTCTAGGATATTGATTAAATTTCCTACAAGTGAGATTTCTTCTGATCGAACCGCTGGTGTTCTACCGACATCTGGAAGTGTTAAGTTTTATTTGAGATTGCACAATGCGCCTCATTCACGAACGGTTCCGGAGAATTATTCTCTGATTGTGCAGGCTGTTTCGCGCTCGTGGGAAGAAGGCGTCGGCCTCGATCTTGATAATTATAAAGATAAAACCAAGGGAAATATAGGCTCAAACTGGATGCGCGCATCAAAGACAGTAGCGTGGACACACATCGGAGGCGATTATTTGACCGCCTCAGATCAGTGGGATGCCTCTGGAAATCCGCCAGTCTACACGCAAGATTTCTCCACAGGCCTAGAAGACTTGGAGATTGACATTACCGGGTTGGTGGAACACTGGGTTGCAGACGATCTGGGGAATTACGGTGTAGGGATTATGTTTTCATCCTCATACGAAGGATACTATGAAGATCCCACGGACGGGATTACCCTTAATAATACCGGCGGAGCGCTTAAATCATACTACACTAAGAGGTTTTTCGCACGAGGTTCCCAATATTTCTTTAAACGCCCCTGTATCGAAGCCCGCTGGGCAACTCCAAAGCTAGACGACAGGGGCAACTTTTATTACAGTAGCTCGTTGGCACCGGCCGCAGATAACTTAAACACCCTTTATCTATACAACTATGTGCGCGGCAAACTAAGAGACATACCAAGTGTCGGAACTACAGGCTCCATTATGGTGAGCATGCACTCTGGATCGACCAAAAATACAACACCTTCCGGCTCTAGGTTAATATTATACGATGGTACATATGCCATAACAGGAGGGTGGGTCTCGACAGGCATTTATTCTGCATCTGTCGCCATAACCTCTGCTGTTACACCAATCCCGACCTTATATGACATATGGTGGACTGGTTCGTATTCAAAAACGGGACAACTTTTCACAGGATCGATCTCGCCGCAAGTGCTAACGGCACAAGTCGATACGAGAGAGCCGGTATATTTCATTAACATAACAAATTTAAAAAACAAATATAAAACTACGGAAACGGCTAGGTTTAATTTGTTTGTTCGCAACAAGTACTGGAGCCCAACCGTATACACAAAGGCAAACGAAGATGTAGCCTCAACATCAATTATTAGCGCTTCTTATCGGGTTATTCGGATGATAGATGGCCAAGAGGCGATTGCGTATGGAACCGGTTCCGACCTTCAAACGAGACTTTCTTATGACATCTCCGGCAATTATTTTGATTTAAAGATGAATATGCTAGAGGCAGGATATGAATACGCGTTTAAATTTGCGTTTTATGAGCCGGATTTAAATTCATGGATCGAACAAGATAAGGCTTTCAAGTTTAGAGTGATAGAGAATGAGTATTAAGAAATTTTTTGATGGATCTGATAAATCTAGACAGTATTTAACAGATCAAGAGCAAAAAGAAGCATTTAAGGAAATTGAATCTTCCAAGAATCTTAAGCAGCTAAGGATCCGACAGGATACCCACCTGCCTCAAGTAGATTATGCAGACCCGGATAATTTTGCAAAGTTTGGTTCTGCTTATCTCTATTATAAATCAGCAGTAGAGAGGATTCTAGACTATTACCCCTATGATGGCTCGGATGCCGAACTTAATGAGTTCTATAACAGGTCATTGCCGATTGAAAAGCACATTTTCAACAAGATGTATCCTCGTACGAACGGATATATAACTTTCTGCACCGGTGGCTGGGGTACTCGGTCGGGCCCCATGACAACTAATGGATATGGCTTGCCGGAGACAGTCGAGTATATTACTTTTTACGGTGGTCCAAATATTTCAACGTCCCTAACAAAGTTAAAGGACATGGAACCTGATCTGCTGTCAAGCAAATTTCAGAGCAACAATATTTATGACGAAAGCATATATGATACTGCCGGCCTTCGTTCAGATTATGGCAAGGGAACCAGAGAGTCCAACCTTAAGAGCGACTTTGATACAGGGGTCACAGTAGAGTTTTGGTTAAAGACGGGCTCATTGGGAACAACTGAAACACACAAGCAGGTTGTTTTCGACATGTGGAACAACGAGGTCACAACCAGCGCAGGTTATGGTCGCATTACCATTGAACTAACTGGCGGCGCCGGATCAGGGAACCCTATTCTAGTCACAGCACAGTCTGGCACTGTGTCAGCTTCTGCTCAGATGTGCTTTACTTCTTCAATAGGTCAAGATCTTTCTTCTGGAGATTTCTCTTCTTGGCGCCACTATGCAATTACAATGTACAACTCCGGGTCAGACTTTAAGACTGATTTATATGTTAATGGATATTTAAATGACACAAACGCATACACCGGCGGAAAACTAGGAGAACTTAGCTCAAAGAATATGGTCGCCCGCATAGGAGCGCTGGTTACGTCACCCTCTGGTAGTGCTGCAGCAGCCGGCGCCGGCAAATTAAGCGGCTCACTTGACGAGTTCAGGTTTTGGAAGGTACGTCGCAACGGAGCCCAAATTGGGAAATACTGGTTCGATCAAATTCGCGGCGGTGTCAACACAGACATCTCGAATACAGAACTTGGGATGTATTATAAGTTTAACGAGGGTATCACCGGAGATAGCGACATCGATAGCGTCGTGCTGGATTATGGTGGGCGCCTCTGCAATGGAGTTTGGACAGGTTATACAACAACTTCTAGAAACACAGGCTCAGCTATATTGTCCTCTTCGGCAGCAACCAAAGAATACGAAGATCCAATCATACAGGCAACTCACCCCCGGGTATCGGAATTAAAAGAAGGGCTGATGGCCAGTGGTTCTTTCCATGATTCCCGCAATAGCGCCATTGTTAGAAATCTGGTTCCCTCTTGGATTACCAAAGATATGGAGATATCAGATCAAAGTGATTTAGACAAGATGTGTCATATCCTTGGTACGTATTTTGATAAATTATATTTACAAATTGGCGGGATTCCAACCTTCAAACACCTCAATTATACTAGCGCTTCCGCCGAGGCCCTCCCGTTTGCGCAACATCTCCCGCAGTCATTAGGTCTTTATACCCCAGAAATATTTGTTGATTCGACAATTTTAGAAAAATTTAAAAACAGAACTGATAAAGAGCATTTTCAAAATGATCTTGTTGAAACTAAAAACCTGATATACTCTAATTTATACAACAACCTTGCCGGTATTTATAAGGCAAAGGGGACCGAGAAGGCAATTCGCAACACGTTAAGGTGTTTTAATCTTAACGATAATCTTGTAACGTATAATGTATATTCCAACAATCAGCAATATGAACTTAAAAATAGCCTCAAGCAGACGTTAAAAAGAAAGACCTTCGCAAACTTTAATACATCCGACGGGATTACCGCAGTCATTCATCAGGCAGCAGATCCTCACACAGGCTCAACAAGAGGGTACATTAGCGGAACCAATGCATCGGGCTATGAGGATAAGTATGGATTTACGGCTGAAGCGTCGTTGGTTTTTCCAAGATTTTATAAGCAACTAGATCCATTCCCGAGAGACTTCTCGGATATATCCCTCTTCGGTGTTCAGACGGTCAACACAGCTTCGACGTCAGATACGGCATTCCTTACGGGCGCCCAAGATGTGGCAAACTTTCAAGTATACGCAGTAAGAGACGAATCTTATTCTAAGAATGCGTATTTCGTATTAACATCGTCTACCGACCCGCACAATTTTCCAACTCTAACCAGTAGTATGTTCTTCGATGTGTACGACGACAGTAACTGGAACTTCTCAGTTAGAATCAAGCCAAGCAACTATGGCTTTACAGATCTAGTCAGTGGCTCCCAGGTATACAATTACGATGTTGTGTTTAGGGGAATAAACAATAATCTTGGGACCGTATTGAATGAGTTTGAAGTGTCTTCTTCGGTTACCAAGGCCGTAGGCCAGAGCATTGTCCGCGCACCCAAGAGACTTTATGTCGGCGCCAGAAATACGAATATAACCGGCGCAAATGTATACAAATCAGATATACTGGCCGCGTCAGCGAAGTATTGGACAAAATACATTGATAATTTAACTTTAAATCAGCACCTTTTCGACTCCGAAAACTTTGGTATTTCAGGTTCTTATGAACATATTTCCGCGCTCGATAGTAATCTACAGAATACGCACAACTATGAGACATTGGCTCTTAACTGGTATTTCGGAAATGTAACGTCGTCGGACGCCAGTGGCAATTTTTACGTAACAGATCTAAGTTCTGGTTCCGCCGAGAATAGATCTTCAGTCGGTTGGATTGGAAACGTTGGTGGCCACCTTCATAGTGGAAAAGGATCGGGATTTTATACAAACGACTCCAACGTGATAAGAACAAAAAACGTTAATGAGTTTAAGTTTATAGATCCTGAGCGCGCCATCGGCTCTGACATGGTACAAATAAGAAGCGCAGATGATGAGATATTTGGCTCAGTCGAGCAGATTCCAAATTATGTGTATACGATTGAAAAGAGTTTATATGCCGCAGTTAGCGAAGAGATTTTAGATTTCTTCGCCGGTGCTGCAGATTTTCACCATCTTATCGGACAGCCGGTTAATCGCTACCGCGGCCGCTATAAAGAAATGGAGAATTTACGAAGAATATTCTTTGAAAAATTTCAAAATATACAAACAGTCGAAAAG
>Ga0098034_1000089_pt1 | contig 47944 bp, 60 predicted proteins | sample 2_EtaG_FD_77062 | JGI IMG/M metagenome (GOLD analysis project Ga0098034, IMG submission 77062) | Marine viral communities from the Subarctic Pacific Ocean - 2_ETSP_OMZ_AT15125 metaG | ecosystem: Environmental > Aquatic > Marine > Oceanic | place: Pacific Ocean | collected 2015-01-07
GGAACCTTCTTTTTACTCAAATGGGCAATATAACGACATCAGAAGGGCTTGCCCCTTATGTGAAGAGATACGGAAGCGACCCAGAGTATGCGTCATTTATTGATGCCAAACGAACGGACATAGGAGCGAAGGAGAGTCAGGATTTAATCAGGACTGCATACGCCACAACTATGTCGAAGCTGACCGACGAAGCAAGGTATAACGTATCGATGAACCTTGTTGAAAAGGTGGCTGGCGGGATGCCGGCCAACGAGGCCATGATGGGGGCTCTCGATGTTGACCCCAATGATCCCGGGGGCGCCATAAGGTGGGCCGCAAAGAAAGCAGAGGAAGACGCAGGGATTGACACTGTTCTTACAGAGTTAAAAAAGGCTGCGTGGTATACGTTACAAGATCCCAACACAGATCCTGAAACGCAAAAGACTCTTATGCTGAGGGTGGCGAAGACCCACAAGGATGCGGGGCGTGGAGCCGAGGCCAGTGTATGGGAAAGTATGGTAGACATGCCCATCACGCCGCGTAGCGGTGAAAGCAGGATTATGGAGATCTTTCGAGACTTGATCCAAGTAGAGATGGACTCGGGTGACCCTGCCCGATGGCCGATCAAAGGAGAGGGCTACGCAAAGCTTAAGTCGATGGCTGCACAGATCTTCGCTTACGGGAGTGAGGGTTACGACCCGGCGGCGGCCCAGCAAAGAGTTGCAGAACGGCTTGTGGGCCTTTCCCCCACGCAGAGGCAGAGTGAGTTGGTGGGGTGGTCTCAGGAGGCCAAAGCAAATATTCTGGAAATGGTAACAGCTCTGGAGGAGGCGAAGAAAGCGGGGCAGCAGAAGCCGGCGACGCCGACGCAGCCGACAGCACTCCCCAGCGGCCGTCGTCCGAGCGCTGGGCATGCCTTAAAAGAGTGGCTCGACTCGGCTGAGAAGGGAAGAGTAAGGAAAGGGCGGGGGTTTTCGGGGAGGAGGAGAAGGAAGCTTCCCGCGAGGAGCGAAGGAGAACGTGTTGATTTTCTTGGCCGACCAGCTTGAAAAGATCTGATACCGCCCCTCAGTAGGAGCAATATGGCTACATACGAAGACCCGCATGAAAGCCTGAAAAAACTACAGGCCAGCTTGGGCCTTGGCTCGGCTGCTTTGCCATTCTCCGGAGAAGCAGAGACGCTTCCCTTTTTCCCCGGGGGTGATGTTCTGGCCGATCCCTTTCCTGCATTTACGTCAACGCCACTCACCCAAAGGCAGCGTTCGGCCACTCAGGGTGCGTTGAGGACGTCAGATCGCATTGCAGCGGAGCTGTATTCTGCCGGCAAGCTTCCAGAAGCTCGGAAGGCTGTAGAGGAAGCGGGGGAGAAAGGATGGCTTTCGACAGCAACAGATCCAATTTTTGACTTGCTCCAGATCGCTCAATTCACATCTGCCGGATTAGTTGATGAGTGGATAAAGACTGGAAATTTCGGCGACGCCATCGAGCAGGCGGGCGTTGAATTTGCCAATGCCCTCCCGGGCATTGAGCTGTCGCAGGCCCGCCGACCCGGGTGGTCAGATGTGCTGAAGAACTCGGACGTCTTCAATGAAGATGCTACGGGCCGGGCTTCAGCAGCGACCCTCGGGTTCCTTATGGATGTTTTCTTGGACCCCCTTACATACACCGGACTTGGAATAGCGAAGAGCGCACGCCTCCTTCGGGAGGCGGGTGGTGTTGCCAGAGGCTTGGACGTCCTTGCCCGGCAGCGTATCCCGGGTGCCCAGATCTTTGGGGAAGCCTTCTTGAAGGACTTCAAGATAAAGCAATTCGCCCTGAGGGGGACGGCGGAAGACAAGGCCGCGGCCGCAAACTTTTTTGAGGCGGTAAAAGCCCGGCATGCACAGAAAGAAGAAGGATTCCTTGAGCTGGAGGAGGTGGCCGGGACTCTCAGGGATGGCTTGACCAAGGACACGTCCACACTTCTTCAGCTGTTTATGGATCAAGGGGATGACATCCTGAGGCCCATTCTGCAAAAGAATCTTCAGGACAAGGGGCAGGAACACCTCCTCCCAGCGGTTATGGAGAAGGTCAAGCAGTTTCGTGGGTTCTTTAAAAAAGAGGCCGAGTTGAATTCGGAGGCAGGGGTCCTTGCCAAAGATGCGGTCAGGGGGCTCGGGAATTTTGCCCCGGGCCGGGTGCCCTTGACGCGCGACTCTGAGCGGGCGTGGAGGAAGTTGATAGAGGAAATCAATGTCAATGAGCTTCTTCCCCTTGCTGAGATTTCAAAGCTTGACCCGGAGTTAGCTGCCCGATTAGCGCAAGTTGGAAACATTCAGGAAATCGGGGCTTTCGCACATGCTAAAACGTATGACAACATCATTGACCGTGTCTTAGCCGGGCACCCGACGGAACTCGATATCGGGCAGTCGGCCTTACAGCTTGGCATGGAGGGAGTCAGGGCCCGCTCCACCCGCAATCTCCTCAATGCTGTCTTTACTGACGGAAGCATAGCCAAGAAAATTGAGCAGTCGTCCGACGGAGCCCGGCTTCTGATGGATGACGCCAAGATCCAAGACCTCTTAAGAAGAGGGTACAGGATTATAGACCCCGTAGAGCTGAAGTCTTACGCTAAAAAAGAAGAGAGGATTCTGGGCGAGGAGGGTCTCTGGAACAAACTCGTCGATGACAAGCCCGGCATTTGGGCCGTGCCGGAGCCGATCTTTGAGGACCTCGTTCGGAGCAACTCGTTTTTTAAAGAAGGATCAGTTGCAGCGGAGTTCTTTGATAACTTTCGGAAAATACAGGGCATCTGGAAAGGGTATGCTCTTCTTTCTCCCGGATTCCACATGCGGAATCAGTACTCAAATGTGTTCCAGAATTTTGTGGCAAAGGTTAGTGATCCGAGACGCTATGCCATGGCCGCCGGACTGCAAGCCGGGGGGACGGGGAACCTCCCCCGTGGAGTCAGGGGAGTAGTTGAGGCGATGATCGGCAAGAAGAGCATGGATGATGTATGGATCACCCACAAAGACAGGACGTGGACGGGGCTTGAACTCCAGACGGCAATGAAGAACCAGTCCGTCATGAATAACGGGTTATTCACAAAAGATTTCGGCATCGATATCGAGAGAGAGATGCTGACCAATATGGAGAGGGGCATCAGAAAGAATTCTCTGGGGCGTCTCACAAAACAGGGATTGAAGAAGAAGGCCCAACTCCTTGATGGCGGCTCAGAAGAGGCAGAGGCAGACCTCTTGGCGCGTCTTTATGATAGCAGGGCGAGGACGTGGGCCATTCATAATGGCAAGACGGTGGACGACTTTGATCGCGCTCATGAGGTGGTCGTCGCGCGAGGGCTGGCAGATGACTTTGTCCCCGGCGAGCATGTCTTCTATCAGGGTGGCGAGAAGTTCCAGATGAAAGGGCCCGCTGATGGGCCGGACGTTATGTGGGGAGAGCTGGAGCAAGAGTGGTACGAAGGCTTCCAAAAGGGCACGGTAGACCTGACGACCGGGTATATTAATCCGACTGCTGCCGAATTACGGAAAATGCCCGGTGCTCCAAGTACGACTCCACAAGAGCTTCGGGACGGGTTTCTGAGGGGGATTGAAAAACGTCAGGCCAAAGAGCGTGAAGCCGGGGAAGCCGTCTTCGAAGGCGAAGTGCGTCCGTGGTCGTGGGATTTCAAGGACATGGAGAAGGCGCTGGATAAAGCTATAGATGAAGGGGGGGACAGCCCCTTCTGGTATAAAAGTTTTGGGGAAGGCGCGTCGAGGCTCGTTGGGGAAAAGAACATGCCTGAGTTTGCCGGCGTCTTTGCTCTCCTCTCGCCCCAAAAAGCGGTCGAAGACAATCTTTCTGAAGCACTGTGGGTCATGCGGATGGCGAGGGAGTCTTTCACGGGGAAAAACAATGCCTTCAGTCCCTCTGCCTTCAGGGAGAAGATGTATGGAAATAGGACGGTGCTCAAGGTTAAGACGCCTGATACGTTATCAAGGACCGGGCGAGATGCTGCCCAATATATTGAAGTGGAAAAGGGACTTTTCTTCCCGAAAGGAGAGGGCACCAAAGCCACCGGCGTGGCCAAGCTCGTAAACCTCTATGAAAAAGCAACCTTCACCGGGGACCTGAAGACAATTTCCTTTGATCTTAACCTTCTTCAGCAGGCCGCAGGGGGGTTCTTCCCGGGGACCGTAAACGACAGGCACATTGCCAGACTCTTCGGCGTTACTATTCCGTTGACTAAAAAGATCCACCACAACTCAGAGGGCATCGTCGTTACCAAGGCGAGATACGACAAACTGCCTGTGGCGCAGCGGGGGGAGATCACCACGCTCTCGACGAGAGAGTTTGCTTTCCCTACGCATCGGAACGCCGCCACCTACCGCTTTGTCCAGTATCAGATAGCAGAGTTGGCCCGCCGGAAGAATATGGCTCCCGATGAGGCACAGGCGGCTTTGTGGTGGTATGCAAAGAAGTACCTTTCTCCAAAAGCGGCAGATTCTGCTACTGCCCACGTAGGGGGAGATGCGTGGAAACATGAGATCGGGTCCTTCCCTTCTGCTCTGGCTTACTCCAAGCCCGAGGTGGACAAACTGTCCAAGGTTCTTGACAGGGACACGGCGCTGCCGGGCTTTGAGGCCGTGGCAACGAAGTATCCGGTAGAGACCTTCGGAAAAAATCCCTACAAGATATCTGAGAAGTTCGCCCTCTCTCGCGGGGAGAGAATCGTCACTGTGCCCTCTAAGATTGGAGGACTTGCCGTCGGCAGTGAGGCCGCCGGAACAGGTCAACAGCTGGCGTTCCATCATAAAGTCTTCGACCGCATAACGACCACTGACGGGAAGAAAATCAAGGCGCTGGCCGACCTCGAAGATACCCTCGGCTTCACCCATGAAGTTCACAGGGACGCCCTTGGGTCCGGCTGGGGGATAGAGAACGATATCTCTATTACCATCCGTGCCCGTGACGACGATGTGGCCGCAGGCATAGCTGGCATTGTGGGCGATTCCATGAACATGAAAAACGCTTCATGGTACAGGGCCCAGAGAATGACCGAAGCACAGGCCGAGATGCTTTCCAAGGAAAGGCCCGGTCTGGAAACGGGTTTCGGGCTCAGGCTCTCTAAGAACGACGAGAGTGCCTTCGAACCCGATGAGCTGAAAAAGTTTCTCGCCATCGGCTTCAAGACCGAACCGGGCAACAAGGCCATCCGCGTATTTGATCAAAAGGGTGACAGGGCAAGAAGCTGGAGGGGGAATCAGGAAAAGTTGATTGCCCGGGTCGATAAGGCCATCGGAAAAGGGGACATCAGGAAAGAGTTTTATACTTACGCGGGAGAGACTTATGCCGAAAGAGAGTTTGGAACGGCTATTGCGAAAATCAGGATGGGAGCCTCTACGGGAGGACCATCCGATTTACCGGGAAGGATATATAGTGAACTTCACCGCCACTACAGAGAAACCTTCAATGAGTGGAACCAGCGACACGGCTGGGGACTTGACGACCTCCCCGTTGGGCGAAGTTCAAGAGCCCTTGACGAAGCCTTCGCCGGAGCCCCTCCCATCAACCGAGTTGGAGACCCCTCCTTCCAGCGAGGAGGAGCAGGAGGCAATGTAAAGGGGGCGATCCAGTTTGCCGAAGACGGGCGGTCGATGATTAACCTCTTCGAGAATGCCGACGTCTCCACGATTATTCACGAGCTTGGTCACTTTTTCCGACGCTCAGACATTGACCCCGACGATCTCGCCATCTTTGAGAAGTGGGCCAAGGTGAAGGACGGGAAGTGGGGCGTTCAGGCAGAGGAGAAGTTTTCCCGAGCCCTTGAGCAATACATGCGCGAGGGGGTGGCTCCGACGCGAGATCTTCAGGAGGTGATGGCGAAGACCACGGACTGGATGGAGGACATCTACGAGGTCATGGTTGGCTCCCCCATTAATCGGAAGCTGAACGATGAGACCAGAGCTGCCTTCGACCGCATGTTCGGCTTGGGGATTACCGAGCCTCTGGGCTCACGGGCTGCGGAGGTTGCTCAGAAAGCTGTCGATCTCAGGCCCACCCGGGATACGTTGGGCGAAAAGATTGAGGGGGCAGGAGAATACCTCTCTCGGTGGTTTGGGCATTCGGCTCCGTTGATGCGATGGAATCGCGCGATGGGTCGGATGTTTGAGAACAATGCGCGGGGAGCGCACTTCATAGACAAGCTGGAAAAAACAGGCGATGAAGTGACTTCAGGCAACTCCGTAATGAAGTATCTGTTCGACTATGACAATGGTCTGACGCCGTTTGAGGACACCGTCATGCGTTCGGTCGCCCCCTTCTATACATGGATGCGTTTCAATATTCCACTTCAGATGCAAGCGATTTTTGAGGACCCGGGACGCTATGCAATAATCCCGAAATTCATGGATGCGGTCGAGGGGATCACCTCAGACTGGAGGGATATTCCGACCCCCGACTACTACGAAGAGCTGCACGCCGTCAGGTTGCCGATCATTATGGACGGGAAGCCGACTTACATTAATCCGAACCTGCCCTTTCAGGACCTGAACAGGCTTAACTACAAGGACATGGCGTCGTCCCTGACGCCCTTTGTTAAACTGGCCGGGGAATGGCTTCCTGAAAGAGGTTACTCCACCTTCCTCGACCGTCCGATTGAGAAATATCCCGGCGAACCGTCAAAGGTTCTGCCGTGGCTGGATAAAACAACTGAGCATGCCCTCATGACACTGGTCCCGACCTTTGGCAAGGCCCAGAGAATGATTAAGGCCGGCAAGCGTGATGAGCTTCCGGCACAACTCCTCAGCGAACTGGCCGGAATCAAGCTCATGAATGTGGACAAGGAGCGCGTTCTCAGGGGTCAGGCGTACGCTCTGCGTGAGGCGCTCACTGGAATAAAACAGAAACTTGAGGCGGAAGGCGAGATTCCAAAAAGGCTCCGTCGGGTTGCCCCATCGAAGCGTCGCCGTCGGAGGAAGCGCAGGGGGCGTCGAAGCAGGGCCCGGGCGCAGCCGCCAGCAGGGCAGATTGCCCGCCAGTTACTTGGGTAATGGTATATAAGAAATCATTTCACTCATAACCCTGCCTTCTCCAGCCGCGCAGGGTTTGGGTGATTTCGTCTATGGGCTCCCTTCTTCGCCCTGAGTTCCTCGTTATACGGCAGCAACCCACACAACGCCCACGTCCTCCCAGCCATACGAACGCCCCGTCGGACGCCAGCCTCCAGCAGATCTGTCAGCCGATCACATTGGTTTCAGAGTCTTGCAAGCTCTGAATCTGGCAAGTAAGATAGAGCATTAACGGGAGTAATTCCCGGAAAAAGGGAATGATTCCCTTTTTCTGCCGATTGGTGTTAAATAAGGCATCCTAAGGACACTTAGCGTGCCTTAGGGGCGCACATGGCGCCACTCGTCTTTCTGCCGGAAAGTCGGAAAGAGCATGGAAATGGATGGCACGGAGAATTTACAGCAAATAGAAACAGCTATACAAGGGAACGTAAGTGTTTTATTGGGCGAATATGGCTGGATGTTTCTGGCTGGTTTAGTCCTGCTGTTTTTTAAATCGACGATAGAATCGATATTGGCGGGGCTAATCGTCTTTGTGGGAAATGACTATAACAACGACGACATCGTCGTCGTCGACGGACGGCCCGGGCGTATCGTAAGGGTAAACTTGTGGAAAACAACTTTCTATCTTTACACGATTAAAAAAGACCCCGACGGGAAACGGTATATCTCAGGAGGAACCAAGCTTCTGGTCGGAAATGAGAAACTGAAGGATCTGAAAATCGAGAAGCCTTTGGGTATTTTTGATTTAGATATGTTTGAGGATTGAGATGGCGGCTACTGGAACCTTGTTGTTCAGTTTCCCCTCATGCGATTCTCCAAGGCGGCGGCACCGGTCCCCATTCCCTCGTCTGCAAGCCAGTCGAGTGCCTTGTCAACTTCGTCCTCTTTCAGTTTGGCCTTCATCAGCCCAAGGAACATCGTCCATTCCATGACCACCATCGGCTCCGCATGATTCCTCTTAAGGAAAAGGAGGTGGTTGGACCCCAACCACTTTTCGATCACAGCAAATCCCCCTCCCCCCTTTCGTGCTTTCACCTCAACGTCGAACTCCTTGTCGGGGCCGACCTTGATATCAGAGTTCAGGCTCCCGCCGAGTGCTCCTGACATGGGGACCCTCCACGCCGGGATGCCCTCACTTTCCAGCTTCTTTACCATCTCCCGCTCGACGCGGGTTCCCTTGCGTTTGTTGCTCAGGCCATTAGACATTGCTGTCTCCGCTTATCCATTCTTAAATTCTGCCCTCTCCGGTACCCATTGCAGGGGGATGATCCCCGTAGGCCCGAAACGTGTCTTCTCCGCTATCAACTCAGCGTAGGTATTGATGTCGTGCTTCCCCTTCCAGTTGCTCCTCAGGTAGGGATAGAAGCCGGGACGGTAGAGAAGGAGACAGGAGTCAGCATCCTGCTCAATACCACCGGAGCCTCGCATGTCAGCCAGCTGAGGCTTTTTGTCTGACCGTGCCTCCACGCTCCTGTTCAACTGGCTGAGGACCACTACCGGCTCGTCATGGACCTTGGAGAGGCCCTTGAGGCCCTTGCTCACGGAGTTCACCTGCTGATTCTCTGACTCCCCCTCTCCGGTCATGAGTTGTAGATAGTCTACGATCCACAGCTTAATGTCGTAGGCGCGTTTCATTTTCAGCATACGGGCCGTCATCTGGGGGATAGTAAGGGCGGGGGTGTCGTCTATGTAAATGGGCCATTCGCGCACGGCGTCACAGGCAATTTCATACTCATCGACCTCCCATGGCTCCAGCACGCCTCGCCGTAATCGAGAGACGTTTATCCCTGCTTGCATACAGAGGAGGCGCTGGAGAATCTGTTTCCGGCTCATCTCAAGCGAGAAAATACCCACTGGAACCTTCCCATGGAAGGCCGCCTGTCGTCCAAACTGGAGGGCAAGGGTGGTCTTCCCGACGGATGGACGTGCCCCGATCACGGTCAGTTCAGATCCGCAAAATCCGTTCAGGGTGGTGTTCAGGACATCAAAGCCTGTGTCGAGCCCACCGAAAGATTTCTTCATTTCCATGGCCTGACGCAGATCCCGATCTACCTCTGCAATTACATCAGATGCGCGGGTGGCACCCTCTGCTGGCCTCTGCGAAGTAAGCGCTGTCAGGGATTCAGACATACGAGTGTAAACCTCTTCAACGCTCACCTCCATTCTGTCGGAATCAGACACGAGCGTATGCCCTATATCCCTGAGCGTGCGCTTGTCGGACTCCTCCTGCACCCGCCTTATGTATTTCTCCATGAGGGAGGGGATGCATGCATACTGGGAGGCGAGATCCGAAACGTAGAGAGGCCCTCCAGCTTTCTCCATGAGGTCGTTTTTCAGTAGATAGTCCGTGAAAAGGCGAAGGTCCATCTTGCCCTCTGATTCATGGGCATCGATGAGTGCCGTGAAGACGGCTCGATTTCGGTCGTCGTAAAAGTCCCGGGCTGTCAGCTGGCCCGCGAACTCCGGAATTGCGTCTGATTGCAAGATAAAGCTGCCGAGAATGCCTTGTTCAAGATCTTCAGCTCCGTTCATGTTCATCCTCCTCCTTTTTGATGGCCCAGCAAGTAGCCATAATGTACGAGTAAAAATCTCTGTATTCCGGGTTGTCAACGGAGAGACGTTCTGCTGCAAGAAGGGGGATCTTGTAGCCGTATATGCCGCGCAGTTTTGAAAAGAATTTGAAATCGTGCCGCTTGGTAAATCGGCACATCAGGGAGGCGTAGTTGTTTCTGAGATGTAGCTGGATCTCGTCTTCGATGGGAAGCGGGAAAAGATCCTGTTGCGCTACGTAGTCCACTTGTAGACTGTCAGTGACTCCCCGCACAGGGGACACGCGGTCCTCTCGCCGCGTTCATATCTGGAGACATCCATTTTGTAGTTACACACGGAGCATACGGCGATGTCGCCGCCGGCGGAGAAGTCTGACGGCATACGGTGATGTTCGTCACGGTATTCATTCCGGAGTCTGACGAGATCGGAAAACTCATAGATGGAGTCATAGATGCGATCCCACTCGCTCCTGTCGGGGAGGGTGTCGCGCTGGATAAAATCCCATGCTTGGGAAAATCGGCTCATAGCCACTCCACATTCTCTTTCTCAACCGCTCTGAAGTACCGATAAGAGATTGTATTCGTGGAATCGGGAGTAGGATAAATATCTACATCCCAATACCCCGTAATATCCTTGGACGCGAGGTTAAGATACTCCCGAGCGTTGTCCTTGAAGTCCGAGGAACTCGATGTCAGACCCGCCCTGCGAAGGGCAATATCAATGATTTTTTCAGGCGTCATGTCGTTTCCCTCACATCATCTGATTGCGTACCCTCAGTGTTCTTTCTTTTTGGGCGGCGGGACTGATTTCGCTGCCGGTTGTTCGCTGATTGTCTTCTGGTGATTTTCCTCCCGTTGGAGCAGCAGTACACCGATAGCCACCTCGTTTCAATTAATGTCTTTATTGCCATTCAGACACACCTTCACCCCCCCCTTCATCCCGGGATACGCCCATCCCGATGCCAGCCTTTGAAGGCTCCCATGAAACTATCCCCACAATCACTGTGACGTTTTAGGGGAAGGCAGCGACCTCTCGGCGGCTCCCACCCAAGGCAGGCACAGATGAAACCTACCGGCTGGATTACTGCCCGGGGTCAGTGGCCGCTGCGAGTCGGCGTCCAGACTGCTCTATCATCCTCTCAGAGGGAGCGGAGCAGCCGATGGGTTCGCGCAGAGTGGTGCTGTTAAAAAAAGTGAGGGGAGCCCGGTCTCACAGGAGTCAGCATTATGCGGAGGGGATTGGACCCGACATGATATCGGGCGGAGGTCCTCCATGCTGTCAGCGCCCGCTCCCAATAGCGGGCAACCGGACCCCCCTCTGGGGGTCAAAAACTGTTCAAGCGTACCGCCGCCACATGCTCCCGTATCGGAGGCACGAGATCTGCTGCTCCATGATGGCTCTGATGTGCTTGCACCACCAATGCATTTTGCTGCCGCTGTGAGCTTGATAGCCGGGGCAGGTACAGGTCCATAGATCCTCGTCAGGCTCATGGTCGCCATGCCGGCCCACCGTGTAGGTGACGTCGGGGACTGTATCAGACGGCATCGGCCATGATTTATTGCCACCCCACGCTGCGTCTGGATGGGCGCTAATGGATTCCATCAGAACGGAAGAGTGTCGGCCGTGTGGGGCACCTCCTCCTGAGGGCCGGAGGTAGGAGCAGCTGTGTCTTGAGGGGGCTCAGGGATCGGATGGGGATTCGCTTCAGAGGATGAATCCTCGAAATCAATCTCATCGCTCCATGAATCCACGGGCACGCGCACGCCTTTGCGTTCAAGCGGGATGCAGAGACTGGCAGCGGTGGCGTGCAGCGTCGAATCATCCACATTGTCGGATTTGCCGCCGTGGTACCCCATCCAGATCTCAAATGCCCTCTTCAGGCACTCAGTATACAGCGCCTGCTGTAAGTCGAGGGCCTGTTCCCAGCCCTCAGTTGGGCCGAGGGGCTGTTGTGCCGCCGGGGCTGCTGCTGGGGTGTTGTTCCAGCCAGAGGCGGTTGCATCTGCCACGCCACCACTGCCCACCATGCCATGATGAGGGGCTCCGTCGAGTCCGACGAGGGTGCCTTCCCGGTCCTTGACCCACAGCCCTGCGGTTTCGGGGGGAGTGAGCAGCGTGAGGGTGTAGTCGGTACGGCTCTCTTCACGGAACTTTTCGATAGAGACTGACGCCCCCTTGCCGATGCCGATCCGCAGCATCTCGGTCAAAAGCTTGGCGGTCAGCCGCAGGCTCCCTCGTTCCACTGCGTGCTCACCGCTGCGGTCCTTCCATTTGGCGTTGCAGGTGAGGGTGAACGACTCAGACCATCCGGCCTGTGAGGCTTCCCACCGACGGCAGTCGTCATACAGCAGTTCTATGGTGAGGGGGACGTTTTCCTGAATGGGAATTTTTTCGTAGTCGGCCATGGTACCTCCTGTGAGATGTGCTGGGATGGGGGGTGAACAGGTCTAAGATAGCCCGTTATAGCGCAAAAGTCAAGAATATTCTGTCAGCTGGTGAGTTGGCGAAAGAAGCGGAAGAAGCGAAAGAAGTCCACCAAGGCACTGTAAGCGCCGTTAGAATACCTTGCTTGGGCAAGCCGGCGTCAGGTGATACCTTACTTGGGCAAGCCGGCGTCAGGTATCGTGTTGCCCATTGCGCTGTCCTTTCGACCAGATGTATGTTGACCGGGCAGAAAACTGTACAAAAACCGTGGAGATCCTTCTGTGAATAACGCATTGTTGCCGGGAAACTACAGCGAGGTGGGGTATTCTCCCCCGCCCGAGATGGAGTATGATGAGTACGAGAGGGCCGTAGCTGCGCTACGCTCCTTCCATAGGTCGGTTCTATGGGCCCTCGGTGATCTGCTGAACTTCGGTGAGGGTAAATTCGGGGAGAGCTACGCACAGGTGGTCGAGGGCACCGACTATGACCTCGATACCTTGACCCGCGCACAGCGCCTTTCCAGAACCTTCCCTCCGGAGCGTCGGAGGCGAGAGCTATCATGGGGCCACCATCGTGAGGTGGTCGATCTTCCGCCTGCAAAGCAGGAGGTTCTGCTGGATCATGCCGTATGGGAGCACCTGTCCTGTCATGCCCTGCGCGGCCTCCGCAGGCAGCTGCAAGGGACAGGAACGAAACTCCCTGTTGAGGTGGAGGCCATGCTGAGATCGGCCCCCCGGGAAGCCCAGTCCCTGTATACCAGCGGGATGGAGGACGGCGACATCGCCGTATGGACGCGGGATGTAACTGTCGTCCGTGAACAGAGGTGGGTGAGGGCCACGGTGACAGTCCGCATGGAGGACGTCGGAGGAACGCACGGAGACGTGTCATGATGGTGTGTTACGAATTAAAGGGAATGGTCGGCAGGGTTGACACTTCGTCCTTGCGGCATAGTGGGTAAGCCAGTTTCACTCCCTTTCACTTCCTCCTGTTAGTGGGTATAAGTAGCGTGTATGTGGCGTAGGACGTGTCTGGTTTCAGGATTGTTTCGATCTGCATCCCCTCGTTACGCAACTCATTTATTCGTGCCGCGAGTCGAAGGCATCCGAAATTGTGCAGAGCGTAAAGGGGTGTGAGGTCAATCCCTTTTAGGAGTGCTTCTTTGATAAGTTTCTTTTGCATCGTGGCTTCCCCCTCCTGAGTCGAAGTCGGACAGACGGACATTGCGATAGTGTATTTGTACTTCTTCCCGCTCTTGCATCATTGCGACGGCGTATTTGTACGCGACGGCAGCTGCGTCCTCCGCAGGGCAATTAAAGCCCTCCGGGTGGGAGGTGATCCCCTCCAGAGCGCGTGCTGCGAAGTAGTCGATCAGTTTTATATCCATCTCTACCTTTCCGGCTGCGGGTCTGAGTCGGGGTCCTTAGCGGGGGTGGCAAAAATGCGAAGCGCCTCTTTGGTGTGATGCTGTGCGATCCATTCACCTGCCTGCTTCAGAGCTTTGACTTCTGCCAAGGGCGAGGCCATCTCCCCCCGGTAGATGGTGCCATGGAACGAAGTTGAGCCCAACTGGTTCCTCCACGTTTCATATTTTTCGTAACTCCCGACATCCTGCACGGGGATTGACCCGCGAGTTGGCACGGTTTTCAAAGATGGATCTGGCGGCGGATATCCGCGTGCTGGCGGGATGTCATCGTGGGGATTTCGCACCACGGAGCCGTTGAGTTCAAGGCCCATGACATACCCCCGCTTTGCCGGGGGGATGAAGTTCAATTCCCATATCCCCCATCGGCGGGCCGAGGCCCTGCACACGACATACAGCCTGTTGTGAGAGTGGGCCGTGTAAAATCCGGGGCCCACCTTGTGGAGAATTGCATGGTAACTCATATCCTCACTCCCTCCTGTTGCATGCTGTTGCCCCCCATGCAAGTGCATGCTAAGGGCGCCAAGCGTGCGTTGGATACTCTCCTGTTAAAGTGTTTTGTAATTCACGGCCACTGCAAAAGGGCCGGGACGATCCGCATTGTGAGGTAGGCCATTGCTATGGCTGCTATCCACCGTCCGAGCCTGTCGGTAGCATCACGCGTCATCACTCACCGTCCTTCCGATTGCGCAGGTAGTGACGGTGTGGTATACGTGCGGGATACGTCGTCGCATCGATCCTCCTTAATGGTTGTCGTTCCTTCGCTTGCTCGTCGCCTTCCAAGTTGCACCATCCAGATGGACCACGGCGATAGTCGGCAGGGTCATCGTCGCTGTACCACTGGCCGTAATACGGGTCCATGCCACCCGGCGTCATGCCGCCTCTCCATCTTCCTCATGAAGGATGGTGTAGATGGTCTGTCTGCTGACGCCATACTCACGAGTTAGGCTCATCTTGGTAAGATCTTTTTCGTTGGAGAAGCGCTCCCGAATGACTCTCCTCTCGTCGATGGGGATCTTCATGCCGGACGTCAGGGGCTTCGGCCCTCGCTTGGGGTCTGTCCGGTAGCATTTGGGGGGGGAGACGTTGCGCCACGTCTTCCCGGTGCAGATGGTGTAGATGGTTGAATCGCTGACCCGATAGTGGTCGGCCAGAGCCTTCCTCGTTGGCTCTGAAGGAATGCCTTCCACGCGGATGATTCCGTCATACGCCAGCCGCAACTCGCGGACGGTTTTGGGTGTCATTTTGGCCATTATAGCAGGGCTCCTTCCCCGGCCCGGGTGAGGACATAGGCTGTGCCAGAAGAGTATGTTCTGGCCTTGCGGATGAGTTTCTGTCGCTTCAAGAGGGCCAGAGTAACAGCATTCACTCGCGTCGGCCCTCTCTTGCGGTCCCACACAGTCGATGCGTCGCCAACTGTCTGGATTGATTGAGATTGCTCGTGCATTATCCCGAGGATGCGCCGTTGCGCCCTTGTTAATTTCATTTCTCCTCCTGTTTTAGTCGGTCTTTGATTTCATCTATCCTTCCGTGCAGATATTCTACTAATATCAAATAGTCTCCCTGCTGCTGTTCCGTAAAGCCGTTTCTTGGCTCTATTAGAGCCTCTGCGAATGCGTCAAGGCTGTAGACCGCTTTGAACAGAGAGTCAGAAGTACTGTCCCATGTCGAGAAATAGGCTGCTCTTCTCTTTGCTGTCGAGTGCTTCACCTCCACTTCCTCCTCCTGATTTTAGATGTTTTCGATGCGAATTGTTTTAGCCCATGATGGAGGCGGGTAAGCAGGATACTCCTCCCCCAAAAGGACAATGATGACCTTCATTTTATGTGGCCCAACGTCCGGCCACGGGGTCAGCCCGTCTGTCAGGACAATGCACACGTCCGGTCGGGGCCTCAGGCGGGTCGCCGCCTCCACCCCCTCCCCCATGTTCGTTCCGCCTCCACCCAGAGAGCGGGTCAACTCTGAACCGGAGCGAACCTGATTCACCTGATGAACTATGGTGTCCACATCAAAGACTGCGACCTTCTTCAGGCCAACGGCCCGACATATCCCCTCAACCTCCCCGTTTGCCTGATCGAGTTGGTCTATATACATCGAGCCTGACGTGTCCCTGATGATAGCGACGTTCGCCTCAGGCGAAACCATGGTAGGCAGCACAAAGTTCTTGTCCTGCTGCCGGCGGGAAGGCCGAGAGTAGCTGTAGTCCACAGCGCCTCGCTTCGCTGCTATTCCCTGACGCACCTGTGCTGCAATCTCCTTTCTGTAGTCTACCCGAGGCCGCTTGATTGTCTCCGCGAGGCGCTCCAAGGAGCCGGGGACAGAGCCGTGGGTTCGTGAGTGGTGAAGGATCTCGTCGGCTGTTTTCTGCCTGAGAAGGTCGGCCCTGCTTGGGTCAACGCCCGGCAAGGCATCCTTGCCGACTTCATCTTGCCTTGATTGGGAGTCCGGAGAAAAGTTCTCGTTTTTCTTCTGTTGTTTTTTCCGCGTCCTGTCGCCTTCCGCCGGCGGCGGCCCTTCTTCAAAGGCCTCTTCTTTTCCGGTAACCCCTGACCCCTCGTTGGCGTGGCCTACGTCTTCGTGGTGATCGGAAGAGGGGCCAAGAGGCCCGCGACTGGGTGGATCTTTCGTTTCTTTAGATGAATCTTCGCCGCCATCGGCTGAACCTTCCGGAGCCGGAGGTGCTTCCGCCGCGTTTGGCTCTTCAGCCTCAGTGCCCGAAGGGGCCTGCCTCTGTTCTGACTCCTCCTCTGAGTCATTGTCCTCCTCCGGAGGGCGGCGCTCATAGAGTTTTCTACAGTAGAACTCAGCCAGCTTGTCGTCTGGCAGGTCAAATTTTGCGGGGGTACATCCCTCCTTTTTCCACCCGCCTTTAACTGGGCGGCCCTCTCTGACAAGGCCATCATTGATCTCACAATCCGCAGCGATGTTCCAGATGTGATGGCTCAATTCAGTCATTTTGTGAAGAATGCATTGTTGCCGGGCATATGCCTCAGCCCGGGCCGCGTGATCGTTCAGGAGATGGAGCACTTCGTGATACCACAGGGTGGCGACCTCATGCACCTTCCAGCCTTTGAGGAAGTCGGGGTTGTAGTAGATCCTCCAGTATTTGTCTACCGCCAAGCTGGCACAGTCCTTCGACTCCACCATCTGCATGTTGTAGATGGCGGTCGTCAGGTAGGGCCGATCCACCTGAAGCAAGGCCCTCCCGGCCATCATGAGTGTCTTTGCGTTGGTCATTTCACTTCCCTTCTTTGGCAATCCTTATTTGAAGAATTCCATTGCCGTGAGCATTTCGATATACGGCTCCATGTATTCGGTGGGGACCGTCAGGCCATTGTTTTCGTTTTTCTCGTCCCAGCAGGCAAGGCACATCTTTCTGGCTGTCGGGGTGGCGATGTCGGCGGCACCGCCCCGTGCGGCTGCCCCGAGTATCTTCCACGCCGACATCCATGTGTGATCGTGGGCTGACAGATCCTTCACTCCTCTTCGGATCTCATCTCCAATGATCTTGCAGATTGCCCCTCCCACTGAGGAGATAATTGCATACTGCAAATCGCCCCTCTCAGGTAGCTCAAAGCTCTCAGGATCACGGAGCAATTCCAAAGGGTTAGGGAGATCCAGTTGCTCGATGTAGGTCAGCAGTTCAAGCCCTGCCCTTCCGGTGGCTCCGGTGACAAGCTCGGTTGTGCTCAGGCCATCTGCGTTGACGGCCTTGGCCGCAGCCAGCAGGTCAGCCGTCATGTCCCAAGTGCGTGGCGAGGGCCACGCCCTGCCCGCCTCAACCTCGTCCTCGGGCAACTGATAGAGCAGTTCCTGTCGAGAGCGGATGAATCCTGAGATGAGGCCTCGATACTCTCCTACGTGCGCCTTCCACGACGGGGGGAGCATCGGTATTGTCGGCTCTGGAAATTCATCCCTGAAAGAGTCTGCCCAATCCATAGGGCTCACGGTCCACTCATAGTGCCAGAAGCGGTTAGCCATCGGCGGAGCCAGATCCCACCCCCCTGCGGCTTCGTCTGCGGGGTTCGCACAGGCAACGATCCACACCTCATCTGAGAGGCGGTGGCTGTCTATTTTCCTCTCATTAATGAGCTTGAGTGCTGCTGCCTGTAAAGCTGGGGCTGAGGTGGTGAGTTCATCGATGAAGAGTATGCCTCTCCCGGCCTCCGTCAGAACGGAGAACCAATCGGGCAGGGCACGTTCTACTGTGGAGCCCTTGATGAGCGGGAGCCCGGTGACGTCTGAGGGTTCGCTCGTGTTAAGGACTATGTCAACGAGGGGGAACCCCCCGGGTTCGTGGCCGAGGCCTCTCCGGAGAACGTCAGATATCTGGTAGGTGTGCTTGGTCTTCCCCGTCCCCGGCCCTCCAAGCCAGAGGGAGGGCCAGCCGGTCTGGATGGCGATATACGGTGCAAGGGATCGAGCCATGAGATGTAACCTCCTGTGAGAGAGATGTGATGCCCCGTCAGGGGAGCCCTTCCTTCTCGGGCCGACCCCTGTCGAGGGGCAGAAATATACGGCAGCGATTCCGCCATGTCAAGCGGAAATTTTCCGATGGACAGTCTTCTAAGATGCCCATCACGCCGCCGCTCCTTAGGTCGAACTTCCTAACTTGACTCGGTTCATCACGGTCTGCTTTACGTCCCTGAACGTGTTCAGTCGAGAGATTTTTCCTTCCATCGGGCGCTCTTCGCCCTTCCTTATCAGGTCCTTTCCCGGCCCCGTCGGAGGGGTCTTTGACTTGAACCACACAAAGACTCGTCCCTCCCGGTCCCGCATTTCAACGATGTACAGATTCTCATCTGCGAACTTCGACTGGGTGGTCCGAATTTCCTCTATGCACACAAGCGTCTGTATGGAATCTCCGACGTCTCCAGCCCACTCTGAGGCGGTGGGCCCGGGCCTGACGTCTTCCTCGTGCTCACCGTTGCGGGTCAGGTAGACGTGGGAAATCTTGGCAGCGAAGGGGGTCATGTCATAGTCGATATAGTCGAACTGCGCTGCTGCGGCGATGTTTCCGCGTCCCGGTCCATCTTGCCACGATCCGGTGAAGTCGCGTCCTCGCTGCTCTGCATAGAGGGTCTCCCGGGTCCATGCTATGGCATCCTCGGCCAGTTCCAAATCCTTATCAGCCACCTCCATGTCGCTGAAGTATAGACTCTGTGCCCTTGCGTTGGTATGTGAGTGGGTCATGTCAGGGAAAGGTGAATCAGACCTTCGAGCACTTGGCTTGCCGCAGGTGGGCCATGTCAAAGCGACGTCGGACCTTAAGCCATTAGCGAAGCTTATATAGGGGCCAAGACTGGCGCATATTGCCACGAATTTCTTCAACTCAAAGACAGGTTTGACGAGGTTCCAGTCGATCATATGTCCCTGCTCTGACTTTTTGGCCAGCGAGAGGACCTCCGAGAGGGTCGCCGCGAAGGCGGCGAAAAGATCCCCGGATTTCGTGAAGTCCTTCATGCAGGTAGACCCGACGACCACAAGCTGGCCGTCCTTCTCAAGGACAAAAGTCTCCTTTCGTCGTCTCACCGTATGGCAGTGGTCGCACCGCCGTGCGGTCTCCGGGTTGATGTATTCAGGAGGGAGGCCCGCGTCCTCCCGCTCCCACCATTGAGAGGGTAGGGGGTAGACGAAGACCTGCTCCCTGCCGTCAGGGGACGAACTGCTCCGGCGGGTGCCGTCTATTTTTGTGACGAGTCTACAGATGACCTCGTGTCCGTCCAGCCTCGGAAGCTCCCCCTCGATGGTGACCTTGTGCGTGAGCACCGGAGCGGCCTTTCCGGCTATTGCATTCATGATGTTGGCGTAGTCCCTGCCGTGGTCCGTGAGAGTGATTGGAGGGATGTCGAGAGAGGCGGCACGGCGGTTCAGCTTGCGGACCTTATTCTCCAGAGCGGCGAGGTTTTGATCCGGTATTTTGTACGTTTGCATTTCAACTCGTCTCCTGTGATGTGGGGGGCGGGCTGCTATGGCGTCAAAGCTCCCTGTATAAGGCTTACAATGGCGTCTGTACGTGACAGGCCGTCTTGCTCGGCCAGTGTATCGATGGTCTTAAGTAAGGCCGTGGGCAACCATACGTTAGCGACGTCGCTTCCCTGACAATGCACACGTCTGGCCGAGGGCTCCCTCCTCGGAATAAATGCGTCCCCTTCCTTGTAGTCAGGGCCGAATGTCCGCGCCGTCTCGGTAGGAGACAGGAATTGTCCTCCTACTTGGAGGTAGCTCCAGTCAGCAAACAGCTCCCTGAACGGTTCACTTACTGCATCGCACGCCTCTCCCTCTGAAGCGACGTCGGTGATGAGTATCTGCACTGTAGCCATGTATGCTGTCATGGGGTCTCTCCCATCCGACGTCCGAGTTGGCTCAGATAGTCGTCCACCTCAGCGGCAAGATGATCTTCCTCAGTGGATGTATACAGCGGAGATCCTCCTTTGCGCCATTCCCGATACTCAAAGTCAAGCGTTGGCCATTCTATATCGGCTGTGGCGAATTGTTCAGTAGTCATCTATGCCTCCTCATGTATCGGCTCTATGTAAAATTGACCCTCGACTACGGACACCCCGTGGCGGGAGACGATCAGGTCGTCAAACGAATCCGAGTCCATGCGATCCATTACGGCCTGTTCCAGCGCCAATTTCGCCTCCTCTGTCCACCGATCGGAGTCGAATGCCGCAGCCATCTCGCACTCGGCCTCCCCACAGGCGTCGTCGTGATCCTCACCCTTCACCCGGATAGTGATTGAGGTCTTGAATTCAAACGCGACGTCATACTCCATTACATCCTCCTATCTGGTTGTTTAGGTGTGTCCGCAGGGTCGTTAGCACCGTATCGTAGAACAGGTGCTCCTGCGCCGCTGTTGTCATACGGAACTCGGGTGCATTGCAGCAATCGTAGATTTTTTCGTTGACGTCGTCGAGTAACTCCGCCCCGACCTTTTTGGCGTATATGCGTAAATTGGCAGCGTCTGTCGGTGTCATCTCAGTCTCTCCTGAGACCGATTCACGATGAAGTCAACGCCCTCCGCGCTCAAGGGCAGAGGGAGTCCAAATAAGGTGAGGCCTTCAGGATAACCCCACACGAAGTGGGGTAGCACGTCGAAGAACTGTTTTTCTCTGGCCTCCTTGACCCAATCTTGCGGTAAGGCGCAGTCAAAGGTGATTCCCGGGTACATCCGCTCTGCTGCTTCAGCCTTTGTTTCTGCCATCTAATGCTGTCCTCCTGTGATGTAGGTGCGGATCTCATCCTTCGCTGCTTGCCTGTCCCTCTTATTGAGCCCTCGGCTGATGCGTCGGCCCTCGCCTCGCTGCCAGTGGAAGAGGTGCCTGTGATACAGGTAATCAACCTCGTCGCCGGACTTGAGTATCTGGCGTCTTCCCATGATTCAATTCCTCTCTGGTGATGGGATGGGCGAGTGGGGGGGGTTAGATCATGTCCTCGTCCCGCGTCGGCAGTCCCGAGTCGAGTCGAGCCCGAGGGCGGGGGCCGTTGGCTGGTCCCTTTTCCACGTATTGAACCCTGCATTGTAGTCGTCTATTTCTATTTCTTCTTCAGCGTCTCTGAGCGCCTTGGCAAAGGTGCCTGTCATTAACTCTTCGAGGCTATAAGGCACCTCCGCGGCCGTGTGCCTGAGGGCGTCCTTAAATGCCTCTGTTATCTCTCTCAGTGCGTTCATTCGCCTCCTCTCGTCGGTGCTCAAGCAGGTTGGCGTTGTCGTCGGAATCTTCATCTGCTTCCTCCTGTGTTTGGTGGTGGGTTAGATGCCGTCAAAGACGCTGGCAGTTTCGGGGATGGCGACAACCTCAATGCCCAAGCCCCGCAGGGCTCGGAGGTCATCAAGATCAACTGTCTTTTTCCCAGTCAGCCGCCGCAGGTGCTCGGCTTCCGGTCCGATTGGGTAGAGCAGGGTGCGTCCGTAAGCCCAGCGGCTCTTGAGTGTGATGGTCATTTGTGCTTTCCTCCTGTTAGTGGTTGGTGACTGATCGGTTCGCCTGTTCATGGAATGAAAATAGTTACTCATACAGCCTATAGCTCTTGCGAATCGGAGTGCGCTCAATCACCTCGCCGTTCCGCTTGATGACTCGGACGGTCGTGTGCCGTACCCTGTCGCCGCTCTTGTCCCATACCAGCGGCCAGTCCATATCGACGTTATGGTGCTCCGTCGTGCCGTCGTCGTGGGAGATCGCATGACCATCCTTGAGCGCTTTGATCCTCGCCGCCTCAATAACTTTCGGATCGTCGGTTACGAGGAGCGTATCCCAGATGCACTCCGCGTAGAGCGTTCCAACAGGACTCTGTACCTTTTTCATCGTTCAATCCTCCTGTGTGAGTGTGTCGGGACTTTGGGATTCCCAACGTGACCTTTCCGGGGCTCATCCCTGAGCCCCGCCCCCAGGATTTTTTATGCAGCTTTCTTTGTGATCGCCTTCTTGGCCGCGGCCTTCTTCGGCGTACGTTTCTTCGGCGCACTCTTGGCCGCCTTAGGCTGCTTTACCTCCTCTTCGAGGATAAGCTCAAGAACCTGTCCCACCTGCTTGAGCACCGACAGGGCCACCTTTTCCGGCTCTTTTCCCTCAGCCTTCGCGTACCGGCTCACATACTCCACGCACTCGGCATCGGCGGATTTTTTCCCGAAGAGGTGACACAGCGCCGCTGCTGAGATCTCAGCGACCGCCTCCCTGATGAGCTTCGGGCTCTCTTTGAGCGTGCCGATCCTGTCGTGGGCGGCGTGGGCCAGTTCATGGAAGAAGACGGCCTCATCCGGCGATGCAAGGACGATCTCCACCCCATGACGGTAGTATCCTGCATAAGTGTCCGCCGAAGGTCCGTAGGAGATCTTCAGGCCCCACTGGGTAGCTATGCCGGCGAGGTCCGGCAGTTCCGTGGGGATCTGGCCCTCATATTCCGGCGGCACCTCCCCTTCGGTATCCTCGTACCTGAAGACGACGACGGCCCTGAATCCGTACACGAAGGTTTTTTCTTTCTTCGCTCCATTCTCCTCCACCTCCTTCTTGGAGACCATGGGAGCGAGGATGTGGATGGCTTTGCTGCCCTTTTTGACGTTTCGCTCGACCGCCTTCCAAGCATGGAAGCCTCTGGCATCAGCGGTGTGGGAGAGGTGCATGATGACGCGATTGTTGAACGAGTACCCTTCTGAGGGGATGCCGGGAGCCGGCTTGATGACCGACATCGCCGCAGCCTGTCCGATGGTGCCCTCGCGGAAGGCCGTCATGACCTTGCCGAGTGCAAGCTGCACATGCGGCGAGGGATCTCTTTTTGTGCTCTTTTTCGGTGCCATTATGCTTCCTCCTGTGAGTGAGTTTGGCTTGTCTAACGCGGGCGGTTGAGTCCTTCGACTGGGCTGTCCATTAGCCCGTCCACTCTTTCAACTGTGAGGATAAAGCCTGCCTTCCCCGGCCACGGTTTAGTGCGTATCACTCTCCATCCCTTGCTGTCCAACCGGCGGTAGACGTCTGACAACTTCCAAAGCTCAACGTGCAGTGTCTTTTTCATATCAATCCCCCTCTGTTGAGTACGTCCCAACTCTATATGTATTACCCTCTACCTTTAGTATCGGAAACTGTCCGTGTCGATGTTGCGGCCCTGCGAGGTAATGGCGCCGGCCTTTAGTTGGCGCCATCAGAGTCACTGTATCGGGTATGATTGCATTACGTGCAGGTCGTTATAACGTCTCACGGCTACCTGTGATGACATGATCCATGCCCCACCCGAGTCGGTTATCAGTTCGACGCTAATCGCCGATCCATCAGACAGGGACAGGGGTGCCATTGTCCCTGAGTCGCCCCAATCGACTCTCCGCAAATCCCTCAGCAACTGCCGTACGGTTAATCCCCTCAGGTCTATTGGGTTATCCGCTGTCCCTATATTGCCCTCTTCTGCCACGGTGACTGTCATTTGTGCTTTCCTCCTGATTGTGGTGTTGGTGACTGACGGCCAGTAATGGCCGTCAGTCGGCTTTCTAAGCCTCGTCAGAGTCACTCTTTTCGGTGAAGCTAATCCAGCCCGTCAGGCCACTCTTCGTCAGGCTGCCCAACGCGGCCCTGTGCAGCGTGTCTGCGGTGGTTTCCTCTTCCCAAGCGAGGTAGCGATCTTCGAGGGAAATCTCTTCGATGTTGGCGTTTTTGCGCGTTGAAATCTTCATGGTGGTTCCTCCTGTGAGAGTTGCCCGTCGAACGCGGGCGGGTTGGTTGTGCCGAAGGCATTGGGAACCTTCGGGTGGGCCTTCGCAACGCGTCGCGTGTCGCGTTGCCCCTCGGCCTTTTCGGTCGTTTCGGGTTTCCTCCTTCCTCTCATACGCGTTGGGTACGTGCTGCCGGGTCCGCTCTCGTGCGTCTTCAAGGCGCGCTTGTCCCCTCTGCACGTCGCCCCGGTCCTGTGGCCCTGTTAGGTGGGCCTTCTCCTGCTGCCGATCAAACCTGCGCCCCGTATTTGGCCTACGTCCCCTGTGTGGGTACCCGGTGTAGGGTGGCCGCGTGATCGTTCTCAGCTTGCCTTTATTCGATTTTCGACCGGTGTCTTGGCCGCTTCATGCTTGGTCCATCGCCTCCTCTTACCGTGTGCAACATCCTAACGACGATGATAAGTATACGGACAACCTCTGGACATGTCAAGCACTTTCGGTAGGGGATGGCAAGAAAAAACAGCAAAAAGTCCGTAAGTTCAATGATTTGAAGGGTGGGAAAAAGTTTCGATTAAGGCTCAAAAATCCGCTGCTGGCGCGGGTTTACCCAAAAAGCAGCCTTGAAGTCGACGCCGCAATGGTGAGTAAAAAGGACGCCAGATCAGGGGCATTTCTGCACCCGGCCCGGGGGGCAGACATCCAGCCGGTCCCGGCCAATCCCGTCCAAGGTCAGACAGCCGGCGATGTCGCCGGAGAGGCGCGGAGAAGGCGCAGGGCCGGAGGCCCCCCTTCCTACTGTTCCCCTCTCACAATATCCCAAGGAGGCAAGAGACAGGGAGAGTGGGACCCCCGTCATGTATGACGGGGAGGAGGCGGAGGGTAGAGAGGGGGTGGGGGTTGCAGGGGGGATACAGCAGGAGGGCAAGTTTGCCGGAGACAGCCCCAGCGCCGCCGCTGCCGGCAATTTCCTCCATTTGAAGGGTGAATTTCGGCCATTTATAGTATCGATAATGTATGTTATCGATACTATCACAGAGGGCAGAGGAAGTTCTGCCGCTGAATATTCGACCCGCCGCCGCGCCATCGAGGCCGCCAGCCATGCGCGCGCGCGGGGGAGGCGAATAACGCGTAAATCCTTGTTTTTCAACAGGTTACAAACGCCGCTTGGGGTTCCCGGGGCGGCATCCCCCGGAGCGGGTCCCCCCCTTTTTTCTTAGATGGCCCCTCAAAAATTATCAGTAGAATTTCACCCCTTTAAAATTATGCGGGCGCGATGAATTTATAATTTGTATTTTACTTTATGAGTTTAGTCTCTGCCCCCATGGGCTTGCCCCTTTGCATGAAGGAGATATTGATGTTTAAGATTCACGATGTGAAAAACCCTGACGACTTGGCGAATCAGCTGTGGAACCAGATCAGGGGCAAGTGCAGTGGGTGAGGGGTTTCTGAATTTTATTTTAGAGGCCTTGGTTTTCGTTCTCATTCCCGTCTTCTCGATTGTTCTTGAGTATTCAAAGCTGGCATGGCATGCGGATGCATTGACCAAGGGATCATGGCATGCGGATGCGGAGAAGCGGTTTTTCTTTTTTATGCATATCTGGGCGGTTATTGGCCTTCTTGTGGTGTCGAGAGTGCCTTGGTGGGTTATATTGCTTGGTGTGATTTCGGTCTGGGCATCTGACGCGCTCATTGAGCAGAAGCGCCTGAAGACGCTTGTCGGCAATCTTTCGTCGCTCCTGTCGTCATGGCCATGGCATGTGATTGCGTATTACATGCTTGGCTGGCCTATGATGCTCCTCGCGCTGCCGACTGGGTATTATGCCGGGTGGATATGGAATAAGAAGAGGCCGGCGCACTGGGGGCCATCGTTCTGGTCCAGACTGTACCCTTAATTAATCTGGCCGGGGGAAGCCGAAGTCGGGGAGAAAGCAGAGTCCTGAGGAGTTCTCTGCTACCTGTGACGAAGCCGAGGGAGTCGGGAATGTGGGGAGCATTCCTGATGTTCCCGTCCCGGCCTTTTATTTTGACGTGAGGTCGTATGAATCGTGTATATATAGAACGCGAGCAGATGTCCGATAATGCGGTTCTCTCATACATCTGCTCTCCGGATGAAAGTGAACTTCATCTGCACGGACTGGAACGTAGCTGGAAGCACAACCGCTCCAATATCTCGTGCATCCCAGACGGCGTATATGCGCTCCTACCGTGGACATCGCCCAAATACGGGGAGGTCTATACGTTCTGCGGCGGGACCGTGACCCCCGTGCAGGAGGACGTTCCCAACCACGCCGGTAGATGGGGGAACCTCATTCATCCCGCCAACTACTGGAATCAGCTGGAGGGTTGTCTGGCTCTGGGCATGACGAGGGGGGAAAATGACGGAGATCTGTGCGTGTGGTCTTCTAAACAGGCTTGCGGTGTATTTCGTGAGACAATGGGGTATGAGCCTATGATCGCGTATGTATCATGGAAGCCTGAGGTTGCTTGGGGTTCAAGGGGCGGCTAAGGCATCTGATGGCAAAAGCACCCGGACACCAGCGAGTCTCTCAGGCTCGAAAGGAAAAATTCCTCGTCGCTCTTGCGAAGACGATGAACGTCGCTGCGGCTGCCAAGCTGATCGGCATGCCGTATGGACCTGCCGCTCTTTATGAGCAGCGGGCAGCTGACCCTGAATTCAAGAAGCGATGGGAAGAGGTCGAAAACCTGAAGCTGGATGAGCTGGAAGCCTTGCAGTGGAAAGCTGCCCTTGAGCACCGGGAAGACCGGAGGTGGGTTCTGAGCCGCCGGAGACCGGGAAAATGGAGCGAAAAGCACACTCACGGCGGTAAGGTTGAGGTAGAGCACACTCTCAACATCAAGCAGATGAGCCGTGATGACCTCCTCAAGATTGCACAGGCGGGTGCCGTGCAGGCTGATTATACAATCGAGAGCGGAGAAGATCCGGCAAGTGACTGACGAAGTCATTTCTCCTCAGGATGCGGCGAGTGAGCTTATATCCCGGCAAGATGCCGAGAAGAGCCTCGTTTCCTTCACCCGGTATACGATGGCCGGCTATGAGCCCGGACGTCATCACCACCTCATAGCCGAAGCCCTTGAAAGAGTAAGCAGCGGTGAATGCAAGCGTCTCATCATACAGGCTCCCCCACGGGCAGGAAAGTCCCAGCTGGCAACCATCCACTTCCCGGCTTTCTACCTCGGACGGCATCCGCAGCAGCAGGTCATCACAGCCTGCCACAATACCGACCTCGCCAGATTCTTCGGACGACAGGTTAGAAATCTCATCCATACCGACCTCTATAAGAACATCTTCCCCGGCATCACCCTTGCCGCCGACGCCAAAGCCGCCAACTTCTGGAATACCTCCAAGGGAGGTGTCTATTTCTCGGCTGGCGTGGGATCTGGTATCGCGGGTCGCGGAGGCCATCTCATTGTTGTGGACGATCCCATCAGAACGCGGGCCGATGCCGACAGCAAGCATGTCAGGGACCAGCTCTGGGACTGGTACCGATCAGACCTCTACTCCCGGCGAATGCCCGACGCCGCCATCGTCATCATAGCGACCAGATGGCATGACGATGATCTGACAGGGCGTCTTCTTCTTGAGCAGGAATCGGGGACCGGCGACGACTGGGAGGTCATCAGCCTGCCGGCAATCGCCATTGACGACGACGATCAGCTCGGGCGAAAGGCAGGGGAAGCACTTTGGCCGGAATGGTATCCGATTGAAGTATTGGAGCAGACGAAACTCGTCACCATGTCCTCGGGAGGGCCCAGAGAATGGTCCGCCCTCTATCAGCAGCGACCTATTGCGGAAGAATCTTCCTACTTCAAGAAGGAGTGGGTCCGATATTATAACATGCCCGATCTCATGTCTCGTATGGACCCCTACGGGAAGCGCCCTTACCTCCACATCTATGCTGCGTCCGACTATGCCGTTTCCGGACAGGGCGGAGACTATACGGTCCATATCGTCGGGGGCGTGGACCCGAATGACGACCTCTATATCCTTGACCTCTGGAGATATCAGGCCGAATCAGATGCATGGGTAGACGCCCTCATCCAGCTTATTGCGAAATGGAAGCCCCTCCTGTGGGCGGAAGAATCCGGACAGATTGAGAAATCGGTCGGCCCCTTCATCACGAAGCGGATGCAGGAGCAGAAGACGTATTGCAGGCGCGAAGGGTATTCCTCCGCAAAGGACAAGCCGACCCGGGCGAGGAGCATACAGGCCCGTATGTCGATGGGAAAAGTCTTCCTTCCCATCAAGGCGTCATGGCTCGACAGCTTTTTGTATGAAGTGTCCAGATTCCCTGCCGGATCTCACGACGATCAGGTGGACGCTATCTCTCTCCTCGGGCGCATTCTCGATCAGATGACCCCCGGCGTCTCTCAGGCTCCCCCTGAGGCAGAAGAGTTTCCCCCGACGACCTATGGGGACATATTCAAGGCTCAGGTGCGAACAAACCGGCGACATCGCCGGGGGTTCGGCTCTCATACCTCCATTGTCGTCCCTTATAATAGAATAGAGGTTCCCGAAGACGCCTGAGGATATGACTTGATCTGTTTAAAGAGCTTGTACATTTTTAATTAATTCCCTCGTAATGAGAATGCTATGTCCTATCCAACAGGTGGTCGAGAGCGAGTAGAGTTCTGGGAGGGGCGGGTAAAACATGCGGGAGACCGCATGAAATCCCACTTCGCCGCCGCTGACATTCTCGTAAAGCAGTACTTCAACGAGCCGACGACCGACCGGGAACGGGATCAGAATTCCGACCTCGACCCCCATACGTCCCGGGTCAAGGCATCTCTTGTTTTCGGTTGGATCGATCAGTCGATAGCGAATCTCCTTGAGCGCCACCCCCATTTCAAAGTACAGCCCCTTTCCCCGGATTCCGCCAAGGGACAGAGGATTGTCGAATCGGTAACTAATTACTGGTACCGGGAGACCGATCAGTTAAGGCAGGACGAGCGGGTCCTCCTCGATGCCTTTCTCACGCCCTACGGCGTAAAGAAAATCGGCTGGGCGACAGATATAGAGCAGCGGGTGAGCGATATCGTAAACGAGCCTCGATTCGATTTCGAGGACGACGTCTCAGCCGACCTCATGTCTCTTCTGTCCGGCGAACCGACCCGGGTGTCCGACAGTCAGGACCATGAACTTCACATTGATTCAAAGGTTACTTTTCTTCAGAGCCCCTCCTTCGAAATCGACGAGGCGACTGAGCAGATCATTGAGGACAACATCAGCCTCCACAAGAAGATGTTGAATCGGGCACAACCCGATCCCCATACTTCGATCAAGTGGGAAGCGCCTTTCGGGCAGCGGTGGAAGCCGCAGCATTTCTTCGTAGACCCCCTCGCGCAGGACGGAATCAAGGACGCGCAATGGATTGCCTTCAAATCGATCCGTCGCCTTGAAGACGTCAAGATGAACCCGAACTACGAACATACCGATACTCTGGAAGGAAATACCCGTTCTGAAGATGCCCCGGCGGTGAACCGGATGGGAGATGACAGTCAGGACGATTTCGGCCTTGTGACGATTTACGAAGTCTGGGCTCGGGACTTTCCGGTCAAGCCGGGGCGGCGAAGAAACATTCTATTCGTATTTGCCGAAGGGCACGATATGCCTCTGCGGCAGGAGGAGGACTGGCCCTATACAACCATAGAGGACTTCCCCGTCGAGGTCCTGTCGTTCACTTCAGGGGTGAATGAGTGGTATGCGAAGCCGACGCTTTCCATGGCAGGAGGCGACAACATACAGGCCCTCGCAAACGAAATCCTCGACTCCTATCTCTATGTCATCCGCAAGCAGAAAAATGTCATCCTTTACGACTCCGACGTCGTGGAGGGGGACACGATAGACAATCTCCTTATTGCTCCGGATATGTCAGCTCATCCCGTGAGAGGGATGTCGAACAGTGCCGGCCCTGCCGTCCAGACCCTTGATCTCGGGAGAATTCACGGCGAGAAGGGGGAGCTGCTCTCCCTGATGCAGACCCTCTTTGATCGCTCCGCCGGCACCCCTCAGCCAGTTGCCATGCCCGTGGAGTCTGCGACGGAAGCCTCTATTATCGAGAGACGCACGACTGCGAGGGAAGCCCGGCGGGGCAATCTTCTTGCCGAATTTCAGGTCAAAACCGCACGAAAGTTCTGGCAGCTGACAACTCAATTCAGGCCGGAACGCCTCTTTCTCATTCATCCGATGGCTCAGGACTGGGTGGCGGTGGACGCCGATACGGCCACAGGGGAATATCGCTTTCAGATTTCCGTCTCTTCGCAGGCAACATCCGTTGCACTGGAGCGGAAAAACTGGTCTGATCTTCTCAATCTCTTCTCTGGCCTTGCCGGTCTCTTTCAGCAGCTCTATGGGCCGGAATCAATGCCGAATCTTCAAGCTCTGGCTGAACGGCTTCTTGTCAGGGGATTCAATGAACTCGCTCCAGAGGAGATTCTTCCGGGCCTTGCTACGCCGGAAGGCGGGATACCGAATTCACCGGAGATGCAGGCGGCAATCCAGCAGCTTCTTTCCGGTACCCCGGGGGAGGCTCCAGCGGAAGGCCCGTCCACGTCTGGTCCCCCAACCGAAACTGAATCTGGAGAGCGGGCCGGAGCGGCCCTTCCCCGGCAGTTCCGTGAGCCGATTCCATCAGGGGGACGGATTCAGGGTCGGGCTCAGTCCCCATGACCGAAACCGTGGTGAACGAACGATATGGTCCCGTTAAGACCACAACAAGAGATCGCCACGCTCCTCCGCAATCGCGCCGCTCTCGGAAAAAGCGGGGCAAGAAAAAGCTACCTGCAACGGTTCTGAGTGACATTGTACATGCGAAAGGATAAAAAGACCGATGCCATCAAGAGCATTTGAAAAGCGCCGCAAAAAGAGAATGCGGGAGGAGCGTCCCGATTCTACTATCGGGAAGGACCTGACAACGCTGAAAAGTCAGCTTGGCAAGCTCCTCGGTCTTTTTGGGGGACCCGAAGATGAGCAACCGACTGCCAAGATTCGCCAGACGCTCGCGGAGAGAGATCAGGAAACGGCCCGTCGGTTAGGGAGGAAAGCGGCGAAACCAAGCCCGCCGGCCTTGCATCCCGCCCAGATGCGTCCCCGGGATCGACCGGGACGCAGGGAACCTGCTGATCCCTTTCCCGGCCAAGGCAGGAGGGAACCCGCGAAAGCCGTAAGCCGCCCCGCGAAAGCCGTAAGCCGCCCCGAGACTCCGGCTCCGCAGCCTCCGGATGCTGATATCACCTCAGATATGGACCTTCGTCTGGCCCCTACTGAATTTCAGACGCGTATCCCTCGACGCTTCGCCCCTCAAGCCGCCTATGACACGCCAGCGCCTCCGCCTCAAGGCGGGCCGGCTCATGTTACAAGGGGAAAAAGAGAGCCGATGCGGACTGAATTTCAGACGCGTATCCCTCGACGCTTCGCCCCTCAAGCCGCCGGCGCTCAGGCAAGCAGAGGGTTCCCTCAGGGTGTTGGGGCTAAACCGGCTGTTCCTCCCAGTGGCCCTCGGGGCCCAGCAAGTAGAGGGTTTCCCGGTGGGGTTCCACTTGGAGCAGCCGAGCAGGGGCCAGAGCCCCTCCCTGCTTCACCACGCCTCCAAGAGGCAGTGAGTAATATTGATGCTGATCCTCACCCCGGCATAGATACAGAAATTATAGGGCTCCAGCTTGCCCACTCAGGGCAAGACTCGCCCAATGTCAGTCGAGCAGAAAACGGCAAGATAGCCGTGACGCTGCCTGATTCCCTCACGAAGGGAAAGCACGGGGAAGGCTTAACCACTGAAAAATTTGAAGTCTCCAAGGATGGCACAATTTCCAATATCGATGATGTCGCTCCTACCGCTCGCCCCTATGTCACATCTGCCGGAAAAGCCATTTCTTTGTGGGGGAAAATGCCTGAAGGCATTACTCCTGAGGGTGCGGAGAAAAACCTGAATTCAGGGAAATGGGACCCCTCAACGGGACCGGGAAAAGACTACATAAAATTTAAAGAGGCAAAAAATAAAGCTGACATACAGGCCCTCAAGATGGCCGGGAAGGACCCGGAGGGAGATAATAAGGGATTCATGCGCTCCATCGCGGGCAAGGTAGGGGGAGCAGCGGGCAAGGTAGGGGGAGCCGTACTACGCGACCCTCTCATCAGCGGCCTGCTCGGCTATGAGCCGGATGTGCCACAGACTCGCCGCCCGGCCTTGCATCCCGCCCAGATGCCCCCCCGATTCGACCTGAGCGGTTTCAAAAGGATACAGGGACGGGATTGAGCGGCTATTCGCGAAGCACGGCCTCAAGAAGAGGTAAAAGATGATTTCACATGACACAGGCGGGAAGCTGCCTGAGCGGAGTATGAAGGAGGTAATTTGAAATGGCAGGAAGATACACATCACTTCGAGGTGCCGAAGCAGCGGCACGAGCAGGGCAGGGGAGAAAACGCAGAAATGTACGTTCGCGGACACCTTGGCGGGGACCTACGTCGAGAATGCGTCCGCAACGCTCACGGACACCTTGGCGTGGTGGACGCACACTGCCCAGTCGAAGTCTCGGGCAGGTTATGGGAAGATAAACGGCAATGCCTAATTACGATTTTACCTGTCTCTGCGGTACAGTTGTTCTCAATGTGGAATATGACAGGCGGAATCATGCCGTCACCTGCAATACGTGCGGACAGGTCATGGAACGGGAATTTCCCCTCGTGAATATTGATGTCTTTACCCCCTACTACGACGAAGCGCTCGACTGCGACATCACCGGGAGAGAAGACAAGAAGCACAAGATGAAGATCCTTGGCGTCGAAGAGGCCGGGGACAAGGTGGGTGGGGCCAGAAACTTCGACGCGCACGCCCCCCACCACGTAAAGCCATTGCCTCCTCGGGGAAAACAGCTTGAAGCTCGCGGACCTGCTCAAGAGTGGGATATTGCCACTATGGATGAAAGCGGGAAGGTGGACAGGGTAATGAACACGGGAGATCTGGAGACTGTTTAATTGAGACAATCTTTGTTCCCTCTGAACGATGAAATTATAACCTCAACCAAACTTGGAGCCTGATAGGTACTCTGAGGTAGGGAGATAGCTCATGGCAGAGCAACAGATGCATTCCACAGAAGTCGATCTTGACGCGCAGACCAAGAACGTCGAGCAGCTTGACCCTGATCCTTTCAAGACAATTTATGAAATGGAGAATGCGGCCCAGCGGCAAGAGATCGAGACTATTGGGAATGCTCAGGGAGGGGTGGGGCCTGCCTCTTCCTCCGATACGTCCCGTATGGAACCCGCTCGGACGTCTGGCGAAACGGCAACGTCGCCGAATGCGCCGAGTGAGAGTGCCGGGAAACGACCGGGGATCGACACAGTGCTCAATGATGTTGAATCGCAACTGTCGCCGGGGCACGCTGACGTTATTCGTGGCGTACTGACCGGCTTTCACCGTACACAAGCCGAATGGAAGACTCAGCAGGCGGAGCTGGCTGAACATATTGCAGAGGTGAAAACCCTTCGTAATGATCTTCAGCAGCCTCGTTCTGAGCCGGACCCGAATGATCCGCTTACCAATGTTTCACCTCACCAATGGGAACTGTTCAACAGGATGCTGGAACAGCAAGGCATTCCGAACCGGGCAGAACTCGATGCACGCGAGGTGGAAGAGAATCAGAAAGATTACGTTTCTGAGGACATTGACCAAGGGATTGAGCAGTGGGGGGATCAGTTTGGACACCGGGGACCTGATGGGAATTTCGTCTACAACGCGGAGATCCATGACGCGATGCAGGAGGAATTTAATCGCCTGTACGACCCCTCTCGTGGGCCGACCGCCCGCGATCTGTATCGTCTTGTCAATTTTGACCAGATGATACAGAGCGCAGAATCGAGAGGAAGGGAGACGGGTCAGAGCGAGCAGTCCAATGGAGCGGCAAGAAGGGTCAACGAGGCCATTCGTGGCGTCGTTGAGCGGACTTCTGCCTCTTCAGTGAACCCAGTTCCTCTGATCTACGACCGGGAGAAGGACAGGCGAAATTCTGGTCAGATTGACTTGGATACGGTGGTGGCGAGGGCCAGTGCTGCCGCAATGCGGAGGCTTCCGTCGATTCCAATCTAAGAAAGTAAAATTCAATGGCTAACGAAACGAGTCTTAGCCTTACCTATGCCCCCCTGCTGACGTCCACGTTGATGAACGTGATCGACTCTGGAGCGCTGCATGATCAGGTCTTTAACAACGACGTGTTCTTGGCGTGGCTTCGAAGTTCTGGTCGAATCAAGGTGATCGATGGCGGGGAGCGCATTCGCGTAGGGATGTTGCACGAGAAGAACTCGACGGCTGGATGGTTTGCTGATTACGAGTCGCTGGACGTTACGGCACAGGCAGGCATGACCGCTGCTTTTTTCAACTGGAAACAGGGGTCTGTTTCTGTGTCCGTCCACGGGCGTGAACTGCGTTCCAATAAAGGCGCGTCAAGAATAACTAATCTCCAACAGGAGAAAATAAATCAGGCGGCGCTGTCTCTTGCAGACATCGTTGCTACTGGTGCTTTCTCTGATGGCACAGGGACCAGCAGCAAACAGCTGACCGGACTTGCTGCCATGCACGAGACCACGCCGGGCACGACTGCGTATGCTTCAGTGGGGACCGGAAATTCGAACTGGCAGAATCAGGTTCAGACTTCGGTCGGCGCTGCGGCAACGAACCTCCTGCCCAAGCTGCGGACGTTGTATAACGACTGCAAGCAGGGCAAGAGCGGAGCCGGAAGCGCCCCGGATTACGGCGTCACCACTCAGGCGGTCCACGAAGCTCTTGAGGCGGTTCTCTTCCCGATGGTACGCTACACGCCGAACCCGGCAGGTGGCGCCGATGCGGGAATCGGGACTCTGCTCTACAAGGGAACTCGGATTGACTGGGATGACTACTGTACGTCCGGAGAGCTGCACCTGCTCAATAGCAATCATATCGTCTTCTTCGTTCACGCTGACGCCAATTTCGCCATGTCTGAAGAGGGGTTCCAGCGTCCGGTCAATCAGGACGCCCTTTTGACCCAGATCCTCTTTCAGGGCAACCTTGCAACAAACAACCGTCGCAAGGGCGGAAAATTGGCTGGCCTGACTTAAAGGAGGGCTGAAATGGCAGTCGGAGATTTTACTGTTGATTCGACCACCCGGATTTCTATGGGCAACGCGACACAGATCTCTGGGACACTCGAATCCGATACGAATGCTACAACGTCAGCTTTATTTCCAAGCAGTCGCATTTTGAACTTCTCGATCAATTACAATCAAGATGATGATGATGCTGTAATGCCGAGGGTGAATATCAATTCCAGCGACTTTGCGGGAACAGACGCAGGTGGCTCTGTCCATGTTCAGGGAAGCGCCGGATCACCGGACACCTTGGCGTGGACAGCCGTCATAATCTAAGCGTAGCGAAAGGAGAAGTTTATAAATGCAATTCATGACCGTGAACCGCGAAGAGGCCGAGAAGGTCTATATCGTGGTCAAGAATGGCGAAGGTGACGAACTGGGCCCGGGGGTCTGCGTTGAGTGGGATACCACCACCGACGACGATCTTCAGGGCTATCAGGTCGAGCTGGTCGATGCTGCCATCAGCACGACTGCCGGTCTGGGCGGAAATAAGATTGCGGGCGTGGTGGATTCGACCATCGCTACTGCTGATGTCGGGCGGTTGCAGGTGTACGGACCCGCAAACGTGCGGTCTTCAGCGTCTTATGATGCCGGTGCGCTGGTCGCATCTGGATCGATCAACGCCACAAACAAGGGCCATGTCACGACAGTGGCCGGACATTCAGACCATGGCATCAACTTCGTTGAAGCTCTGGTCGGCTGGACGCTTGAGGCAGGGCCGAACGCGACGAACGCCACGGTACAGCTCTATTTGCTGTAGCCGAAAGATAAAACCGGGAAACACTTTTATTCTCCTGTGCTCCGGGCCTCTTCGGGGGCTCAGAGCACAGACCAATATCCAATGACAACCGGGAGAACATGATGGCAGAGCGAAAGCTGAATATGGAACGAAGTGTCATAGACGAGATCGGTGATCTCAAGCTCACGGAGGTGTCTAAAGACGCTCGTATTCTCATTGCCACGCCGAACTATACGAACCTCTGGCAGGTTGAAGTGCATACGAATCATATCGAATGCATTGCCAGCTGGAAGAAGTGGGGCCTCAACGTCATGCAGACGATTGTCGGCAGGACGTTTGTTCATTTTGCCCGATCCCAGATGTGCGATATCTCTGTGCGCGGGGACTATACCCACATTTTCTGGCTCGATGACGATGCGGTAATCGACCCCATTATTCTACCGAAGTTTCTTGAAGCCCAGAAAGACGTCGTCATTGCCCCGTATCCGATGAGGCGTCCAACTTACGAGATAGGCGTGCTCAGGAGCACGGGGTATAAATGCACAAAGTGCGACCACTATTCATATCACATACTGGACTATGCGACAGGAGAGCCGGTTGTCCTTGATTCTCTCGGGAAGACGAGGGGCGATGAAGAAGAGGCAGGGCCTGTTGGGTGCCCCGTGAACGATGACGAGGTTTCCTGTCCGAAATGTGGTGCCGGCCCAGAGGACATGTGGCGGGACTTCCACAACCACAAGGCCTACAAGAACCTCTCCCTCTTCCATAATTGCGACCGGGGCCTCATGGATGTCGATGGGGGCGGGACGCATTGCATGCTGGTCAACACCGACGTCTTTCACAGGAGAGGCGAGGAAGGGGGACCGTCTTCAATGCCTCTTGAGGTGCAGGATATTGTCGATGTCCTGAAAGAGAACCTCGATGAGGATGGGCTGGAACGATACAGCCATTTTCTCGGGGATCTTCCTGACGAGACGACCACTTTCGTGGAAGAAGATCAGGGAGGAAAGCCTTATTTCCTCATGCCGAAAAGAGGCACTGAGGATATGTACTGGTGCTACCGGGCGAAGAGGAAGAACATTGAGATTCTCTGCGACACGGACGTCTTTGCCGGCCACCTCGGATTTGCTCCGGTGATCACAAAGGGCTACCGGGAGCAGGTCGAAAAAGAGGGGCACCACATCAAGGACAAGCAGTATGTCGGCGGCAAGGACGAGCCTGACGATTCGGTGAATGCGGACGGGAAAGAGAAAGGCATCAAGCTGACCAAGGTAAAAGAGGATGTCCTTTCCATCAGAAAGCCGGGGATACATCAGGACAAGGCAGCCAACCTCGTATGATGCGGCCCTCCCCGAAGGGGGCATACCACACGGAGTCGCTTGCAGGCAGGGCTGAGGTTACCCTGCTGAGGTGCAAGCGATGCGGCAAGGATCTCGATACAAATCGCCATTCCGGAAAGGCCTGCGGGCGATGCGGCAGCAGGGAGTGGACAAATATTATCGGGTGGCTCTCGCTGCGAGAGCGCATCTGGATCTACCGGGAAACGAAGATCTGGTGCATGAATCCAGACTGGATAGACCGGATCGTCATGTGGTTCAACCGGGAGAAGCAGGGTGCACACTGATTGCGGAAGACCACTTTCTATGGAAGAGGAGCGCCTTCTATTTGAGTATTCTCAAAGCGCCCATGAGACGAATAGACACCAAGATGTTTCGGTCAGCATCGGAGCCACGGCTTCGGTGTCTGAGTATCCCGTCGCGGAAGGATCAACCGTCACCTTCGCGCCCTACGGGAAAATCAAAAGGAACGACAGGGGGCGAGGGGCCTATGATATCGACCCCACTTTCCCGATTCCTGCTTTCAGTACTTCGGTCAGGCTCTGGGGTATTGATGAGGGGTTTGCCCAGATGCTCACCGGCCTCATACGCACCCTCAGGCCGTCTATCGTGCTTGAAGTGGGGACGAGCTGGGGCCGTTCGGCCCGGGCGATTGCCGAAGGGCTTGCGGCCAATGGGCAGGGAAAGCTTGTCACCGTCGATATGGTAGACTTTCAGATCAAGGATCGCGGGGCAATCCCTGATGGCCTGAGTAAATATGTGGAGACAATTATCGGAAAAACCCCTGAGGTGTACGAGCGAGAGGACTTGCTTCATCTCGTTGAGCCCGGGGTAGACCTCGCCTTTCTGGATGCCGAACACACGGCAAAGGGCGTTGAGGAAGACCTCGCCTTCGTCGAAAGCGTGCGTTCAGGTGAGTGTGTTGTGCTGGTAGACAACGCTCGGGACGAGCAGTGGCCGGAGGTCCCGGTGTTTTTTGAGGGGTATGCTGACCATCCTCATATCAACATCGAAACAATGACAGGAACAGAAATTATCTTGATGAAGGGGCCGAAAGGCCCCTGAAGGAGCGGGCAGGGGGATTCTGTTCCCGGTTGACCTCGCCCGCTCTGATTTTCAAATGGAGTGAATCATATGGCAACGCATATCGGCACTGAATGGTCTGAAACGACCGCAGGAACAAACTCAGGGGCAACGGCGAGTCACGCTGCCGGGGCAAGTTCCGGAGGGTCTCCGGCGAGAACCCACATCGTGACGTCCATTTCGGGACACGTAGACGCTGATTCCATTGTGCAGATCCTTGGTGGGGCTGCGGGGGCAACTGTCGTCTGGGAAAGCAAAATCGATATCTCTGTCGAGGGAATCAGTTTCAATTTCCCGGGGCTCAATGTTATAGGGGTCCCGGGCATTAAGGTGGAGGGGAAAATTGCCTCCAGTTCTGCTGATTGTCAGGTGAACGTCAGCGGTTACTCTATTCCATAAGGAGAAGTCAGTTATGACTGAAACTACCCTTACGCCCAGAGGCGAGTTGAGGGAACTCATTGAAACAGCTGAATTTGGGGAAATTGCCCTCCCGTCCAATCTGATGGACAGGACGTGGTACGTGAAATATGAGTCCATGAATCCACTTCTGTCGGACACACAGCATGGGCAGACGTGGGACGAACAGGTGACGGCCAGTGAGCGTGCCGGTCTCATGGAAGATGATGGCTGCATTATGACCTTCCGGGGCTTCCGGAGATCGGAAGTCGCTATTACGGATGACGGATCAGTCCTTGAAGAGCCGGATGCAGAGGCGCGTGAGGACGCGACCGGTAAGCCTCTTCCCCGTTACGCTGCATACGACTTCAGGCTCCATAAGCTGGAGAAGACAGATGGGCTCCGCCTGAGGCAGGAACTCCACAGTCTCGCTGAGGACCAGCGAGCTAACTCTGAATCGAAACTTCTCACCAAGCTCACAGACACGCTCGGCAACCTGAGCGTGACTCAGAACGGGACGCAAAATCAAAATGAGCCCGGGGTGCAGGACGTGCAGGAGTATCTGTCAAGCCTCCATCCGGCCCAGAAGAAAGCCTTGATTGAGATGGCCGAAGAAGAGGCGGAGGAACTTAAAGAGGCATAGATGTATTACCTCGATATTACGAATCAGGTTCTCGACCTTGTGGGGGCCAGTACTGGTGACGACGTCGAAACGATGACCAAGGCGTCCATAAACCGGATATACCGCCACATGCTCAATATTGTAGATGCCGATCAGGAGCGCCGGGAGTTCAGCTTTACGCTGGCCTCAGGAAAGCGGCAGGGCGGACTGCCGCTTTACGTGAAGCACGTTCTCAATATTGACGACGATACAAACAACAAGCGGATCTACGATATTTCGGCGAGAGAATTTGACATCACCTACCCCGGGACGGATACGACCGGGCCTCCAGACAAGGCGTATCCCCTTGGGGAGTTTGGGGTGCAGACGCAAATTTCGTCGGCTGAAAAGGTTCGGATCAATTCATCTTCAACGTCAGACGATGGGGCGAACTTTGTCCTTCGGGTGACCGGTCTTTCAGGCGGCGTGCTGGTCACAGAAACCATCACCCTCGACGGAACGACAAACACAGAGAGCACAAATACCTATGACGCCGGGGGGCTGGAGCGCATAACGAAAGTGGCAGCCTCAGGGGCGACATGGTCTGGCTATCTCACTTTGTCGGGGGCTACCTCTGGGACCACTTTCGCGCAGATCCCTGTCTGGTGGGACTCCCCGACTTATCTGTGGTACGAGTTCTGGCCTCAGCCCACGGAAGCTATCACGTATACCGTAAGGGCCATCATGCGAAAGCCGGATCTCGTGAACGACGAAGACTGGCCCGAGGTTGATGATGAGTTTCACAATGTTATTGTCTGGGGAGCGGCGGCGGAAGTTATGCCATCCGTCGGGAAGATCCCCCAATCCCAGCTTATGACAAGGAACTTTCAGGATGGATTGAGGCACTACAAGCAGGCCATGGGCATGACTCAGCCTAATCGCATCAGGGTTATGTCTGATGTAACGACGTCAAGAATGCCCCACGCGCGACCCCTTATTAAAGGCGTAGATTACGCATGACCTGTTCCGTTGAGGACGGCTGATGGCAGAGCTTCTTGTACAGCCCGGAATTCAGACTTCTCCTGTCTTCAGAGTGAGGGGGCAGAGGAGTCGCTGGCGATATCCGCATCCTCGTGCCGAACCAGAGTTCTGTGAGGAAATCGACAACATGAACCTCTCAGAGCGGGGCACGGCTGATTCGAGGTTTGGGTACAGTGAATGGACCAGTTCTCAGATGACGGACGCCGAAGTAGTACTCGGGCTTCGTCAGGAGACTTTTGCTTCCAGCGGAGCCCAGCAGCTTCTATGCGCGAAGACAAAGATTTACACTGATGATGGAACGACCCAGAAGAACATTACCGGGAGCCTGAGTCTGTCGGCTGCCGGCAACGATGACCGGTATCGGTTTGCCTTTATGACTGATAAGATCATCGCTACGAACGGGAAGGATGAGCTGTGGACGTGGAGTGGCGATTACGCGGGCGGAACGGCAGCGGCAGCAATCAGCTTTTCTGCTGGAGGCGTCACCATACAGGCCTGTGAAGACCTCGTAGAGCACAGGAGCATTCTCATTGCCTTGGGCACAACGGAGGGCGGCACAAAATATCCGACTCGTCTTCGATGGTGCGACGTTCAGACAAAGACCTTCACATTGGATATTACCAAGTGGATAGACAACAACAGATATGAAATAGAAGAGGGCGGCGCTCCGATCATCGGCGGCGTCGATAACTTTGGCCGCCTCCTCGTCTTCAAGAGTGATGGCATGTATGCTGGCATCATCAATTACGATGCCGGATTCATTGAATTCCGCCTTAATGAGATGGAAACCCTGAAAGGATTCCATCCGGTGGCAAAGAATTCCCTCATATCTCGTCCTGAATTTGTTTTCGGGATAGCACGGGAAGGGGCCTTTGTCATTCGTCCTGATCTGGGATTTCAGATTGTGACGCTCGACATACAGGACGAGTGGAACGGGTTAAACCAGAGTCGGTTGCAGTATGCTCAGTCTTATATCAGGGAGAAGGACCATCAGGTTCGCACCCTTGTATCATCGTCCGGTAATGGTTCGGGGCATGACAAGATCCTTGTCTGGGACTGGGAGAATGGAGATGTCTTTTTCGAGTCTCCGGTAGACAGGCTTTCATTTGGGCAGAGAGTTGTTCTTTCCGATACAGAATACGATTGGTGGGGGAATACTCAGGGTCGGGTGTATAAGGCCAACGATTCCGCAAAGACGGACGATAATGGCACTGGCTATTCGTGGCGGGCAAAGACGGTTCCGAACGACCTCGGACTGCCGGGCAAGATAAAGAACATCATTAACGTGAGAACGTTTTATTCGCAGCGAGCAGGTCAGGCGGGGAGCACGCTCAGGGTCGTGAGGGACGAAGGCAGGCTGGGCTCGAGATCTAAATCAATCACCTTTCAGGGGGAGACGTGGGACGCCTCGGCAGAATGGGACGCTACAAGCAAATGGAATCCGGGGGGGTCCACCATAGATACCTTTTTTGTGAACAGATATGCGGAGACGATTTCCTGTGAATGGGAAGGGAATCAGCCAATCAACATTATTGGCTATTCAGTTCAATATCAGATTGTGGAGTAATAAATGGCTACCGTAACAAGACCTTCAAAGTCACTTCCTGATCCCGGTGATGCGCTCGACGCCGAGCCGGTACGAGATCATATAAACAATATTCTGGCCTTCCTTGAAGGGCCGAATATTGACAGCGCTAATGTTGATTACACGTCCTCTGATGGGATTGCGGTTCTCGATCAGGCGCAGACGATATCTGGGGCCAAGACGTTCAGTAGCGACATCCTTACCAGCGGATCTGGTATTGTGGTGGGGGCTTCGTCGCAGGTGGTGATTTCTGACGGTGGCGGCGCGACGAACGCGACTCCAGAACTTCAGGTTCTGGGAACGAGCTTCGACGATTCTACTGCACTTCTGGCCTGTTTCTCTACAACAGCAACGAGAGCTGCGGCTCCTACACTGGCTCTGATGAAGAGCGGCCATGGGACCTTGGGGAGCAATACGGTCGTTACTGATAATGAGATCCTTGGTTCGATTATCGCCTACGGTGCGGACGGGACTGACTTTGAATCTCCTGCTGCGGCGATAGAATTTGCCGTAGATGGCACTCCCGGGACTGGAGACATGCCGGGAGAGATCAAGATGTATACCACGGCAGACAGCGGGGAGACGCTTACTCTTGCTCTCACGCTCTCCGCAGCGCAGGCAGCAACATTCGCTGGCCCCGTCACCGTGGGATCGGACGGCAGCGGGAAGGATGTGGTTTTCTACTCTGGGACTTCAGGCGACAATTTGACGTGGGACGCCTCTGAAGAGGTGCTTCAGATCACCGGCACTGACGGGCAGACAAGCCTCGATGTGCTGGATGGAGACGTGAGGGTTGTTGACAAGCTCTACCTCTACGACCGTGGTGGAGAATATCTGTCCAGCGACGGCTCGACGCTGACGATCACCGGTGCTGTGTCTACCAGCTCCACGTTCGAAACCACGGGGGAAGCGACACTTGCCTCTCTGGCTTGCACGGCGGGAGCGACGTTTGGCGGCGGCACAGGCGACAGTGGAGCCACAATCAGCACTACCGGAACTGGTACGTTCGATGGCATCCTCAAGACTGAGGATACTACAGATGCGACATCTACCACAGATGGCTCTCTTCAGACCGATGGTGGACTGAGCGTAGCCAAGGATGCGATAATCGGGAACGACCTCAAGCTCCTGTCAGACTCTGCTGTCTTGGCTCTGGGGGCTGGTGACGATGCAACCCTGACCCACGACGGCACAACTGGTGTTACGATTGCCGCCAATCCCATTATCGTTGACTCGGGGGGCAATCTCACCCTCGACGCCCATACGGGTATCCTCATTATCAAAGACGCTGGCAGCGAGGTTCTGCGGTTTACGGAGGGCAACAGCGGGGATGTGACGGTCAAGCTGGAAACCGACGGCAAGGATTTGATCTTTACCGACAACGGCGATGCGACCAACATGAAGATTCTGGATGCTGCTGCCGGAATCAACGTCCCCGGAGAGGTCCAGACAACCGGGATCGGCTACACGGATGGCGACAACGCGATCACAATCGCTGACGGCGGCGGCTGCACGTTCCCGCAGACCATTATCGCGACCGGTGGTGTCTCGGTCAACTGGACCTCGTCAGTTGAAACCGGCACCGACGAGAACGCGCAGCAGATCATCATCGTCGATCTCGACGATCCCGACGACATTTGGGATTTTCAAGCGTTCATGCAGCTCATTCAAGACACAAGCTGGCACGACGAGTTGGGTGACCCGCCGATACATGGGTCGATGTGGATCAACGAGGCGCAGGACTCGGTCGTATGGTGGAACAGGGAGACACAAGCGATCTATATGCAGTTTGATGTGGCTGCTGGCCCCGCTAACACGAACATGATACGCCGCGATCCGCAGTCGATCGTCTTTCTCGATGGGGTGATTTACATCGGACATTCAACGAACGGGAAGGGGTGCCTCTTCCTCGACTTGGTGCGGGATCGCGCTATCAACTATTTCGACAATACGGACGGGTCACATCTCTATGCCGGCGACATTACGTCTCGCAACGACGGCGACGACTGGATTGATCTTGGCAACGCCAACGGCCCCGAATATCTCGCCGTTAATCGAGCGAGGGCGTGTCGCGATCCCGAAGCCGTTGACGAGTTCGGTCGCCCTGTTCCGTGGGTCTTCGCCTCTACCTCTGGCGGCTCGTCGATCTTTAACGGTAACGACGAGACGTGGTATCAGGACGCGCGCAGCGACGCCTCGTATGGCGTCGGACTCGACGACGGGGGCGCACTGGCTTACGTGACGCACTCCACTCGCCAAGACGTGTCGCTCATTCGCAGCATCTTCGCAAAGGCGTCAGCGTCCTTTGTTCCTGACGAAGTTTCGATGATAAACACAGGGGCCGATGCCGAAGACATCGCATGGACAGACGGCGCGGGGGCATACTGGTCGCTCGGGTTGTTGTCGCGGGCGAGTCTCGCCAGCGTTGGCATGCCCGTGCTCCTGTGGGGTGGCGACGAAGGGATGTATATGCAGCACACACACCCGTCTGACAACGCGAGGCAAGGTGCTCTCATTCGCCTACACGAAGATTACGCGTCTCCCATTATGTGGGGCGGCTGCAAGGGGTGTTACGTCGGCGACTCTATCACCGACTTGTCAACGACAGGAAACAACCTGACGAACAACAATGCATGCACCTTTTCCGTTGGTGGTCCAACGGGCCATTACGTGAACTTCGACGGCGTCAATCAATCACTCTCATACACAACGGCTTCCGATTGGGACGGCGACGATAACTCGTATATGGCGTTTTGGTTTTACCTCGACACTCTCGGGGCGGGCGATGAATACCTTGCGGCGAAGTGGGACCATGACGGCGGACACGGAGCATGGCGGCACTGGTTCAACTCATCTGGCGTGCTTTCGAGCACGGTGCGAGTCAGCGGCGGGTATCGCACAATCACCGGGCCGACGCTGGCAACGGGGAGGTGGTATCATTTTGCCTACACGCTCGATCCGACAGACGGCAGCGTATGGTACCTCAACGGCGAGGTCATCGGGACGGACCCGACTGTCGGGGCGATCAATGGCAATACGTATACAGCGGTCTTCGGGGCGGCGTGGAGTCTCACCGACGGGCTGATCGAAAACCACATGGACGGCCGTATCGCCGGAATGACGATGACGCACGCAGAGGGGGGCGGAGTTGCCGCCGGGCCACCCGCACAAATGGTTCGAGCGGAGTATCAACGCGGGCTACGGTGCCTCAATTCCGGCATCGACACGAACAACACAATCAGCGACAACAATGTCGCCAGCATCGCCGTTGATCCGAACGGCAAATACTTCGCAGTCGGTTACGACGACAAAAACGTTGACATCTTCGATGCGCTCGGGGTGCCGATCCTGCGAGATGCCTATCCCGGCACGACGCTGAGAAGCGTGGCGATCAAGTCTATGCCGGGGGGGAAAGATCCGCACTATATCATGGCCGGTGACGATCAGATCGAATTTGTCCAACCTGACACGGAGTTGACAGCATGAGCAACTTTGAGACACAATCATTGGCCCGTCAGTCGATGGCGTTCTCGGCAATCGTCGATATCGCCGGCGTGCACAATCCGAGGACTGGCGGCTTCCACGTCGTGCAGGACGCCATCGACGCAGGGCACAAGTCGATCTTCGTACGCGACGGGACGTATCCGGCGTTCGACATCGACCAAGCAAAAGTTACTGTAGTCGGAGAATCATGGGATACGATAGTTGACGGCGAAACAGCAGCTTCCGCGATCACGATTTCGGGCAGCGGAGTTCTACTCGTCGGCATTGCGGCGAAGACGACAGCTGGCGGCGGACAGACGGTTTACGCGATCACGACTTCGTCTTCTTACGCTCGAATCATTCGTTGTCAAGTGTTGGAGTCGGACGCGCAGGGCGTCTACCTCGCCGGGACATACGGATTGATTTCACAGTGCCTCATCGCCTCGACGGACAGCGACGGAATTAATCTTGTGGGTGCGCGTAATAACGTCCAAGACAACAATCTTCTGTCCCTTGGGGCGTATGGAATTCAGGTGAACAGCGCCGCCGACAATGCCAATATCGGCGGGAACGTCCTCACGACATCCGCAAACGATGGTATCTACATAAACTCGCTTGCAGAAGACTGCTGCATCACCGGCAACAAAGTCGAGGGCTGGACAAATGAGGCCATCGACGACGACTCGGGCACAAGCACGGTATCGGGCAACGAAACCACGTAAACAAGACAGGGAGCAACATGGCTGAAACACGCGAAGAACTACTCGAACGCCACAAGGCGGAAATCAGTGCGTTCGACTTCGTTCAGGCGGACGCGGACGCGTCGATGAAAGCCGCAGAGGCAACGATGCTGAGGTGCGTGAAGTGCGCGGCGGAAGTAGGGCTTGTCGTGCAAGCGGAGACGATGGACTCGCAGTATGTGACAATCGTTTATCCGACGAACAAGACCGGAGCAGAGGGCGCACTTTGGGTTCAGATCATCGCCAGTATCGAGGCAAATACAAATATCAAAACGTCGAAGATCCGAGATCCCGGCACGATCCGCGTGCGCTCGGATCACTACGAGCAGGTGTTCGACGCCATTGAGGCGGCGCTCCCCTTACAGGAGGACGTATGAATCAGGCAGAAATCCAGCAGCAGATCGAGTTGTTATCTCACCAAGTGCAGCAGCGGGCGAATGCGATTGCTTCGCAAGATCCTCTCATATCGAGGCTGACCGGACAGATCGAGGTGTATCGCGTTTTCCTTGAAAACGAAAACATCGTCGCATTTGACGGACAGGAGGAGGAGGAGACGCATAGTGCCTAAAGTTGGAACAAAACATTACGCCTACACCCCTGCTGGCCACGCTGCCGCCAAGAAGGAAGCAAAGCGCACCGGAAAACCAGTAACCGCACGTAAACCTGAAAAGAAGAAATAATCATGTCATCATTAATGTCATTTGCACAGGAGCGTATTCAGTCGCTCATTTCAAAAAAAGTTGGCGCTGCCGTCATGGGTGAGGTTGCCATTGCGAGTGAAGGCTCCCTTCCAAGCGGGCTGCCAACAATTATCTACATAATCTCACAGGCCCTCGTTGACGCCGCTCGGGCGTATGGAGAAGCCCGACGGGTTTCTCCCTGATCGTGGGGTGAGGTAGGTAGTGGTTGAATTACAAAAAATCCGAGAGGCGTGGTCGTGGCCTCGTCCCGGGATACAATCAACCGCTCATCGCCTCTGGCGTGATCTTTCTTCTCGGCGTCTTCTGGAGCTAATAAAGACATCAAATCGACAACAGGACGTATAAGGAAATGACGCAGACAGTTAAGTCTTTTTGGGAGCAGGAGCAGGAATGGGCGGCGGAGAAGAAGAAGAAGAAAAAGCGTGGGGTGGATGCTGGGGCAGGTCCTCCCTACGACAGTGCATCTCAGGCAGGCCCTGTTGTAGACACTTACGCCGGAGGAGAGTTTGATAGCGTAGTCGAGGAGCCGCATGACCCGAATTTGGGGGGATACGGGCTTCCTCCTTCCGGACTGGATGGCATTGTTGATACTACAAGTCAACCGGAGCCGTCGCTTCCGGGGGGAGCCCGGGAACCAACCCCTGAGGAGTTGGCCGAGATCTCCGGCATGTCCTTAGAGGAGGCCCGCACTTGGATCCGCGAAAACGAGCGGAACTTGTACGCCCCGCCCCCGGGCATAGAAGACAGAAGCAGGCTTGCTCCTACTGTTCCTCCTCCTCCGGGGATACAGGATAGAAGCAGACTTGCTGGAATAGTTGATACAACAGACCTACCTCCGGGGATACAGGATAGGAGTAGACTTGCTCCTACTGCTCCTCCTCCTCCGGGGATAGAAGATAGAAGCAGACTTGCTCCTACTGCTCCTATTCCTCCGGGGATAGAAGATAGAAGCAGACTTGCTGGGGCAGGTCCTACCTACGACACGGTAGCGCAGCCAACCCTGACGGAGCTTGAGGCTCGGGATAGCACGGTAGCGCAGCCAACCCTTACGGAGCTTGAAGCGAAGGATAGCATGGTGGCAGCGCAGCCAACCCTGACGGAGCTTGAAGCTTGGGACGCTGCTACTGGAAGAGATGTAGTCGTTCAGGATGAACAGCCTTTTAAAGGCTTCGATTATGACGACTGGTTTGGCATACTTGAGACCTTTGGTCCTGAGGCGGCCGCCGCCTATCAAAAAAGAGGTGCCATTCCTCCGGGCTTCCGGCCCGGAGGAATGGCCGTGCTGGCAAAGGAGGTGGTTCCCGGCCCGCCGGTGAATGGCGGCGAAGATTCAGTAGTCGGAGGACTGGGTGGCTATGGTATCGACGAGGATGACACCATCCTGCCGTGGCAAGAGCCCGATCCAGATGTAGGGAGTTACAATGATGTAGCAGAGCAAAGACGCCGGCAAGGTATTACTGGAGGTCAGTTTACAACAAGCCAAGACGCTGATACGCAATTCCGTGTGTTTGACGATAATGCCAGACGCGATCTTATGGAGA
>Ga0098034_1000101_pt1 | contig 44477 bp, 48 predicted proteins | sample 2_EtaG_FD_77062 | JGI IMG/M metagenome (GOLD analysis project Ga0098034, IMG submission 77062) | Marine viral communities from the Subarctic Pacific Ocean - 2_ETSP_OMZ_AT15125 metaG | ecosystem: Environmental > Aquatic > Marine > Oceanic | place: Pacific Ocean | collected 2015-01-07
CACAGGGAATACCCAATGACGTACGAGGAATCGTGTACGTCGGCGTATTCAAGTTTCTTTGGTCCGGCCATTCTCCAGAGGCAGTATCCGAAACCAAAGTTCATCTGTGACATTAACGGGAACGCGGACTCAGAGACGGTTCTGATGTCACGGCTTACCTACAACATAGATATAAAACAAAGTGGCCAGTGGTGGGTGTGGCACGAGCCGAGGGAAGACGACGAGTACGTTGTTGCCGGTGATTTTTCTGACGGCATCCCCGGTGGCGATTACACTGCCCTTGGTGTGTTTAGACTTTCTGATGGCCATCAGTGTGCATCAGCGAGGTTTAGAGGAGGATCACGAAATGACATCGTCATTGCATCGCAGATCGCTTACGTTACTAAATGGTACGGGTCCGGTGCGTATGTCATCGGGGAACTCAATAACGTCGGCAAGTCGGTTAGATCCAGGTGGCTTGATTTTGGCTACGGAAGAAATTATCACAGGATTCTTGAGCGAAAGTCTTACGATCAACACACTGATTCCATGTGGTTCTTACAAACTGCGTCGTCAAGAGGCCCCCTCGTACTCAGATTTCGGTCGGCTATCAGCGAAGGTAAGATTATAATGAATGATGAGCGTTTCTGTTGGGACGCTCAGGACTTTATTAAGCATACAAGCGGCAAGTACGCTGCTGCTGAGATTGTTTCTGCTGTAACTGGTGAGAAGGCTAGGGATGATATGGTGATGATGGCGTCTCTTGCATGGGAGATGCTGCGTACCCACCCACTGAGGGCGCGTGTTCTAAGGGAAAGTCCCGCAGCCCCGCAGCGACAGCGGTTCGCGTACAACAAAAACAAGTATACGATAGATGATGATTCAACATATGCGGACGTCTTTGGTAGGCGGTTCGTGGCGAGGAGTAGGTGATGGCGGCAAGGCAGCCAAATGCGGAAGAGTGGGCGGAGCGCATTCGTGTCGACCTTGAGTGGTTGAAGTCGAATGTTCACCCACGGATTAATCGAAACCTCCGGCTGCTCGGACCTCAGCAGAAGATTCGCGATCCTAACGAGCGGACGCAGGCTCCGTGGGCTCGCAGGATCATCCGTGCGATTGGGTCGATGGACTTCCTCCACAGGCTCCCACATCTGGACGCTGAGTTCCTCGGACAGGGAGTGGAGGACGAGGATAAATCTAACGAGATTGAAGATGCCATCTCTCTTCTTTCGGATAAGACCGAGGTTAAGAAGCGTCTTCGTAAGGCTCAGCATACCTGTGCATGGAGTCCAATTTCGTGGCTCAAGTGCGGCATGCCGGCGACTGGCATTCAGCAGGATAACACGATGGGCGAGGGTACGCCTGACATAATTGAGACTGTTGATTCGATGTCTCCTCAGTATGAGGTTATCGAGCCGGAGGTTGCAGAGGCGATGCAGTTGTCGCAGCTGAAGATTCCAAACATCGAACCGGAGTTTGTGAAGGAGTCTAATGAGCGACCAATACTTCCGTTTCCTACGACATCGTTGGACATCCCGTGGATTGACTGGGTGGATCCTCGTCACGTTGTTACAGAGCGCGGGATTACAGAGATCGAGCTTGGCAGGTACATAGCGCACCTGTTTGTTATGCCAATGAGCAAGTTCAGTGATTCGTTGGTGTTTAAGAATAAGAGTAAGGTCGAGGCGTACTATATAGCAAACGATGCGGATGACAAGCTTGTCGATGCTAAGGAGTACCTCGGTGGCGGTCTACTTTCATCATTCGATATCCCGTCCTCAAAGGAAGTTGTTGTCCTTTGTGAGGTGTGGATTAGGGAGGATCCAGAGGATCCACGCATTACGCATAGGGTTGGGATACTTGATCTTATGTCACGGACATGGGTTCATGGTCCTCGGCCAAATCCTCTTAATATTTTCCCATGGATTGCGCTGAGGTCTTCAGACGAGGCTCCTGGCCTTTGGTCTGGGCCATCCTACATTGAGCAGGCGCATGATGACATTGTTGAGGCTGCATGGGCAAGGAAGAAGCTCAAGCAGCACTTCCAGATATATGCGTCACACAAGGATTTTATACCAGAGGATATTCAGTTCGATCAAGAGGAGTGGGAGAAGTACGTTGATCCGGATTATAACGGTCCTATTAGGTATGCCGGAAACAGACCTCCCGATCATAAGTCTCCGCCGCAGATGCCGCCTGCGCTAATTCAGTTTTGGAATACAATTGATGCCCAGTTTAAAAGAAATACTGGCGTCACTGGCACAATGTCTGGATCTGGGTCGTCTAATAAGGTTGCGACTGCATTCAGGCAGGAGGAGCGGTACGCTGAGGAGCGTCGTGATGAGCTAAGATTCAAGTTGTATGAAGCGTATAGAAGTGCGATGCTTATTTGTACTTACCTCATTCAGCGTTACAACCTCGAGCCGGTTGAGATTAAGCGCAACGGGCTGGCGTTTCAGTTTGGCAGAGACATTGTCAAGGGTATTATTAACTACAAGGTTGATATTATCGACATTGAAAAGGGAGACCCATTGCAGGATCGGCTTGTTGAGATACAGTCGATTGAGCGTGTTCTCGCTAACCCGCTGTTGATGCAGCAGTTCAATTTGAGGGAGCTTGCGAAGATAATTGCAAGGGTTAACCGCTGGGGTAGCCGGGTGCTCGTGGCGGAAGATCCCGCCATTACTGCCGGCGCTGGGCCGGAGGAAGAGATGCAAATGCTGCCCGGCGGGGCACAGAACAGAAGTTTGGGATCTGGGGTTGACAGCGCCCAAGAGAATGGGCAAACTGGCAGTGCTGTGGCCGGATCGCTCCTGCGTAGCCCCGGAGGTGGCGGTCGAGTAGCCTAAAAACTACTCGACCCCACCGATGGTATGCAAGAGTTCGGTCACAGCAATTAGGAGACAGCGTGCCAGTAAAAGTGTACAAGCCGAAGAAGAAGAAGACTAAGAAGAAGAAGTAATGCCGCTGTATGAGTGTAGATGCGAAGTGTGTGGTCATGTGCATCAGGAATTGATGTCGCATAAGCACCTTAGTGCCTTCGTTGAGGAGCTTTCCTCCGGAGATTACACACACACTGTTACATACGATGACGGTTCGACTGAAGAATGTGGTGTATTTCGGTATATCATGTCGCTTCCTAACTTGCATTCTGCATCTGGAGCGTATCCGTTTGATACGAGTCCGTGGCTCTTGCCTCCGAAGATCGTTGATGGCAGGGCTGTTCCAAACATTGTTACGGTTAGCAATCGGGCAGAGTATAAGTCTCTACTTAAGAAGCATGGACTTGCTGAGATAGAGACTCCTGGTGAACGAAGAACTATGTATAAAGATCGTGCCGACGACGGTGAAGCTAAGATTCGCGCCGATGTCGATGAAGATATGAAGATGTATAACAGTATGCTCAGAAATCCGGAAGCACGAAAGCGGATTATCAGAGATAATATTTCAAAGAGTAGGAGTTTAATAAATGCCACAGCGTAACGACATCGAAGGGTTTGATTGGGGACATTGGGCTAAGGGAGGCGCAAAGCTGGAAACCCTGCCACCGGATGTGCAATCTTCGCTTTCGACGCAATTCGATGCGATTAGCAGAAGTAGGCATGATCCAATTTCAAGCATTAGAGAGCGCGCCTTTGCGAGGAATCCTTATGAAGAGTCAGAGGATCTTAGCGAGGAGCGTGTTAGAGGAATTTTTAACGACCTTGAGAAGCAGAGGCGGTTTGATCGTGAGATGAGCGAGCTTAGAGATGAGCTTGGTTCAGAATTTGCGAGGTACCTACCAGTTGCTCAGGGCGATATTGAGAGCGGGCTTTCTCCGAGAAAGGCTTTTCTGCTGGCGCGGCACGGGGATCTCGTAGCTGCGGCAGAGATGTCGGCTGAATCGAAGGCCCAAGAAGGCGCTCGGGCGGCGCTGCGTGACGCAGAACAGCCTATTCGCGGGAGTGGCATTTCGTCTACAACCGTATCTAGCGAGGCCCCTGGAACAGGGAATTCGTATGTTGACAGTAAGGAGACATACGACTCGCAAAAACAAAAACTGAACCGTATGGATTTCAATGAAGCTGTTGCTTGGCGTCGTGAGAATGTAGATTTTGTCGAGGCTGAGAAGCATCATGGAGATCTCGTTGCGGTTTCTCGGAGATAACAAAAAATGGGCGTTTACTTTGCTAACGACCCGGTAGCCGATGAGGCTTTTGTTGCGACAGCACTGTCGCGCATGGGCAGCATCGTCGATTTGATTTCCGGTGAGAATGTCGTTCTCGGTGCGTTTGCCCGAGCTGGACTTATCGCTGGAATCAACGGTGGTCATACTATAACTCAGCCTCTTTTGATTGCTGAGTCTGGAATTCCTACTTGGTTTGATGGGCTTGACCCAGTGAGCAAGGACTTCACCCCCGGCGTGACCGAGGCTGAATACACTTGGTCGTGGGTTTCGCACCCTGTTCGCATGGAGTACACCACTCGATGGAAGAATCAGGGCGAGTCGCGCGTTATGAGCATTGAGGAGCTTCGGTTCCGACAGGCTCGTAAGACGCTTCTCAACGATATCGCACAGAAGACTGTTAACGGTACTGGTGGACGCCAGCCTGTTGGCCTTACGCTGGCGATTGAGGCTGCGAACGTTGGCGCACAGGTCGAGGTTGTCGGTGGAATTAATAAGGCTGTCCACCAGTGGTGGAATAACCAGCACCTCCAGGTTGCTGGTGGTACTAACTTCGGTGACGATGTTAGTGGTGCGGCTTCAACGTTCCTCGCGCGTGGTGTCCTTAACACGATGCAGCTCTTCTTGAGTTGTGCCGTTGGTACCTCGGTTCCTCGTTGGTTCTTCTGCACTCAGGCGATGGGTGAGAACTTCCTGCGGGCGATGGCACAGAACAACGAACTTCGCTCTTCTGGACGTGTTGATCCTACCGTTGATCCTACGCCTCACAGCGTTGCGATTTTCGGTAAGCCTGTTGTTCCTTCTCCGGAGCTTCCGGTTGATACTGGACTTTGGATCACGTCCAACCGTGAGGGTGATGGTTCGCCTGGGTTCCAGAACCGCGATGGCGTTTCTGAGACCGGACAGGTTTCCGCACGCGAACTTGGTGGCGTTTACTGTGCTTACCACCCGGCAGTCAATATGACCCTTGACGGGCCTCGTGTTGCTGGTGGACAGCACGCAGAGTGGACCTTCTTCTTGCACTCTAAGATGGTCGTTTACGAAAACCTCGCGCAGCAGGGGCGGCTCAGCGCAGCCAACCCCGGCGGCCTGGACACTTGGTAGGAGGTGTAAGATGACTGCTCACTTGCTTGAATACTTCCGTGACGAAAACCCTGGCGTTTTCCGATCACATCCACTTGAGGTTGTTCGCGCAACCACTCTTGCGGCGGTTGGTAATCCCTACGTGGATTCTCACGACCGTGCTGGTGCAGAGCGTGTGGTTTACTATAACGATCCCCGAACTGGTGCAGATCAGAACGAGGTTCGACTTGTACTCCGTATGGTTGCTCACGCTGGAGGCGCCTGGAATAAGGCTGGTGCAATGGCTACCACTGCCGGCGAGACTGAGGGCCGTATTCTCCACAGTGACGGCACAATGGCTGCCGTTGAGGGTGCGGCGACTACCCAGGTCCAGGGTATCTTGTTTGCAAATTACTACGATTTGCTTCAGAACCGCTTGCAGGCTGCTCGTGTTGTTACCGCTCAACAGAATGGCGATCTTTACTGGGTCGTTGTTGAGGGTATGATTGAGTGTTATGCTGGCACCGATACCATTGACGTCAATGAGCCGATCAGGACGGCTGATGACGCTGAGGGTGGTATGCTTGAAGCGACTCCGACTTGGGTTAACGCTGGAGACGCTACCAACCGTCACCACACTGTTAACGTGCAGGTTGGTGTCGCCCTAGAGTCCGTCGGTCATGATGGGCTTGCTAATTGCTTGATTAATATTCGGGCAACTGGTTACCGCGCGTTTGCATAAACATTAACCTAGTGCCCCCCTCTTGCGAGGGGGGCACGTAGGAGGTGAAGATGCTGATTAAGGATTGGGTGGAGTCTCTTTCGATTCAGTCGTCGAAGGATCAGCATCGGCATACGGCAGCATTTAGACTTAATAACGCATTCCAGGCAATTGCAAGGGATCATCTTTGGTCTTGGCTGGATGATCAGTTTTACTTTACTACGGTTCCGACGCATGATGTTGTCGCTACCGAGGTTTACGCCGGTGTGGCTGGAAATGCCTTGGTATCGACTGGCGTTGGCCTTGGGACAGTTGGAAGAGAGTGGACTGGTGCAGAGGTTTTAATTACAGAAGGTGCAACGCTTAACGGACCAAGTAATCCAATACACTCGAAGATAGTATCAATTGGGTTGCTTAGTGGCGCGGCACCGTATAATTCAGATGTGCTGTTTCTCGATGCTCCGATTCCTGAGTCTTTTACAGGCGCGAACATAAAGCTCTTCAGGCGCGAGTATGTCCCACGAAGCGGGATGCCGAATATGTGGGAGGCGGATAGGCTTCTCGGCAAGATTCGGTTTAGGGACATGCCAAATGTGACTAGGTCTACAACTAGGCCAACGCTTCAGTATCTCACGAGGAGTGATTACCAGATTAACTACGGTTCCGCAGTTGAGTCTGGTTCTATGGTTCCTCAATACTACCAGATGATGTCTTCTCGCAGGGTTCCATCTCCGAAATTTCCCCCTGTGGTGACCGCCACTTCCTCCGTTGGCGCGGAGCCGGGAGTCGGCGGAACGTACTATCTTTCGTGTGCCTATCTTGATGAGGCATCGGGCATAATGTCTCCGCTTGGGCCGATAACTCAGTATGAGTTTAATGCTGCCGCTAACAATACGATACAGATTGAGTATGGACGCAATACTGGCGTTCCGGAAGAGTCGTATGCTCTCAGGTTGTATATGTCTAAGGCCAACCCAGTTGGATTGGATGGTCGCGAGATAACTAAAACAAACAGGCACAACGAGCGCATGATCCCGTTTTATGAGGTTAGCACGCATCCGTTTAGCGTTGTACTCGGTGCCGGCACTAAGGGTGGCGGTGTTTTTGCGGCTGTTAAGTTGACAGATGATTTTACATCAATTCGACCAGCCGGAGTACTTACTCCAGAGCAGCCGTTGAGGCTATATCCTCAATCTGGATCGCAGATGGTTTTTCTTAGGGAGCTACCGGATAAGGCAATTACGTTTGCGGTTGACGGTAAGCTGAGAATGCCGTGGTTCTGCGATATGTTTGATTCGCCGCCAGTTCCAGACAGCTTCCAAGAGCTTATTAATTTGATAATGGATGCTAACATTGATGATTCTTCTGGTGGGAATTCAGTCCAGAAGCGCGGTCAGTATGAATTTATCCTTAGAAAGCTTAAGGGAAGAGATCTCAAGCGAGCTAGGACGAGCGAAGTCGATCCAAGGCATCGTGGGGATATTGTTCCAAGGCTTGACAGGTATGGGTTATCTGAATAATGGCACGAAATGTCCAAGTACGGTATTCGTTCACTGGCGGTGAGACTGAGCATGAGTTCAGGACTGCCGGAAATTTAAGTACTCGTAGCTCGAATTTTTTGCCGGACAAGAGGGGATACCTAAGAACATATAGGGGAAGAAAGCCAGTCTTTATTCCGGCAGAGCCGCAGCTAGTCAATAAGATGATTGTTGCGGCCAAGACGTTTACAGATATTTTTGGCCGTGAGCGACTTGTTATTGTTGCTGCCAATGAGATATATTCTGTAGATGGTGAGGTGTTTACAAAGCTGTTTGCATATCCAGTCGACATAGGTCTGGATAACGGCAACGCGCATGTCACAATACTTGAGCATAACGGCAACGTCATATTTCTTCACGGAGGCTTTCCGCCGGTCAAGTGGAATGGCGACGAGCCCGTGAATTGGGTTGGCGTTCGTGATGTTCCGCCCGCGCCAGAAGTTCACGCATTTAGGGTTGATCAAACGACTCAATTGTGGGGCTCGGATGTCAACAATGATTACTGTACCAATGTATGGGGTGCGGATGAAGCCACACATGCAGGTGTATATGAGCAGTATTACCCTGTACCATATTTACAGAGTGATCTAGAGCCATCTGACGATCCAATTGATCCGGAGGGCCACTATAAGTGGAAGTGCTGTTATCAGAATGCAAACGGCGCTCTTGGGAGATGGAGCGCGGAGGTTTCCTGGAGGTTGCCTGGAACGCTCGGGTCGTCTGCAAATCAGAAGGCGCAAAGAAGGCTGTTTCCAATACTTGAGTGGAAACGTCCTCAAGATCGAGGCCCAACCGAAGTAGGAACGGATATAGTTGCTGTCTGGCTGTGTAGAACTGGAGACGTTGCCGCAGATCCAGATGCAGGTGCATTTTTTCTCCAGGGCATATATCCATATACTCAAAATAGAACAACTGACAATAAGCAGGGCCTTTCTCTTGCGATAGATGAGGACAACTTTCCGCCGGTAAATGCGTCGTTTGGGTGTGTTTTTAAAGACACTGTCCTTCTTGGAGGGAATAGGGCAGATCCAAATTCAGTGTACTATTCTAAACCTGGATACTGGGAGCAGTTTCCGGTTCTTAACTACCATAGGGCAGACGATCATGTTACTGCCGTCCTTCCGTTGTCAGATCGCGTTGTCGTTGTTACCAGGACAACGATAGAGGTGCTTGGATTTGACGCTACGACTGGAACATTTGCACTGGCGAGGAAAGACGACAGGCGCGGTTCTGAGCTTGGGCGGTCTCTTGTTGTTTACAAGGATAACATCTTTGGCTTATTCACTGATGGATACGGTGTTTTTGATGGATTCCAGTACAAGGGTGTTGATTCTGGGCAAGACGAGTTGTTTGGCTATATTGATAAGCACAATGCTGACAGAGTACGTGCGTTTGTCGATCCTCGACATGGGTACTACTGCTCAGTAAATCATGGCGCAATAACCGATAACACGACTCCCGGGGCCGGTGGGAGTACGCTAATACTTCACTATGACTTCGCAAGGAATGCTTGGTTCAGAATAAATGATACTAATGTATCATGCTTTTGGTTCAAGGGCGATTCTATTATGAGTGGTGGCGTTGGTCAGATTTATCTTTTCGATGAAGGTGGAAGCGAGGCGCCAGTGGCAACTCTTGAGCTGGCCCCGACTTCATTTGCTGATTCAGATTCAAGGGCAGCGTTGATACACAAGCAGATCAGGGCTGTTTACGTTTACGTTGGATCGACTAGTATTTTTGAGGGTAGGATAAAATTCTATACAGATGAAAATCTTGTTTACGAGGTAGAGGAGGCGCCGATGATATTTAGGGGATCCTATACTACAACATTTCAAGATACTATGATGGATCCTGTTTGGGACGAGCCAGAGGTGAAGTGGGAGTCCAGCGAGGCGAACTGGGTTAGCCCAAGGAGGTTTTGGGTAAAGATTATTGATTTTGGGGAGCCAGTAAACTTCTACACGCTGAGAACTCGAATTGAGACTCCAGGTTCTATGTATGCTGAAATTGCAGGCATAGGGTATGATCTTGAGCTTGATCATACGCAGGCGGGCATGCCATAATGTTTAATATTGGTAGAAATATACCAGCAAGGTCTGTTCTGAGTTGGAGAGATGTTTGGGACAACCTTATTAGGTTTGTTAAGGGCATCAACTCGGTAGATCGCGACTCTCTGTTAATTGGCTCGGTTACGCCAGCGATGGTTGCTGATGATGCCCTGATTTCTGGAGTGGGATACAGGGAGCACGATATTCGCTTCACCCCGATTGCAAGCCATGAGCTTCATACTAGCGTCGCTAGTATTGACAGTTTATATTTGCACGCGGATGTCCAGCGGTACAAGTTATATAGGAAGGTATTGAGCCTAGAGGATCATGAGGTTGGGACTTATGTGGTCCAGTGGCGCGTGTCGATTGATTTTCAGGGAGGAACGGCAGGAGGAACGGCAGTTAGGGATATATTGTATCATGTGGAGTGCTCGGTTGATGGGGTCAGGGCTGGCGGGCCGTTCGGCGCAGATGATTTTCATGTAGCAGTAGACCCGGCCAAGGGTTCGGCGCTACAGTGGACCATGCTCTCTGGTGTTTCTTTTTGTTACCTCCTTCCAGGGAGCCACACAGTTGATCTTGACTTCTTTAATGGAGCCAGGCTCACCAGGATACAGGATGTTGATATGATGGTAGTTAGGCTTGGTTGGTAATGGCAAGACTGTCCCTAGACCCCACTGATCTATTCAAGTACGCGGCTGCTGCATCTGCCGCCGTTAATGATCTGTACAACTCAATTAGGACTTGGACTGTTAGTAGCTTAAGGACAGATTCGCTTAAGCCAAGGTCTGTCGATTATCAGCACACGTCCAACCATCTTCTTATAATAGCCTCTGCGGAGAATCTCTCGCTTACCAACGCTGGCGTCGGATCGCCATGTCTCGAGATTCCTTATGTACCATCTGGCACTGCCGGCTGGCGATCCTTTTCTCTTGGCTTCGTTTGGCCGAGGAATGGCGATGGCATGGCGGTCAATCCAGGTACCGGCGTAGCGAAGGAATCGTTTTTCTTAGATTGGTATAACTCAGACACCGCTGCGTGGACGTACGATTATCAACCACTTGGAGGGATCCGAACTCCGTGGGTTTGGGGTCTTGGTGCGAAAGATAGGTTGTTCTACTCTAACATCACTGCAACAACTCCTCCGTGGCCAGGATATCCTGCCTTTGAGATGAAGTATAGTGGAGGTCCGTGCGCTGTAACGAGTATGGTTGTCGATGATGATACAGATCAGGGACAACATATGAGTAAGATAGGTCTTTGGGGGCGAGCCGGAAGGGCCAATTGGCAGGGCAAGGCTGCGCTCTGGACGTTTGCTTCTGATAGGGGTATATAATGCCGATAGGGGCCTTAACAAACCACGTCGCCGGTGCAGTGATGAATCTTGCTACTATGGTTGGCAATAACCAACTTATAGAGGATTATCTTCGCGGTGAGGTTGATGCTGCTGATTTTCAGGACTTAATTAGCCGTCCGCACGGGATTCCTGGCTCGAACCATCGGGCGTATATTCAGGCAGGTAACGAGGGGCTTGATTCTAATCCGAAGATATACTACGATAGAGGCGAGTGGCAAATTGCAAAGGGCTCCCCTTATGGAACTCCGATTCCGCTTGACCGCGATTGTGAGTTAGATTTTACAATTTATGATAATGATGCTCTGTATCTTGATGCCGGAGTCATACCAAAATTTAAGGTACCATCTAATAAATTTATTGCTGGGTGGGTTTGGGAGAAGCTTGGTGCAAATCCATACAAGGCAGACCTGTCTAAGGTTCTTACGACGGCTGCTAATAGTTGGTGTAACTGGCTGTACAATGCTCCGATTCCGACGGCTGGAGGTGTTACAAATTTTAAGGATTCAAGAGACGAGGCTGGAAGATTTGATAGTAGTGATTATATGGATAGGTGGCTGACTGTTCCGTATGGATGTAAAAGGATCTGGTGTCCGAATCCTGGAATGCTTTACGTCATGGGAACGGCACATGGGACTTGGAATCATAATATGAATCCAATGCACGCCAGTGCCGTGACATACCATAGACTTAACGGTGCGAATGGATCTGCGCTTGGTCAGTATTGGTATGATAAGTCTTGTCTCTTTAGGCTTTTTATAGATAATGATAATTCTAATTTGCCCAGTTTTGAGTTTGATGTTAACGGGGAGACATTTAGGTCCAATTGGACGAGCATACAGGATCTTGCCGCAGAGCCAAGGATTGGTTATGGCGGGAATAACGACCCTGCGGGAGATCAGGGTAAAATGCTTGGCTGGGAGTGGTCTTCGAGGTCTTTGCCGAGGGGCGTTATTCGCGTTGCTTCTAAGATATGGGTTCCAGTTGCGGGGTACTATAACATATCTTTGAGATATAACTCTAGGTATTGCCATGGGGTTGTTGATCCGACTGGAGCAACTGCGGATTGGAAGGATGACAGGTTTGGTTGCGTTGACGAGGATGATTGGCCCGGGACAGATGTTAAGTTTAGGGATGAGCCAGGCCCGATTAACATTGCAAGGTGGGAGAAGGTCCAGCTTGGTGCCATTCTTCACTTTAAGCAAGGCCCTCGCTCTACTGTTACCAGAAAGGTCGGGTGAGTTGTGGTTAAGAATCTTGGCTTTAAAGAAGTTAACTATAATTTAGAGCAGATGGGGCGTTCGCGTGTCAATAGCATGAGAGAGCTTCAGCGCTCTCTCGGTGTTGGCTACATAAGACGGAGGCCTGCCATGGATGGCAAGTATGATAGCATTAAAAAAATTAACACAGTTCTTGGGAGCTAGGTATGTATAATTTTCAGGCTGGCGTACTCTCCGGAGCCCCTCCAGAGGGTGAAGGGTATGATCCCACTTCAATTGAAGAGGATTTCTGGGACGATCCGTCCGATGAAAGAATTCAAGAGCACGCACTTGGCGCTGGAGCGCAGGCCTACTGGGGTGACACTGTTGGCGGCACCTCCGCTGGCGGCGGAATGGGTGGTGCTTGGGGAGCTATGATTGGATCCGCCGTCGGGACAGTCGTTGGCATTGTTGATGCTTTTATGACAAGATCGGCTCTTATTACGAGATTGACGGAGGAGCGTGAGTTTCGTGAGGAGCTTGAGGCGGATTTTGAGCAGGTTATGAGCTTTAGGAAGAATATTACAAGATATGCTGAGTCGATGCTCCATCCTGTCGAGCAATCATTTAGGACGAGGGCACGCGCGTTTGGCGCACAGACTGCCGCGCGAGGATTGACTGGCGCTCAGGCAATCACTGCCCAGCTACAGGCAGAGGCGCTGTATCGAGAGAAGATCGGGCCTATGGTTCCTGCTGTTATGGCAGCGGCAGAGAGGGAGGGCCAGGCAAGGTCGATGCTTGCCCTCACTGCAATTGAGAAGAAGTATGGCATTGATCTCGCTCAGCAAAAGCAGTGGTTCAATGAGGACATGCTGGCTTCACAGATGAAAGGTCAGGAATTGTCTGGGATTATTGAGGGGATCACTGACATTGGCATATCGGCAGCTATGGGCATTGAAGGCATTGTTAACCAAAATCAAATGGCTCAGAAGGACGCGGATTACACTCCGCCGACAGATGCAGAAGTTTCTGCCCAACAAAGGGCTTCGGCGGATGCACTTGATGCCTTGGGTTGGGAAGATCGGCAGAACGCTGCCGACTCGATGGGCATGCCCGGCTCTGATGATCAGATGAACGACCAGGCTTTGGTATAGGAGAATATAATGGCTCGCTACGATTTCTTGACCATGGGCGCGAAGGCCGGAATCGGTCAGGGCCTTAAGGGCGCAGGTGAGAATACGCGCAAGACTCTTTTGGAGATTCGTCGTCAGGACCAGCTATTCCAACTTGGTATATCAAATGTAATGGTTAGTCTTAAGAAACTTCAGGAGGAGTCGCGCCAAGCGGATATGCGCCAAACCCAGTTTTACGATAGATTGAGATCAGAGGATCTTAGTCAGATACGTGACTATAAGATGAGAAGAGCACTCGAAACTCTTAGAAGCGATCTTGAGATGGAGCGAGGTCGAGAGCAGCATGATTTTAGGATGGACGAGATTGTAAAGCAGGGCGATATTAACAGAGATGTTGCTCGTATAGGGACGGCCGCAGCCCACAGGAGAAATCAACTGATAAGTAGGGAGCAAAGGTACGCTCAGGCGGAGAAGATTGATTCCTGGGCTACGCGCTTTGCCGCTCAAAAGTTGACAATGTCAGAGGGTCCGAGGGCTGGCGCAATGATGAATAACGCAGAACTTGCCGCTTGGTCGGAGCAGCAGGGGTACCCTGGTGGAGCAAACCAGATCAAGAAATCATGGTATGATGAGTTCAGCAGGGAGATGGTGGACAGGTTCGGTAAGGATGCCCCAGTGCCAGGCATGAAAGGCTTCAACGCCCTCATCGCGCTTCAGCAGTCCGGTGACGTTAGAGCGCAGCAGCAGTGGCGGCAAGAGCTGGATAAGAAGGCCCTCGAGGGCCTCTATGTCACTCCTAGTCAGGTCGCCGTTGAAATCTCGGATAACCTTGGCAGCCTTGGTCTTACATTTGACCACACTACAGGCAACCTTGTAAACATAGATGGCCATCCGGAGGGTGAAGCCCTTAGAACTTGGTCAATGAATGTGATAAAACTTGGTCAATCTACAGGCCTGACCCGTGAAATGCGGATAAATGCGGATGTCGAGTATTCTAAGATAGCCGGCAAGCGGTTGAGGGATCTCACTAGAGGCGAGAGGGCCACTATTGACATGTATATGACTCAGATGTCTACGCAATTGAGGGATGCTGACGGGCGGCAGGGCGAAAGGTTTTCACTTAATCTTTCCGAACTCCCTGAGACGAGTCAGGACAATGTTTTTGCGAGGGCCTCTGAGGTCATGAGTACCGGAACGCTGCCATCCGGCCTGGCGGTATCTACTGGCGGTTTTGGCTCCGGTGAGCTTAGAACCTTTGGCTCCTTCATTGGAACCGCTTATCAAGAAACTAAAATGCTTCATGCTGACTTTCAGGATCATATTATAGGCGGGAGGCCAAAAGAGGCGCTTGAGACATTTGCCTCTGCTCACGAGCGGCTTGATTATCTCAAGTCTAAGGCCAACTCAATTGCCGGCATTGACGATGCTGCGTATGATGGTGCAGTAAATGCGTTGGAGGAATTAATAAGTAACATGATTTCTGATCTTATGGAATACGATAAAAATACTATTTGGGGTACAGACAGCGGCGAGGGCTTTACAGGGGAACAGAGAGAAGAGTTCACTAACCTTATTCCAGAGAACAGATAGATGCCCGAAGACAATTATCTTCCACAAAACGAGTGGGTCAAAACCGCGACTCCGACTCCAGGTTTTGGCAAGCCATCTGACTCGCTTGAGTGGTCGGACGATGCCCCATCGTGGGAGACACCGACGTGGGCGACTGACTCTGTGCTGGATAACTATCATGATAAAGTGCCGCTTGATGCTGGCATTGCACAGCTTGCAGTGCAGCAGGGAATGATATCAGAGACAGAGTACGAGTATGCACGGTCAGCGTATGAAGATCCTAACGCTAAAGATCCGGACGATCCTCGCAAGGATTTAAGAAGGACCAGGCTTGAGCGGGTCCTTGGGTACCATGATCATCATGGTAAGCTGATGAACTCAATCGGTCTGATGGAGACAATTTCTGGACACAGGTTTTTCGTAGCTTCCTCTGCGGCAATCCTAGAGGGCCTGAGGGACACAAAGGGGGGTCATGAGGGGTTTTGGCAGGACTCTAAGTCGTTGGCGGTTCGCACTGTTGGTCAAATAGGCGGCTTTGGTCTTACGGTCTCTACGGAAGAGTTTAGCAAAAATTGGCATGGTAGGGGCATGTACCAGGATGTCTTGATTAAGGGTGGCGCTGACCCAAATAGCATGGGTACCATGGCGACTGGCCTTGCCTTTGACGTGCTTCTAGACCCATCGACTTGGTTGACGTTTGGTGTTGGCGCTGGCACGAAGATGACAATTGAGGGCGGCTCCGAGGCCGCAAAGGTCCTTGCAAGGAACACTGCCAGGAGGGGCTCTAAGGCCGCAGCCGAATCAGTTAACCGTGGAGGATCCTTTACTCTCACAAGATGGGGCGAGCTTGTGATGAAGGAGGCTGGTAGAAAGTTTCTTAAGGAGCACGTAGGAGACATCTACAAGAGGTTTGGTGTCAAGGACATCGATAATATCCAGCCTGAGCACATCGGGAGACTTCTTGATGACGCGGACATGCGCGGGAAGCTTGCAGAGTTCGCTGTAAAGAATTACGAAGACTTTGGAACTAACGCACTTGATTTGATGCGAAAGTCCGGCTCTATTCTCAATCCGCTTAATATACCGAAGAAGGCTCTTGGCGGGTGGACTCCAAGGTCTATCGCGCAACGCGCACACTTTGGAAGAGGCCCGGCCTCTATGTTCCAAGAGACTGCCGGCATTTTGAGTAAAGAGAGTACGATTGGTCATTGGGGCGGCGGGTTAATGGCTCCCGTCATTGGCGTGGCTGGACTTGGTGGACTTGGTCAACTCGTTGGTGGCAACGTCGGTGCAGTCGTTGGTGGAGTGCTTGGTGCCGGTCTCGGAGTCACAAAATCGCCTCTTTTGAAGAGTGGTGATGTCTTAGGATCGGCGCTTGATTGGCTGTCGAAGGTGAAGGATGTCAATGGGCGCTCCCTGGAGATAATGTCTAGGGATAAGGTCACTCCTGGGCTCCTGACTGCGACAAGGGTTACTGGATATATCGGTGGCCTTGCTCACGGTGGCGTTGATAGGTTTAGGAGGTATTTCACGTCAGCCGCAGAAAGGCTGCCAGGCGAAGAGCGGATACTCAGTCAGGCAATCGTTGATCATACTACCAATGAAATGGGCATGCGCGCGTTTCAGTTACGAAAAAAGTTTAGCGAGAAGATTGCCAGGCCAAGGGCGGATGGGACTGTTGTTCACGAGAAGCTAACAACCCAAGAGCGCCAGCTCATATCGCATCACATAGAGGATCCCAATAAGTCTCCCGTGCCTGAATGGATGGAGTCGACTGTCAATTGGGTTAAGGATCAGTTCGACGACATCTTTGAGCTTGAAAAGGAGTGGATGATCGGAGGTGAGCACATCGAAAATTATGTCACTCACATCTATTCTTCTTCTATGTTCAACAAGATGATGAAGTTCCTAAAGCTTGAGACTTGGAGTCCGGAGCACCTTGCGCGTGGCCCAGAGTCAATAACGTCAAGTAGTAACCTCGCCTTTTCGCTTCATAGGAAGATAGCTACGCTTGACGACGCCCTTATTCATTTTGGGCCAAAAAATGTTGAGGTTGATGTTGCTCGCATCCTTGCTGCTCGTTGGAATGTATCTGCTAGGATGCGTGGAAAGAAGGCGCTGACGTACTACCTTTGGGACAAGTACGGACTTGGAGGAATGGCCGAGACTCTTATTATGGAGCATGCTGGATTTAAGAAGCTCCTGCGGAAGGTTAAGTATTACAGGGATAACGTCGATACTGGACCGGCTACTCCGGTTGTAAAATCTCAGCTCGACCGGCTCGACCAGCTTGCTGCCGATATTGCCGAACATGACATTAAGCTTCTTGGCAGACGATCTCGTGAATATATGAAGGATGGAGAGCTTAGGTACGGGCCTGCGAAGGCTGGGGAGCGAAAGGTTCCTGCGCCGAGGCGTGAGGGCAGCGAGGTAACTCGCGTCATTAAGGGTGAGGATGGGGAATTTGTTCAGCGAACAGACCAGTTTCCGATGCCAAAGGACGAGGGTTCCCCGTTAAGGACGAGGGAATGGTTTCAGAGGCATCCAGATCATAAAAAACTTCCTAGAGAGGAGCTTGAGCTTGGCAGAAAGAAGGAGGTTCACTCAGCGACGTTGAACAATAGAAAGCTCCTTCGCACCCTCGCCAAGAAGGGCCTCGGCATTGATTGGGACAAGATGACAACTGGGGAGGCCGATTTCCTTATCGACTTCCTCAAGACCCACATTAGGCCGGCTGAGCTTTTTGACGTCAGAACTGGAAAATTCCTTCCTCACGGTTGGTTCGGTGCGGATGGCATGGTAACTGTCAAGATGCAGCACGGCCAGTACCGTCGTACAGGCTCCTTCTTTGACGAGGTTGAGGTTGGGCCTCGTGCCGCCGAGGCTGAGCCTCGTTCTTGGGGCCTTGATAAGGGTGCTTGGGGCTCTAAGGTAGGAGTTAGTTGGGAGGCGCTTGACGAGGTTAACATTGCAGACCCGGCTGAGCGCGCAAGTCGTGCAACCGCCAGAGAGGCCCGTGGGACGACAGACGAGATTACTCGCAAACTTAGGGAGTCAGAGAGGGCCGTTAGGGAGTCAAGGACTGGGAAGAGACCTGTCGCTCGCGAGGCTTCTGAATACGAGAAAAAGATTGCCGCTCGCAAGTCCGACGAGGGCAAGAAGGCTGCCGCGCTCGAGAAGGCCATCGAAACTGTAAATCTGGCCGGCGGTATGCGCGAAGTAGCAGAGTGGTTATCCAGGAACGTAGAATCTGAATCGCTTGGTCTTGTCCTAAAAAGGGTTTCCAAGTACCTTGATGATTCTAAACTTGTTTCTCCTGAGGTAATCGGCGGTCACAGCGGCAGGAGAGGTCAAGTCGCCTATAAACGTCCCTGGGATCACCTAGAACCGGAAGCTGAGCTTGTCACTTCTCTGCAATCGACTCAGCGTCAACTCACGTGGCCCCACGTGGCCCCACCCAGGGTCGGTGGCTACACGGCAGAGGTTGTCACGCATGAGCTTGTTCATGTGGCGACGATGAAGCAGCTTGATAAAGGCCAGCTTGATTTCGCTAATAAGGTGAAATCACCAATGGCCTCTGCGTACAACGACCTCGAAGAACTTAGAAAGCTGATAATAAATAAGAGCAATTGGCATTACTGGGAGCAGTTTCCGGTTCTTAGGCCTGGGGGTGAAGCGTTTACTTACGCTATAAAGAACGTTCACGAGTTGGCTGCGATGGCTCTTACTAACCCAAAGGCCCAGGAGGCGCTTGATAGTATCATCATTGACGGTGAAAGCCTGTGGAGTAAGTTCGTATCAAGCATGGTAAGGCTTCTCGGGTGGGAGAGAGATCCAAAAGCCAAGACTGCGCTGACTGAGGCTCTGAGGATCGCTGACGAAATAATCGATCTCAAAAAATCCGAGGCGTTTTTGGAGACTGGCAAGAAAGCGGCAAGAAAGGAGGAGGCCAGAATCCAAAAGATGTGGGGAATGCGAACTAAGGCCGAGCGCAATCTCGCTAGGCTTGAGCAAGAACTTCAACTTCACAACGACATGATCAGGGTACACGGTCCAGATAGCGAATTTGGGAAGCTTAACACGGTCCAGGCGGATAAAGTTAGGGATCTCATGCGCCATGAGAAGGGCCGCATCGACCGTCTCAAGTGGTTGGACGAACGACAGCCGCTCGGAGCAGAGCCTCGTGCTACACAGTTTGAGTTCCAGGGAACCAGGAGGCTTCGTCACGGCACACAAGAGCCTGGCAAGGAGACGTTTGTATCATCTGAGAACGTCACTGTCAGGCGGTACGACGATGGCGGAGGGGTTTTTGGAGAAGACGTTTTGTACCTTGACGCTGGTACCGGATGGACTAATGGAAAGATGGGTCGATGGTCTATCGAGGCTGTCAAGGATGTCGAAGTCAACTTCAAGAAGGCTTACGTCGTAACACCAGATAACATCGAGAAGTTTGCAAAGCTCGTTGGCGCAAAGCCGGGTGCTACGCCCTTGCAAGGACCCGAGATCGTAGAGATTCTCAGGAAGAAGGGTTACGACGGTCTCATCATCGATGAAACTACCGAGGGTCTTAGCAAGAAACTGACCGCAAAAGATCCTGAGTTCAAGGGGCATCGATCCGATAAGATCGACAGTCTCTTCGAGACGCTTAGGGAGCAGTTCCCAAGTAGAAATAAAGACCACCATGGTAAGTCTAGCAGCGCGAGGGGTAATGAGCTTAGGAAGCTAGAAACAGACGGTAAGTTTGACCCGGTAAAGGCAAGAGCTGCCGCTGCCCGTCAGGTAGATAAGGGCATAGCCGATGATGGCGGAACGCTCTGGAGATTCGACGACGAAGTAGGAAGTAAGCACGGGCTCGGAGGAGGTGTGCTACAGCCGCAGGTCATCGCGTTCAATCCAGAGAAGGTTAAAATCGTTGGCGACTCTCTCATTGGGCCGACGAAACCGGATAAATACGGAGTAGTCGGGGAGGGAGTGACCGAAGGACTCGGAGTAGGCTTCAAATCCAAGTTCCACCCACAAAGGTTCGGAAATAAGCGCCTAGTGCCCATAGGCGACTCTGTTTACAATATCGATCCAAGGTTTTCTCCAAAGATCGCAAGGGACATTCTCAAGAGAAGGCTCAAGTCTGCAAAGCAAGAATTTAAAGGACTCCGCAGGGCGGAAGATGGTACGTTTGAAGACCCAGTGCGCGCTCAAGAGCTTTTAGAGCAAATAGATAAATCGACTCCGCAGGGCGGTCGAGGTAAACGGTACACAAATCGACAGGTGCAGGAAGTTGTTGAGGATACTATTGGGCCAAGGATTAAGCGCATCAAGCCATACCGACACTTTGAGTCTGAGCGCGTTGTGCTGGCGAAGAGAATATCTGATCTTCGCAAAGAAACAAAACGGCTTAGGGCTTCTGCCGAAGAAATTCTGGAGCAGAACCCATCCGTTGCCGGTACGTCTAAGAAGGCTAGAAGGCTTGAGCAGATGCTTTCTAAACGACACAAGGCGCTCGACGCTGCACACAACAAGGTCGCCGCTCTCAGGAAGTCGCACAAGGAGCGAGCGCCAAAGCTCGATGAGAAGGCAGCCAAGGAGACAGAGCTTCTGCGTAAGGCAGAGGCCTCTGTCGGGACATCTGTCTTGGCAAGGGCTGCTGCGAAGGACCTGATCGATGAAACCAAGATCGAGCTAGCCGGAGCCAAAAAAGCAGGCAAGCCAACGAAGAAGCTCGAAAACAAACTTGTCTCCACGGAAAAGAAGCTCGCCAAACTTAAGGCGAAGGAGGCGGAGAAGCTTGGCCCAAGAGTCGATGAAATGACTAAGAGGGTTGAGGTTGCGAATAAGAAGGCTATCGATTTTGAAACCACAACGCAAAAGGCGTTCGATGGCCTTGCCAGGGCGCAGAAAATTCTTCGTAAAGATGTCGAGGGCTTCAAGAAAGTTATACAGGAGATTACTCCAAAGGCCGACATCGAGGATGCTGCGAAGCTTATGAAAACTGAGGCTCGCAATGTTGCAAAGGATGCTAAGAATCTTAGTACCACGCTTGCTAAGATGGAGGGTCGATATAGCAGGGGCCTAATCGATCTCGATGGCGAGTATATGCTTCCGAGGTCAATGGCAGATTCGATTGACGAGGTGCTAACTTCCGGTTTCGATATGTCCAAGCCGCTTCATCAGTTCCTCAAGGGCTATCAGGCTTTTCAGAAACTCTGGAAGATTCCACTGACGCTCCCGTTCATGGGCTACTGGGGTCGAAATGCGCTTACGTCTGTTGGGCTTGCTGCCAATGCAGTTGGCTTTGAGCTTCTTAATCCACACAATGCAAAGGTTGCGTTTAATGTTGTCGGACACCTGTTGTTCAGGCAGCAGGAGGTTGCGTTTGCGCATCTTGCAAAGAGTTCGCCAAAAGAAGTAAGAAAAGCGTGGGGCAAGGGCCTCGGAGAAGCCAAGAAAAGCTGGACAGATGCCACGATAACGACAAAGGATGGTCGTGAAATTTCAATTAGGGAAATGACTCAGGAGGCCCTGAGTCGTGGAATTAACCAGGGGTTTGTTTACTCCGAGATCATGCACGAGCCGTTCCGAAGACTCGATAACGTTGCCCATGGAGTGCTCATCGCTGCCCCGGCTGCGATGGTAAAGAACGCGGCAATGAAGACCGCGATGTACGGAGAAATTCTCACGGATGTCCCGTTCAGAGTCGCGGTGTTCACGCAGGAAGTTGTCAACGGAAAGAGTTACGCAGAAGCGGCAGAGTCGGTTAAGAAGTACCTTAATGACTACTCCCGCCTATCCCCGTTTGAGAAGCGTTGGATGCGGACGCTTAATCCGTTTTACTCCTGGTTCCAGTTTAGCCTTGAGAATGCGTTCAAGCTTGGGTACGAGAAGCCTGGACAGTTCTTGATGCCGTTCAAGACTGCCAGAAACGTGTCTGAGTACATGACAGACGGCCCGCCTCCAGAATGGGCACCGGGATGGATTAACGATAGGCTCGGAATCTGGTCAGGACCCAATGAGAATGGATACTACACAAGACTCCAGGGGCTCGCGTTTAACCAAGAGGAGGCTATGAGGCAAGCCTTTGCCATGAGCGACCTTTCAAACCACATGCTCAAGCACGCCTCCAAGTCATTCTCAGGCGTGCCCGGTGTTGGCGCTGCCGTCGAAAGGGTCTTCGATCCCGCTGGCGTCGATCCAACCTACCTTGATGAAGCGCCGCTTAGGTTCCTTTCACAGATGGACTTCATGCTCAAGGCCGGCGCTGAGAGTGTGAGAGGTAGAGACTTCTTTAGCGATGCCCCAATCCATGGGCCGGCGCTAGCGCTTGAGGGCTCGAGGCTCGAGGCTGGCCGTGGCATGAACCGAGCCGACGACCCAGAGGGGGTACTTGAGAATGTGGTTACTGTTGCTGGTGTTGGCGGTCGCTGGCTTAAGTCCTACCTCGAATACACGGAGAAGGGCGATGGCGGCTCCAAGACAGCGCGGGTGGACCCGTGGAAGCGCTGGATCATCGGCAGCTCTCCAATCTCCAGGCTCGTATCGACTTACGAAAAGCACGTTAAGGCGTACGAGCCCGGCGAAGCTAACACTCTCCAGGCCGCTGCAACTGCCCTAGGTATCCACGTTTACAGGTACCACCCAAACGAGGGCAAGTATTACCGAGATAAGAAGCGCATTCTCGGACTCAAGATGCTTTATGACCAGGCTGGGATGCTTGATACCGGAACATACCACTGGAATCGTAGCATACCTGACGTTGATAATGTGGCCCAAGATATCCTTGGTCCGATTGACGAACTCAGGAAACAGCGTGACGAAGAGCGCAAGTAGCGGTGGGATAGGGCTACTTGCCGAGTGCTGAGTCGCCCCATGACTTGATCGCCTTTTCTGCGGTAAGCGCGTCCCCCTTCGGTGACTTGACTCTTCTGTTTCCAAGTCTCGAATCGACCTTGGCATGCTCTGTAGCTTGCCGTTCCAGCAGCTTTGTAATGTTGCCTTCATGGAGGCCGGCGGCGGCAGGACTTCCCTCGTATCCCCAGATTGCAGACTCTCCTGTAAACTCTGGCGGCGGCTCTACTGCTGAAAACTTAGCGAGAGCCTCAGCGACGGAGTCTTCATCGGGAAGCAGAGCCACAAGATGCTCGGTGATGAGTTGCCTCTTCCTAAGGCTGAGCTTCGCAGAAAAATACTTAAGATCAGTCGCGTTGTCCGCGAGCCACAGAGCTATCGATTCAGGGTCATCCTGTGGCCGGGGCATGAAGCTTCCCACTGGGGCCGGCTGGGGTTGATCCTGGGCACCCGCATCGGCCCGGGAAGGCCGCTGGGGCACTGCTAGCCGGGCTTCAGGGGCCAGGGCCAAGCCAGGGCCGGGGCCAGGGGCTTCAGGGGCTTCAGGGGCCTGCTGTGGCCTGCTGGGGGCTTGCCCGATCTTCATTGTATACTCGACACCGTCCTTGTCACTCACCATGAGGACTACGTCCCCGTCTGCGATATACATTGAGTCGACAGTGACCGCAAGAATATCTCCAATAGTCAGAAAGCTCATTCGTAGTCTCCAAAAAATTCAATAGTTGATAGATCATCTGGGTAGTTGATCTTGTGCCACAGTTCCCTGTGACGGTTGCCTTTTCGCCCCATCGCTGAGACGGGGATGAGGTAAACGTCGCTGTCGTTCTTAAGGATGCCGAGTCCGTTTCCTCCTGCAAGGTTTATGTCTCTGAGAAACTTAACCTGTAGCGGGCTGAACCATCCGTTATTAATCTTAACCTCTAGTGCGATTAGTTTCCCATCAACAACGCCCATCAGGTCACTCATTCCGCGCTCAGAGTACTCAGTCCCGTGGTTCTTCCACCACTTGGAGGTTGGGAAGGCTTTGCGTAGCTCGACCTTAAGTCTGTTGCTAAACGCAGACTCGCCTTGCTTGGTAGCGTTGCCTCGTTTTGTATATCTGCTAGCTTTGTAGCTCATAAAAAACTTCCTTGTCTGGCTTGGTCAGATACTTTAAGCTTAAAGTTGCTGATTATAGTTTCAGTAACGTCTCCTCGTCCATCGGACGATCCAGATGCGCTGTACTTGACCGTGTATTCATCAAAGTACCACCTGCCATCCTCGCTAAGCCACTGCTTATACGCCTTCTCCGCTTGCGGGGAGTTCGTCATGAGCACGAGGTTGCCTTGTTCATGTATCTCGTCCATCAGGTGAGCGAGATCTCTGTGGTACTCTGGTGGAAAGCTATCTGCGTATCCGGCAGTTTCGTAGTACGGAGGATCAAGGTAGAAGAACACCTTGCCCTGCGCTACTTTTTTATTGTATCTAGGAATCAAATCTGTAAATGATTGACATTCAATAAACACCCCTCTATCTGAGAGTCTCTCGGCGCATGCTTTGAGCAGCTCACTTTGTAGCCGTCCTGGCCCGGACGCAGGAGAACCTCCGAACGAACTCCATGGTTTTCCGTTAAAAGAACATCGCACAAGAAATCCGAACATAACTGCCCGTTCCCAAGGACTTCTATTTCCATCGTTACGCTGGAACAGTCTGTGAATAACCCTAGAAGCTGGGATAGAATTGCACGCTGCTGCGAGTTGCTCGGGCCATCGAGACGCAATTCTCCAGAAATTGACAAGGTCAGTGTAGACGTCATTAAGCACCTCAATACGAGAAGGTTTCTTACAGAAAAATGGCTTCAGAGAGCCTCCAAAGACCTCAACGTAGGTGTGGTGATCTGGGTACCACTCCATAAGCTGATGGACCATCTTAGACTTTCCACCCATCCACCTTACTGGCGAGTCCATTGGCGGGGTACTCTTTCCGCCTGGGTCGGATGGCTCACGATACACCCATCCGAGAGCATCAAGAATCCAGTGTGGCTCGTCAACGAACGCATCGGGGGGAAGCTCGGACCAGAGGTCGTTCTTAGGATCCAGAGGTGGCGCAAGATCAGATTCGTCATCTCGCTGATGGCCATCGAGTTTGGTGGACTCGATTCTATCAACCTTTTTGTCGAGTTCCGGCTGTCTCCCACCGGCTTGCTTTCTCCAAGTGTCAACGTTGCTCCCGCGTCTTTTGCCTGCATACGATATACCTCCACCAGATGTAGTTAGTTTTTGCATTTGCGGAGGTATCATAAAAGCAGGAACGTGCAACGCGGATGCGATTTCGCCAGTGCTCCATGAATCTCCGTCTTGAAGTAAATCTATAATTTGTTTGCTAAAACTCATGACGACCTCTCAATGTCGCATCTCGTTTAATAAGTGTGATAAGTGCAACCGACACAAGTTCGATTGTTTCCGCCTTTGCCTGACAAGAAAGGCATTGCCTAACTCTCCAGACAATATTTTCCATGTTACATGCAGAAATTGCCATCCAAAGACCGCCCTGCCCAACTCCAGGGTTGCTCACAGTTCTAGAATTTATGACTTTAGTTTTTCCCTCGCACAGAGTGCAGAGCATTAATGGCTCCTTAGTTGCTCTAAAAGCTCCTTAAAGCCATCAGACTTATAGTAACCGCTTCTTCTTCTGACCATGCAGTTATTGTCAATAGATAGGATTTTTAGAAACTCGTGTCTGTTTGATATCCCCATTATAAGTGTGTCTATCACTTCGCCAGTAAACGAGTCATTGTAGTACAGGTAATCGATCTTCTTTTGACCAAGCCTGTCAAGGTATGTTCTGATCTCCTTGGAATCTGATATGCCCTGACCGACATACTTTTTATATGCAAACCACTTGCTACCGTAGAGGTTTATGAACCATTGCTTCGCAACCTGAACATGGCTCGATGTGACATCTACCTTATTGAACTTGTCCATGGAGAAGGAGAGGGCGGCGATGGCACAAGCGAGCCTCGCAACCTTCCATCTGGCTTCAGACGGCGGAAGAAGCGTAAGTCCTTTGAATTCATTTGATAGTTCAGTGCTGCACTTCAGTACCTCTGCTGCGACATCACCAGAAAGCTCCGGCCTTTGTCTCCAGGCCCACCGTATATGCTGAGTTGCTATGTCAGAGGAGTATACAGGTACGTCTTCACTCGGTTGCTTGTTGTAAATATCTGGGTTGTCGTCCCTATAAACGCCTATCGCATACTCAAACCTGGCAACATCTTGAGGTGTACTGATCAACTCATTTATTGCAAACATTGTCGACCCATAGCTAGCCATCTTTCGATTGCCAAGCGGGTTCGTACACATCAGCATTCTAAGCCTTGCAGAACATTGCCTGAGTCCTCCGGCAATGGTCCTTGCTGCAATTCCGTCAGACCTGATACTTGTTAACTTACTAAAAACACCAGATGTAACGATGTCATCGATCTCATCTAGAACAGCAACACCCTTGTCCTGAGTCGGCAGTGCCCCCCAAGTAAAAAACTTCTTAGACCCAATTGAGTCTGCGCCACCGACAAGCCCTGCGTAGGTCGCACCTTCGCATGATATGAATCTTCCGACTTTATAGTGGCGCATAATCGCTTTGCTGATCGTGGTCTTACCTGCGCGAGTATCCCCTATCAAGAGAACCTCTGCTCCGATTTTTTCGTTCATTCTTTTATTGAGCGAGAATCTAATCGGCATAAAGAATGCAAGGAGAGAGCCAAGTATTAAATCTGACTGTCCGTATATTTGAGATACGAGTTCAGAAAACTCGTAAACAAGATACGAGAGTCTGTCTTGAACATATTGTGTGCTTGAGTTACCGCCAGGTAGGGACCTGATCGCGCTTACCACGTTGTCATCCATATGCGAATCTTCAAACGACCTCTTGACTGGATCCATATCTCTCAGAAGGAGTGATACGGTGGAGTCTTTTGGGTCCTGGATGATCTTTCCGGTGCAACTGTGCGGCTCGTTTTCTCTAGGCTCCGCCTGACCGACATAGTAGGCGCGGTGTACAAAATAGCTTGCCTGTTGATCGTCGTCAACGTCCTCGCGGAGTGAATCAACGTCCTGAACAAGGCCAACGTGAGCAATTCTCCTCATTGAGTATTCTATATCTGGATGACTACAACCAGAAGGTATTCCGGCAACGTCATCACGCAGATACTTCTTCTGCTTTTTTGGCGATAGCGATTTAATGTCTATGAGAGTTTCTGTTGGAACGACCCAGGATGTATCAAAACCGCAGCCAGGAAGCGCGCATTTTTCACACGATGGAATAGGATTGACCTGACCTCTGGTACACTTAGCAGTCACCTTCTCGGCAACAAAGTAGGGTGTATCCCCGGAGCCTGCAATTACGCCACGAAACCTGACTTCCTTGTTATAGAAGTCCGGGTCTCTGAGCCCGGTAAATGGGATATCGACTGACTCCCTTTTGTATTCTTCCTTGTAATTCCTTCTCGGGATTCTTTTCCAGTCTGAAAAATCCCATTCGCGCTCACGATAGTAGTCATTAGGATCACCGAACGGAAGATCAACAATCCTTACGCGCCTAGCGTGGTCAGCGATTGCCCTGGCAAGCCTATCCGCTCCGCGCTTCCCTGCGGGGTCAGAATCCAGGCATATTTCGACGTCAAGCCCATTGAAGACGTCAAGCCACTTCTTCGCATATGACCCCTCACCGCATGTAAAACAAACAGCAGGCACGCCCATCTGATTCAAAAGCACCGCCTTAAGCTCACCGCCTGTAACGCAAACCCAGCTATCTGTTTCTTGTCTTACCTCAGATAACGATGCCTGAGGAGTTCCAACAGACTCGGAGGGGTAGAGCGTGATTGAGTTGTGACCCCTGACACCGATGACCTTGCCACCGTTTTTCCCGTGCGGCCTGCATACGTCAGTTCCCCAGCTTGCGTTAAACTGAGCCGGGTCTTCCCCGTCTGGCAGATTCTTATAGACCTTGCCTCCGCGCTCCCAAATGCAATGTGCTCGCATTATGTCATGTTTACGAATGTTTACGAGTTTGCCCCTATGGTATACAGGTATCCACAGTCTGTACGAATTAGCGTCCCAACCGAGTCCATACCGCTTAACAGAGTCTATTGTAACTCCGTAGTTATTAAACAGCCTGTTAAGTACAGAATCTTTTTTGAGTATCGTTTCCTGTGCCGTTTTTAGCTTGCTATGTGTCTTCTCATCCTTGAGCCAAATAGTACCGCCCTTTTTCTCGGCAGTAGATGCTCTGTGGTGAGGTGCTGGCGCTGGGTCACCGGCCCATTCAGCGATCTGGACAAGTGCTTCTCTGAATTCAACACTCTTGATCTTCATCCATGCGATAAAGATATCGCCGGATACGCCGCATCCATGACATCTGTACCCGCCATGATCCTGTGATACCGAGAGTGACGGTGATTTATCTTCGTGCCAGGGGCAGTGGAATTGTATGCTCGTGCCGACGTTGCGGCCTTTACCGAACAGGTGCGTATAGTAATCCTTTACCTTAGATAATACAGTGCTTTTTACCTTATCTTTGTCGTACTTTTTATGTACTTGAGAGCTTCTGCGGGCCAATCCTTCGTAGTGAAGGGACTCCCCAGACATATAATTTGGACGTTCCTCATCTCCATGAGTGCCATCGTCCCCCTGATGTGTGACGACTCCGATTGTTGCGGTTGGTATAATTGGCTTTGCACTGCTCCCATTTGTAGGAGCTTTATCCTCACCAGCATTCCGACCGCTAGCCAATGATCTACCTTCGCCGTTTTGAGTTCCAGAAGCAAGTGCCGCTCGAAGCAAGTGCTTGTCAGTCCCTTCAGGAGCGACCTCGCCGGACACTTTAACAATTGTGTCGAGTACGGGTTCTGGCATCCAAGAAGGTCGAGAAGGGACCATACTGCTTGTTCCTCGTTTGTCGGCTTTTGTCTGAAGGGCCACCTCTCCCTGTAAGCAATTCTGAAGGCTCCAAGCCCAGGCTCACGTTCGTGTGGAATGTCCCCTATTATCCCAAAGGTTGAGTCTTGTTCCCCGTAACCCATACATGGGTTGTGAAAAAGAGGCTTAATTATATCGCATTTACACTTCATAATATCACCACAAGAAGCTCCAGGAGGGCGTCGGAGGGCTAGAGCGCTTGGCGCAAACGCCTTGCCAGCCCCCCTGGAGCTTATTGTGGTGGCGGGGGTGAAAGTCAGGTCCCCCGCCACCGGACACTGCTAAGCTTGCGCTTGGTAGTCTGAGTCGGAACCGGGATCCTTGATTCCGCGCATTACCGGATGATTAGACGCTTCAATTGCCTCCTTATAGAAGAACTCGGCGTCTGCATCCATTGGCTGCGATCCCTCAAAGGAGAACTGTCCAACTGTATAACCACCGCGCTGCTCAGAGCGCCCACTAATTTTAGTCCAAACACCGCTCAGTGGAAAGCGGATTCCCTGAATCCACCCAACATGAGCGTCCCACGCCTTTAGGTTGGTAGGCGGAAGACTAACAACAACAGGAGTCGGCGGTGCACCGACTGAGCCCTGCGCCGCCAGCCAAGGAGCGTAATCATTGGCCGTCGGGATATAGAGTCCGAACCTAACCATCTGCTTACACGCCTGACGTCCATCGACAAACTGTGCGTGTGGACAGGTAGCGCAGGGGCGGGTAATGGTAAGACTCATCCCCTCCTCCGCCGTCGGGTAGTCGCCAGCTTCGTTTGGCACCCTTGCTGTCTCACCGCCAGCAACAACGTGGAGTCCGCTTCCACGGACACCGTCTGCGGACGAGCAGTTAGGAGGGCCACCTTCGCCACTGAATTGCTCTGCCCAGAAGGCGCGAGGACGGCCCCAGTCGACAACGATTCCCGTAATAGATTCGTCGGCAACGTGAATAACTTCGCGGCCTTGCTTAACTTTAAGTGTCCCATCCCTATCGACTGTAAGCCGCAATGCCGGGGGTGGGGAAATACGCATATCCCCGTAATCGGGCAACACGTTTGTCATAAAAGATGGGAGGGCCGGTGGACCTCCGTTACTAGGAATAGCCGGTACGTCAGTCATTTGCTGTGACACCTTTCATCCAGGCTGGTTTGGCTCCTACAGTATAGACCTGCTCATTCCAGCAGGTTTTACTGTGCTCGCAGAAATCACACGTATACCTGCCAAATTGGAATGAGGTATACCGTGGAAATTGGTTAAGTTGAATCGCTGTTGTTACCGATCTGGCAACTTCAATGGCGTAATCCTTCCTTGCATCAGTGAACTCCGCAAGGAATAACGGGTCGCCACGGACATCTCCTGCACGCTTAGTCCCGTCTTTTGATCCTCTTTTGTACTCAGTGAGCCAGGCGAATTCAATGAACCCGACCCAGTCCGGAGTAACCTTGAGATCAAAGCTTTCAAACCTTCGACTAACTTCTTCATTGAGCATCTCTCTTGGGATATCTCCCAGGTAAGCTTTGCACCCATCTGACGCAAGGACAGAATAGAACGCAACCTGGAAGTCGCGTTCCATATGATCCATCTTTGGCGGCGACACAGATTTGCCCCAAAGCCCGTGAGTCTTAATATCCAAGAAGTAGATTTCCCCGTCTCGCTCAGCGATGAGGTCAACCTTGCCAGCGTACTCGTTTGCCCCGTATCCCGGGTGTCTGAGTTCGACTTCAGACGCGATGGGAGAGAGGCCAGATGCCCAAAACCACCTACAGTAGTTTTTAAACGCCTGACCGAGTCGCTTGATAATTGTTGCGTTTTCATCCGAGCTTACTGCATATTCGCCAGTCTGCATCGCGATCTGAAGCGCCGATGCTGCGGCTGTATATGCGTCACTCGGGAGATCGTTCCCTTTGTGGAACTGATCCGTTAATATCGCAGCCGCCTGGCCGCCGGCCATGTAGTACGGATACTTTGTCGTAGAAACATTTGTAGAGTTTAAAAGTGCCTTCCTTGGGCAACTCTTAAACGTAGAGACGAAACTGCTGCGAAGTGGTCTGCGCCTAATCACCCTATCTCCTATAGCGGCTCCGACACCGCTAAAAATAATTGCTACTTACTCGGCACTTTTGCCGTCGACGTATCCTTGCCCGATTATATAAGTACAAAGAACAGCACTGCTAGCTGTGAGTGCCGCCTCAAGGCTCAACTCTGCCGTGAGATAGCTTGCTATGATTGGCAACAAAGACCCAAACAAAGCAAACCAAAACTTTCTCGACTTGAACTTATCCATTTCCAACCTTCTTCTCTAGTCGTTTAATCTTTGCCTTAAGTGACCTGATTTCTTTTTTGGCAGTAGCGAGGTCGTCAGTATATGTACCGCTCTTCTTCGCGGCTTGGACGCCAGCGTAAGCGCACTCAACCGTAAGCGAAATGATGAAGTCCGAAATCTCCTCCGCGATTGGCGGAAGGGCAAAGACGGCGTCGATCTGGTCCTTAACCCACGCCTTCTTCTCCGTCCCAGTCGCACCCGGAAGTGCGGCCTCAACATCACGAATGAATTGGAGGGCGAGCCCGGCCTTTTTTCGCTGCTTGTGAATCCCCATCGGCACAAGCTTTTGGCGAACGAGGACTCGTTTGTTTCCTCTACGAAAAGGATCAACCGTCTTAAGTCTAGGCATTCCCTGCTCCTACTTGCACCTTGCGCCAGTTGCAGCGCAGATTGCAGCGATATTCTCGCCTTGCTCTTTCTGCTCTGCCCTAACGGCTCTTTGCTCAGTCAATATGGTATCGATTCTCTCTTCTGTTACTGGATGTGCCTTAAGCTCTTTATGTTCAGAGAGACCGATTTGGACCTCGGCAACATCGTTTGTGAGGCTAATTGTATTCGATGTAATGAATGCGTAAAAACCACCAGCGCCGAAAATTATTGGGATACTCCAGATAATTGCCTTCACGAGGTTATCACGGCTCATTCGGGCAGTTCCAAATCATCTGACTCACTGGCACGAACCAACGTACCCAACGAAACCATGGACGGCGAGTAAAATTTGTGGATTGCCTTGCCATGGCCCCCGCCATCTACCGTTGTGTGGATTGATCCCACGTCTTCCCATGAAATAGAAAGGAGGGCCTCGATCCTAGGAACTTCGTCTTCAGTCATGGTGTTGCCGTGTACGCAAAGCCGGTAATATTGACTTCAAGTATGTAAAAGACGTCTTCGGCACCGTCGACAGCACGGGACATAAACCCAATCCCAAGTGTTGTGCTGCCCCCGCCAATGTCAAACTTGTCGGCTGTGGTGATCGGTGCATACGCGCCGGCACCGTACTTATGGGACGCGGTGATCGTTTCGTCTGCACGTTGTATCTTGAGCCAGTTGTCTTGGTCCCAATTTTGTTGGGTCACTGTCACTCGCGTATTACCGTTGATTGTGCATATGCCAGCCGACGGCGCTCCCTGTGTGCCACTCCATCTGCCAAACCTAGCTCCGAAATGGTGGTTCCAGTCTGGAGTGTCTCCAGCGCCGCCCGTTGGGAGAGCCAGTGCCCCAACAAAAATGTGCCTGAGTGCATCGCCAGACGGAGCCTTGAACTTCACCTCAAACGTGAAGTCGCCCATAAGCCGGGTTGGAAAGATTAATGACGGTTGTTTTTCTGGCGTATCGCCACTGTTCAACCACTCGTAGTCTGAAGTTGTGTGCTCGATCTTCACAGCGAGGGCATTGCCGTCGTCAGCGAGCGAGTCTAGCCCAGACTGGGCATCGACTACCCTCCAGCCATCCAGCATTCCATTTACGACAGTGCCGTCCATGGCGACGCTCACTACGCCAGCGCTTGGCGTGAGGGTTTCGGACACTGGCGTCACACCGCCAGCGCCTCCGCCGGCCTCGGAGGGATCCCAACCAGAAGGGTCGGAAGTTTTAAATGAGGATGGACTTACTGCCATTAGATAAACAAGTCGGCAGTTGCGACTGTTGGATTCTGGTCACCGACGTAATAAACGTAGATAGACCAGCCATCGTAGAGTCTGAATGGAATTGCCGTCCCAGTTACATTTAAATCTGGAGCCGGGTCGACAGCAACTGCGACTGCGCCGTTGCTGTATATCTCGTACCTTGCTCTGTCAGCAGCCGCTAAGGTCAGATTGGACGGCGCAACGTAAACCCCAAAAAAGTTAACGGCAGCGTTGCCTGCAATCCTGAGAAGGATTCGCTTGACTGAGAAGTCGCCAAGGAGCGAGGAGTCAGTGTATTCCTGTTGAACACCACCAGTGTAATCATCGCTCGGGAAGTCAAAAGTGATGTTCATCAGGTCCGTCTCCGTCGGATGGTGCGACCCTCAATGGGTAGCCCGGGGCACCTGTCTGCCCGGTAGGTATAAGCTACCAGGCCGCTGGGGCCTTGTCAAGGCCTAGATCGGCTTTCCCTGGCCCTGGGGGCCGGGTGGCCCGCCGGGGGGCCTGCCGGGGGGCCTGGGGGCCTGCTAGTGAATGGATTGATGCCAGCTTGGATCTTCGCGGACCCTCACGCATCGGATGCAATAGCAGTGATTGCCGCTGAACGTAGGCTTACTAGTGCGACTATGCTTACTCGATTCAGCGGGTGAGTCACAATCAAGAGCTTTGGCGACCAAAGAGTTCTTCTTGTGGTCCTTCTCGGTTAAAGATTTCAAGGTTAACTCCCTCCCATACTTTGTGCCAGGGGAACAGCGGACCTGGGTCAACCTTTCTCCCCGGAGCGATGTCTTCGTGGCCAACGATAAACTCTGCACACCAATCAAGGCGCGCCTCAATGTGTTTGATCAACCACACAAGAGAATCTATTTGAAGATCCGTGTATGGTTCCCAAAACATCAGCCTTCTGCTGAGAGGCGCTGGCGCGAGTACCCTACGAGAGGCGCGTGCGTTTGGGTCATCTGGTGTCTCACTATATCCGTAGTTGCACAGGCATATGCCAACAGTCGTGGCGTTGAGGCCAACAAGATGCTCGCCGGACGGGATGTCTAGACTAGACCTGCCCGCGTGCCATGCTCGAGTAAACTCTGGATCGTTAAGCTCAACAACCCTCCCTGTACGGGAAATCAAGTAGTGATAGGATGCTGACTTGTTTGGATTCTTATCGACTGACTCAATAAGGTACTGCATTGTATCTTCGATAGACCTTCCCACATCATAGTGCAAGACAATCCCTCGGAGTGGCCTAGACTTAGCATTGTCGGTAGTCCACCTATCATTTTCCATATGGTACTTCTCAATAATCGGTTCCGTCATCGATCATTATTCCTCTTTATAATATCATCAACAATGATAGCAAATGGCTTATCTTTCTCTCTGACTTTTGCGTAAACAACCTCACTCTTTATGTGTGCACCAGGGTCGGCAGCGAGGCCCTCGAGGGCATCAAAGAACCCCTCAATCGGATCCTCGCCTATGCCGATTATCGTAAATGTAAAGTCATACTGCTGTTCTTTTGTACTCATACCAAACAAACCCGCAATCTTTCGAGCACTCCGCAACGTGTTGCCTGTCGGCTTCGAGCGTATAGTGCATGGCTCCGCTACCGCATTTTGGACACTTAGAGTAAGCTACACTCCCTATCCTAGACCTCGATCCGCCGAGCGGATGGCCTGGAGGAAACTCAACCCAATCCCCGGGCTGCGTGTGCCCGATGATTAGCGCTGGGGCTCCATCCAGATCATCCACTCGAACCATGAGGTCATTAGGTTTGCGCTGACCCCATATTGTTGTCATGAAACATACTCTATAAAGAGCCTTTCAATCTCATCGAAGAACCGCCTATCCTGTGGCTCGGAGTGAAGTGCAAGGCCAGGCACGCTGTTAGACATCATTGCCATGATGGTGTGGCGTGGCTGAGTTTGCAACCCCTGGAACCAAACAGTCAGGCAGTCGGTTCGATGCTTCTCCCACCAAAGTGCTGCGACCATCTTGACGTTGTCATCACTGACATCATCAGGCCTCCTGATGTTTGGCTTCGTGAAAATCTTTGGGGACGGCTTAGTGTGAACGGCTGTCTCTGGCATATCAATATTCCTCATCTTCGTATAAATCTCTCGCTTGATCAACTAGCTCATCGCGCCTGGTCAAGGCAGCTTGCTGAATTATGTTACCAGACCTAACAAGGTCGTCCCAATGAACAGGGTCGAACTTGACGTACTTGTTACCAACTCTGATTTGCAGGTTCACAAAAGTCTTACCAGTCTGCTTCTCGGTCTCGATGACCGTTACAATCGGAATGTATCCCGCTCCAGTGATAGACATTTTATGACCTCGTCTCTGTTATTATTTTTTGTGTTCTTCGCCTGCGTAATACATCTGTCGATTAGCGGTATTGGGAGTTCCGCATGCGACAGCAGTACCCTAAGCGCGTCGTGGTCTAGGTTGCATGCAGCAGAGTAAACGCGACTCCAGTAAAAGTCACCTTGCGGATTCCACATACTCGGACCACCATATGGGTCCGATGGCAGGTATGGTAGCTTGTCGTACCCGCCAGGACTTCCGTCTGACGGCGGCAGGTCGAGGCCGTCCATGAGCGAATCACAGACAGCCTCGGCCATGCGCTGCTCCTTAGAGAGCATGAAAGACGGTAGCTTGCTCATTCTCCAACCGTTCCCTCGAGCACGTCGTACACGACTCCCATTCCGCCAGTCGCGGACATTACACCATCCTGGTTGATGGCAGTGATTGTTACCTCATCTGGGCTAAAGTTACTAGTAATGAGTTTGATAAGGTCTGTCCTATCCTTCACGAGTTCGATGATCCTGCTTCGCATTTTGTACAACTCAAGGGCGTCCTCAAACAGGGCCGCAGCCTGATCGCTCTCCATCTCCATAACTTCATCATGTACGGACTCTACCCCGGCGAGTGTGATTCCACAGTTATCAAGCAACACCTCGATGACGCTTCCAAAGGCAGACCTAGCGTGTGTAACCGAATCTCCAACGTCAATCATTGCCAATTTCCTCACATTCATCGTCTTTATTTAGTTTCAAGTTAGTAAAAACAACGATCTCTCCATCGCGCTCACTGAGGCTTGCGTCAGGGAGGATCTCTAGAATCTTAGAGTATAGTTCATCGTACGTCATAATCATCTTCCATAAGGCTGTCGGCCTGGGCGACCACCTCTGACGTGGCCCGCTGGTACCTCCCGCGCGCGACTTCGTGGTCTGTTACATCAAGTAGTACCGCTCCGTACTCATTCTGCCACTCCATGGCACTAAGATTGTCTGCCATAGAGAAGTACCTTACAAGCTTTGACCTGTTGTCAAACGGGTTGCCGAGTGAGCAGAGGTACCTGATCTCACCAGTCATAGGGCTAACCATCTTTGTAACGTATGGTTTATGATCCCAAACGTCAAGCCCATTATCTTCGTTGATCTTGACACACTCCGCTTGAACAACCGGATGCCAGATGCCCTTTATCTCGGTGAGCGGTTCGTAATGAATCCGAGCCCACTCGCGGTAAGCAACCTTATCCTCTTCTGTCAATTCCTTGAACATAATAGTCTCCTTAGCTCTTGCCCTTGAGGGCAATGCCGTGGTTAAGAAAGTCATCAACGCGGTATGCGTGCGACTCAACGCTCAGAAGGCGATAGAAGACACGATCAAGCTTAGCATCGAAGGCTGACTCTCCGTCCTCAACAGTAGCAATCCAGGCCGCAACCTCGGACTGATCTTCCTCGAGTCGCTCAATGCGGTCCTCAAGCTTGATGATAAGCGCATTGAACCTGTCGTTTGTTTCGACAATGCGGTCAATGAACTTTTTTGGTGTTCCTTTGGGCGTCATGCAATTCTCCTGTTAGCTGGCACAATAGTTGGATTGTAGCCTGCTGCGCGTGCCTTGCGTAGCAGGTAATCATACCATTTCTGCCAATTAGCATCTGGCTCCTTGCCTCCAATGAGTCCAACGAACCCACCGAGCGACAAACTGTCAGACTTAGCCTTATTAGCAGACTTAGCAATCTGCTCATACAGCAGGTACATCTTGCTGCCCCTCTCGTGACCGAGCGCAATTGCGCGGTCAGGATGGAACATCCTCATGCACCTAGTATAAGCATCTTTGAGTGACAACGAGGCACCGATTGTTTTCTTCACAAGAGCGAAGATATCCATGCCCTGTCTGTTGGCGAACGCTTCAAGAGCGTCCTCGGTTAGCGGGCCTTCATAGCCCAAAATCTTACGCGCCTCTTCTTCGAGGAAGTCAACGATCAAGCCGTCCAATTCCTCAACGAGCAGGTCCGCAAGCTCCATTTCCTTGAAAATCTCGTGATACCCACGTCGATTGAGATCCTTGAGCAGGCCAGCCTTCATGTCTTGACGACTAGAAAGTGCCCTGTATATCTTAGTTTCCTCAATCGATCCGCCCATCATAAGATGGTACACGAGGACACAACCTGTATCACCACCAACCGCACGCATACGCGCCTGGTCGTAGTTATCAGAATTGAATCCCAGGGAGTAGAAGATTTCCACATCAGCAGCGTTGAGCGTAAGTCCGTGTCCAATGCTGGAGTGCTTACCAACAAAGACCTGGAGTTTACCATCCTGGAAATCATGAACATGATCCGCGAACTGATCGTCCTTAGACCCGTTCTTGACTCCGTCGGCTCGCTCTCGACTTACCTTCAGCAACCCACCCCACTTGATGCCAATCTCATCGAACAGGTCACCTATTTGTTCCTCTTCCTCGTTATACTCACAGAAGACAATGGCTGAGGTAGCCTCATGATCCTCGAAAAACTGACGGAGCCAGTTGATCTTTGGATTACGGGGAAGCCTGATTCGTTCGTACTTCCCAGGCTCAGTCTCGTAACTAAGGAACCCGCCGCAAATTTCACGGAGGCGACCCAATTGAACGAGAATGTTTGTAGCCGATGTATAGTACGCACCACCATCGTCATCCTCTGACAGGTACTCGGCAACGTAGTTACGAAGCAAATCCTTGTAGCACTGTAGCTGAATAGGATCGAACGGAAGCCGCTCATTGATCGTAACAGTCTCGCGTCCCTTGAACTGCTCAGATTCACCGCGCGTACAGCGCCAGACGGCGAGGTCCGCAATCTGATGGAAAAGATGCTTCCTGTTACGCCGGAAACGAGTTTGCCCGTCGCCAGTATTCCAGAAGAAGAATCTCTCCGCGTTGCTGTAATCCAGGCCAAACAGACCTGGATCTATACAGAAAATCTGCGGGAACAGGTCAGCATGGAGGCGGGATACGGGAGCACCTGATAACAGGTACCTGTATCGAGCCTCCGAGCACGCTGCCCACATAGCCTGAGTCCGTCGGGAACGAGGCGACTTGATCTTGATCGTTTCATCTGCGACGATCATAATTCGGGAGGGATCGTGCAGCATTCTGATCAAGGGCCAATTCTTGTGAAGTGACTCGAAAGACGTCATGACAACATCGTACTCCCGTTCGATGAAGTCTTGCCTAGTCTTGTCATTCTCAAGGATTGTGTACTCGGCACGGGGCCAGTACATATCGATCTCGTCCTTCCACGCTGTACGCAAGAGCCGACGCGTAGAAACGATCACAACGATGTCAATATCGTCATTTTCGTACTTGCGCCTTGCGCCTACGACAAACGTGGGAGTCTTCCCGACTCGCTGCTGCATAGCAGCGAGGAATGACGGAAGCCGATCCACCAACCTAATCCCTGCCTCTTGCTGGTAGTACCAGCCTCGACCTGGAGGGTTGTATGAGTCGTATCCGAGTGAAGTCCGTGAACGGTCAGGAACCATCCGCTTGACTTCCTCTTCAATGGTTGGGCCGAAGCCCTCACCGGCATCGTTAGTGAAAAGGTGCTTAGTGACCTTCTCAACGATTTCGGCTTCACCATTCTCCGTCATACCCTCGTCCGCCTTGAACTGCTCAGCCTCGTTCATCGCGCGCCGCTTGTACTCAAGCTCGATGCACCGCCTTGCTATCGCTAGCGACAGCGGATGATCGTGCTCCATATCAGGGAGCTTCGCGTAAATGTCCTCGAGGTTCAGCGGGTTCAGCGGGATGGCATAACCGTTGTTGTAATTCCGGTCATAGTTGCGAACATACGAAGTAAGCACGAACTCACTATAAGCGTTCCGGAGGTACCCCTGCCGGTCGTACCAACAATCAGGCGTATAAAGCAGCCCGTCGTGAGTAACGAAAAACCCATCGAGTTTTGTCATTGGTTCCATAAGCGACTCCTAGAATAGTAACAGCGTGCGTCTAGCGCAAGCCGTCTAGTATAGCGGCGAGTTGTTCCTCGCCTATATGCCGCAGCAGGGCCTCGGCGGTCTGCTGTGGATCCTTAGTAGCAGCGTCTAGCTGCTGGTCGAATACCTTTGCCTCGACAACCTCCTGTCGAAGCTCCTTGATGGAGTCTTCACAGGTGTCAACGAGCCTTGCGTATCGCTGAGCGTGCTGTGCAGCCCGCTTTTTGATACCATAAATGATATTGAGGCGCTTCGCCGGCTCGCCTACCACAAACTTCGGATGACGGCATCCCTCACGGAAGGTCATGCCATGGGAACCAACTATGTAGCTGGCTCCACACGTACACACGACCTGCCAGGAAGCCTCGTGGTTTGTGAATTTGATACTGCCCAGCGGAACACCGCACCTATCACACTTGAACGTTGCGGATTCCGTCATATCAATAGATCCCCTGGTAAAATACTGTTATCTCAATTTGGCCCCTTATGGGCTCACTTCAACTTCCTCGAAAAGGAGGCTCAAGTGAGCCGGCGACACTAGGGGATTGTGCCGCCGACTCTACAAGAACTACACAGGCGGCGCAGGCGGGGCAGTTGAGGCAGCCCCGTTGTCACCCATGAGTTCAGTCTTGCGCGCGAGAACGGCATCCTCGAAGTCCTCAAGGTGCTCATCACGAACAGCACTGTCAACTCGCTGGCGCTTGATCGACTTGCGCCACTTGTCTACGAGTCCACCGAAGTTCTCCTCACCAGCCACATTGATCGCTCCCAGCGCCTTAGCAAGGACACTGTCAGCAGCCGCAGTTTCGGAGAGGAAGGTGACGCGAACCTTATGCGTCACTCCAGATTCATCGTAAGAAAGCGTGTAAGCCTCCTGCGTGCCAGCGCCGTCCTTCTTCTCACGGATGCGCTCGACCATCGCCTTCAGCACGTTGGTCACCGTTGCGGAATCATCTCCCTCAACGGCATCGACCTCCAGGCCTCCAGCCATAGCGACGAGCGCGGCCTCCATGACACCACTCAAAAAGCTCGGTGCGCGTGTACGGCCTCGGGTTCCGCCAATGGCAGACTTCGCGGCTCGCTTTGCGTCATCGTTCTCCTTGATAACGGCTCCGAAAGCCTCCGGGTTCTGGGCCGCAGCCTGAGCCAGGAGTGCCTTCAGGTCCTCTAGTGGAAGACCGGCTAAAACACTTGCATCAATTCCCATTGTACTAACCTCACTAATAATAGCGGGAGGTTCGACGCTCCCGGTTGCTGTGGTCACGCTGCTCCGTGCAACGTGATCCCATTGTGCCAGGGCTAGCCTGGCTTGTCAACCGGCAATTCAGAGAATAGCCGGAATTCAGCGTACGGTGGGCCACCCTTGCCCCATAGCTCGGGACCGTGGCGGCCAACGATGTGATAATGCGTCGGAGCGTTCCTATAAGTGAGCCGCGCCCGCGCGTAGCGCGCGAGCAGCCACTCAACGAACTCATCGGTCTCAACGTAGTCCAGCAAGGCCGGAATCGTATTGACCGGGAGTGTGATTCGATCACCCCAGCGAGCGTACAGTATGAAGTCGAACTCCATCAAAACCCCAGGTAATCCTCAATCGTCTTGAGCCTACCAGCGAAGCTTCTACCTTCGTGGGAGTCACAGTCAAGCTCTCGTTCCAGGTCAAAGACCCGCTCTTCGAGGTAACCGATTCGCTCTTTGAGGTAGTCACAGTCAATTGTTGACCAAAGGCATTTCAGGGATTGTTCGATTCCCTGTAACCGCTCCTCGTCTGACTTTGCCATTTTATATCTCCAGGTTGTTGCTCAATGTAAACATCACAGCCCAGGGAGTCAAGCCCCCTGGGCTGAGGGTGAACATTTAGCGGGTTGGTGGGCGCGGTCGGAGACAGGGCTCCCACCACTCGGCACCGTCATATTCGCCGCGCTCAGCCCAGGTTCCGTCCACGAACCAGATAGTCCCAAACACGCGCTGTACACCCGAGCCCGCATCATACTCAAAGTCAAGGGCATCGAGAAACTCGGTACCCTCAAGAGCGGTATAGTCAACGTAAAGCGTCGAATCGTTGACATCGGCAGCAAGTACCTCGACCATTGTACCCTCAAGAAAGTCAAGGAACTCGAACTTAGCATTTCTCTTCGCGTTCATAATATCTCCAGGTTGGCTGAATGCAAACATCACAGCCCAGGGAGTCAAGCCCCCTGGGCTGAGGGTTGGCACTAAGTCACGGGGACTGAATGTATGCAAGATCCCGTCTGTACCTTATCTCATGTCCGTCACCAACGGTCTTGCCGATAAACTCGGAAGGACTGAAATGCAACTCATCGTGGTAGAAGCCGAAGAGGGTCTTGAATGCATCGCAATCTTCGGTCTTGACTTCCACGATCGCTTGTCCCGGTCCCTTAGGGAATACGATCTGAGCGTCGGTGATAGTGGCGCTGTCTAGCATGATTCATCTCCAGGTTTTGAGCCTCATGGCCCGCTTTCGTGAATTGCAAATTTGCAATTCATTGACAATGAACAGGTGACCAGTGGGGCATCATTGTGCCCGGTATACTGAACAAGTGTTACTGTACACCACCACCGAAAATATCCTGATGCCCTACTTTCCAGAATCAGGAAAGCGGGGCATACCATGCCCTAGGCTAAAACCCTAGTACTTACTACTACTTACTACTACTTTCGAGATTAGGAAAGTAAAGATAAGAAGAGTCAAGGTGTCGGGTAAGTACCTGATAACAGGCTACTTTCAAGCTTTTATACTTTCTGGAAAGTAACCACCCTCCGTGTATTGCAAGCGTGCGGTTTATCGCAGTGATTCCGCACTGTTAGGAAGAAACAAGATTCTGGAAAGTAACCACCGCACGCTCAAGGCGCGGCGGGCACTTTCGAGATCCCTGAGTGAGCGACCATTCAGTACACTTTCGAGATCCCCCAAAACCGGCCCTAGGCGAGCCGGCTGTGGGGGTGTAGGTGTTACAGGGGGTCGCGGCGGAATGGGTCGATGTGGGTGAAAGAATCAACCACAAGGGGCAGCAAGTCGTGAATGTTACAGTTGTTCACGCGTTCGACAATTGCCTTGCACGCATCGCCGTCTACGCTCACGCAGAGAATGTGAGCGTCGACCCTGACAACGTACACGGGGATCGTCGGAAGATCCTCGCCCAGTACCACGATGGGGCCATGTAATGTAGCTTTCATAATTTCTCCAACTGGCTCTTGATTGAGCACAAGTGAACCCCCTGGCCTCACGCCAGGGGGCTCATTTTTGATCAATCAATGATGGTGGGCTGCCATACTTCGCCTTTCGCCTGGGCGGCGTAGAAGGCCAATTGGGCCATCCGCTCAAGGTCTGCAAGGTGCTCAGCGATGCCGGCAGCTTGCGCTACTTGCCGTAGGCTCACGGGCTTCCCATTGATGAGCACGCAATCTTCGATTTGCAGCTTCTCGGCGATTTTGTACCAGCGGCTCAGCGATGAAGGGCTGAGCCTCCGGTACGTTTCACGCCATACACGCACTCCGCGTGTTACCACGCGATCCCAGTCTGAGGGCACCAGTGAGGGCTCACCGCACCCATAAGCGGCCGTGAGGGCTGCTTCGTGGCGCGTACGATCCCCGGTACGCTCAAGATCCCGTGCGATTCTGTGAAGCCGCGCGCGCCCTACTCTGCGGGCTTTTCGCGCCTTTGATGCCATTGTGCCTCCTACCCCACGCGCAACTATGCACGCGGGAAGTGAGTTTGCAGCCGGCGAAACGCCAGGCGCTTCCCTAATTGGAAGCCTCACTTACAGGATTAGAGTAGCAAATGAGCAGGCTACGTACCGGGCCGCAGATTGCCCGACGTGTTGGCACGAGTCTTGCTTGCAGAGATGAGGATATATCTGGCACGGATCTTGCTTGCAGAATATCTGGCACGGATCTTGCAAGGGCCATAGATCATACTGATGAGTATGATTTCATACTGATGAGTATGATTTTGGTAGGATGATCTGATGGCTTAGTCATTGAGTGACTAAGTGACTAAATGGTTCAACCATTTGACCAGTGGGTGGCTGGAAATTCTGCGACGGTCCACCCGCACCCCCCATATATATAAAACTGTACCTGCCCTCACCGTACTTTTAATTTTTTTCGATTTTTCAGCCTGACCGTCAACAGCGCTCACGGGCGCGTGCGCGTCTAAAGAACAAGGCGGCATAATAATGCAGCACCCTATTGACAAGGCTGAGCAGGTATGGCAGATTACTGTTATGAAAGATACCGATGTGGCTGTGGTGTCCCCGTTGGAGGTAGTATCTGCGCCGCGAATAAGGCGGGGAAACCCGCTGCTGCATAACGCCCTTGAAGCCCAGGGCGTTACTCGGAATGGTGTTATTTCAGAACTGCACAGGATTGCATTAACCGGCGAGAAGGTTACGACCGAATATCGCAACGGCAAGGAAGTTAAGAAGGTAGTAACGCTAGATCCGTCGATACAGATGCAGGCGATAGAGCGGCTGGAAAAGCTTCTCGACCGTGCAGATGGCGGCGGACCAGTGACTAGAACGCTGACATACCGTGAAGATTGAAGAGCCGACAGACGTAAGACTTCTTGACTACGCTCAGTGGAAGGCACGCCTTGCACGTATAGCGATGTACAAGCATCCGTCAGACGAGGTGCTAAAAGAGAAGGATAAGCTCCAGACTTGCGTTGATATATGGCTCGCGCTTGCGCGTCAGATAGTTAAATCCGAGGGTTTTTGGGCGTTTGTGCGCCGGATTGACTACGCTGGGCAAAATGCGGTGGCTATTTTGGGCGATGCGCCTGATATTAACACGATTGCCCTTGCAGATGACGTAATTGAGCGTGACGCTGAGCCGGATGAGCCGTCAATCGAGGAAGTTCGCCATAAGATGCGGGGTGATCCGCGTTGGGCGATGCGTAAATTCCAGGTTGTCGAGACTGTCTCTACCGGTGCGCTTGGGCGAATCTACATTCCATTCGATCTCTTAGACGAAAACAACCCTCGTTCGTGCTACCAGAGCCTTTCTTACGGGAAATTCATTGATAGGTTTGTCTCTGGGGACAATCCCGAGGGTTCTCCGCACCTTATAGCACGAACCAAGCCTCGACAGGTCGGCTCTACGGAGTTTTGGAAGCAATTTGCAGTTCATTGCGTGCAGTCCTACAAAGGATACCGCGCGATGCTGCATTTTCCGCTCGAGGATGACGCTAAGGACCACCTTCGTACTATAATGTATCAGCTTGACCGCATGGCGAAGCTGTGGCCTGACCTATTCTATGGTATGATTAAGAGATCCGTTGCAGATGGTCACCTAATACTCGCTAATGGGTCCGAGATTGTCATTCGGTACGCTGGTGGTTCCGGCCTTACGAAGCTCGGTGGTAACTTTAACATGGTTATCCTGTCCGAGGCTGGAAAATACGAGAAGCTCGGTGCCAATATCTGGTCAACAATAAATCAGGTCGTCGTCCCCGCCGTCCACGCTGGTAGACATAACGTGATTGTCTGGGAGGGGACCAACGATGAGTTGGCTCGGGAGCTTCAGCGGATCGCAACTCTTGCTCGTGATCCTGCTACCCCTTATAATTTTGAATTCTACCCATGGACAATACTCAGCGACTATACCGGGCCAGCGATTAATGATCCCGATAGAGGTTCTGCTGGTCGCTATAGCGATTTCGATATTGTTGATGGCAATAGGGTACCAATCTCTGAAGCAGA
>Ga0098034_1000104_pt1 | contig 43909 bp, 32 predicted proteins | sample 2_EtaG_FD_77062 | JGI IMG/M metagenome (GOLD analysis project Ga0098034, IMG submission 77062) | Marine viral communities from the Subarctic Pacific Ocean - 2_ETSP_OMZ_AT15125 metaG | ecosystem: Environmental > Aquatic > Marine > Oceanic | place: Pacific Ocean | collected 2015-01-07
GGTATTTTTATTTATTCTTGAAATAGCTCCTCCATCTGGGTCTAATAGTCTTTCTTTAATAAACTTTACATCTTCTTTTAAATCTTGTAAATCTTCGTGCAATTGTTGATGAGTTATTTTCATTAGATTTCAAATCTTATATAAGTGAATGGAACTTCAATTTCAATAAGTATCCCGCTTTCCCAGTTAATACCAACCCCAAATCCAAAATTACATTTGTTAAAACTTAACTCTAATTCCCAATTATTTCTTTTATATATCATTTTTTTTATTTTAAATTACATTTATCTAATTAATCGTTTCCTAATCTATTTATTCCATGTTTACACATAAGGTAGTCTCCTATCATTTGTCTAACTTTATCTGTTGCAAGAGAGCCATCTATAATACCTACATCATAAATAATACCATCAAACCAATTAGACGCATCGTTTTTAGACCCTAGATTTTGTAAATCAAAAGCAGTTGCATCCTCTATTGATGGGTTATGTTTTAACCCATTTTTATATAACATAACAGTTCCTGTTGCTCCTGTAGTCCTATGTATCATAAATAATGATTTTTCTCCTGTACTTATATTAAAAGTTGAAGAATGATTCATATCATTTGCTCCAGATGGTGTTTTAAACAGAGCTCTATTACCAGTTATCATTTGAAATACTTCTGAAGTACCATCTGATAAATAAGCAGATGACCCTATTGTTTCTGGATTCCATACTATAAACATTAAAAAGTCTGTGTTTGCATCAACGGTAAAAGATGTGAAATCCATCATTGATGCAGTAGAAGCATCATTAGTATCTTCAAAATCTAAACCACCTCCACTAACTTGTGTTGGCTGATTAGCAGGAGTTCCTTGACCAGCGTGATTAAAATTAGGGCCAGAATCCCTCCATGCTACTCCAGATTCTCCAACATTATATTGAAGGTATATGTGTAAGTTAGATGTTAAAGCACAAGTACTACCTTGGGGCAATCCCGCATGTGTTTTCATTCTATGTCTTCCTGAGTGTCTCATATTACCAAGCAGAGCTTGCTGTCGTTGTTTCTCTATATTGTATATTTACACCTAATAAATGAGCGTCCCCAGTGTAAGTATCTGTACCTGTAACCCTTATTATTTCAAATAATACTAATTCTCCTTCTGATGGACTTCCCGCTATTGTACAAGCTGCAGTGGCAGCTGTTATATGTACATCATTATCCGTTCCATTACCAGCTAAAGCAGTGTGAACAGCCGCAGTACCCATAGCTGTTGATATTATGTCACCAGTATCAAGTCCCACTCCTGCTATTGAGAATTGAACAGTACCTGTATTTGTACTTGATGGTAGGAAATAGAATTTAGCTTTAATAGTTCCACCATCCCATTGTTCTGGCATAGCCATTTTAAACTCCACTCCTTCTGCTTGAGTAGTATCAAATGCATAAAAGTCAAATGTATTAGTAACTTCTTCTGTTCCAGCTTGAGCTCCATTTGTAACTGATGGTACCATTGAACCAGCATCAACCCATATTGTTCTATAGTTTGTACCTCCAATAGCTCCAGACGCTTCTAGAATACCACCTTCGGTTACGGTTAAAATATCAGAACCATGATTTTTAAATGCATAAGATTGACTTGTTTCATCACTATCAGCATCAATATTAAAAGCTATATTACCATCAGATGTTATATTTAAATCTCCATCAGTGGGGCCTGTAATATCACCTCCACCCACTTGAATATCCCCAGCAAATATAGCGTTTTTATCAGCGTCTAATGTTAATACTAGTGATTGAGTTGTTCCGTCAGTTGTGTAAAACAATAAGTCTGCATCGTTATTTGAACCATCCCAAGCGTCTCTACAAATAGATTCAATTCTTGCTCCTACTGAAATTGTACCTCCAGCATCTTCTGCCCCAGCAAACTCAATTACACCTAATCTATGATTATCACCCATAACTGCACCATCATCTGCACTAAGTCTTAAATTACCTCCCTGTGTTGCACTACTTGCTGTAACATCTAAAACTTCTAAAGGAACTCCAGGATTAGCTGTACCAATACCTACTTTACCTATATTTGCTACTTCTGTAACTACCATTGCTGCAATACCTGAAGTACCTGCCCCAAGATGAATTTTATCATTGTTATCATCAGCACGTAGTATTAAATCTCCTTGTCCAGTTCCTGTAAAAAATGTATCAGTTGCTCCAGATACACCTATAGTTGCTTTATTAGAGTTGGTACCCATTACTATTTTAGATAATGTTGTTGCACCTCCAGATTGAATTTCTAGATTACCTGTAAAATATGAGTCTCCCCATCCTTTTGATGATGTCCCTAAACCCCCTTCTCCATCCGCTATAGGTACTATTTTTGGTGTTGCCATAATTTTATTCTTTTAAATTATCAAAATTTATGTTTAATGTAGACGCATATCCTAAAATCATTTTTATATATATTTTAGTATACTCATCTAATAATTCATTATTTTTTATTTCTTCTCTTATTTCTATTAATCTTTTTTCTTCAAGAGATAATTTTACCTCTTCTTCTTTTTTTTCTTTTGTCATTTTAATTTAATTTAAGTTAATATTGGCATCACATCTGTACCATCAAATTGCCAATTACAATCTGTTGTAGGAGATGACTGAGGCATGTAATCAACAATATTACCAGAGCCATCATCTGTCAAATCCCACATTAAATTATAATCAGTTACAGCTCCCGCTAAATATGGTTTTAATTCTGCACTAGCTCCTGTTCCTGTTTTAATCCAAAAACAAGAACCATCTATAGCGGCTCCCCCTCCATCAGAAGCAACATTATGTTCTTCAAATCCTATTCCTAGACCTAAACTTCCTGCCATTTTATTTTCTAGTATAAACTATACAAGCTCCAGTGGTAAGAGTGATATCTGTTACAGCTAAATAAACTGTCATCCCCTTAGGGAGTTTAACATCCTCAGCTCCAGTTGTAGCAAACATATCTGTATTACCATCTACATGTTTAGTGATTTCTAATGCTGACGCTCCTGATACAGCAAACTTAGGCTGAAAAAGGTTAGAATCATTACTAGAATTATCATCAACAACTATAGTTAACGTAGCTGTTGTTAATCCAGAACCATTATCACTTATAGTTACAGCTGAACCAGCTAATGCAGCGGAAATTGATATAGCTAGTTTAACTGTATTCGCAGTGGCGTTAATTATATAGTATATCTGGTTATCAAAAAATCCAGTAGGTAAGGTAGCTCCATTTGCTTTAAGTAAAACCTTATCTCCAGTTTTAAATGTATGTGCAGTCAATGTAAGAGTTTCGTCTCCATGTGTTGCTGATTCTATGTAGTCAGAACTACCTGTAGTAACTACAAAAGGAAATGTATTTAGGTCAAATTGAGAAAACACACAGTCTTCTAAAGCTTGAACAGCAAACCCTCTAATATTAGAACAAGCGTCTCCATCATGCATTAATAAAGTGGGTCCCCCCATTCCTAACGCTAAATAATCTGTTTGATTCATTTTTTTTTATTTTTTAGTATTATACAAATATAGTAAATTTTCTTCTAATTTTCTAACAATTTACTGTTAATATTTATCACTCTAAATATATATCTTTAGGAGCGTCATCTTTATCTTCTAAAATTATTTCTTCAGAAGGTACATATAAATCTTCTAAATATATTTTTTCTAAAGAATCGTTATCAATAAAGTACATTCCATTTTCATCAGTTAATATTATATCTCCAGTTATATCGTCAAAATAGTCGTATTGAGGGAAATCTTGATGTGGAATAACTCTATATTCCCACACTTTATCTTCATATGTTCTTTCATTATCACCTCCATAGATTTCTTCTATTGATTTTCCTCTGTGTGATTTTTCCCAATCAATCAACCATTGTTTCAATTCATCAACTGTTATTTTACGATTCTCAAACAGTTTCTTTTGTTCTACATATTCTGGAGTATCATGATACATTCCAAATGGTAATGGAGGGTTAAATGCAGGACTAAAACGATGTGATGGTTCTCCATAATTTATATCTAAAAAGTCAATATGCTCTTGCCATTCCTTTCTATCAAGACTAAACATATCTCCCACTTCATTTAAGTATTGGTCAATATGTTTTTGGAATGGAATCTGAGAACCACTTCCAAACAGAAATATTAATTTCTGAGCATCATTAATCATAGATAATAATCTAAGTTCATCTCTATATTTATCAAATCCATCATGTAATAATTCATCACCTTTAACTGTAAGTCCTGATTCCAGTTTTACACCCTCATTTTCTCCAAAAAATGTTTGACCAGTACCTTCATACCAAGTCCAGAAACTCTCTGGGGCTGTGTTTACAAGTTGTTCATAAGCAAGCATTATATGAGGCATAGAACTCGCTAGAATATCTTCCTTGGTTTCCCCAACCTTACTATACATACCAGATTCATAAATATCTGTAGGTATTTCTCCTAGTTCTTCTATATCCGCCCAATTCATTGTAAGGTTCATAGTAACTTCCGTTAATAGATTTGATGCTTTTGAATACCTTGTAGTTCCTAAGAACATAGCATTACCTATTATATGTTTTGTAATATTTTCTCTATTAAATACTCTATTCAGATTGGTAAAATAATCGTGCTCTAATTCTTTTAATTTTGTATATAATTCCTCTTCATGAAGATGTTCCCCTTTAAATCTAAAATTAGTAACAGGTACTACTGTACCATCCTCTAATGTTATATACTCCCCTTCTTCCCCATGTGTTTCTAATAAAGCTTGTCTTTTTGCTATATAATCATATGTTAAAAACTCTGCACTAACTCCCATACTGTATCCTGCACCAGCTGTAAATATTGTTGTCATTTGTTTTATACCTTCAGCTCTTTCTCTTGGAGTGGACTCTGCTCTAGTTAAAAGATTCATTCCTCTTGAGAACATTAAAGATTCTAGATGACCAAAAGAAGACATATATGTTAACATAGGAGCTATTTTAGGATTATCAGTAATCTTAACTTGATTCCATACTGTATTACCACCAGGAATTTGTATATGTGTTCTACCATCAAATTTAAGAGATATATTTTTATATTGAGCTGTCGTTCTATCAGCAATAGAAGCGGCGTCTAATATTTCTCTTCTAAATCTATCAGAATATTCTGAATTAGTATTAAACTCTCTGTCATTAAATCTTTCTCCTGTTATTTTAAAGAACTCCGTTTTGAATGATGGCATATAAACTAGATTCATTGTCATCCTGTCTACCATACCTAATCCATAATTACTAGCTGATTGCATCCAATTATGTTTCCCAAATAAATCTTTACTAAATTCCATATTATGTCTAGTAAATTTATGTATTGTAGGGGAGTTAGTTAAATGCTGAAGTTTAGTAGCTGTAGTTTCTAAATTTGATATTCCTGTTTCTTTAAATGTACCCGCACTACCTCCACCATAAAATATAGAACTTGGAATATTTATAAGTTTTCTAAGTCTACTTCTTTGTTTATCATGAACAACTCCTAACATATCATACCATTCTGTAGGAGTTGTTTTTACACCAGCAGTTATAACCCTATATGTTTCTATTGGTAATTCTACAGCAAATCTACCTAATCTAAATAACTTAAGAGCATATGTTCCTCCCATAGTATTTTTAAGCATCTTTTGGAGCTTGCTATTTTTAGGCATAAATAATTGAAGTTCTGTAGCATTTTGCATTCTTAATCTAATAGCATCATACCATGTATGATATTTAGCATCAGAAGAAGAATATTTAGATTCTGTTATTAATTTTCCAACATCTTTTATCTTCTGACTTAAATAAAAATCTCTATTAACTTCATATATTGTATTTCTCATTATTATTGAAGCATCAAACTCATAAGCTGCTATCTGATTAGAAGTTCTATTTATACCTCTACTAGACTTAGTTGTTGTTCCAGTGGTATAATGATTATCAATCCAAGTAGAATTGTTTTGAATAATTACTTCTAAGTTCTTGCCTTTTAAATATCTAGGGAAATAATTATCAATTGGAGTAAAACTTTCTCCATTTAACTCATTAGCGAATTTTTGTTTAACTTGTAAATCTTTATCCATTATCTCTCTAAAAGTATTCATCATTTTAGTCATCTTAGCTGGCATCTGTTTTATTGCTTTATCAATATCTATATGCTCTACGCCATCAATATATTTCTTTGGTAAACTTTTATATATAGAACGAAGTTGAGTAAGCTCAAACTCACCTCTAGTCCAATCTTCTCTATATTTATTAGTTAATGCTTCAGTCTCTAGAATTGTTTTTAACACATTGACTCCATCAATACCATTTCTTTCTATTTGCATCATAATAACACCAAGCTTCATATTTCTATATTTTCTTCCTATCCTATCTAATTTAGTTTTAGATGATTTATCCCAAGATTCAATTGTCTCATTAATATCTAACACAAGAGCAGAATGAGCTCTATTTAATGGAGATATTATAGATTTATCTATTATACCAGATTTTTCTATTCCTAAATAATGACTAAGTAATGAGTTAGGTCTAATACTTAATCTTGTATTTATCTTTTCGTCAAGCAAAGGGACACCAAATATTCTACCAGACCTTAAGTCAAATCCTGTTTCAATTTGTTCAGTTAATTCTGGAGCTCTTCTTTGAATCATAGATTTACTAACTAAGTCTCCTAAACCTTGAACAGGGATATATCCATTTGCTACATCCATAGCTGCAGTATATAAATCTTCTATATATGTAACATCATTTTTAAATTCAGCATCTAAAAGTTCTGTTATTAAATCTCTTTCATATTTAGACATCTTAGATAAATCTATACTAGAGAAAATATCTAAAGACATCTTATGTTTATCCATATTATATTTTAACATCTTACCAGATAACTCTCTACTAATCTCAGTATTAACAATATCTAATAATTCATAATAAGATTTATAATCTCTAACTATTGTATGACCTCCCTTACCATCAGAAACCTCAATATCAAACTTACCATTATCAAGAGAACGATTTATATTTCTTATGAGATTATCAACTTTATTCATCATTGTTCGTACACCATTTGGAGAATCAATATTATCAACATCAATTTCTCCTTTGAGTAACTCGCTATACATACCTTCTACATCTTTAGATAATTCCTCTATACTTTTATATTTAGGTTCAGATTTCTCTATTTTTTCTATAGAAGAGTTTATAGAATTAGTAAGTTCTTTTAATTGCTCAGGATTCATTTCAGCAACATTTTTTCTATCTAATTTAGATAATGTTTCAGAAATATCTTTTAATACTTCTATATCTTTAATTTTATTTAAATCTATATCTAAGAAATCTCTAACAGCATTTGATTGATTAGTATAAATACCATTATTTAATTTATTTTGTACACTTTTCTTTATTGTATTAGAAGAGTTTATAATAGTTTGTCTATTATTTCTTTCTATAGCATCATAAGTGGCTTCTACAACATTATCAAAATCTCTTTCTGTAGTAGCTGACGCAGCTTGTTTTAATAAACTTCTACTAATAGCAGAATCTTTTATACCAGAAGACTCTATATATTGAGCTAAAGATTTATTTAAATTCTTAATATAATCTACAGACTCCTTATCTTAATCTTGTTTTATTTTTGTTTTAAAAGATTCTTTTTTAGTTATTATATCAACATCTTTATAAGATATATGAACGGGCACTCCATACATTGTATCTTTTCGTTCCTCAAAATTTTCTTTATATTTTCTATATGCTGATTTGAGAGCTTTCTTAAAAGCTTCCTCATTTTTATATTCATGCACATTTGTTCCGTAGCCGTCTGCTGCTCTAGTATATTTATAAAATATTCTTTTATTATTCTTTATACTTGACTGAAATTTTATCTCCCTGCCGTCATCTCCTCCCGTAGTAAAAGTATAAGTATTTGGGTCTATTTTTTTTGTTGAAACAATAACATCTTTTAAAGAAAGTTCAGCCATTTTAGTAGCTTCAAGTATCATTGCTTGTCTTTGTGGCTCTGTAGCGTTTTTATATTCCTTAGTACTTTTAATATAATCAATAGCTGCCTTAATAGTTAAATCTTTAATATCTTTATTTTCAAGAGACTTATCTTTCTTACTTGTTTCCAAAGTTGTATTAATAATATTTTTAGTATTTCTAAATACTTTATCACCACCTTCAACCTCTCCAAATATATTTTCTTCTACATCTTGTTTACTTTTATCTACATCTATTTTTGTTTCTACTTTTACCTCTGTAGGTACATCTTTTCCTATAATTTTATAATCACCATAATATCCTTTCTCAATCATTTCTGAATACATATCAACCTCTGATTGTTTTTGAGATATTAATTCTTGAGAAGCTTTTTCATTTTTTAGTTTATTTAATTCTAATATTAAATTATCTTTCTCTTTTATTACTTCCTCTAAATTAACTGTCAATTTATCTTTATGTATCTCACCCTTTTGATTGTTTTTATCCAAAATCTCTGACTCTAATTCCTGAAATTGTTTTTCTAAAGCATCTATATTTTTCTGTATCTTCTTTTTCTGGAATATCTTTGTTGCCCCTAGCTTATCTTTTGCTTCTTGTAAAGATTTTATTTGTTGTTCTATAGTTATTTGTTTATCATTAATTTCCTCTATCTCCTCATTAATTTTAAATAATTTATCTTCAGTCGGTTTATCAAGTTTATTTGGAGTTACTTTTAATTGAATCTTCTTACCTTTAGGAGTGGTGACAACTTGCTCTTTAATAGCCCCTGGTGTTTCTCCAACAGCCATTTTGTCAGCTATATTTTTTATAAATAAAGCTGTCTCATTTGTAGTTTCAAATTTATAATCTATACCCAACTTATCCATTAATGTATTTAATATTTTTCTAATATTATTAAAACTTTTTTCTTGTATAGGCTCTAATTCAATTTCCCCACTAATAAGTTGAGATAAAAATTCTACAACTAATTCTTTTTTACCTTCAGCTTTTGTATATACATCTTTGCCTGTTATATCTTTTGTTTTTATAAACTCTGAAATATTTCTAAATTTTCCAATTTCAAGAATCCATTTTTCAACTTGATTTTCTACTTCTTGATATTTAGTTGGGTTAGATTTTTCTAGAATATCTACAAATGGATGGCCAATCTGTTCGTGTATAGCTACTGTAGCATCCATATTTTTAGCATTAAAATATGCTTTTCCTTCATGCACAAATCCAGAAACTGTTTCTGGGTCTATCTTTAATCCTAACTCTTTTATTAAATTACCCCAACTTTCATTATCTGTATAAATCTTTACCTTCATATCAGGAGAAAGACTTTGCATAAGATTAAATTGAGTTTTAATTGATTGTAAAGCATTAGTCATTCTACTACTTCCAGATTGATTTATTAATTTATCTATAATCTCTACTGTCTCTACATCAATAATATTATCCACTATTCTGTCTGTTATAGCAGTTTTATTATTAATTAATTTAATTTTATTACCAATTTTTATAGCGTCATATCCATTTGCTACAAGATATCTATTTAAAGGTTCCATCTCTTGTATCTTTTCTAATGCATTTTTATGTATAGATACTTTATTACTATCTTGTGTTTTTTCAAATATAGAAGTAAGAAATTGAGATTTTAAATATTCAATTCCCTCTATAGTATTCTTGAAATCCTTTGAGACTTCTAATACTCTCTCTATAGATAAATTAATACTAACAGACTTACCAGGACCACCAATCTCATATACTCCAGGAGTTTCTGTCATAGTCGCAGATGTCTTTAATATATTATTACCTTCTTCAACTAGTTCTAAATACTTATCATTTATTTTTTTATCTTGTAACTCTATATTGGTCTCTACCTCACTTATATCTTGCTTAGCTATTTCTCCTGATTTTTTTTCAATCTCTTTTTCTGTAGGATTATAATTAGGGTCATTTTTTTCTTCTCTAATACTATTTATAACCTTATTTTCAAGTTCTCCCTCAACTTTTTTTATTTTTTCTGATTTTAACTTTGACCTAGATTTAGCAGCTTCAATAATATAATTTGATAATTTAAGCATGCTTTCACCTTTACTTGACTTATGTATAAGTTCATAAGAACTAGAAGCTTGTAAATCAGATAAGTCTAATAAAGTTTTATGTGAAACTCCTTCCATTTTTAGAATATCATTAATTTCTTTTGCGTTAAGAATTTGGCTATTAATAATCTCTTTAGCTGCATCTAACTTAGCGTCTCTATCTGCATTTACAGACCAAGAGTTATAATCAGACTTATTTTTAAAATCAAAAGTACCTATCTCTTGACCTTTATGATTAAAAACTTTAATAAAAAATTTACCATCAACTTCTTTAAGTTCTCCAAATTCACTCGCTATACCATCTAAAACATCCTCACTATATCTAGCCATTCCATTAGAATAAAGGAAATGAGCATCAAGTTTTAAAGACATACTGTTAAGTATATCAGCAGATTTCATAGCTTTATTATAAGCATCTCCACCTTTCTTTTTATAAATACCATCAACATCAAGATAAAGTTGTTTTAACATTTTATAAACATCTTGTGATGTTTTTATTTTATTAACAGCTTCTTCGGGGATATTATGACTTCTTAAATGCTCTTTAAATGACCATACCTCACCATCTCCTATTTTAAATGTATGTTTTCCTGAGTTTTCAACAAATTTAGCTGCCTTAGCATCATTAAGAGAATATACTTTAGTTGAATATGAAGCTATTTTAGATTTTGTTTTTAATCCACCAATAACAAACATATTTGATAGAAATTGAGATTTATAGTGTAATATTTTAGCATCACTCTCACTTATCTTTTCTCCAAATTCATTTTCATAAGCTTCCATAACAGCCTTAATCTCTTCATCAGAAGCTAATCCATGACTAAGTGTAAATCCAGTAACCTCTGCCGTATAAAACCCACCAGATACAATTTTTTGTTTTAACCAAGTTGATACAGTCTTCTCCCCTGATTGAATACCCTGGTATTTTAAATTTGCATTTATAGTACTATTACGACCTCCCATCCATGATAAAGACCATCCCATAACTGCTCCACGAGCTGTTTCTTCTAATAATTGTCCATATTCTACATCCCACCATTCACCTCCAGCTGTTGATAGTTGTTGATTTACAAAATCCATACTTACCATATATAAGGAAAGATTAGCTGCTCCAACATAATTTTTTGCCACCTGAGCTTTCTTTATATTTATAGCTCTAACTACCATTTGTGTAGCTTGACTTCTAGTGTATCCTCCAACAACAAGCCTTTCTATAGCTACAGCAGAATTACGTAGCATAGCTAATTTCATAGACCCCTTAATAGCCCATCCACCTACATATAATGTAGGGTCAAATACAATAGATAGAAGAGCCATAGTATTTCTTTCCCAACCTTCATATTCAACTGTATTATCTAAATTAATCTGCTTACCACTAACCCATCTATATACTCTACCCATAAGACTTTGGTCTAGAGACTCCAGAAAAAGCTTCTTTGTAACTCTATCCTCTATACCAAATACTTTCCAAGCTTTCTGCTGTATCTTATTATTTAATGACGTAAGAACTACTTCGTATTTTGTATTTGGTCTAAGTTCTCCTGTATCTGGGTTCCACACTATATAATGTCTTTTATCTACATAATCAATTAACTCATTTTCATCCAAACCTAGCTGTAATCCTATCTGTATTGTAGTAATAGCTTCTTTCGTAGCAGTTTCAAATAACTCTATAGGATATTGATTAGGTTCATCATAAACATCAATTTCATTAAATTCATCTAATACATCTGTAAATAATTCATCTCTAATCTCTGCAAATTCATCACTTTCTGACCACCATTTATATAATAATTTATTATATATAGCTCCATCTATATAGTCTTCTGAATATAGTTCTTTTTCCACTAAATCTGAATTTTGAACCACCTCTTCAATAGCTATTAAAAACATATCTGCAGCAGTTCTATACTTATAAGAAGTATTAGAATAACCCTCCCTTACACTAGTTGTAGTATGTGATTGTACATACCTTTCTCCATCCCATTTCCATTCTTTTTTTATTTTATTAAACTCATCAACACATTGATTATACATATTACCACCATCAACACCTTGAGTTTTTATTATTTCCTCTCCCATCAAAGAATATAATTCTTTATATATTGTACCTACATTATATTGAAGAGTATTTGCATTATAAGTAATTAAATTCATTCCTGCAAACTCTGATAAATCTTTTACTATCTGTTCAGACGCTTCACCTATTTGATAATCTCCCATATATCCCATCCCATGAACATTTTTAGGAACATTTTGTTTAGAACTACTTCCAACTTCTGGAAAATAATCTTTATTACTTAATTGTTTAGCAGCATTTCTTAATAATATATTTTTATGCTTGTCTAATTTATACATCCTATTCTTAGCTATTTCATTTATAACTCCCATATCAGCGTTATCCCTAAACCATGTAAATAACTTTTTTGGGGAAGGAGCCATAATCTTTCCAAATTCACTCGTAAAATCTTCTCGTAACAGAGTTGCTTCGGGATATTTATACCAATAATACTCCAGAGCTGCATCATATAACTCATTCGTTTCATCTCCGTATTTTTCTCCAAACAAATCACTATTTTTAAATGTAGATTTAGCCATTTTTCCTCCTCTTATTTCTGTTTTCCCCAGATACTCATCTAATAATATATCAGGTAACCCTAATCCTTTTCCTTCAGATTTAGATTTCTTTCCGTAATTATCCTCTTCAATACCTCTAACCCAATCTTCTAAAAGTCCATTTGTATAGGCATTTTTCTTATACAACATCTTGTCAATATAATTTTTTATTTTTACTGAAACTTCTTTATTAACTTCTAAATCTACATTATGATTTTCTTTTAAAATATCTACTATATAACTTTCAATTTCTTCATAATCTGTATGCTCTACGCCATCAATAGAAATTGATTTCTCCCATAAACTATTTGGAATCATGGTTAATTCTTCTGGCCAAAGAATATTTTTAAATTCATTATTATTATGTTCACCTATATTAAGTTTCTTTACTAGCCCAGACCATGGTAAGGATGTTTCCTTTTCAAAATAAGCTTCCAAATGCATTGGTGCTATTTTATTTTGATACCAACTTAATGAAGCAAGAGCTTTATCTTTTTCCTTTTCATTATCTTTATAATAAACATCTATAGATTCTTTTATACCTCCTAATATTGACGATGGAAGTTCCAGTTGATAAATTATAGCATCTAACTCTTGACTTATACCAAAAACAATCCCATCTTTAGTGCTATAAACAGACTTCATTATACCATCAACTTCTTGATATACCCCTGCTAATTCACCTTTGTCTTCACCTGGTATTTCTGTAGATGTATAATTTTTTGGTATTCTACCATATTGTGAGAATAGATAATTATTATATAAAGTACCACCTCTAAATGTTGTTAAAAACTGATTAGTATTAGTACGATATTTAGGATTACCTCCTAATATTTTCTTTATACCATCCTTATCAAAATTATCACCATCCATATACTCTATTGTTCGTAAAAATTCTTGCGTAGGATTTACATTAGTTTCCCAATCTTTAAGTTGGTCACTCACCTTTAATTGAGCCATAAGAGCTATATTAACATAATGACCTATAAAAGCTGGATGAGCACGTCTACCTTCTTTACCTTTGATAACTGCATCTCCAAAACCAGCATTTACCATAGCTTTCTTTATTATTTTAGCACTTCTATTACTATTAATTAAAGTTCCATCTTTATTTTCAACTGTATATCTATATAATATTGTTTCTTTTATCTTTTCTTTATTTATTACGTATTTTCCTCCTTGTTCTATTTTATCAAATAATAATTGTGTTTCTTCAGTAAACGACCTATCTGACCATATGCCAATTTGAACATCAAACCCTGCTTCACTAGAAAGAAATTCTGAATTTTCTTCTTTACTAATAGTTGGGCCAAATACCTCAGACACATCTGTAAGATACAAACCATGTCCCCAGTGGTCATTTTGTAAATAACTAAATATAGCTTTAAAAACTTCATATTCTATAGAAAAGTTCGGATAGTCTTTTCTTATCTCTTTAAAAAGAGGACTAAGTTTTAACATATCTATAGTCTCTTGATGTTCCTTCATATTTTGAAGAACTAAAGGAAATAGTTTTGTTCTCTCTAGAAAATCTTCATGACGCATCCATGTTTGGGTTTTCCCAGCTTGCAATTCTGAACCTCCAAATTTTAACTCTCTAGCAAGGATACTACTATTCCATATAGGAACTCCTCCACCTCCCTGAAGATTTTCTCCTCCAATAAGTAAATCAACGTATCCTACAGTTTCTAAATTAGATATATCAATACTATAATTACCATCTCTATATTTTGTTATAAACCCTAAATGAGTTTCTCCTCGGCCGTATAACATAGACCCCATTGGATATTGATAAACCTTCTCTTTACCAACTTTTTTTAAATTTCTATCTTCTGGTAGATTAGTGAAATCAATCCATTCATTATTATTATCATCCCACATATATCTAAATACATATTTTTCTAATTCAAGGTTATCTGTATTATGTTGATTTCCATGTTTTATACGATATGGCATATAATTAATCTGAGCCAGTACCGTTGGAGCATTCTGCATCCAACCAGAAAAATATTGCCCCTTCGTGAGGTCTACGCTCCCAACCTTAATTACTTCTTGTCTTTTTTTATCCCATCGTTTATGTTTTTTAGTATTTGGAAGATAAGGATTTTCTGAATAATATGAATCCTCAAATGTACGGTGTTTATTTTTTAAACGTTGATTATATTTATCATAATAACTTCCTTCTTTTATTGGGACTAAAGTAAAGTACTTATCATTCTTTTTTACTAAATTTCCATTTACATCATAATTAAATCTAACTTTATAAGGAGCATTAAGACTTTTACCATAATTAATAAGAATAACACCTCCTTCTTCCCCAAGGTTCTCTTTTAGATATTCAGCAGTCTCAAAAATACTCATATTACTCCCCTTTATGTATCCATCATGAAGTCCTTGTAAAACTTCTTCTATAGTATTAAACCTTTTACCTGATATTACTTGGTAACCTTCCATCCTTGTTTGGTCTATTGTTATTAAAAGTGGTTCAGGGTCAGTATCATCTTCTATTATATCAGTGGTAGATGGTTGTGATATTAATTTTGTATTTTTATTAATATTAGAAGATACATAAGCTTGTATTTCACTATTTCCACCAGCTGTTAAAAGAGCGTCATCTATTGATAAAGCTGGATTAAATGATAAAGCATTACTAATATCAAATTCAACAGACCCTGTACCTCCTTCAGAGTTTTGTTTTATCTTTTCTTTTTCTTTTTCATCTATTAAATAATCATATGCTTCTTGATTAAATAATTGGTCTTGTTTATCTTCATTAGGGAGAGCCCATTTGTTATCAATATACTTCTGAGCATGATTTAATTCTGATTCAGAGAATCCATGTTCTTCTAATCCCACTCCTTTTATATCTTCTTCCTCCTCTTCCTCCATTCTAAATCTATTAAGATATTCTCCTATTTCAAGATTTAATCCTCCTGGTACAGTTTTAAAAAACTCTTCTTTATTTATCTTACCATCTCTAACATCTGCAAGTAATTTTCTAGCAGTTCCATGTCCAATAAAATGTTCTATTCCTAATAAATCTGTAAATGAAAGTTCTAATTCTTTAATTTGTTCTGAATATTTTTTTTCTAAAGCTTTAGCCATAAATGTATATCTACCTGGCTCATCTTCAAGCATATAATCCATTAATCCTTCTTGAGCTTCTTCATTACCAATAAATTCTTCTTTAGAATTAACTCCAAATTTAGATTTTAATATATCTTTATGTACACTATATAAAAATTGATAAGGACCTACAGCAGAAGATGTAGGATTAGTTAAAGAATAATCCATTCTTCCACTAGCTTCAACTTCATTAATACCTATTCTAAATTCTTCCGCATCAAATTCAAATTCCTCAACTTCCTTCACTTCTTCTTCTGTTTTCCAACTACCTTCACCAAATGCTATGGCAGCATCTTTATCATCTCCAAATTCAAATACTTCATTACGTTTTAAAGCTTCTTGATAAGATTTTTTATGGTCATACTCTATCCAATCATTAGGATTTGATGTTGGATTATCTGGGTCTTTAGGAAATAATGTAGGAAAAGAATACCATTTTTTAGCATCTTCACCTTCTAATCCAAGAGCTTCACCAATCTCTGTACCCATAATTACTGTTGAACTTTCACTATCCCCTTCTTTATATCCTTCTAGTAAAGTATTATCTCTTGAAACAGGCCTTATATCTACAACTTTTTTATTATATAATTCAATTTTTTCATCTTCTTCTTTTATAAGAAGTAAAGCGTCATATGCTTCTTGATTAAATAGTTCGTCTGGTTTTTCTGTGGTGGGGAGAGCCCAGTTATTAGTAATATATTTCTGGACATGCTCTAATGTAGATAATGAATATTTTTCTATTAATTCTTTAGAAAATTCATCATCATCTTTAACTACATCTGAAATTATAGATGGTTCTGTAATCTGAGCTCTTGCTTTTTCATTATCATATTCTTTACTTTCTTTGAAAATAGAGCGGGCTTCTGATTTTAAGTTTTCTAATCCATCTAAAAGAGAAGACTCTTCTAATTGCTCTTCTTCTGAGAGCTCTTTTTCTTTTTTTTTTAATGTGCTATTTAGAACTCTATTTTTAGCTGTTTTAAGAATAAATTTATCTCCCTTAAATTCTGGAAATTTTTCTAGTAACTCATCATCATTTAAATGTGGTTTCGCTTCTATTGTTAATCTTAAATCTTCAACAACAAAATCAAAATCAAAATCAAAAGTTGATATAGATGATGATACAGATGATGATACAGATTCTTCTCCTTCAGGAGATAATGTATTTTGATATTTTTCTTTAAGAAGATTAACCTTTCTCTCATTCTCCTTTTTTTTCTCTTCCTTTCTTAAATCCTTTGATGCTTTAAAATTATCAGAAACTTTTTGACGATTAAGATTTTCTTCTTCATCAATAATAGGAAGAATTTCTTCTTCAATAACAGGAATAGTTTCTTCAGAACTTTCTTCTGTTTCTTTTAATTCTAAAATTTCTTCTTCTAATATGTTTTTTTCTAAAGGCATTATATTATTATTATTATTATTATCTAATTCTATTACCTATAATACTTCGTAAATAATTTAAACTCTTTCCTCCATCATCTTTTGTTCTCATTTTAAGAAAAGCCATATATGAATCTACATGGGACCCTTTAAAAGGTAAAATAACTTCGTGTTTTGAGGCAGCTGCCTTTCCAGCAGTCTTATATTGACCAGTTCCATGAAGAAACCATTCATGTTTACTATATGTATCACCATCAACCTCAAGATATGTATATGTATTAGTGGCATTATCAAATACAGGGTCTAAATCATACCAGTCTCCATCTATATAAGTTTGAGCACCTGCAGGGATTCTTTCTCCTTTTTTAAGGTCAACAGTTATTGTAGTACCAGCAGCATTAACCACATCTATTTCCATATCTCTATCCGCTGTATTAAAAGGAGCTATAAATTCAGGTACAAACATATCAAATTTTTGTGATTTCTTATTTAGAGAACTCTGCAGTGTATTGCTTGCACCTGTAATTATAAACCCTATTTGGTCATCAGCAGTAACAGGATAACCAGCTTTACCTCCAGTGGTAGATTCAGTTATTTGAGTGTTGATTCCTGTAGCTAAAGTTACATAACTTACATCTCCTTTATTCGTAATACTTCGTCCAGACTGGACATTAAATGGAGTTTGATATGAACTTCCCGCTGTATGTTTATTTAACACATTAACTGTTTCTGGAATGGTTTTTACACTAATATTAGCAGGTTTATGTCTAAATATATCTCTAACTAATTGAGATGTTTCGTCATAATCAACAAAAGGAAGAGCTTTCTTTACAAGTAAATCATCCATAGTAAATTCTGGATGTATTTTTTGCATCTCTAATAATTCTGCATTTAATTCCTTCATCATTTCAGGTTCAAACCTATGTCCTCTAATAGAGGCCCACATGCCATCTATTACAGATGCTCTATCTGCTTCTACTTTTGTTGTAAATTGAGTTACATTACCCTCTCCAACTTGCCATTTACCATCTCTTTCAGTAACCACATTTTTTGGAACTATCTTAGACGCAACATCTTGTATATGTTCTCCTAACAGTGGATTAGCAGTTAGTGATTGATTATGTAATCCTACAACAGTTTCTCCTCCATGTGTTGTTATCTCAAAAGCTCCTTGAGAGTCATTCCATTTAGTTTCATATTCATCATACTCTGATTTAAGATTATCAAACTCTTCTTCATTTAACAACCCAGCATTAAATCCTGGATTTATTGCTCCAAACGCATCCGAATATTCACTATAATTTTCATATTGAGTTATATCTCCAGTGGACTCTGTATCAATTCTTGTAGTTTGTTCTGCGATATCAGTCTCTACATCTTGTAAGAACTGTGTTTCAGCATCTTCACTTAAATCTCCCCAATCACCATCTACTCCATCATCATTATCTCCAGAATCACCTAGTTCATAATTATTACTTACCAACCATTGCTGTTTTTCTTCAACTGTTTCTAAAGCGTTATAATCATCAAGTTTCATTTGAGACGGAATCCTACTCTTTAATATCTCTTTTTGTTCTGTTTTTGACTTAGAATAAAATTCAGTTTTTTCCTCTTCAGTCATAGTTAAATCTACTTTTTCATAAGTGGTAGCAGATTTATGGTCATCCCATAAAGGGCTATCTATAGAAGTTCTACGTCTATTATCATAATATTCATAGTTTGAATGACCACCATAATGTTCTGGGTCACTAGATATTCTTTCACCTATTATTTCATCTTCATGTTTTATACCTATAGAACGCTGAACCTCTCCTACAGCAAAAGTTTTTAATCTTGATAATTCCATAGAAGCTTTCCCCCCATCTAATTTAGGATTCATAATAGCAGCTGAATTTTTATAAAAATAATCACTAACAGCATTAACTTGACTATTTATATAAGGAACATCAACATCTCTAATTTTAGAAACATCAATATCTTTAAGATTTTTTTCAAACTCAGCTTTCTTTTTTTTCTTTTCTTCTTTTTTCTTCTCTCTTACCTGACCCACATACTTTACTCCTTCAGCAAGTTTACTAGTGTCAAAGACCTGAGCTTTACCGTATCCTATTTTTTGTTGTCCTGGGTAGTTTATTGCCATTTTTTAATATTGATTTCTTTTAGACCATCTTCTTCCAAATCTTTTGCCTCCATATTGACTAGCTAAATCTCCAAAATTAAGTGATTGGTAATCTTCTCCAGGTGTCCTTAAATTTTGATGAATCCAATTAAAAGCTCCCATATCTCCTGTTTCAACTTTTCTAAACATATCTCTAACTATCTTTTTTTGTGTACTAGAACCTTCGTCTGCCATTGCAAAGTTAATTGTCTGTTGTTTATATGCTAAAGGAATATCACTAACTCCTTGTCGCGCTTGCGGATTAGTAGTAGCAGCAGCAGCAGTAGTAGTAGTAGTAGGGAGAAGAGCATCAACTTCTGGAGTATTTGATTTAATTGTTCCAGGATTATTCATTGCGTCAATTTGTTGTTGTCGCAGTCTATTTGCTTCTTGTTGTTGGTTAAATAATGCTTTATCAGATTGTGAAGATTCATGATGAGCTATTCCTGATTGTAGAGCTCCAGCAGCTGTAGTTAACCCTCCAGCTACATTCTGCATACCAGCTCCCACCTGAGCTCTAGCGTAATCTAAATCTGCAGAATATTCATTATATTCATGTTCAAATCTTTTATCTCTATAAGAAGCCATAACATTTCTAGCTTCCTGAGCTCTTAAAATATTTTTATCTCTAGCAGACACATCTGCTTGTAATAACTGTAAACTAGAACGGTCTTGTTGAGCTTGTATTTGAGAAATCATTCCTAATCCACCTCTTCTATCACTACTACTTCTTAAAGCGGTTTGAGCAGCTCTTTGTTGATTATCTAGAAATGCAGATTTCTGCTCATCAGGAAGTCCTTGATAAGCTCTCATTTCTGCTTCAGACATATTTTTAGCTATTTCAGGAGGTATAGTAAATTCTGGTTTACTACTCAGAGCTGCAATTTCAGCCTCTTTACCTTCCTTTTTTTGTTGGATACCTCGATATACCTGTATTCCACCACCTACCACTGCTACACCTGCTGCTACCCACGTCATAAGCTTAATATTTTAATTATTTTATTTTTTATTTTATTTACCACTCCTTTCTCTGAAGATATAAATTTATCGTACTCTTTATAATCTTTAGCTATTACAATTTTTTCTAACTTTTTTAAGTCTTGTGTATTAGTAGGATTATGATGTATCGTAGTCCATACTAAATCTGTAATAGCGTAAAGAGCTCTTTTTGTTCCTGGCTCTGAAATCATAGAACGAGGAGCTTTTAATATCTCTGTACCTCCAGTTTCTGTTAACACCATAACTTCTCCTTTTAAAAGAAAATTAGGGTGTTTATGTTTATGTATCTTACCTGTTAATAACATACCTTTAGGTATAAATATTTCTCTAACATATATGCCATCAGAAAAAGAATGTTTTAACGGACAAGCTTCATTATCACCTATATAAGTATTAAAATCAACAGAGTCTATACTTTTTAAGTTATTCTCTATATCATATATAGATTGTCTTATTTCTTTCTTTAATTCATCTGTTATTACTAATGAATCCATTACTTAAATTTAATTTCTACAAATATACTTATTTTTAACAACTTTTACAAGTTATTTATTACTTCTTTCGCTTGGAGAGAAATTAATATTCACTCCAAACAGTCTTTCAAGACTATTTGATGTAATAGATAATTTAATTAAAGCAGACGTACTTCTTATCTTATCTCCCTCTATCATGCCTCCTGGACTATTTATATCATTATATATTTTAGAATAATGAATATTTTCTCTAGTATCAAAATCTGTAGTAAAAATATTAGTTGATTGACCTTGTTTATTATCAATTGTAACGCTCCAAATATTATCGGATTCTGTAGATATAGCTTTATATATTTTATTATTTGAAGGAGCTACATTACTAACTAACCATAAGTCACTTGAGACATTATTCCCATAAAATTTATTATACTCTCTTTCTTGTAAAGCATCCACTCCTATATCATGATGATATAAATTTCCTCCTACATAAGATACAATACCAACCCCTGAAGAACACATCATTTCTGGATAATAACTATAAAAACTATTCCATCTATTAGTTGGCTCTGTAAATCCTAGTGTAGAAGAATGTAAAATAATTTCTTGTATAGTAGGATTATTAGGGTCCATCATCTCTCCTAATATCTTATCATACGAAATAATATATTCTCCATATTTTCTATCAAAAACTCCTTTTATTTTATAATTATTAAAATTAGCTTCTTTAAGAATAGTGACACTTAAATCACTAAAGTAATCTTTCATCTTATACATAGATATTTCAGTTAATCCATCTTGAGATAATCTTAAAACACAACCTCTTTTAATATCTGTAAAATACATTCTTAATCCATGAGAAGCAAATGATTCTGGATTTTGACATATACCATAATTACCTAAATAAGGTACAGCTACGGATAACACTGAATCTGTAGCAGCTATATTACCACTACCATCCATATTATACATAATATTTTTATTTACTAAAGATTTAGATATTTTATCTTCTTGGAAAATAATTAAATTATTATCTCTAGAATGTATTTTTTGTATAGAATTATACGACCTTTCAAATTCTTGGAAAGAAACATCTGGCACAATCATGTTTAATCCATTAATATTTGTATTAGGTATATAAGGTTCTGAATACAAACATGTTGCAAATTTTCTAGTTCTTTTAAAGTCTTCTAATACAGCATTAGGTCTACCTTTATCCCAATAATCAGATTTAAAATTATCAGAAAAATGAAAAGATTCCATTGGAGTAATCATTTTAACACTTCTAGTAACTCTATTTCTTAAATAAACATCTCCACTTCTAAATCTACCTGTAGCTGATTGAGTCCCAATTATTTGATGTTGAGCCCATGTATTAGCTACTATGGTAGGGTCATCTATAGCTCTATGATTACCTGATTGTATAGTTCCCCATTCTCCAAATTCACTATATATAACATTATCTTCTTCTGTCGTCTTTTTAGGAGAATATATCTCTAAAGTCCACCCAGCAAATGTTGGGGCAGCGTTAGGTGATGAATCTAAAAATGGCGTTAATACCGTTTCTCTAGCTAATACAAGATAGTGTTGAGCTCCTACTATTGGACTGGCAAAAATTCCATTTCCACTAATACCAGCTGATGGAGTTCCTGTAGTAATTGTTGTACTAGGATTAACACTTTGAAATAAAATATCAGGTATATCTTTTTGACCTACTACCCCTATAATTTTAAATTCCCAAGGAGTACCATTTGCTATATTCGTTACAACTCCATTAAGTGTAATAGTTGGATTATTAGCAGCTGTAGGTTCAACATCATTTTGGTCTAATACGAACCTTAAAATATCTCCCTCTTGAAAATCATATGTTACTGTACCTCCTCCGTTAGCATCTGCAAACTGTTTTATATTACTAATATCTACTAATATATTATCTCCAAAGTTACCTGCTGAAAAATTATTACCACTCATATCATCCTTAAGAGCGTTAACTCCATCATAAACACCATCTGTAACAAACTGAATAAAATCATCTGTTAATGTATTACCTCCATAAACCCATTGATAGTGAGTTGCCCATGTTGGAGGAGGGTGATTAATAGTCCAATCAATATTCCATTCCCCAAAATTACCTACTGGATTCGTAGCTGTAGCTGCGTCTGGATTTTTAGGAATATAAACATCAGAAACACTTGCTAGTTGAACAGATGAACTTCTATTACCTTCGTCATAATAAACTAACCCAAATCTATGTTTTGCTCCTGTTTTAAAAGAAGGTACTATAGGTTGTTGTCCTGCAATTGGACATATTGTAGATGTAAAACTCTGACCTGCTTCTTGTAATTTTCCATTAGCTGCTCCTATCGCTGCAACCCATGCTGCATATGTAACCATAAAAGCTTGGTCTCCATTAGAAATATCATGGTCACAACTTCTATTATGAGTGGCAGCATTCACCTCTAATTCTATTGTACTATTTGAACCTGTTTCAAACCTACCAGCAGCTCCTTGAGTACCAGCCCAGTCATACCCCATTCCAACCTTAAAACCAATTTTAGCTTTCGCTAAACATAAAGCATGTTGATTAGCGTCTCCAGAAACTGTACAGTCTCCAGTTAGTGCATTAACCCAACCTGTATACATACTAAAAGGCTCATTTGCTGTATCTGGAGGTGTAGAATCAATATGACAAGTACTAGTAGTATCAAGAGGGTAATCAGTTCCTACCTGCATTGTAACATTCATCTGAACCCAACTACCATTAGATGAAAATACAATTCCGTTAATTCCTGTATGAGCATGTCCCTTTGGGCCTTCTGAACTATCAACATCATTAGCTCCTATACTTCTAACTGAATAATTACCCCCACCTCCATTCGTTACTATAGTCTCACCCCCATCAACGGTATTAAAACCAGTTTGAGCGTAACTATTTAATTCCACAGCTATAGCAGCCGCTATATTATTAACATTAATCGTGCTAGCGTATAATCCAGAATTATAAGCAAGATTGATAATACCTAAATTAGACTCGTGGTCTTCTTCTCCAGCTCCGAAAGGACCACCTTGGTCGTTTTTTGCTATTATCTTAGAGAAAAGTAAATTATTTAAATTTAAACTATATGCGCTAAAACATCCTACCGCTGGTTGTGTTATTTGCCACCTAATCATATACGTTGATTGAGTGACCCTTCTTGTACCACTACCTACTGCAGGTAGGTCACACCCTATACAAAGACGAGCTTGATATTGTACATTTGGATTTTGAACTTGAGCTGCTGTATTATTTATAGCTGATGTAGTAGGTTGTATTGCTGTTAAAGTTATGTTTTTACCAGTAATACCAGTTTGACCAGAAACAACATTACCATAGACTAATCTATTTCCTTCTACAATTTCTTGAGCTTTTGCTTGATGAGGTATATCACTATATAACATATTTGATTCTATAATATCAATAGTAGCATATATACCATCATTATAAAAATAAAACTCATAATCTGTATCATCTAATAATGAGCCTGGATAAGGAGCAGGAGAAATTGTAGTAACAGTTGCTGTTGTACTTAAAGCAAGTTGTTCTGTTACGTCATTTTTCTTAATATCAGCTATTAATACAAAATCATCTAATCCATTTGTATTTCTAGAAGATATCTGTATTCTATCTACGGTATGATGTCCTGAATTAAACTTAATTGGAAGAACATTATTTAAATTTTGAGTTAATCCTGAAACATTATAAAAAGCAGCAAATGTATTGTCTATATAAACAGGACTAATAGGAGACCATGTACTTTTTTCTCCATCATCATATACCCATCTATACTTAAACTGATATGATTTACCTTTTAATTGATTAGAGTTTATTAATACATCATTAGTATACCCATTATTAACTCCTATAGCTTCTGGATATTTTGCAGGAGGATACTTAATAGCATCTAGTGTTTGAGCGTCTATAGTTGGATACCCTCCTGTTAATGCTTTAGCTATATTTATTTTTCTAGGAGGATTTCTATCATCAGTCCAATAAAGCAATCCTTGTGGAAATTTATCTTTATCATCTCCCAATACATTAACTCCAGTAATTAATTTGTTTTTACTAAAATTTAATATATTACTTTGTAATACTGTTTCTATTACTTCATTTTGAGGATTATATTTAAATATAGAATCTGTTCCTGAAGCAGTACCAGATACAAAATAATATATAACATGAGCGTTTAAATCTTCATAACTACCTATAACTATACCATTTGTAAAATCAGGATTTATTATAAGTTTATTAGAGCGTATATTTTCAACAGTCCCAACGCTATCTTCATCAGACGCATTAATACGACAATTAATAGCTTTACGGTAATCTGATTTAGCTACAAATCTTTCATCTGTATCCATGTCCATCCCACCTCCAGCGACTATTTTCTTCTCTAACATATGTTAAAATCTAGGAGATTGCTTAAATCCTTTTCTTGTAATTCTTCTAGCTTGGTCAGGAGTGAAGTTTATCACTCTCGCTCTAGCAAGTCTCTTTTCATTATACCAATCTCTTCTAGCCATTTCTCTATCTTGCCCAGTAGAATTTCTTTTTCTTTGTATAGATTTCCAATATATATAAGCTCTTAAAGCTTCTTCAGATAATGTATTGATTACATTATCTCCATTTACATTAGAACCATCACTAATATATTCTAAAACAATTTCTGTATGCTGAACATCTGAAGATAAAGCAATTTGATTATTTTCTCTATCTATTCTATAATAACCATTAGCGTTTTGACCCCCTCCTAATCCATAAACTCCACCAACAGATTCTCCATTTCTATAATTCCCTATCCATGTGCCTCCTAATCTTCCTGTATTAGCTTCTTCTTCACCACAGTAATCTATATCTCTACTTAAACAAATTTGCTCATCCACTCCTAATGTATATATTCTACCATCAGGTTTACATACACCTATTCTAGTATAGTTTACATAATCACATGGTAAATCTACAGTTAAATTTGTATTAACAGGTAATGTAGCCACTTTAACCTCCATTAATACATCAAAAGATAATTCTTTTAACCCTCTAAGAGCTAATTCTAAATATTGCATATATTTATGCTCTGTATATTCTCCTTGTTGTATTAATAAGGACTTAACTACTTCATCTAACTTTACACTACTATTCATATTATTCTATATTATCGTTTTGTTCGTCATGTGGTATCTGTTTTGTCATAGAATATAACTGAGCTACATTTTTAATAACTTCTGATTGAATATCAGCTGGAATTGGGAATATAACATCATTAGCTATACTGCCAGAATTTAATACCATTTTAATTAATACTGTATGTCCACAACAGTCACTCACACTATCATTATAATAAATTCTATTACCTTCTACAAAAAATCCATCTCTACCTCCTAAAGCAGAAGATGTTAATCCATTATATAATCCCATAGAGCCATTAGGCATCCTTATAAATGAACTCTTTTGATTTTTTTGATAACTTACTTGCCAAACTCCATAATCATTTGGTAATGATAAAGGATTCCCTGGTAACTCTGAATATAACATATCTTTATCATGGTCTTTTTTTATTAAAACATCATCAAAAGAAGATATTACATCCCCAGCTACAATCATCTCTCCCATTTGTAAAGATTCAAATAATCTTAATCTTACTAATCTATCTCTTTCTTGCTCAACAGCAAGAATTATTTCTCTAATATCAATATCATTATCGTTAGTTATATCTCCTGAATTTAATATTCTAAGTATTTGTTCTGATATTTGTAATTTTGTTGTCGCCATATATTATATTCCTGTTTGTCGTTTACCTTCACTATATTGAGTTAACTCAACCTCTCTAAGATTCACTCCTACAAATGCTAATATTCTAACAGCAATTTCATTAAAAACTTGTTCAGACCATTCTAAATCTGTAGAGCCACCAGGACTATATACTGGTCTATCATCCACTAAAGTTGAATCCCAAAACGGAACTGTAGGTCTATGTAAATATGTTAATTCTGCAGAAGATAAAGTTTTAGGATAATATTGGATACCATCTTCAAAAAATGCAAGTATAGGGAACTCTAATGTAGGAGCTACAATACTACTTGATAAAAGTTTATTTAATTCTGAATCATCTACAGGTTTAATTCCAACAGTTTTTTCTATTGTAGTTGTTGATGATTGACCAGAAACAGGAGATGAACAATCCACACATCCAGCATTTGCAGAACTATCATCTATATCTATTTCTGAAAAATATCTATATGTCGCTTTACTAAAATGTATATAATCATCAGGATAATTCATCATGCCATTAGAGTTAATAGTTAGAGTAACTCTTTTTATAAACATCCTTAAATCATCAGATATTTTTTGAGTTTGTTGATAAGCAACTCTAGGTATTGGTCTACCTGGTTGATATTCAGCTGGATTATTATATCTTTCCATAAATAATTGCATCTGAGCTCTATCTGCGGCAAGATTAAACTCTGAAGGTTTTATAAATCCTGATTGTTCTTTGTTTGCTACAAATTGAACAAACCTGTACATTTCATCTATATTAATAGCCATATTTTATTTTTTATGAACAACCACAGGTTTCACTGCAGTTTGTTAATGTTGCTATTTCTGTTAAATATGCCGTTGCTTGTGTTTCATCATAACAAGGAGCGTTACTAGAATTAGAAACAATCCCATATAATCCAATAAGTACAGTAACCTTATCTAATATAGCTAAATATTCTTCAGCTAATTTTGGATTTGCACATTCAGCTGCAAGGTATTTATTATTTATTGTTTCTATACAACAGTATACATCACATATTGTAGTTATTGCCATTTTTTCTTTTTTTTATTTATTTATTTTATTATCCACTACTAATCTCCATTCCATCACAACCATCAGGACACTCACAATCGCAACCACAGTCAGTTAAATCTATTATATCATATAGTAATGTATAGTCAAGAATTATATCACTACATGTTAATGCAATATCAAACATAGCTAATAAATGACCAACTCTCTTTAATATTCCTCTATATTTTTTAATATCATTTTCATTACAATCACATTCAGCAGTTGCTAATTTATCTCTAACTTTTTCAATACACTGTACTATTACACAAGGGTCAACATAACAATCTACATCTATACTATTTGTATGTGTTAAGTCTTGAATAATACAATATTCCAGATAATTTGGAGTGCCTGGGAAATCCCATATAATACTTGATTCAATACTATTAGACCACACTCCAATTTCTAATCCTGTATAATTCAATGCACTTGCAGAAGAAGATAACACAGGAGACGAAAGGCTAGATGCATTTGGAGGTAATAAAGAATGTGTTCTTGTAAATGTATAAGGAATACTGTTAATAGAATAACTGGTTGTATCTAAACTATTTATTATATCATCATTACAATTATAACTCATTGAAGAAGTGATAGATAAAGAGTTAAATGTAATTATATTTAATAAATTTAAATTAATTGTTTGAGTTGCATCTACTGTAATAGTACCTTGAAAATTCCAATCAAATGTTATTTCATAAATATCATTATATAATGTTCCTAAATATAATATAGGTATAATCTCATTTGTACCATACTTTGTTGTAGCATTATATGTTCTAGCGGCAGATATATCATTATCTATATAAATATCTGGAGAAGATAAGTTCCCAGTATAGATAGTATTTCCATTATTTACAAGTTTAACCGTAATAGCTATTTTATATGGTAATATTAAACCAGCACCAACATAATTTTGATTATCTGTAAAAATAAATGTATTTGTTGATAAATCTACACACACATCTAATGGAGAAACAGTTGAAGGAATATAAATTTGTGGCTCTGTAATTACAATAGTCTTCGTATCGGTACATCCTCTATCATCAGTTACTACAATTGTATAAGTACCAGCTGTTAATCCAGTGATAGCAGCTGTAGTTGCTCCATTAGACCATAAATAAGTATATGGAGATACCCCCCAGTAACTGTGACTGTAGCTGTACCATCAGAACCACCACTAACAGTAACATTTGTATATGTTACATTTAATGTCGGAGTATTAGCAGCGACTACAGCAATAGTCCCACTTTGTATACATCCATTTCCTAAATCTATCTGAAAAGTATATAATCCTGGGTCTGTAGCAGAATTTGCCGCCCATGTTTGTCCTTGAGTATTGTTTCCAGAAGAAACGACACTACCACTAGGGTCTAACCATTCCCAAGTATATGTTGTTACCCCATTAGCTAAATTTGAAACTGTAGGAGTTAAATCAACCATAGCACATCCATCCCCTGGTTGTTGACTTATAGTAACCGTTCCTTGACATGGAGCAGGACCACCAAGAATTGTGAAAGAAACACTAACTGTACACCCAAACGCATCTTCTATTTTACAAAAGTAAGTATTAGGAGGTAATCCTGTTATTAAAGCTGTATTACCCCAAACACCACCACTTGCATCACTCCACTCATAAGTATATGGAGCTAATCCTCCTGTACCTACTATTTCTAATTCCCCATCATTCGCTCCAGCTACACTCTCATTATTATGTGTTACTAAGCTATAAGAAAGAGTAGAATTTTCACAAGGATTAATATTACTATCTGCCCAAGTTGTAAAAGCAAACCCATTACCAGAAGGAACCCCACTTGTAGTAAAATTATAAGTAGCTGTTTTTTTGTATTCATCAAGAATAGTAGCATAAGAAGCATTATTAGTATAACTTAAATCAGAAACAGTACTTCTCGCACCTAAAAATTCAGGGCCTATAATAACTGATATATGCGTGTCTGGTACTAATCCAATAGGACTTCTCCAATAAGAAAGATATTGACTATCATCATTAATTCCAGAAGCTCCTTGATTTATTAATTCCTTCCTCATCCATTTAGAATCAAATGCTATTCTAGGAGTATTACCACATCCAACATTATCAGTATGAGTAACACCAGCTGAGTAATCTGCATCAGCATCTGGTCTAAATTTAAAATCTTGAAATGTACCCTTTTGGTCAATATTTTCTCTAGTATAGAATGTTAAATCTGGGATAGCATTATTAGTACTAGCAAAGTCAGTGGGGCCCATAACTAAAGTGCAATCTAAATTCGCTCCTCCAGATAGAGGCCTTCCTCCTTCAGTCATCCATAAACCTATAAAGCTCATCTCTTTGATACGCCATACATCCCCATATCCACCAGGACCTAATCCAGCTATAAATTCTCTAACTGCTAGATGACTTACAAGTTGAGACACTTCTCCTGGTATTTCATCCGCATCCATTAAAGCCTCAGTGGAATTTTGGAATTGAGCTTTACCTTGAACCATTAATGTTACTATCTTTGTAGTACCATTTGGTAATGTTGTAGATGGAGGACAAGATACGCAAGGACCCCAAGTAATTCTATATGTTCTATCTGTAGCAGCAGATGGTAAATCAGAATAATCATACCTAATACCAGAAGCATATGCACCAAAATCAATAGCACCATTTGGTTCATTAGTATTGCCAACAAACATATTAGGATTAGTAGAGTTATCTCCTGTGATATCTTCAACAGTATGATTATTCCCTAATGATAAGTTCATAAACTGAGGGGAATTTGATATACCCCCCATAGTAATAGTACCTTGCGTAAACATAACATCTACAAAGTATGATGGGTCTGTTGTTTTATATCTTCTTGAAAAAGCGGTTAAAAAATATCCTACTGCTCCTGCCATTTTATTTTATTTTTAATGATATGAATACAAATATAGTGAAATTATTGCAAAAAAGAAAGGGATATGTATAAAACATACCCCTTTTTTTTCATCTTATATAATAAGAATTATTTTACCTTACTAACAGTATTACTTTTCTTAATATTCACATCACTTATATCTTGTTGACTAGGTGTTGAAGGTAATTTTGGTTTTGATACTTTTTTCTCTATAGTTTCACCTTTTAATAATTTAACAATTTTATTAAAAACTTCTTTACCTTCAGTTTCAAAAGTGTAATCCACAAAATGGTCATAAGGATTAAGTCCTACAGGAATAACAGTTATCATTTGTTTTGAACCAAACCCCCATTTAACTTGTCTATTAACTACATCTATTGTTAATATTTTACCTTCTTCAGCATCCATAATAACTTGTTTTCTTTCAATTTTAGGATTTGATATTTCATCCATAAATAACTTAGGGTCATTTTTTGCCATAACCATCATATCATGTTTAATTTCATACATACTTCTATCTACATCTACTTCCATAGCTCTAGCGTATCCAACCATTTTTTGTGCATCCATAGACATTAAGGTTTCCATAACATGAAATTCTGACTCTAAGCTTTCTAAATCTTTCTCTGCATTACTTTCTAAATTAACAGTTTCAAAAATAGATTTCTTATTACTCATTCTTTCTGGATTAGAAATATTATAATTACTTTTTTCTAAAAACTCTCTTAAAGTAACTTGCTGATATTGAACAGGTAAAGAACCATTATGAAATATAATATCTCCTAATACGGGATTAAAAGATGATTGTTCATCTGCATAAATTGATTGTTCCCCTAAAACATATTGGATTTTTCTGTTTCTTCCAGTTGTTTCATCAAATACTTCGTCTATTGATGGTATTCTGTGACTAACTGGATATTGACGACCTTCAGTGGAAGGTTTTTCATTTTTGTTTACTAATCTAAAGATAGTAATTTGTTTTTTCTTTTTTGCCATTTTCTTAAATTTAATATAATTAATAAAAAAAAGATTAGGGAGGAGACAAGTCCTCCCCTTTCTTTATGTAATCAAGAACTTAATTAAGCTCTTTCAAGTAAGATGAATCTGTTGTTCGCGAATCCTTCAAATCCTCTTTCTGTTCTGTAGTGACATCTTAACTCATCTACATCAGAAGTAGGATTAGCTAATCCAGCAGAACCTGTTAACCAGTGCTCCATTTTTCTAGAGTATCCTCCAGCTTCTTTATATCTAACTCTTAAAGAAGGAATAGACTCTCTAGATTTAGCATCTTTACCTTTATCTCCAGGAATAACAAGTACCATTCCAGCATAGTTGTATCCTGAAGCACCCATCATTGGAGAATAACTTAAAGCTTCATATGCTTTCTTATGGAAAGTATATCCACCTCTTGCGAATGATTTAAATCCGAAAGCAACTCCTATTTCCTCAGAACCATTAAATGCTCCATAAGAAATACCTCCACCAGCAAACATTGCAGCAACTGCATCGTCAATAGCTAATGATAAGTCAATTCCACACCACATAGTGTTTTCTTTAGCTCCTCTGTTAGCATCTAGTGTACGAATCATAGAATCAAAATCAGATAAGTTAAACCCAGCTAATTGATTATAAGTCTGTGAATTACCACTTCTCATAAAGTCAATTAAACCTTCAGTACCATTAATACCACCAGTCTGTGTAGTATAACTTAATGGCTGTATAGCAGCATTCGTGTTAGTAACAACTTGACCTAATAACATTTGAGTTTCACAATAGTTATTAAATCTTTTGTAGGTATCACCTTCACCTTTTAAGTACCATAGGTATCCAGATTTTCCAGTTGCAGCGTCATTCACTTTAAACCATATTTTATTAGTAGCTTCAGAACCAGTTACCTGGAATGAATCTTTCATAATCATAGTATAGTTCTCATAGTGATTAGCCGTTGGAGTGATACCATCTGGTTGACCAGTACCTTCTTCCCACTCATTACCAATTATAATTAATACATCCGCAGCAGTTAAAGCTGTCCATGATGAATTTTTATAAGGTACTAAAGTAGCTGTATTGTTAGCAGGTCTAGCAGTACAAAGAGCAATCTCTCCGTAACTATTTTGTACAATATCTCCAACTCTTAAAAAGAAGTTACCAGCAGAGGTACCATCAGAAGAATAAGAATCGTCTAAAGTAATATTTGGAGACCCAGCAGTGGTAATAGTAGGTGTCCCAGTTTGTTTGAAGTTTTGGTGTAAATAATCATCTTCATAGTGTTCATATTTTCTTTGAGAAACAGGAGCCATAGCTCCAACTGCATCTAAGAATCCCATTAGGGATTGTTCTCCGTATCTATTAACAAAGTCTTCAGCAATTTCTGGTTTGTGAATACTAAGCGTAGAAACGTAATTTTCGCTTGTAGCGACCTGGAAAGCACTAGGAATCCCAGGTGTAGTAGTATAAGGCATTTTATTTTATTTTTTATACATTAATAATTTAGTTATTTTACATGTTCTTTCTTAACTCAGCAGCAATCTGCTCAGATATAGAAAGAGATTTGCCAGAAGAACTTTTACTATCAGGAGTATAGGAAGGATTTTTAATATCATCTATTATATCACCTTTTCCTTTTGATAATCCTTGAGCAAACGCACTTCTAACTATTGAATCTAAATTATTTAAAGCAGCCATGTCTCTATTTAGTTTAGTAATATTCTCACTACCATCTTCATTGACATATCTGTTCCAAAATTCAGATAGATTCTTGTTTGATGATTTGACAGTATTAACAGCTTCTTCTGATAATCCATAAGAAAATTTTTCTCCCTTATCGTTTATATCAAAAGACACTTCTTTAAAGTCTGATAAAGATTTATCTATTTTTTCAGCCCATAACTTTGTATTTTCTTCAGCTTGCTTTTTATTAGCAACCTGTTGTCTATGTTGTTTTGGTACTGAAGATTCATCTTGAAATGATGTAAGCTCTTTTTTAGCTTTCTTAGCATCAGTTCTTAATTTAATCTTAGACAACTTTATCTCATCATTGGTATACAAGTCCTCGTCTAGCTTATATGAACTATTAAAAAGTAAATCAACTTCATCACTTTTTAAATCTTGATTTTGGAATTTAAGATGATTTTTAACTAAATCTAACTCCTCCATCTTTTCATAATCAGCAGTTTGAGTTCTTAAATACTCATTCACATCACCACCCTTAGCAACATAATCGTTTAGCTTCTCTATCTGTTCGTTAGCGAAACTTGATGATGTTTCTTTAGATGAAAGTAAGGATTCAATTTCTTCATAGTTTTTAAATTTACCATTAGTCTTTTCGGCTAATAAGTCTTCAAAACTTTTTTCAGAACTTGTCGTCTCCTCACTTGTTTCTTGAGTAGAATCTTCTTTCAAAGAACTTTCTTCTTGGGTTACTTCTGTTGTTTTTGTTTCTTCTGCTAATTCATAACCCATATTTTTAGCAGCTAACTTTTCAAATTTTTCGTTTGACATTTTCTTAAATTTAAATTAATATATACAAATATAATAAAAAAATCTTTATTATACAATTATTTCACCTTAGTTCTTACTAAATCAGAATCATCTTGAGCTAATTCAATATGTTCTGACTTAATTTCTCCACTAGCTTCTATTATTTCTAACTTTCTTTCATGTTCAGCTTTAGCGAACTCTTCTTTCATTTGGTACTCAGCTTGTAATTGTTGTAAATCAGCTTGAGCATCCATTTGTTTTGCTTGAGCATCAGCTTGAGCTTTAGCAGCAATTGAAGCTTGTTGTTGTTCAGCATTAGCTCTTGCATTCTCTTGAGCAGCTTTAGCAGCTTCTTGAGCGTATTTTTTACGTCTTATAACTAATAATTGATTTGCTAATTTAATATTATGAATATTTCTAATCATAATAGCATCTTCTAATCTTAAAGCATTTTGTTGTATAGACATTTGAATATTTTGTTCTAATATAGCTTTTTGCTCATCATCTGGTAACGGCTCAATCATAATACCATAATCAGCCATAGTAACATCTTTACTAACTTCAATAGCTTTCATGTTGTATTCTCCTATAGCTTGTATATAACCTTTATAAGTTCCTGTATATTTTACAAGGTCTTGAACTCTTAAAGCTATACTTTTAGCTGTACCTTGTGTTACAGAAAGTAAAGCTTGGTTAATCCATCTTGTAGCGTTATTAGAAGCAAGTAAAGCCATTTTCTGTACTCCAACTAAAGATTCTTTATCTGGTTGTGTTGCATCTCTAGCTTCATTTATACCTGTTACATCACGAAGCATTTGTAAGTTATATTGATAGATAGCGATTAACTCTTGTAATGCACCACCAATTCCTCCTCCTAACTCTTGTATAGGCATAGATGGTAAAGGACTACCATCATCTTGCTGACTTCTATAATATAAATTACCTGTTTGTTGATATATATCTTGAACTTCAATAGGAGTGAATGTCCCTCCATCTCCCTTACCTACATTTTCTATAGCTCCTAATTCAATAGCAGAACCTTTTGGTTTTGCTTTAGACATAAGATGCTGTATTTTAAGATGACATAATTGTATTTGGTCAGCAAAAGGAATCATTCTTTCTACAAGACCTTTATTATTCATATTCAATATATTAGGAGCATAAATAGAGTAGGGTAATATAGCTGTAGAAAGATTACTTTTTGGTCTAAGTATATTAGTGGCTAATCCATAATCAAAAATATAATCTGTACCAATAATCCATTTCCCTTTATAAATATTTTCTACAGTAGTTTTTAATTTAGTTCTCTTTTGTTTTGAATTTTTAGGTTGTTTATAATCTTTATTTTTTTTATTAATAGAATAACCTCCAAATTTATTAGATTTTTTCTCATAATGTAAATCATCTACAGTTTTATATAAACCATCTAATACAGCTATTTTATAAGTATCATACTCATGTAACTCATATTCATTATAATAATTAGAACCCTTTCCTAAATTTTTAGGATTACCATATTTACCTCCATTATTTCTAGCAATCTCTATATACTCTTCTTCAGTGAACTCATCTCCAGCTAATCTTTTTAATTCATGTATAGTCAAATATATAATCTCTCCAGCATGTTGTATATTTTTAAAGTCTGGTCTTGAAGTATGAGATGTTATTAAATTAGAAGGGTCTACATATCTAATTGTTAACTTACCATCTTCAACAGAAGTTTTACTAGCTCCTATATTTAAAACAACAAAGTCTCTAGCTATTCTTTTTTTAACTTCATCCCAATCATTTAAATAAAAGGTTAACTCAATACCTTCTTCCATTGCAATTTCAGTCATCTGTTTGTAATTCAGATTCATGTATAAGTCTAATTCTTCATTGCTTTCTGGTAATTCTTCGTTCCCTTTATCAAAAGGTAAACCTGTAAGTCCAGCCATTTCAGAATGAAATTCTTTTAATTCCATTTCTGTTAATTTTTTTAATCTATCTTCAGTTCTTTTATCTTTAGATATTTGGTCAATTGCAGTGCATTTAATTTGATACTCTTGATTAGTTAGTCCCCCAACAATAACATCTACAAATTTAGGTATAACAGGAACTACTTCCCAATTAAGATTAAGATAAGAACTATCTCCATTAGCTCCTAATAAATCTTTATATTGTTCAATAGATTGCATCCCTTCCGCATACTCTCTATATCTCTTATATCTCTCATTACGAGATACATACGAGCCACTTCCCACTTCTTCATTAGACCACTCGTTATACATTCTTTTAAAATACTGAATCCCATATTTTTGTTCTAATTTCTCTTCTCGTGAAACGAAAGGGTCTGGGTAACCGCTAAATGATGTTTTTGCCATTATCTTATTATTTTAGATATTTTTCCATTATTACTATATTTCCTTACAAAAGGTAGTTTTGTACTTATTTTAATTTTTGGTTTTATATGTTTCTGCGACGCTAATAAAGTAAATCCACTAGCCATACTAGCGTCATGTTTTGTTCTATTGTTTACATCAAACTCTAACCAATCTTTTAATAATTCATAAAAGAATATTCTTCCTATATCCCCATCTTCATTAACTCCCACATAATCATAAACGTAAGCCTGTATAGAGTCCACAATAGCATTAGCAACAGCAACTCCTGTTGCTGGTATTCCAACTTCAGTTTGTTTTCTACTAAAAGAAGTATGTGTAGACTCTGGCCTAGCCATTAAATATTTTTCATATCCTCTCCGTTTAAAATATTGTATCAATCCTATCTTATTGTTTTCCACAAGGATAGGACATCCATAAAATATACATTGCATTAATATATCTTCAAAGAATATTTCTGCTTTTGGAGGTCTATGTATATATTGAGACACAAACATATGTGAATTATCTTGTTCATGTGCATTAAATTTTCTAAATACATAACTAGCGGCATCAGACCTTCTACCATCAGTTGTAGTATCATGGTCAAAAGGGTCACATCCAGAAACAAACTCTAAATCATTACCTGGATATTTACTACCAAATTTTATTTTTTGAGCATTATATTTTTCTTTATCTGGTAAAAGAACTACAGACCACTTCCCTTTCTTGTCTGGTTTCCATACAATTTTCGTATCTTTAATACCATTACTCCATATAAAATTACCTTTTGTTACCATCTTTCCTCCTGAACCTTCTATATAATCTATTTGTTGATATATTTTTTCTGAATCAAATAAACAATCATCAGTACTAACACGAAAAGCTTCTTCTGGAGTCCATGGAAATTGTCTCTTATGTTCAGCTAATTTATTAGTATCGTTTTTAAAACCATCTCTTATCTTTTGTAAATAATCTTTACTTCCTATTTTTATTTCATCTCCATATTTATCAAAGATTTTCTTTTTTGGATTATTTATAATACTATTTCCATACTCATCAATAAATCCTTCAAACCCATCATAAGCAGGGGTGAAGTATCTGTAAAGTCCTGATTTAGTTCTATGTGTACCTAAAACTTTATCTTCTTGGTCTGAATCATCCCATATATCTTTAAATGCTTTACCTCCTTCTTCCATTTCATTTACTGTAGATGGTAAAAAAGCTTTACCAATAATCTTATTCCCTTGAGAAAGAGACGGTTTAACTATTTGCCAATTCTTTGAACAATCAGCTTCTAACCATTTACCACCCTCGTCTGAAATAAAAGTTTTTAATTTCTCTCCATCATATGAGTTATTCTTTGTATTTCTCCAATCTATCTGACTATCTAATGCTTCTGAGGCTTTAACCTGTTTATTATTCTTTGTAATTCTTTCCCCAGGCTTCTTAAACGATAGTACAGTTTTAGGAGAATCCGTTCCTTCAATAATAGGTTGAAAGAAATATGGTAACTTTCTAAAAATGTAAACAACCTTGTCAAAGAGCTTTTTAGCATCACTACCTGTCTTACTTAATATACCTCCATTAGAATTATATGAAAGTGTAATATCATGCAATACAATAGATGCCGCTTTCCAAGATGCTCCTTGTCTTCTATGTTTAGGCATTATAACACCAAAACTATGATTATCTTTTCTAGAAGCATCCCATACAAGAAAAAACCTTCTATCTCTATCCCAGTAATCTGGATATCCTATATCAATTTTACACCAATTTAAATAATAATAATGAGCTCCTGTTATATATGTAGCTATACCATTATTCATAAACCACACTCCATTTAACCTTCTATCAAACTCCTGTTCAATAAATTTACTTTTTTTAACTTCACTTAATGAATCCCATCTATCTGGAATTGGAGTTCTAGTCCACTTTTGATTCTTATTAGATTTATTATAACCTATAATAGAACTTTTCTTCGGCTTCTTAGGGATGTTAATTGGTATTCCTTGTATACTTTTTTCGTTCATATTTAATTTAATAATACAAATATAGTAAATTATTAGGAATTTACCCAGAATATAATTATATTTGTACAACAATCAATCTTTTAATAATTAAAAAAATAAACAAATGGCAAATTTTATAAGTCTGAGCGTTTGGTCAAGAGATGGGAAAACCCTTGGTAGTTATACAGGGAGTGGAGCATCTTTGAATGCAATCGGACAAGAAATGGGATTCAACACTGAGCATATTATTTATGGAACAAATAAAGAATATGCACTAACAGATGTTACCGCAGCTAGTGATGCTGCTGAAACAATCACAATCGTAGCTCATGGTCTAGCAATAAACGACCGCATTTTATTTCGGGATTCAGGAGATGGTACTCCTTCAAATGTTACTGCTGAATTAATTTATGCAGTAATTGAAGTTCCTACAGTGGATACAATTAAAATATCAACCTCTGAAGCAGGAAGTGGAGTTGGTATAGGTGCTAATTTTACCGATACATGTAAAGCATTTAAAGTTAGAGGAATAGTTAAATATGCAGATAGAATGTCATCTGCTCGTCCTGTTGATATTGAAACAGTTGAAACATGTTCTGGAACACCAGCTATTTCAATAGCAGCATTATCTAATCAATTAATGAGTGTAAATGTAGAAACTAAAAATGGAGTATCCACAGGAACAACAGTTGAAAATATGATGATTAATCTTGATAGAGCTATATTAGTTTATGAAGATGGAAGTGGTTCAAATGATTTCTGGATGTGGTATGATGCTTCAAATACTAATCACGCAGGATTTGATAGTCCATTTGTTGATTTTCTACAAATCAATGAAGATTTTGGAGATGGAACAACAGTGACTTACTTTATAGACCATATTGGTGGAAAAGGAGGTCCTGAAAGTCTTTTAAGTTTAACTGTTAACGGAAATACAGTTAGCTTCCCAGATGTTTCTGCTTCTGGATTACTTAGATTAAAGAATGTTATAAGTGCTTATGAAAGTGGAGGAGATACTTATCTTCTTATGAAAGGTTCTGGTAAGAATGGACTTGACACATTAGTAATTGATGATTCTTTATCAAATGTAGTAGGGTCAACTGAAGCATCACAAACAACATAATTCTTAATTAAATAAAATTAAAAAGTCCATTTAATATGGCAAAACAAACGAACTACCCTTGATAGAAATATCAGGGGTATGTTTTATTAATAACTTTTTATTAACTAAAAAAACAAAAAAATGGAAAATGTATTTAACATGGTAAACAATTTCTTTGGTAAAATGACAACACTATTAGTAGGATTATTATCCTTTGGTATTATTGCGGAAGTTTTATTCGGGAGTCCAGTATTTGGAATGTCTGTAATTGAAAACGTAATGGATTTAATTAAGATGTTCGGAGATAATGGAGTGGTAGGACTTATAGCTCTTGTAGTTATGTATCAACTTCTAGAAAAGAAATAACTAAAGTTAAATGTTAAAAGAAAAGGGACTTTATGTCCCTTTTTTTATTTTTTTACTTTTTTGATTTCTATTAAGTCTTGACACTTCTCGTATTCTTCTAGGTATATAAAGTGGTCTAGAAGTGTGTCTATTATTTCATCTTCATTAAGATTAGGGTCTTCTGGGTCAAATATAAGTCCAAATCCCTTGATTGTTGATAAATCAAGTAATTCAGCAAATGTAATTTGATTTGTAATAAGTAGATATGAATAATGCATTGTATTATTTATAATCTCTTCTCTATGTTGGAAATCATCTAATTTATCTAATGGTCTTTTCATTTTGCAAATTTTTCAGCGGCACCACCTTTAAAGTGGTTATCCTTATTATTATCCTCTTGTACTTGTTCTCCTTTCATTTTGTTATCTAAATGCACAAGAGCTGTTAACATTTCTTGAGCATCCATAAATGCTTTCTTCTTAGACTCTAATGCAGATTTTCTTCTCTCATCAGCTACATCATCAGCTATAGGTCTTCTAACATCTGCTATTAATGTAGATATTCCTTCTTTAGCAGCGTCTACAAGTTGACTACTTGTTTCCTCTACATACAATTGTATTTCTGTTTTCTTTTCCATTATCCTAAAACGCACATAGCATTACTATTTCTCATCCTATAAAAGTGTTTATCGTTAATTTTCATTTTATAATTTGAGTTCTTTTCAAAAAGAATTTTATCTCCTATATTGAAACCTTCGGTGAATTGATTCGTATATCTAACTATACCTCTATCTATTAACTCTTCTTGTTTTGTTTTTGTTATAATACCTGATTCTGAAACTATATCTTCATCTTTAACTGGCTCCACAAAAATAAAATCCATTAACATAGTTATCTTACCATCTCTTTCATAAGCATATATTTGGTCTATATCACATTTATAATACTTATCTCCTTCTATTTCAACAGCTTTATCTATTACAAGATGATGTATAAATACCTTATCTCCTTTTTGTAAATCTATATTATCCTTAACTCTCTTATCTGGATTTGGAGGTATATGTCTTACTATACCATGTTGTCTAGCATGCCATAGTCTATCTAAATCTGTATCTAACCATAGTTCAGTGCCGTTAGACATCTTATATTTATCTTCTGTTTCTGTTTCTAGTTCTATAAGAACTACATTACCCATTGCACTTTTTATCATGATATTTGTTTTTCAATTCCTAATTCATATTCTGGTACACACTTATTCCCAGGTATTGATTTCCATAATCTAGTATATTTCTCACCACTTGGGACTACATATATATTATATCTAGCTTCTTGATAGTGTTCTGAGTACGCTTTATCAAATGTAATATCTACAATTTTCAAAGCTCCTTTTGCTATTGTTTGTCCTCTAAGATACGTTATATCTCTATCTCCTGCGGAAACAATAACCTTTCTTATTAAACCTTCAGCTATATCCATTTTAATTTATTTTAATTATTACCATTTTTCTTTAGGACATTTTTCTACATCCCATTTTGCCTTCACCGACATTATACATCCACAAACAGAACAACTTCCATTCTTTTTATCAAGGAGTTCACAATTATCACATATAGTAAGACGTTCTTTATACTTATCTTCTGATGTATTTTTAAATCCAGATTTAGTATACTCTACTATTGATTTACTTAGATTCCAAGCTTGATGTATTATGCTGGGTTTTTTCATTTTTAATTTAATTTATAATACAAATATAAGAAAATTATTTAAAAGAATATGTTTTGTTAGTAAATAGTTTTTCACTATATTTGTAAAATAAAAATAATAAAAATTAAAAATTATGTCAGACCCATGTCGTTCAATGAGAGAAAGTAAACGTAAAAAAGAAGATGATATAAGACTTCTTAAAAAAAAACTAAATGATTCAACTGTTAGTGGAGAGGTTAATAAGTCTGTACAAGAAGATATTTATACTGCTGAGCAAGCTATCAAACAATTAAGAATTGATATCAAAGCTTGTATGAAAAAGAATAAGAAAACAAAATCAACAGAAAGTAAAGCAACAGAAAAACCAGGAGTTGGAGCAGTGAAGAAGACTAGTCAAACTTCAGAAAGTCTTGACACTTCTTATAATGAACCATCTCATGGTACAGGAACTAGAAAACAAATATCATAATGGTAAAAAGAAAGAAAAAGAAACCAGTAAAAAAAGGATACTAATGGGATGTGGTTGTAGTAAATTATGCCCTAAGTGTCGTAAAAGAAAGAATAATTGTACTTGTAATAAGTAATTATGCCTAGAGATTATAAAAAAGAATATCGTAACGAAAAGAAGTCTAGGCGTAAAAGACGTGTACTTCTTAATAAGTACAATAGAGAAAAAGGTACATATGGTAATGGAGATGGTAAAGACGCTTCTCATTGTGGAGGTAAGATAACAGGATTCGTTAAAGCTTCTATAAATAGAGGTAAGAAAGGAGAGGGAGGTAGAAAGAAAGGAGTTAAACATAACTATCCAAAAAATAGAAAATCACCAGGAACAGGAACTAGAAAGTCTACTTCCACTGGTACAAGAAGTTAAATAAATAATAACAAATAAATAAAAATTAGAAATTATGCCAGAAAATAGAGATGGACAAAGTTCAATGGACAACGCTCAATATGAAGAATCAAGTGGAGGGTCAAGAAAATCAGGAGGTAAATGCGACCAAGTTAAAAAACAAATTATGCAAATAGCTCAAAGTGGAGATATGGAAAAGTTAGTTGAAGCTTTAAAGCAAGCTATTAAAATGAAATGTATGACTCAAGAAGAAGCTCAAGCCTTAATGAAAAAAGTTCAAGGAGGAGCTCAAGGAGGAGGTAAAGGTGCACCACCTCAAGCATAGTAAATAAAAAATTAAAAAACTAAATAATATGGAGATTAAAGACGAAATAGTAAGATTAAGAGCTCAGATAGCTAAACTACAAGAACATCTAAAGAACTCTAAAGGTGCTGAAAAAGCAGAGATACAAAAACATATAAATAAATATCAAAATGAATTAAATGCGTTATTAGCTGCAAACCCACATAATGATGGTACGGGTAGACCGCCTATACCTCCAAAGAAGACATCTGAGAAGACATCTGAGAAGACATCTGATGAGTGTAAAAATGCGTGGTATAACTATTACAAATGTATGGGAGACTGTAAAAGCCAAGGAAAAGACTGTAGTGGTTGTAAAAAACCAACTTGTCCTGACCCAAGTTAATAGCTCAATTAAACACTTCTAAGACACTTTAAGATACAAAGGGGTATACAACCCCCAGAAATACAAGATAACTCCTTAAATAGGGGTTATTTTTGTTTATACACCTATATGGGTGGGGTGTCTTATATACCAAATGGGTACTGTCGTTACTTTCTTTCTTATTTTTAATTCTTTCTTTGTAGTGCTACTAAGTATATATAAACTATATATATATATAACATATAATATATAGTATTACCAAGGTATATACGTTGGTATAAAAAAGGTATTAGTTCTGCTTGGGGATGGGACAATATACAGAACCGTAGCGAATTAATACTAACTAAAAACGGAATGCGTCGCAGGGGTTAGTGTGATATGGAATATATCAATATAGTATTGTATCGTTTCCTCAATGCGAACGAGCGACGGCGCGAGCGCGGACATGTCCACAGATACAAATATAATTTGTTATGCGCGCATAGTATTATCATATATTATATATATATATTATATCATTGTATATATATTTTATTTATGTACATAGATATATTTATTTATTTAGAATGATTATAAATAACATATCATATATTATTTAGAATTAATCTATATAACTATTTTAATTTAGACTAAGTCTAAATAGATGAGCATTAATAACTGTTCATAAGTTTCTAATAACTAATTGTATAATTGTTTTGCCATGTCATCTAATTTGTTATAGGTCTTGAATTACGTTCATCAGTGTGTTAGTCCGTACAAATCAACATAAAACCAGCGGCAATATGTGAAAATTGAC
>Ga0098034_1000113_pt1 | contig 42695 bp, 55 predicted proteins | sample 2_EtaG_FD_77062 | JGI IMG/M metagenome (GOLD analysis project Ga0098034, IMG submission 77062) | Marine viral communities from the Subarctic Pacific Ocean - 2_ETSP_OMZ_AT15125 metaG | ecosystem: Environmental > Aquatic > Marine > Oceanic | place: Pacific Ocean | collected 2015-01-07
AAAAGAGGGTCTTTATGTAAATTATCATAAACTTCTTCACAAGTATATGGGTTTTTTTCATCGGGTATAACATCTCGAATACAAATTAAAACATTTTTACCACCTTTTAATCTTTGGTCAATTAACCACTGGTGTCCATCGTGCCACGGTTGCCATCTACCTATAAACATCGAGTATTTCATCTACACACTCCTCTATTGTTCTATTTGTTGTATCCATATCTAAAAAGTTTTGTAATGGTGGTTCATACTCATCTGAAAAGTATTTTTCTTTACCACGAATTTCTGTTGTGTGACAATAAACTTCTAATACTTCAAATCGAGGTTGTTCTTTTTTATAATGTGTACCTTTACCAATTATTTTTAATTGTTCTCTTAAATATCTATACGGTGATACCAATGAAACTACAGGAACAAATCCTTTACTCACTAAAAATATTGATGTATCTATTGCAAACTGAATGTTTTTTACTCTACCACTTCTACCATAATCTGTAGAATCATTAGTTGCTAAAACCATTCTTATTTCATCACCATCAATATGTATAAACCGCGTCCTTGATGAATCTGGATTTGAATATTCATAACAAAGTTTATCAATAAATTCTCTAGCTAATGTTGTCTTACCACTACCTGGTTGTCCAGTAAACCAAACTATTGCATTTTTTTGTTCTAATTTTGACATTTAATCAACTCCTTTTCATAATTTTCCATACTGTGAATAGTTAATTTAAAAATATCCCACTCCATAGAACCAAGTTCACCACTTTCTGTAATAATATCTGAAAGTTTAGTTATAAACTGCATATTCTCATTTGTTAATTTCTTACAATCAAATTCTATAGTAATATTTGGAATATCTGAATCCTCAACTCCATCTGTTGGTATAGGTCTTAACTTATCTGTTAAATTATATAAAGTATTAGGTTGTTCTTCTTTTTGATATTTCTTTACATTCTCATAAGAACAATCTGAATAAAATATACTACACCAAGGCTCTAATATTCTTAAATGTTCCATACCACAATTCTGTACTACAAATCCAATATGATATTTTTTAGATACAATAGGTTTCATTGATTCATCATGTTGAACTACAGTTCCCCACTTACGAATAAAATTTCTCATATTTTTAGTAGTTGTGTGAATCCACTCTTGAGAATCTTTCCCAGGTGCACCACCTGCCATCGGATTAAATCGGCTTCCTCTACTTGTCAAGTGATACACAAAACCTTCCCAAGTCTGTTTAAATGAACACCCATTTAATTGTAATCTATTCCATATATCACTATCTTCTTTTGATTGTGGTGCAAATAATTTATCGTGACCACCAACGCTCCAATAATCTTCTTTATGTATTGCCCAAGGTGCAAAAACACCTTCAGTAACTTTATTTTTATACGTATTTTTTATACTACGAACATAATGTAACAAATCTTCTTCTTTAAAATCTTCCGGTTCTATACCAAAATCTTTAAGTAACTTTTCTGGCCCATCAGGATGTAATGGTGGTTCTATTCGTGTTGCGGCTACAATAACTGTAGGTTCAATTAATTCTACTATCTTAGAATCAAGGCCTGGACACGCATACATATCTGAATGAAAAAACATAACTATATCATTAACTGCTTTTTCACATAAAAAATCATACCAATAAACAATACCCTTTCTTTCTGTAGTTTCATTTTTATAGACCTGTATATTATCATCCTCAAGTTGTTGTAACCACTCCCAAGTACCATCAGATGACGCATCATCTGCTAACAATATTTCATGTTGACCATCTAAATTATTTCTAATAGAATTATAACACCATTTTAAATAAGAAATATTATTTCTTGATGGAACTATAAAACTAATCTTCTTCATCTACTACAGACCTTCCTTTTAATTGTTCCCAATCTCTTTCAGGTCTCACTTTTAAATTAGTATTCCAAACTCCATTCAAAGTTTCCATGTCCAATCCCAATGATTCTCCAAACTTTATAATAGCCTGTATATCTTTGGGGAAACAACTACCACCAAAACCAAATTTACCATCTGGTCCTGGTATATTCATATGAGAATGTCCAACTCTACCATCTCTAACAAATCCTTCAAGTGCCATTTCCCAATCAACTCCACACTTGTCTGCTATTAACTTCATTTCATTTAAAAAAGACACTTTAGTTGCAAAGAAACAATTGTTCATATATTTTATCAATTCTGCTGTTTCATAATTAGTTAAAATTACAGGAACCGTTTCTCCAAATCTCCATTTAAATAATTCACTCACTCTTTTAGCATCACGATCAGTGGCTTTTCCACTACCACCAACAATGAATCTGGCTTGATTAATAAAATCATATCTTGCACTTCTTTCAGTTAAAAATTCAGGATTAAAAACTATACTTAAATTACTATATTTTTCTTGTAATTTTCTTGTAGTACCAGGTACAACTGTTGACCTCAATAAAATTACATTATCATCAACCCAATTATAATCTTTACATATTTCACTAATATCATTTAATGCTGAATCTACATAATCAATATTTATAGAACCATCTATATTAGACGGTGTTGGAACTGATAAAAATATAAAATCTGATTCATGTATTGTATCAGATAAAAGATTAAGAGATTTCATTGGGTCTTTATCATAAACCCTAACTTCTGCATCACAACCAGTTTGTGGTGAAAATCCAAAATGAACCGCTGAACCAACAAATCCATTACCTATAATTCCTATCTTCATTTTAAACCTTCAAGTATATCTGTTATATAAGGTACAAAATTCTTCTCATTATAGAATGAATTTTCATAGTTCTTTCTACATATTTTACTACAAGTATCATAAAAACCTTTATCATTCTTTAACTCTTTAGCTAAATGTTTAGCCTTTTCAATATCACCATCATTTACTGATAAATATGGATGCAATTCTTCTTGAGTATCTAATCCTTTATAACCAATACAAGGTATTCCGTGAAATGCACAATTTAATGTAAATGTACCAGCGGCGTGTGTTGGCATCATATGTACACCTATATGAAATTGACTTAAAAAATTTATCCACTCTACCCAAGTCATATACGGGTGATGAATTATATCCATCTCATCTTCTCTATCTATTTTTCTACCCATTGATGGTGCGTGTATTGGCATATCAAACTCTTGAGCAACAATGTATGAATCAAATCCACCATACCATCTAACCATATTACCACCAATTATTACTTCATCTCCCCACTCACTTCGTGGTAAAATACCTAATCGTTCTGTTAACATTAATGTTGGCATCTTATGTACTAATGCATTAGTAAGTCCAGAATAATATTTAACATCTTTCTCATTATGAGCAAATAACATATCAAATTCTGTAAGTATATTATACCACCAAATTTGTTCTTCCATTTTATAATCTTGAAAATACCAATGAGGCCCTTCTTGCATTGATATAACTTTCTTACTAAGTTTTTTTAAATTACCAATCATATCAAACTGTAATAACTTATCTACATTAGTTTTTGGTAGTGTTACTACGGCAAAATCAAAATAATCTTCACCAAAATGTTGTAAAACTCGTGGTACTTCAAATATAGGATAATGTTCTGCTCCTAAAATATATTTAGTAGAAACATCATTCCTCATATTAGGATTATCTAATGAAACCTTACCTGACCAAAGGCCTTCGGTGAACCATGCAATTTTATAATCTTTTAAACCCATTCAACTAATTCTTTAATTTCTTTTTTGGTCATTTTCTTAGCAGTTTTTGAATTATAAGGAGCAGTCAATTTATTATCTTTAACATTCTCTTCCATTCGAATATGAATATCATCACCATAAAGATACGTTCTATCTACCTCATTTTTAGATACTAAATCTTCATCTACTTTTTCACCAGGTCGTTTTCCAACTACCTCTATATCATCAGAAATAACTTTAGCTAATTCTAACATATTTACACATTTCATCTTATACGATTTTACAAACCCACCACCATGATGTAATGCCCAATCAATCGTTCTGTTAATTAACATAGCGGCGTCATTTTTCGTAAATATTAACCGATTCATATTTGGGTCTGTAAGTTTAAGTGGTTTACCTTCCTTTTTTAACTTTAACCAAAATGGTAATACCGAACCACTACTATGAGCAACATTAGCAAATCGAGTTACCGCAAATCTATTAGTATCATTATTACTATTCATAAAAACCCGTTCCATCAAATACTTTGAAGCTCCATAAACACTCTCAGCTAAACAAGCCTTATCTGTACTTATACCAACTGTAATTGGTATATCATTTATTATACTAGCTTCTACCACATTTAAACTTCCCATTACATTTATAGTACATCCAGCAATAGGATTAGTCTCCATCAAATCAATATGTTTCATAGCCGCTGTATGTGCCACTACATCTGGTTTCACATCTTTAAAAACTCTAAGTAAAAATCCCTTATCCTCAATGTTTCCCACATAAGACTTTACATCAGGATATTTTCTCTTCAGACTAGCTATCTTTTCTTCGTTTCTACTAACATTAATAAACTCATTATCATTATCTTTTATGAGAGCTCTACCTACTGTTCCTGTTCCTCCTGTGATTAATATTTTCATTCATATACCTCTTCAATCCATCTATTAACCCAATAAATTACATAATCAATATCTTCTTCAACCATTCTATTATTACAAGGTAATGAAATTAATTTAACCCACTCTTCCTCACAAACTGGATACTCTCTATCTTGTAACAATGGTGTATATTTGTATAATGGTTTAAAATGAACTGATGTATGTATTTTCTTATCTGCTAAATAATCAATCAAATTATCTCTGGTATATATTTTTACTGGTAATCTTGGACAATAGTATTGTACAGTTTCCGAATGCGGTGGTCTTTCTAATACTGGATGTAATTCATTATTATAACGTTCTTGAATATGTCTACGAAATTTTAAATGTTCAGGTAATTTTTTCATTTGTTCTAAACCAATCGCAGCAATAATATCTATCATATAATATTTGTAACCAAGAATATCTACTTGATAATCCCAAGCATATCCAGGTTTACCACTTTTACCTTGAACTCTACTCCAAGTTGAAGATACTCCAAACCAAGTCATTTCTCTACATCTATCAGCTAACTGTTTATCATCTGTAGTAATCATTCCACCATCGCCACAAGGTAATGTTTTAACCGCTTGAAATGACCACACTGCACAATCTCCATCTAACCCAGCTCCTGGTGTATAACAACTGTGAGCTGTATCTTGAAGTATAAACCCATCAAATACTTTTCTTAACTCTTTATAGTCAGCAAAAACTCCAGCGTCATCTACAGCTATCAATAATTCACTATTAGGTTTTTTATATCTTTCAACTTCTTCAGGGTCAATACATAAAGTGTCTCGTTTTACATCAACAATATTAGAAGTAAAATTATTCCATAAAGGTATCATAGCAGTTGCTATAAAAGATATAGCTGGATTAATTACATCTATACCCTTCCAACCCATAGCCTTCATTACTAAATCTTGTCCATGTGAAGCACTTGTTACAGCTATAGCATATTTATGTCCAACCATTTCAGCAAACTTTTCTTCAAATTCAGCCACTTTAGGGCCTTTTCCCCACCATCCACTTTCAATAACTTCTTGTAGTGCTTGAACCTCTTCTTTACCACCTTTTGGCCCTAATACTGATAACATATTTTCTCTAATCTTCATTATCATCCTCTTCAAAAACTTCTATCATTAAAACATTATCATCATTAATCATAACCAATGCACCATTGTTTTGTAACTGACGATTTTAAATCAACTTCTAATTCTTCAATTATATTTTTTAGTTCTTTTTTTTGCATATTATCTACCCATTATATAATATTTTACTTTAAATCCTGCTTTTTCAAATGCTCTCTTACTTGAATGATTATCAGGTTTCACTTTAGAAAAACATTCGGGATGTACTTTCATTATTTCATTTATCATAAATGTACCAACACCTTGATTCCAATAATCAGGATTAACAGATAATGCAATTTCACCATCAATTTGTCTGATATATCCTACTGCTTTTTTATCCCTTAAACATATATAAAAATTATCGTTATATTTTTTCATATATTCTTTTTGTTGTTCTTCTGTCACGAAAGATGAATTATCAAATAACTCTTTTTGTACTCTTTCATCGTTTCTCAAATTTCTAATAAATTCGTGATACTTTTTTTCATTTTTTACAAATTTAAACATACAAACTATTCCGTAGGTGGATTGTTTTCATCTATCTGTCCTCTTGCACACTCATACATAAAATCAGAATCTAAATACCGATTACTTAAATATGTTATTGCATTTGAACCATAAACACGATTAATTTTATATGCAAATAAAATAATAATTAAATTTCCAATACCACCGATACCTTTATGACCTTCTGTATGCCAATTTCCGTCTTTATCTTGTATTGGTTCTACCCAAATTGGTTCAAATCCATGTATATCTTTCAAGTACTTATATTTTGTACAGAAAAAACTGGTTCTCAATGTTTTAATTTGTAATTCCCTATCAAATAAATGTTTAGTTTCATCTTTAGTAAAATCTGCAAACTGCTTACCACTTGCCTTTTCTATACCAAATGGATTAAAACTTGTTGGATAATTCATACAATTACCTATAAATTTATAATTAGAATCTAAAAGTTCAAGACATATATTTACACATTCCCAATTTTTTATTATCACATCATCTTGAAAAAATAAACATATTGTATCATCTTCTATATCTAAAAAATCTATTGCCTGTTGGAATCCACCATCAGCCATACCTAAATTAGGAAACAATTTCCAATCAAAATTTTCTTTAACTTCTTTTGGTGGTTCTCTATGACATGAATAAAATACATCTACAAATTCATTTTCATTTTTAAATTCAATTAAACCATCTATTAAATTACTTTCTCCAGGATAATCAGTATAATGCCAACCAACAACTATTACTTGTATTTTCATTTTTCCACATCCTCCCAAGTATATGTTTTAGATTGATTAAACATATTATATGCATTATGTTCACATAACTTATTTGCACTTTCATACCAACTATGTGCCTTTCTTAATGCACCTGTATTAGTTTTATCTATACCATCTTCTCCTAATACATAATTTCTTTTATTTGGATGTTTTCTATTATGAACCAATAATATGTTTTTTATTATAAATTGTGGAATTTTACCATCAAATGTTTTTATTAAACTATGCATGAATGCTGTATCTTCGTGTACAAAAAACACAGATTTTGGTATATTAACACCACTTTTAACTACATCAGATGATATCACTAAACCACAACCATTAAATTTATACTGGTGGGTAACTTGAATATCTAAATCTTCAACTTTATCATTAATTTCATCCATTTCTTTTCTATTCATTGTATATCTTAAACTCCACCAGTTTTCTGTATCACCATCTATGAATGGTTTATCTGTAAAATCTGGATGTTCTAAAACTTTCCAACTGTCATCCCACATTTTACAAGTACTAAAAAATCCAACATACTTTGGAGTATCTCCGTTAATAGCTGTCGTGTGTAGATTATCTAAAATTTCAAATGTTTGTTTTGGTATTAATGAATCACTTTCACCCCACATTAAAACATCAACCTTTTCACAATAATAATCATTAAACCATCTACGATAATCCGCTATTGTAACAAGTTTATCTGTAACTCTCCATTCAACATCAACATCAAATGATTTCATCATATCTTGAAACTTAAATCTTAATGCATTTATTTCGTGTTCGTCATCAATCTTTTCTAACTCTTGATTAGTTACAAAAGTAAAATCAACTGTTATATTTTCTTTATTTTCAATTTGTCCTAAAGATTGTTTTAAACTTTCTATATATTCTTCAATGATTTTAATTTCATACCATTGAACAAGACAACCTATTGCAATTGTATTATTTAACTTAACCATTTTTAATCCTCGATTTACAAATTATACCCTCTCTATCTTTCAAGTATTTATTCACACTTGTCGGATTTACAAGTTCATCTTTCTGACCTCCGATATACTGAACTACTTCTATCATTCCAGTATTTATCATATCATCAACTGCCGATTTTACTTCATCTAATAATCCGTAATCATCATAAACCAAATGGATATTACCAAAAGTTTTAATAGAATTTATAGTATCAAAAACAACTTGATGATATTTATGTATAGCATCAATAAAAACAACATCAACTTCTTCATCTTTAAATGTATCATAATATAATGAAGTTACACCAGGTACTATCCAATCATATATGTCACCTATATAATATTCAATATTATTTCTATCCTCATTAAGATTTCGTGCTAAATCAACCCATTCCTGATTAATATCAATAGTGATTACCTTATTAAATAGAAAACTTAATATTCTCGTTGTATGTCCTTGAAAAGTTCCAACCTCTAAACAATTTTTATTTTTAAATTCATCTCCAAAATAATCTAATAAATCATCTTTAAATTTATGTGTCGTTGTCCAATTCAGTTCACTTTTATCAGGAACATTTTTAAATATTTCTCCTCTATTCATTTAATTCCCCATAAAAATGTTCGTATGTTTTTTGCATAAAATAATTTGAAATTTGATTGTCTTTATTATTAGGTATTGCATTATACTGATAAATCCAACCGATTTTTGTGAACAACAAATCATCACCTAATATTTCTTTGCGTGTCATATCGCTCATATTATATTCATAAGGTAATAATTTTAAATCTATTCCTCTTTGATGTATTAACATATTAACCGGTGTTTGGTCTGTTCCAGTATGAAATGTTTCTTGTAATTGTATTAACAAATCTTGATTTGTAAAATAAAAGTTTACTATATCACGATAAAATTGTTTATGATTTTTATTAACTAACACGAATCCACAATCAAGATACTTCCACCATGGCATCATATAATTATCAAATGCATGTTTTGAATAATTTTCTAAACTTCTTAAAACCCAATCCCAACTACCATCAAATTGTGCTCCACATAATTTACCTTCACTCATATCAAAAAAGTTAGGACACTCTGGATGTACTATTGTATCTGCATCAATCATTAAAACTTGGTCATATTCTATTTCATTTGAGTCTAATATGTCAAATAAATAATATCTTTGCCAACAAATAGCCATTTTCTCTTTTTCCAAAACTAAATCATTTAACACAAATAACTCACAATTATTTTTATCACACCATCTTTTCCAACTATCTATTGAATACTTGTAAGCATATCTTCTACTACTTGAATATCTACCATCACCACCTAAATCAATATCCATCATAAAAACTAAATTCTTAGTATTCATAATCAAATAACTCCAAATCTCTACGATATACATTTGAAACTAATTCTATTGTTTCATCATCATAATAAGTTTTATAATTACTATGACTTCCACCAAAACGAACTGTTGGTAATCCAGTATAACCATGAATTTTTAATAACTCATACTCCAAATTTAATTTATCACACAACACTTTAAAATCTTTATTTAAATTTTCAAACTTTCCTATAAAATCTACAAATAGTTCTTCATCTACTTCTGCATAATAACTTTGATTCAACCAATGTGAATTTGAAGGATAACCTTTACTATCAAGTAAATTTCTTTTTACAAATGTCTTAAAATCTGGTGAACTATAATAACGACTATCACGTGTTTGCCACATCTTCCTTTCTTGTAATGATAGCGCTTTAGATGCGATTTTATTAAAATTATTAGCACGTGTTTTAATTAAATATTCGTCAGCGTCACTCCCTACGCCCGGTACCCGCGGGTCACGGACACCACTATACATGGGTGTTTTCCTATAAGAAGACCATGTTATATCTTCTCGCAGATGGCTGTACGCAGAAACTAATCTATCAAACGGATTTCTAACAAAAACAAATTTAAAATAATCATTTTTAATTTCTTCATTTGTCAAGTTACTCCACCAAGTATCAAACTTTACTTTATCGTCTTTTTGACAACTACAATCTGGAACTAATCCCATACCCTTTACAATTTGTTTTTTAGGTTCCTGTTTATATGGTGGTAATCGTGCACCTTCACCAGCTGTACCTTCTTTAACTACGTCTAATCGAAACATACGTCTATAAATTGTAGTTCCAGCTGTTTTCGCTGGTTTCATATAAATAAAGTTGTTATCAACAGAATAACACATATCTTTTAGTAAAAATTTAGTAGAATTAATATGACTTTTTATATTACTCATTTTAAATTTAAGATACAACCTTCTCTGTCATTCATAGTCCAACCAGCTGCTGTTTTAAAACCTCGTTTCTCACCTATAAACGTATCTAATGATACAGCACCTGTAGTAACAATTTCATAAATAGCTTTTTGAATTTCAACTTTCGGATTACCATAATCATCCATAATGATAATTGGTTTATTAAAATAATCCATAACTTTTGGTATATCGTGTTTCACGTGTTCGTATGTATGACCCGCATCTATCATCACAACATCTACCTGTGGAAAATCCCATTCTTCTGTATAAATGTCTTTTTGTATAAATTCTACATTATCTCTATCTTTACATTTCTTTTCAGCTTGTTCTATATTCCAACTATCTTTTTCAACTCCATATACTTTTTTAAATACATTACTATAAACTACAGTTGAATTACCCTGACAACTACCTAATTCTATCATTGTTAAATCTTTGTATTTCTTATGAGTAAAAGTTTTTAAAATATCTCTCTTAAATTTTCTACTCGTAGTGTATTTTGCTGTATCTTTATGTGGCATTAAATCTAAAATTTTATCATATTTTATTTCATCATAATTGTACCTACTTTTTATCATATCCCATGTTTGTTGCATTAACTTAGTTCTATTATCTTTAGGTATGCCATTAAAGCTACAGTTATATCCATACTTTATAAAAAAAGGTGTCTTATCTTCATCAAGTTGCCAGTTAAAATTAAATAATTCCTTCCTTTGTAAATGTGTTAATTTAAATGGTAAAGGTAAATCTGTATTTATATCAATGTTATTCGTCTGTAACCAATAATTCATAGGTGTTTGTTCTGTACCTTTCTTTACAACTTCATCTTGTAGTTTAACAAATTCTTCTATGTTATCTATATAAAACTGTTTAAAGTTATTGAATAAATCTTTATGTTTTTCATTAAACACCATAAATCCAGAGTTTACGTACTTAGTCATATCCAATTCAAAACCTCCGAATATATCTTTATATCCTTGAATACTTTCATATATCCACCTCATATTATCCATATCTCTCCACGCAGTGAATCTTCTATCTGTTAGCTCGAAAAAGTTAGGTGTATCCCATCTAATCATAAAAGAACTATCAACCAGTGCTACCTGATCATATTCTATATTTCTTCTTTCAAGTTCATCGAATAAGAAAATAGCCTTTTGCCAATTTACTCTATACTTAAATAAATCTTTTTCTACTGGTTCAGTAAACGGTACAAATAAACAGTCATTTCGTTCACACCAGTATTCCCATGTATTTCTTGAGTATTGAAAATATTCATAACCCCCATACTTTTCTGTATGTTCTGTATTTACTACTGCGGGCCACCAAACAACATTTTTTTTCAATTTAACAACTCCTGTGGAAAAGTACTTGTTTCACTATTCATTGAATCTAATAGTTCTTCGTTTCTCTCCTGTGTTAACGAAACAAAATTACCATAATTTGAATATCCATATTCTGACCATGAATATGGATGCATTAATACATGAAGTTTTTTAACTTTATTAAAATTTAATTTCAATGGGTGTCCGAATTTCCATTGATGATTTGAATCTGATAAATAAGTTACATTTAAATCTTCTGGTAGAGGTCCTTCTACATATTCAAAAAACAATTCACCATTACAATTAATCAACTCTTCAATTTTCACATACCAAGATAATAATTGTGGATTTACATTAGGTCTATGAAATGCAAATCTATCTATTTTAAATCCATAATAATGTTCTAGCACTTCAATATCTTTCAAAATATTTTTTGTTATTTTTTCAGCTCCTAAATTTGGTGGATTTTGATGTAATCCTATCTTATGTCCCAAATCACGAATTTCTTGAACAGCCTTAATATTTTTTTCTGATAATGCGTTGTATGTATTATTTCTTAGTTGAACAGTATAAGTAGAAACTACACCTAATTCATCAGCTTCTATTCTTGCCATTTTAAGAGCTCTATCAACTGAAAATTCTATATCATGTCTAAGTACACAAAATGATGTTGTATCACCATTTACATCAGCAAAATCAACAATAGGTAGATTTACTTTAATTAAATTGATAATATTTTTGAATTCGTTATAACTAAACATTTAACAACCCTTCTTCTAATAATCTTTCTACTGTTGAATGATATAATGAACCTTGAGGTGTAGCTCTATTTGATAATAAACCTCGTTCACCTTCTAAACAATATTTACTAACTCTATATGCTGGTGAAATATATCTAATTGTATCTAAATAACCATTTCTTACCATGAACCCATAAAAATTTTGAACTGGTTTTTCCCAATCTTTTATACTAAGACCACCTGTTGGGTACGTAGTACCATAATAACCTATACCTGCATTGTCAGTTTCACCTGTTCTATCTAATTCAATATTATCTATATCAAATTTACCACCCATTTTTTCAATTATTTCTGGTTTAAAGAAATCAAATGACCCACGAACTTTACCAGTCATATTTACTATACCATTTGATAATATTAACCACTCACCATCATTTTTAACTTCTGAATAATCACCCGGTCCTGCGTTTTTAAATTCTGGTAAATCATTCATAGAATAATCATTTCTAAATAAAGTTTCAATTTTATTATCTAATACATCAATAAACAAATTATCGTTAAAAACGAAATTATCATCATGTGAAAATAAAAGCATATCATAATTCTTATAGTTATTTTTTTCTAACCATTGATTTGTAATAGCCCAATCACCACAAGTATTTGGTTCTAATATATAATGCCAACCATTTTCTTCAAGATAATTAACAGTAGCTATTTTTTCGTATAAGATTTTATCTATTTTTTCTAAAGTACCATTACTTAATTGAGATAAAAATTTTTGTTTCTCTATATCAGATACTTCAGGTTCTCTATGAGAAACACAAAAATAATCAACTTCCCAATCTTTCGGTATTTTTTGTGTTCTTACCTGTTGATAAAATTTTAGTGGAAAGTGCCACCCATTAATTACTACAGCTAATTTCATACAATCTCTTTCAAAACTTTAATAACTTCTGTTTGTTCATCATCAGTTAATGTAGGATACATTGGTAATGAAAATATTTCATTAGCTAATTTTTCAGTTATTGGTAAATCTCCATCTTTCCAACCTAAATATTCATATCCTATCATAGTATGAACTGGCCACGGGTAACTTATATTTAAATGTATGTCTCTTTCAGTTAAATCTTTCATTATTCTATCCCTATCAGGATGAGCAACCACATATATATAATATCCATGTCTATTGTAGTAACATTCTTCAGGTAAAACTAATTCTGTATCTGATAATTCTTCATTATATCTTTCTGCAATCTGTCTTCTTCTATCTATCCATTCATCTATATAATTAAGTTTTTTAAGTAGTATTGCTGCATGTACTTCATCTAACCTAGAATTACAAGTATCTGGTCCATGTTCTAATGCATAATATTTACCATTCCAATGACCTGATGACATTTTTTTTCTTTCCATTCCAAAAAATCTCATACGATTCATCTTATCATATAACTTCTCATCATTAGTTGTAATAAAACCACCATCACCATAAGCACCAAATATTTTAGTTGGATAAAAAGAAAAACAACCAACATCACCTATTGAACCTGCTTTTCTACCGTTATAAGTAGCACCGTGTGATTGTGCACAATCTTCAATAACTCGTAAATTATTCTCGTGAGCAGTATTCATAATAATACCCATATCACACATTTGTCCAAACAAATGGACTGGTATAATTGCTTTAGTTTCATTATGTATTGCACTCTGTAATTCTACTACATCCATTAAAAAATATCTATCAACATCAACAAATACAGGTGTTGCTCCAGTCATTACAATAGCTGTTACAGTAGGAACTGCTGTGTTTGATACAGTAATAACTTCATCTCCTGTACCGATATTCATAGCTTTTAAAGCAATGTACAATGCATCTGTACAATTACCTACTCCTATACCAAACTTTGAATCACAATATTTAGAAAATTTTTCTTCAAACTCTTCTACTCTTGGACCAAAAACCAATGTTCCTCCACTAAACACGTTATCTACTGCATCTAAAATTTCTTCTCTTAATGCTTCATATTCTTTTTTATAATCCCATACTTTTATCATAATTGTCTCCTATACGTGTGATATGATAGTTCTAACTGAATTAGCTACCCAAGATTCTTTTTCTAAACATTGTTTTATTTGATACATACTCATCCAAATAAAATTATCATTTTTAAAAGTAATATTATACTCTTCTTCTACTTCTACTATCATATTCAAATTTCGTTTACTATAAAATCTACCACCGTCTTCAGATTGCCATTTCTTCAATAAAACTTTACCTACTTTTTCCGCATTCTGAAAAATATTTAAATAATTTGGAACATTACCTAAATGAGCTGCGTTTATATTACTGAATGTAGCTTGTAATGTTGGACTAATTTGAACTAAATTTACATTACCCGGTTCTGATTTGGCTTCCAATAAATAATGTGGTATTCCTTCAAATCTTTTTCTAACAATCCCGAGTATACCACCATCTAAACCAACTTGTTTAAAAAGGGGTTGGTCCCATCCTCTTTTTGCTTCTCTAATTTTAGTGTGTACTCTAAGTGCTTGAACTGAATAAAATTCACCACTTGTATGATATATAATATCTCCATCAAAAATCCATTCACTACAGTCTTTCAAAGATATTTCTTCAATAACCATTTCTTTTTTATCAAGTACACTTTGATACCATTTTTCTATATCTTCAAATGTATGAAAAGTTGACCAATCTTTTAAAGTTTCAAAATGAAACTCTAATTGATTTTCATCAATTTTACTTGTCATATTTAAACCTAAAATATGTTTTTTATATTTATTTAACTGTTTTAAATATTTATCTTGTTTCATTTTAAACTCTCAACTGTTAACTTAACTCCATCTTGTAAATTAACTCTTGGTTGCCAACCAATTACTTCTTCTAATAACCTATAATCTCCTACATAACTACGCATTTCAATGGGATTCAAATCAATAGTATCATCTTCCGTGACTGTAACATCTGTTAGTACAGAGGCTATAGTGTTCCACATATCTGATATAGTTGTTAATTTATTACTTCCTACTACAAAAAATCTACCATCAAAAATATCATCATTAGCTAAACCTGTCTTTATAAAAGCTTTAACTATATCATCAATATAAACATAATCTCTATAACAATTTCTATTCTTAAATAACTTTAATTGTTTATGTTCAATTCCATATTTTATGACTCTGGCAATCAATGAACCTGACGTTTTTCTATTTATATCTTTATCTCGAACAGGACCGTAGATATTTGGTAATCGTAAAATAATACTTTTCAATCCAAACTTTTCGTTATATATTTTTAAATAATGTTCTGAAAGTAGTTTGTGTGCTGACCATTCTGCTGCTGGTTTTGCATTTGTGTTTTCATTTACTTTATCTTCATTTACTATTCCAAATACATTAGTTGAACTTGCAAAAATAATTTTTGGATTACATCTTTTCTCAACACAAGTTTGTAACATATGTAAAACTGATACTGAATTTACATTTAAATCTCTTTCTGGTGTTTCATGTTCTACTTCTACAGCTGCTAAATGAAAAATAATATCAATATCATCTTTTATAATATCATTCCAAGTTTCTTTTTTAGATACATCACCGGTAGAAATAATTAAATTACAATCAATGGAATTAAACGACTTTACTAAAGTTGAACCTATATAACCTGTACTACCTGTTATTAATATATTTAATCCTTCATAAGAAGTCATTTAAAATCCTGTCTTACCATCCCATTCAAATGGTATTAATTCATCATTAAACGGTATTCTGTATTCATCGAGTTCTTCATGATGATACGGTTCAGTTGTAATACTAATAATATAAGCATCCTCTTTACCTACAGCTTCAAAACCGTGATAACAACCTGTTGGTATTTTTACTAATACTGGATTATCTTTGTTTACAATATATTCTTTTAATTCACCGTATGTCGGTGAACCATCTCTATCATCAAATACAACAATTCGAGCTGTACCATTAATACAAGTAAAATAATCTGTTTTTATTCTATGATAATGCCAAGCTTTTACAAAACCTGGTTCGCAGCAAGTGATATATACTTGACCGAATTTTTTATAAATAGGATCATCCATTCTCAATATTTCCATTAAAAATCCTCTATCATCTGAATGAATTGTCAACTCTTTAGTTATAAAAGCATCTTCATATTCTTTTTCTTTCATATTAATCTATCTCCATTTTATTTTTTTCTTTTATTATATAATCACTACAAATACCTGCACAGTTACTATAAGCTGTCTTACTTATTCTTTGTATTTCTGGTAATACACATATTGATTTTTCTGTTAATGGGTACGTTGGATATGTCCATAAATAACCGTGTGAAGTCAATGTAACATCATCTTTTTGATGAAAGAAACAATGAGCTTCTATCTTTTGTAGTTCATATAATACCTGAATATCTTTAGCGTGACACCAAACTTCTTTTCTTTTTAGAAAATCTGTTCTAACTCTATATTGAGGTCTATCATGTCCAGTCCAAAATATTCCCTCATACCAATGAACATCAATCTCTACATCAAAACCTTGTTCAATAGCTTCTTCACAATATCCTTGACCATTTTCAAGTTTTGACTCTTTACCGTTTGTATTTCCTCTATGTGCTATAAAAATCATCTATAACTCCCTCACATCTATAAAACTACCACTTTCAAGTTCTTCTTTTAATTGTGGTAATAACTCATAAATCTTCTCTGCAGCCTCATCTGCAGAAGGAGCTTCATTATTTTCTCTTAATTCTACAAACTTTTTTTTCCATTCAAATTTCTCCCCATCTACTTCTTCACATATAAAATCTTGCATTGAAGTATTTACTGGTCCTGGTGAAAGTGATAAAAAATGTGTTTTAGGATTTTCAATTGCATAAACTTTCATCATCATATTAAGTGCTGCTTTAGAAATAGAATAATTTCCCCAACCTGTATATGTATTAATTGCTGCACCCGAAGATATTGCTACTACTTGTTTAACTTCAATTTTCTTATTAATTAAATAATCAATAATCATTTTATTAGATAATGTATTAATATCAAGTACTCTTTCTAGTTCGGGTAAAACTACTTTATTTGAAAATTCAATTTGACCGAGAACACCCGCATTAAGGATAACCACATCAATTTCACTTACATCTTTTAGCAAAGTTCGTAATTTTTCAGGAATTTGATGTTTCCATATAAGATCACATTCAATATGATTATACCCTTTAACTTCGCTTCTACTCAATCCAGATACGGTATATCCTGTCTCAGAGTACTTTTCAGCTAAAGCTTTCCCTAATCCAGCACTCATTCCTGTGATTAAAACATTCTTCATTATATTTCCACTCCATGATAATATAGTAACAACAATTCTTTATTAAAATTATCTCTATCTAATCCTTTTACTAAATCACAAAATAGAATAAACTTACTCATTGGTACATTTAATTTTCTAGCTTGTGTTGCATAGTGGTCTGTAATACCATATCTTCCAGTTACCATAAGATATGGACTTACTGTTTTCTTAAATAAGGCTTCATAATATTTGTGAATAAACTCATTCAATTTCAATGCTTTATCATCATCAAGTACATTCTCTAATTTTAAATTACCGGCACCCTTTCCAAGAGACATTACTGATGTATCACAGTAATCTACATAAGGACTTTCAAGACACTTAATATAATTCATATAAGCTTTACCAGTATGATTGTGTAGATGAAAACAAGTTTTCTTTCCAGAATCTATTATCCTCTTGAAAAATTGTTCATATCTTTTTATATCTCTATGTAAATTTAAATGTCCGTGTGTATCTGCAAAACCTATAATATCAAAATCAGAATCAAGAACAATATCAAGTGCAGAATTGAGTTCATCATCTATATAATTGGTCGTATTAAAAAGATTAAATGCTATAACTAAACCAGTATGTTTTTTTAGTTTAACGGCAAATTCAAATCCCTCTTTAACCATATCTTTTCTACAAGTCATTCTAATCATTTTAATTTCATTTTGATTATCTGTAGGATAGTCGTTTAAATCTTTACTACAATAAGAATAGTCAATCATAACAGATATATTATTTTTACCTTGTTCACCTGTAACTTTTTTGACTGTATCTATATCTAAATTAAAAAATCTATTCTTACTTTTCGCTGTTTGTTTCCAATAACCCATCTCTACATAACTAACATCTAATTCACTCATTAAATTATAATACTCTTGTGCAAATTCTATTGGCCAATCGAAATCACAAGTAAATCCACCGTCTCTTAATGTAACATCAACTAATTCTATTGTTTCTTTCACTATATAACTCTGCTAGTTTAAAATCTTCAAAAGTATCTATCTCTATACTCTCAGGTAATTGTATCGGATAAAAATAATTATTTTCACTCGTTCTATTCTTATTCTTCATAAATTCTTTTTTCGTGAATATAAAGAAAGCTCCATTACCCATTATAACTGGTTCTAAATTCTGTGTTTTAGGAACTTCTTCAGGATTAAAATTTACCGGTTGTCCTTTGAAATATGTAAATTCTTTATGTTCTGTACACGCACATACTGTATCATAACCTTTAGTTAACATTTCAGTAGCTTTTAGTATAGTTTTTAACTTTATAAAAGGTGATGTTACATGAGGTGTTATTATTATTCCATCTTCATCAACAACAAATTTATTTAAAAAGTTTTCAATCATAAATAGTACCGGACTTACTCCAAATTCAATATTATTCTCCATCTCAACAAATCTTGAATCTCTTTTATAACAAGTTATATTAGTTAAAGTTTTACATTCATTAAATATTCTATCACTATCTGTATCTATATATACATCTTCGAGTGCCAACTCATTTAACAAATGCCTATATAATGGTATACCACTTAAAGTAAGAAAGTTTTTATTGGGTAATCTTTCTGATTCTTCTTTTATTATTATAAAAAATTTCATTCTTCAATAAATGTACAAACAATAGTTCTCTCTTGAAGTGGATAAACTTCATCACCTGGATCTAACTCTATAAAATGTATATCTTGCCACTTACCCAACATCAATTCACCATTTTCAATTGGTACTATTTCTGATGTATTAAAAAATAGTGTTCTCATATGAGCGTATGCATTAATTCTTTCTCCTTGAGGTACGTCATTACGTAAGGATATCAAATCATGTAGATATCTTCTATTTTCTGGTTTATGTTTTGGTAAATATTTATCAAGCCAAAATCTTATATCAGCGTGATGCAATGTTTCATTTTCAAGTACTCTCAATGAAGTAGTAGTATGTGTTGTGTACATATTAACTAATCCACTTTTACCCCACTCTTTTGCATACGCAGCAACTTCAGGTGTAAGTATTGTAAAAAGTTTATCTGTTTTTATTTTAATAGTTTTTTTCATTTTAAAATATCCTCTAATTTTTGATATTCAAGTTCAGGAAAGGTGTTTGTTGCATCACAATTTATTAAATTTATGCTATGCTTGTCAAGTTCTTTTTTAACGTGATTATAATTTATCCATTCTCGTTTTCCTTCTTTTCTTACACTATCATAAAAGTGGTCCCAACCACCATCACAACCTAACAAATAAATATCCTTAAATCCTAAGTATACTGCTAAAGGTATAGCTAAGTTATCTATAGTGCTTCCTCCATACGCTGTAATTGTTTCTAAATTTGTATCTATATAATACTCATCTGTTTTTAATAACGTTTCTCTATTTTCCATATGATTTATATGAATACCACTTTTTTCATTGTGTTTAACTATATAAATATTTTCATATTTACTATCTAAATTAATTCCTCTACAAGTAGAACCAGGATTGTTATGACAATTACCGTGTCCGTTCGAATATTTATCTGCAATCATACATCTGTTACATATCACATACCAGCCGTCATTCATTTTATCATTAAAAATAGCATGATAATGGTTTTCCATAACTGTAGTATCTGCTATACAGAGATAATCTGGTGTAAAATCTTCTTTAAGTAAAATTAAATTAATACCTATTGTAACTTCATCTTTTAATAATGATAAATCTAATTCATTTAATGAAGTACCTGTACCAACTACAAAACATCTTTCTTTTTTATCTTTATAGTAATTTTTTTCTACCATTATTTAATATCTTCACTTATTTGATTCAACCAATATGACATTTTTAACTTTTCTAAATTATATTCTTTATCCATCATTTCTTTATATTTGTCTTCTAAAAATTCTTCTGTAAGACTACATATATCATCAACTTGTAATATAGGTAAATCATCGTACCAACTCATACCGAGTGTCTTTTGAACAATAGGTATAACACCAATGTACATAGCTTCCCAAGTTCTATGTGAATCCGCACAACAACTCTCAGGTGAGATTGCAAATTTATGATGATACATTTCTCTCAAATATTCAAACTGTCTACCTACACCTTCAGTTGCCCAACTTTTATCTCGGAAATAGTACACAATTTCATCTCGTTCCGCGTTAGTACCTAATCTGAAATTAAAGACGACTAAATTATCATCTCTCTTTTTTTCATTAAATAATACTTTATCTCTTATTAGTTCGATTGTAATATTACATAAACCGTTTGGTACGGGTCTAAATTTATCATTATCAACACACATCAAACCTTTACTATATATTCTTTTTATATTTTTCGGTGTATTGTATATATCATATATTTCAGGAAAATTACCTCCGTGTGGTTCTGGTGAAGTTACCACATATAAATCTTCCACATCTAAATTTACAGTTCTTTTAGTTTTTGCTAAAAATGAATTTATATTATCAATTAGTACACCTTTAACTCCAGTTGATTGTTTATCTGTTACTTTTAATATACCCGCATCATCATTTGTACCCAAAATAATATCATAATCTTCAAAATATCTACTCATCCAATTAGGTGAATCTCCTTGTGTATCAGTAATGAATTTAACTTTTTTATTTTCTTTTAAAAATGATTTTAATTTATCATTCCAAATATGTCCTATATTAAATCCCCATTTACCCGTACCTGGTCCGACATGAACACCAGTCCAATGTATAAATTCATCTCTCTCTATAGATTTTAGATATTCTAATGTAAATTTAGATTCCATCTTTTTTCCTTTGTACTATTTTTTTATCTTTTATCAATCCTACTTCTGTCCACTCTGTTAAAAAATCTGAACGTGTTTTTATTTCTTCATAAGCCCCCACTATATCCATCGCTTTAGGTTCAGTCCAATGAGCTTTATGTACCCATGCGTGTTCTGCTAAATTTCCTGACCAATAATCATCAAATATTACTATACCACCTTCACTTACAAGTTTAGCATAGTCATCCCAATCTTGTATTACACCCTTTTTTGTATGGTCTCCGTCTATAAATAATAAATCTATTGAACTCCCTAATATAGAATTAACTTTTTCAATAACTGATGAATCGTGTGATGAACCTTCTATCAGATTATATAAATGTTTATGTTTATTATGTTTTACTACATTACTATTTACTGAAGAAATTGTGTTAGTCCCCCCACTTACAGGGTCTTCTGTAAGTCCTGTTCTACTTTTATAGTAACCATTAAAATAATCAATTGAAACATAATGTGATTTGTATACAGTCTGCATCATTGTTAACATAGAACCGCCCCATAAAGTTCCAATATCTAAAACTTTCTTACACGTATCTCCCATCAACTCTTTAACTAAATATAAAATATGAGTTGCTCCGTGTTCAGCATTCATAGCTACTCTACCAATCATATCTTTATTGATAGATTCTACAACTTCTAATGAATAATCTAATTTTTTGTGATTTAATATATCTTCTAATTTAAGTTGCATTCCTACTCTCAAATTCTTTTACATATCTATCTAAATCTTCTGGTGTTCCTAATCCCCACATCTGTTTTCTATCAATATGATATGTCTTTATCTTTTTACCATCTTCTATTGCTTCATTATAAACAGGACATACATAAAATTCATTATTAGTTCTAACATCTTTATCTAACATTTGTTTACAATATTTTATATAATCAGAACCTCTTGTCCAAAAATATACACCAACTGTAGCTATATTACTAATTGGGTCTTTCTCAGCTACTCTTTCAACGTATCCGTTATCATCAAGTTTTGCAAAACTCCATTTCGGGTGTGTTGATTTAAATGTTAATATCCCTCCATCAATATCATCTGCTATCATAGAATACATAAACTCATTACTATTCCAATCAAGATACTGGTCTGAATTTGCCATTAATAATGGTTCATCATTATTAATATATTTTTCTGCTAATAATGTTGTACACGCCGCACCTTCAGTTATTCCATCTATCTGTACAATTTCACAGTTGGGTGAAATTAAGTTTAATAAATGTTTTAAATTATACTTTTCATAATGTTTTTTTTGTACAACATAAATATACTTAGCTTCTATGTTTAAACTTTCCACTACCAGTTGTATCATGGGTTTTCCTTCTACATCAACTAATGGTTTTGGAAAACTATAACCAACTTTTTCAAATCGTTTTCCGGCTCCTGCCATCGGTATTAATACATTCATTGTATCTCCTTGCCACTTAGGTTTAATTTCTCCATCTCTATCCGTTGTCTTAATTACTTTTTTAATTTTATCATAACTAACATCTTCAGTATTTTTTACAGAACATAAAATTGCTCCACTACTTAAAGCACCTTTTCTACCTATATGTGAATCTTCTACAATTACAGTTTCATTTGGATTTACTTCCGCCTTAATCATACACTTTAAATACATTTCTGAATTTGGTTTTGAATTTTTTACATCCTGATTAGAATACATAAAATCAATATATTCAAAAAAACCTTTTCTAATTAATTGTAATTTAGCCGTTTCTCTAATTGAATTAGTTGCACATGCTAATTTATAACCTTCTGATTTTAAACTTCTTAGTATACCTCTGATTCTATCATCTACATTAAATCCATCAATAATCTTTAAGGTCATTTCTTGTTTTAATTTCCATACAGTATCATGTAAGTTTTCAGGTAGTCCTTTATTTGTTGTAAGCATATTTAATTTTTTAGTAGTTGATAATCCGTCGTATGTTGACAAATGTTCATCTCGATTTATAATATATTTTTGATTTATATGTGATAACGCTTTATTCAACGCTTCATAATGTATTTCTCTTGCGTCAACTAATACTCCATCTAAATCAAAAATTATTAATTTAATACGTGTTGTATTTACATTATTTTTATCCACAATAACTCCCCTTTAATCAACTTTAAATACTACTTTATCACCGACTTTACTCGGAGTTTTTACACATATAATACCACAATCTTCTAAAAAATCTGGGTCTGCTATTTCATATGGTTTAACAATAAAAATATCTCCTGTGTTTAACTCTTTCCCCTGCATTATCATTTTACCACTAACTAATAAATTTATTTCAGTAATATCTTTATGATAATGCCATTCCCATTGTTCACCTTTTGGGTGTACTCTATAACAAACTTCAAAATCTTTTGTTTTATATGCTGTAGGTTCAAAGTCTCCAACAAACCAACCCTTAAACATATCTTTAAGTTTAAATATATCCATTATATTCCAATCTCCTCCCAATCAATAGTTTCAAATCCTTTATCTGTTTCTACATTAACACTTATAGCTCTATCTGGTAACCATTTTGTTAATTTATCATTAATTAAAACTCTCGCACCATTACCTACATTCATTATTAATTGATCCCAACACAACCCTAATTCTCTTAAATCTTTTTCTGTCATTTCTCGTGCACTTTCTTTCCTACCGGTCATTAAAATAATCCTACATCCTGTTGAATCCCATTCATCAAATTTTTCTAACACACCTGGTAATATTTCTGCTTTATTACGTGTAACAACAGAAAATCTATGTGAATGTTTTAGTATTGTTCCGTCTAAATCACATATTATAGTTTTCGGTTTATTTTGTTTATATTCTCTTTGTTTTCCCAAATAATTTTTATAATCTTCAGGTGAACCTAAAGAATGATATTGTCCACTTTCAAAATGATAATTTCTTATTTTTTTACTATTTTCAATTAATATATTATATGTTGGTGCTATATAATATTCATTTCCAGATTTATTACCTCTACTAATCAGTTCTTCAGCTGAAACTATAAAATCTTTACCGTGTTTCCAATAATGTAATCCAATTAACGCTAAATTACTTATAGGTTTTTTTTCTGCTAACTCTAAACCTAACCCATCTTCATCTACTTTTATATAACTATTTTTAGGACTACTTGAATCATAAGTTATAACTACTCCATCATCTTCTTCATTTATTGAATTTATAAATTTATCTGATGACCAATCTAAAACTTGATCGCAATTTGTTATAATTAACGGTTCATTATTATTTATTGATTCTTTCGCTAATAAACACGTAGCGGTAGCTCCTTCAGTTAAATAATCTACTTCGTAAATTATAGGTTTGTCTGTAATTTTATTTAAAGTTTCTTTCAATAAAATATTATGTTCTTCATTTTCATATTTTCTAACGATAAATATGTACTGACCTTCAATATCTAAAGACTCTACTGCCAACTCAACCATTAATTTATTACCTACTTTAATTAATGGTTTAGGTATATCATACCCTTTTATTTTAAATCTTGAACCCGCTCCTGCCATTGGTATTAAAATATTCATATTATTTGATTTTCCTTCATATGTTTAATTATAATATCATCTAACTCAAAATAATCATCTCCGTGTATGCACTTATACCAATGTTTACTATATTCACCTTTAACTAATGCGTTACTTACCACTACTGGATAATTACGATTCGTTCCTAATATTTTATATCCATCATTGTAATAATCTTGTAATTCAAATTCCCACGGTCCTCCTAAACCTGGTTTCATATATTTCAACATATATTCTTTTGACCAAATAGATGGTTGACAACAAACTCTATACATTGATGTTTGACTTAGTTCAGTAACTTCTACATCACTCTGACCATATATAGGGTCTATTATTGTTCTATAAGTTGTATAAGATTTATTAATTGAATTATTTGTAAGGTCAATACGACCTATATTATCATCTAAACAAGTTAATAGTTGTTCATAAACATATTCATTAAATGGTTTTATAAAAAAGTGGTCTTCTTGCATAAATATAAAATAATCATCTTCAACTGTACTAAAATAATTATGGAAATCAGTAGTCCATCCTTTTGACCCATTATTTGAACCCAAAGCTATAATACTAAAGTTTTTTGGAAGTTCATATTCACTAATTGTTCCTCTATTAAGAACTGTTACTTCTATATCATCAGACCAAAATTTATTAAATAAATATGCATATGGTGTTAATGCACTAACATAATCATCACAAGTTGCTACAAATACTTTCATGCTACATACTCCGCGGATAATCGTTTATCTTTTAAACTTCTAATTGATGAATGTTGATTCATTTTATACTCATATTTAGGTAGTACTCGTTTTGACCATTCTACATCTTCAGATTCACCCCAATTTAAATTTTCATTTAACGGTTCATCTTCCATTACATATTTTTTAGCTACCCAATAACCACCTGAAATATACATATATTCAAATTTATTATAATCGTATGATGGTAATCTTAACCTATGATTAGGGTCTGTAATAACTGGTCTTGTTTGAACTTCTTGAGCTCCACCAGGAAAATTAAGTTCAGGGTCATCATAAGCACACCAATCTCGAAACCTACTACCGTCAAGATTTTTTATTATATTCATACAAATATCCCATTCATCTCCAAATTTTTGAAATCCTATATACCAGTCGTCTTCTAAATAAAAATAATCATGTAAAAATACAATATTATCATATTTAGCATTTTGAGTAATTAAATTTTTCTTAACTGTATAATTACCTGTACCTTCATCAAACGGTACATATTTTATTTCACTTCGATATTCATCTCTACCACCAACTACAACAATTTCATAATTTATTATATTCTGTTTTAATATAGAATCTATAACTACATTCGTAACTAAACTATTAGTGATAATTCCAAATGTAAAATCCATTACGCATCACCTAAAACTATAGTTTTACCTTCACCGCTATATCTAAGATAATCAATATTAGAATAATCATAATCTTTGATTCTATAGTTAGTCCAATCTCCTGCATAAGGTCTGTTTATATTTATACAACCTGCTATATTATCTATACCAGCTCCTACATCCATAAAAATAGCATTAGTATATTTTTTAAATCTATACAGTAATGCAGATTTAGAATGTCCTATACCTAAAAGAAATATTTTTGATGTTGATTCTTTTAATTGTTTACCTACAAAATCTTCAACTAAATTTACATCATCACATGCATACTTTTGTGGAAAGTGTATATAATCATTAAAATTATCTAATCCTAAATATTCTTTATATTCATCATACTGCATAAGTTCTTCAATCAAATACAATTTTTCACTAGCTCCTATCAAACCAATACTATTACCAAATTCTTTAAAAAACCATTTATTAGAAACTAAACTGTAACCATATTCAGCTGGATAATGTATCTCTATATCTGGTATTACATCTGTAAACATTCTTCTATTCTCTGGATATATTTCACACATATAATAATCATTTAGTTTAGCTCCATCTACAAAATCTTGATGATTAATTTCTTCAAATGGTAAACTTAAAGCTCTATTACCTGGTTTTGCACTACCGACTCCATTTTTAGTCAAGAAATAATAATCTCCGTCTCCGAATTTATAAAACGTTTTAGAAGCTTTAACGTGTACAAGTTGTTTTAGATGTGATTTAAATTTAATTAAATCTTCTTGAAATTCTGGATATGTATTATTATCTCTGAAACAAGAATGTGGATCTAAATTTATTGTATTATTTATTTTATATAAATCAGAGTACACTAAAAATTCTCTTCAAAATACTTGTTAACCCAATAAATTACATAATCAATATCTTCTTCCTTCATTCTATTATTACAAGGTAATGTCAAAAATTTCAACCACTCAGTATCAGAAACTGGATATTCTCTATCATGTTTTAAAATATCATACTTATATAACGGTTTGAAATGAACAGAAGTATGAATATTTTTATCAGCCAAATACTCTATTAAAATATCTCTATGATTAGCTGGTACTCTGGTTACATAATATTGAACAGTTTCAGAATGTGGTGGTCTTTGTACTAACGGATTTAATTCTTTATTATATCTTGACTGTACGTGTCTTCTAAATTTTAAATGTTCTGGTAATTTTTTCATCTGTTCTAAACAAATAGCAGCAATAATATCTATCATATAATATTTGTACCCCAAAACATTTACTTTATAATCCCACGAATAACCTGGTTTACCGTCTAACCCCTTTTTTGACCTACTCCAAGTTGAAGATACACCAAACCACGTCATTTCTCTACATCTATCAGCTAACTGTTTATCATCTGTAGTAATCATTCCACCGTCTCCTGCAGGCATTGTCTTTACTGCTTGAAAAGACCATACTGCACAATCTCCATCTAACCCAGCCCCTGGTGTATAACAACTGTGAGCGGTATCTTGAAGTATAAATCCATCAAATACTTTTCTTAACTCTTTATAATCAGCAAAAACCCCAGCTTCATCTACAGCTATCATTAACTCACTATTTGGTTTTTTATATCTTTCAACATCTTCAGGATCAATACATAACGTGTCTCGTTTTACATCAACTATATTAGAAGTAAAATTATTCCATAAAGGTATCATAGCAGTTGCTATAAAAGATATAGCTGGATTAATTACATCTATACCCTTCCAACCCATAGCTTTCATTACTAAATCTTGTCCGTGTGAATTACTTGTAACTGCTACAGCATATTTATGTCCTACCATCTCAGCGAACTTCTCTTCAAACTCCTGTACCTTTGGTCCTTTTCCCCACCAGCCACTTTCTATAACTTCACGTAAAGCCTGTACTTCTTCTTCACCACCTTTAGGTCCTAATACTGGTAACATAGTTTCTCTAATCTTCATTTTCATTCTCTTCAAAAACTTCAATCATTAAAACATTTGGGTCGTGAATTAAAACCATTACATTATCTTTTGTATGAAATTTAGTAAATTGGCCCTGTTCAATAGTTTCTGTATCTACTCCGTGTATTGTTTTACAATGACCCCCTATAAAATGTATTATTTGAGTAACATATCTACCTTTTTGTGCTACACTTGATTTAAGACCTGTCATTGTAAACTCCTATAAAAATTTTTAAACTCTTCAAATAACTCATACGGTGGTGAATTATATACTTCTTCTCCACTATGATATTTATCAAATATTTTTATATTTTTTAAATTATCTGTTAAATCTCTTTCCCATTTATACTTCAATCTAAACCCTTCTTCTGCTGTTTGTTGAGTAAAAGTTGGTGTCTTTACAAAAAATGGTAGTACTGCTGAACCACTTGCTCCATAAATACTACATTTAGTAGCCTTTAATAATGCTAATTGTCTATCTAACGAATCATCATCATCATCAAAATTTATTGTCATTATATTTTCTTTATTATTTTTATACAACTCTGTATCTTCAAAACTCATAGCCCCACCCGAAGCTCCGCTCGTCGAAAGACTTATAACAACTATATTTGTTTCCAATTCATTTATAACTCTATCTAAAAATATTTCCCAACTTTCTGGTTTCCAATTTAGATAACATCCACCTGTATTCTCACCTCTATTTCTATCTCTAATTCTAGCCATAAGTGCGATTGTATCTCTACCATTTGAAAAATAATTTTTTATTTCAGTTTTAATTTCATTATACATTTCTGAATCAACTTCATAATTTATATAATCACCGTCTGGTTCTTCGTCATGAATATGTCTACCACCTACAAACATTTGGGGGTCTACATTATATAATAAAATTTCTTCAGATCCTCCACCGACATAATGTTTTTTATACTGATACCGTGACGCTACTCTATACATAAATTCTTTTAAGTTTTCAGGTACTACTTCACCTACATCAATTACGTGTTGTCCTCCGGCCGCTGGAAATTTTAATGTCTCCTCAAGTTCTTTTGGGTATGATACATAGTCTTCTATAAAATCTTTGTACATTGCTCTTCGACCTCTATATCCAATATGTACTGCGTAATAATCTTTATACTTTTCTTTTCTTATTTTTCTTATACCTGGATTCCACCAACTTAACTCATAACTAAATTCACCACACCACGGTCCGAATATTATAACTTTATCCTTCATTAATATTCTCTGGTGTTAATTTATATTTCTTAAATATATCTAATAATAATTCATCAACTAATTTAATATTTAAATCATTTTTTCCATCTACAAAAACATCCCAAGAATTTTGAACGTGTGGTTGAAATCCTAATGAACATACAGGTTTATCAGCAGCTTCATATCTTTGTTCCATATGTGTTAATCCAACATTATATTTGTTATTAAGTGTTGTCAATAAAGTTGTTATAGCACTATTATTTCTTAAAATTGATATATAATTTTCATCACTATAAAAATCAGATTCTTTATTAAGTTCCATAAAATCAACTACATAATTAACAACTTGCGTAGATGTTTGTTTTAAAAACATTGAACAAGTATTCCATTCAGGTGTATAAACATATGTACATCCTCCAATCTCACCATCAAACTCAGGAAACGTTACTTTATTTACTTGCCAAGAATCTTGATCGTGAAACCAAAAATCATCTTCTAAATAACCACCTTCCATTAATTCTAATATACCATACCATTTATTATTAAATATATTTGTTGTACATACATTTTTAAGTTCTATATTCTTTACACCTTCGTGTTCGAAATCAAAATTAGTACCTATAATTATATCTTCTTTATTCCAACCAAGTCTTAAACTATTATCAACTTGAGCTCTAAAGTAATTAAATAAAAGTTTATTATCATACCTCTTTTTATCTTCAACTATATTATATATTAAAACATTTTTCATATGCTACTGTATAACTCATTTTGTTTAACTTGTTTTTCTATTGTTTTGGGATGATATAAAGATAATTCTTCTACTGGTGGTAAATGAGCTAATGTTTTATGACCTGTAATAACTTCATGTACAGGTTTTATCCATTTAATTTCTGATATGTTTTTGAAAACACGAGCCTGATAATCAGGATAGTTTACCCAACCTTTATCTGAAACTCTCCAACCCCACTTACTAGCCCATTCTTCTGTAAGACCTTCTACTGTATTTACTCTTGGTACCCAAATTAAATCTACCTCATTAGTTTCAATTACACTTGGTAACTGTTCCATTAATATTTCATGTGGGTATTCATCAGCGTCAAGGTGAAATATATAATCACCATTACACATTGATTTAGTATAATTTTTTAATTTAGAAAAATCTTTATCGAATGATGGTTGAGGTGTATGCCAACTAAAATTATTATTTGTTGATTGGCTTCTAAGATATTTTTCTACGTCTTGAGTACCATTCTTGTGATCAAAAGTTACTACTATTTCATCTTCACTTCTTTTATATTTTAATAGAAATGTAAGTAACCTTTGTATTTCTTCTAACTCACTACATACTGTTATTGCGTAGGATATCTTCACTTAAAACCTCTTTAAATTCTTTTGGTAAAACGATTGGCTCTAAAAATACTTGTGATTTTCTAGCCTCTTTATAATCATAAGTTCTATATACTGAATATCTTCCAATACGTTGTTTTAATTTATTATAAGTTGCTTTTCTAACTCCTCGTGGTCCAACTCCTGGTATTTCAACTCTATAAATACCATCTTCACTTATAATTTGAACAGTGCCAATTCTTTCTAAAAGTTCAACAAGTTTTGGTTTATTTCTAATTGTAGGTATATTACCTCTACTTTCTAATTTTAATCCTATTAAATGAAAAGTTTTGGTTTTATCTTTTCTTATATATGGCATTCTCGGATTCAACACAAGAACTGTATTTAAATATCCTACAGTACCTTTTCCTTTATATCTAAAAGATACTATATCTCCTGCTCTCACTTTACTCCAAGTATATATTTGTTTAGGCATTCTGTTTTAAATCTCTTGTTATTCCCATTTCTTTACACGCTTCTAAAAACTCATATTGACCATACTCTTTCGCATTTTCAACTTCAAGTCTCTTATCATAATTATCATATTTATGTTGTTCTTCTTTAGGAATATCAACAACTTTTGCATATTTCCAAACATATTCCTCAGGTGTTCCTTCTGGAAATATCATTCCTAATTCACCCATATTAATTACTGATGGAAACCACACTATATTTCTATGTTTATCTTCAAATTTTAACTTCTGAACTAATCTTGGTGATTTTTTTAAATTTTCTACTAATTGTAAACTACTAATCTCATATCTTGAATCACTCATAAACCCACAATGAAAACATAAATATGAACTATAATTTTCTTGTATATCTTCAAAACAATTATCAGTATCGTAACATACTGGACAATCTATAACTCTTTCCATTTTTAAAATCCGTATTTATTTGATAGATAATTGAGGCAAACAGCACCACCTATTAAAAGTCCGTAAAATATTATCATAAACATAATACCTATTACCACTTCCCACCAATCAACGTTTTCATTTTTATTTATATCTGGTGTTGGAAATACTACTTCATACCAATCTAATTTTTTATTTCTATTTCTATCTAAAAGTTTTAACAATCTTTTATACATAATTTAAACCTTCTTTAATTTTGGTAATTTTATTTTAGGTTGTTGAGTTGAACCTACTTTCTTTAATTTTGGTAACTTGAGTTCAACTTCTTCTGGAAACTCTGGAACGTATTTATCTAACATTTTTCCAAGTTCTTTTGTCATTGCTTGTAATGAAAATTTAGATTTATTTATCTTTGAAAGTTTATTTGCATTAAGAGTATACTTTTTATAATTATCATATACATTTTTCATTACAACTGATGCCTCTGGATAATTTACAGTAAACCATTGTGAACTTTCTGCATACATATCATCAGGAAATGCTCTCTTCGGTACTTCATCTAAACCACCTCCAAGTAAAATAGCATTATCTTTAGATAAAAAATCTAAATGTCCACTCCAATTTGAAGCAATAACTGGTTTTCCACTTATACTAGCTTCAAGTAAAGGTCTACCATATCCTTCTCCGTGAGTTAACGTTACGTGTGCTTTAACTTTTGGATGGTTATATAACCCATTCATTTCATCATCTGTTAAATCACCGTGCAATAAATAAACATTTGGTAAATCACCTTTTATTGTTTCTTTTATATCAGTTATTTTCTTTAATATATCTTCTCTATCAAGTACTGAAACTGTTGCACCACTTGTTTTCATAATAAGTCCAGGTTTCTTTTTCTTATTTTTAAATGTTTCAAGAAAAACTTTCAGTAACATACCTGTATCTTTTCTATCTTCCCCTAAACCACCCTGCAACCAATGTCCTACATATAGAAAATTAAAAGGTTCTTCTACTTGTTTTAATTCAGTAACTAAATCTTGTGTAAATTCTTTAGTTTTTTTAAAAATAGTAGTATCTACACCTTCAAATAAAACTTCAATTGGTTTTTCAACTTTTAAATGTCCTTTTGCCTCTTTAGTTTTATCATCTGCTATATCAAAACCAATGCTGGTCATTACTTCTTTCACAAAATTTGAAGGTACTATATTCATATCCATTCTATTCATACCTTCAATCCATTGGGGTGGACATACTGTTTTTTCTAATCCAGCTGTAACACCAATATTATATTTTCCCATTTGTTGAAACTCATTTGGTATTACTATATGAAAATGTAACTCTGGTTGTTTTGATAAAGTAGGTTCTTGTAACATTCTATCAATAATAATTTTATCATTAGGATCATCTTCATGCAAAGCGTTCATAGAACAACTTCCCCAACGGACTGGCCAGATTTTTACATCATATCTATCTAACTCTATTAATGCTCTACATATATCTCTACTGTGTGCACCATATCCACTTCTTGTAGCAACTGGTGCTGTTACTAAACATACTGGTTTACTCATTATAACTCCTACGCCTTAAACATACTATAACGTTTTCTTGGTTTCCACATTTCAAATCCTTTATCCATGTGGGCAATAAAATTTTGACACATAGCTTCACTTGTCATCATTGCATCATCACTATTAACAAATTCATGTCCCTTCACACCGCATTCTCGACGTTTATCTGAACCCATATCGTACCACTCTTTAATAAGAACTGCCACATCATCAAATCTACATCTATCATCGAAAATATAAGGTGTTGGTATTGAACCCACTAAAGCTCTATTAGAAGGCCATACTGGTTTTACCCATTCACCCCAAGTTAAATCTTTATTGTCTTTCCACTTCCTATCGTCATGTAATGATTTTATTTCTAAATAATCTTTTTCAGTTAAATATTTTCCTAATGTATGACCTGAACCATCTGGAGCCCAATTTACTAATTTAAATCCACACTGGTCTTGTAATCCACCTGTAACATTTACAATAATAGGTGTTCCAGCCATTAAAGACTCACAAGTACCTAAACCAAATCCTTCATTAGAAGCTATGTTAATAGTTACATCAGCCATATTATATAAATGATTCAATTGATGAGGTTCTAACTTTTTATCACTAAAATAAACTTTTAAATCTGGACACATTGCTTTAGCTACTGCCGGTAAATCTGTACCATTTTCATCTCGTGGTTGAGTATGCATTAACAAAGCACATTTTTTAGCTTCTTCTTTCGATAACATATCACAAAATACTTTAAACGCTAAAATAATATCTCCTGGCATTTTTCTTCTAATATTTCTATTATTATAAAAAAGAATAAATTCAACATTGTCATCTGTAAGTTGTTGTCTCATACTTTCAACTCTTTTATATTCGTCATCAAAAACACTTATAGGATAAAAGTATTTAGTACTTACACCATGTGGTAAATAAGTAGTTTGCCAATCTTCGGGTGGATGTTTAGTCCAAACATCTTTTACAATAGCATAAGTCTGTTTAGAAATATTCATAATTACATCACATGACTCATAAAACCATTGATTATACTGTGGTGCTGGCCAATCATCCCATATATTATAATAAAAAATCGGTATTTCTTGTCGAATTTCATGTTCCATTTCATATAACCAACCCCAAAATCTTGGGTCTGTATAATGTAAAATAGCATCAGGTTTTTCTCGTTGTACAACACTTCTAAGTAATTCAGAATTACCATAGCCATTAATAGGATATATCGTTAAACTGGCATCTTCTATACCCGTTTCATTACGACAAGATTCATTCATATCAACAACCTTACCCTCTTCTGGGTGTTTTATAGCTCCGCCAATCTGAACCCAATCATAATGTTGTAGTGTACCTAATACAAACTCTTTTGACATTGTACCAATGCCAGAACTCATTCTTAAATCATCTGATAATAATAAAATTTTCTTTTTAGACATATAACCTCACTTATGTTTTAATCATTCAACAACTGTTTTTTGACTTCTTCTTTTTTAATACTTTTTTCTATGACATTCAAGCGTTCTTCCATTCTAATCATTATTCTATGTATATCATGTAATAGTCTCTCAACATTTTTATTATTTGTCATACTTCCAGTATTCTTCATAATCTACTCCCACTAACTTTCAAATTATTCCAATTTTTAATTTGACCTTTGAAATTCTTATCTAATAAATATAAATCCATTGAACGATTTACTAATTTTTGTAAAGTAAACTCATCATCCAATGTATTCATTTTGAAATTTCTGTATAACTCTTTCAGTATTTTAACTGAAGTTAATTTGTAATCCATATTTCTAAAACCTCTATAATATATATGTATATATAAATATATGTTAATTAATTATTTTAATCATTTTTTTCAACCGTTCAGCGTGACTAATTGTATTCATTGTTCCTTTTGATTCTACTCCGTCTGGTATAAAGGCTACAATTATATCACTATACTCAGCTATCTGTTTATTTCTTTTAAAATAGTTTGTAACATAATAAGGTTTATTATATTTTGTAGCTGGTAGTTTACAATGCATATTCCAACTATAATGAGCCGGTGGAAATTCTATATATTCCATATCAAATTCTAATGTAAATTTCTTTGCATAACCGTCAGCACCATCTTTTTGTCCACCACTTACTATTTCTACTTCATCACCATATTTTTCTTTTATTTCATGTAATAAATCTTTTATCTTTTTCTTATTAGTATAGCTTCTACTACCTACAATACCAATTTTAATCTTCGTAGTCATTTCTTTTTTGTTTTTTAAATGGTTTATCTGTTGTAATAAATTTCGTATATTCATAAAACTTTTTCAAGCCTTCTATTATATTTTCTTCATTTACATAATTGTAAGTAAATCTTTGCCATTCATTACTTGGTGCGTCAACTGGAAGTATATCCCAAAATATAAATTCATAAGGTCGAATGTTGTGACCTTGTTTTATAATTGTTTTAAACTGTAACTTATCTTCCCACCTCACTAAAAAATCTTTTAAATCTTTACTTTTTATTTCACCTTCTTCATACCACAAATATAACAATATAGGGGTGTTCAACCCAGCATGAGCTTGATTAATTTTTTCCATAACTTGATTTTCTATATCTGTATTTATAAAATCAGAAAGCTTCAGTCGTAGACTACATTTAGATAACATTATAAAACTCCTGCGTCGCAATGTTCAGTTTGATTAAATACACAAAACCTACAATTCTTTTTAGATGGTTGTTTCATATAAGTATGTTGAGTATTATATTCTCCACCAATAAAAGATTCCTTAATAAATTGATTTAAATTATTAAGTACTTTATTAATACTTGGTTTACCACTTGCTGGTGTAAATGTTTGAACTCTACGTTGTGGAAAATCTACTTTTTCATATAATTTCCTCTTAACAATAAAATACTCTATATCAACTTTGTCTATCGGAATATCATTCTGTGCGCTATAAAATTGTTTATATAATAACAACTGATCGGTTTTATTTTTATCAGCCTTCTGATATTTGTTCCACCCCATTGTAGAAGTTTTAATATCTATAATTTTATACCTATCTCTTTTTACATCATGTAAAACTACATCCATATAACCAATAAAAGTAATATTATTAGGTAACTTATATTCTATTGGAACTTCTATACCGATTAACTCATAACCCTTTTTACTAAAATACATACCTCGTTTCTTTTTAAACCAGTCTAATATAATTAATCCATGTCTATAAAATTCTTCCATATCATGTTGTCCACAAAAAACTTCACCACCATTAGTTTTCATAATTTTAACATAATTTTCTTTCATTCTATGTAATAACATTTCATCTAAAAATAACGCATCAGCCATTTTAATTGTATCATTATACATTACTGTAAGATATGTTTGAAGAACTTCATGCATTGAAGTTCCAAATAATGTATGAATGCTATCAGTATATTCGCCTAAATCGTCAATATAATTTAATTTCCATTTATGTGGACAAGTAATCCATTGATTATATTGACTATAACTTATTCGTTTCATTTACCCCATTTTCCTCGTGATACTATAGTAGCCATAACCCCATAATTCGAAACATCTAAATAAGCATCTTCTAATGGTTCATCTTTTACAGCTTGTTTACCACCATTTAATAACAATGTTTTAATTCTCTGAATTTTATCATTCATTCGAAAAAATAAACCTTGAAGTGATAACTTTACTTCTGCCTCAGTTTGTAATTGCGTACCGACTGAAATATTACCAGGACCATAATCGTGTTGTTTGTGAAGAAATAACTCATATTGTTCTCGTTGAATCTTCTTAAACTCTTGTGTCATCTCAGGCCATTCAAGTTCCATTTGTTCAACTATTGTCAAATCAGGATTATTTTTTGCATACTTTTTGACTGTTTTAGAGTCTGTTATAACTTTCATCCTACTTCGCCTGCAGTATAGCCTCCAATAGTACCAAGTACATTCAATCCAGCCTCTTCTATTTTTTCAGGTTCAACACCCCACTTTTGGCAGAGCTGTCCTAATTCTAACATACCACCTTCTGTAAGCATATACATTTCAATCATATCATATGCTTCTTTTTTACTAACCTCTTCGTGATTAGCTACTATATTAATTAACCAATTTGGATAATCCATTTGATTTCTCCCTTTTACATATTTTAAATATTGTCTACTTTTTGGTAAAATATTTATATAAAGTTTATATAAATCTTTTGATTGTAAATTATACTTTTGTAACTCATTTACTACTTCTACCCATTCCATTTTCATAGATAAAAATCTATGTATCATATAATTAGACCAAGTTTTTTTATCCTCTACAGAAAGTGTATCCCAATAATTAGGTTTCTGAATCGTTGTTACTTGATTCAGATGTTGGAATAGATTTTTCTTCTTTACTGTTTGAGGTTTTTTTATAGTCCGTTTCATAAAATCCACTACCTTTAAATATAACTGATGTTTTCGAAAACTTCTTTTTCATTTCAGAATTACAAAAATAGCCTTTAGATTCTTTATGACATTTTAATGGTAAAGCATCTATAGGTTGTAATACTTCTTCTTGATGTCCACAAGTTGGACAAACATACTCATAAATCGGCACGAAATAACTTATCCTCTTTAGGTTCTTCGTCTACCTCAGTTACCCCAGAGCCTTCTAACATTGATTTAGGAACTCTACCGCAATTTCCACAACTATAAACATCAATCGGTATTAATGCTTCTTCACCTGTAGGCGAAACTATAGGTGATAATCTTTTTATAATTGTAGAACCAATAAATAAATAGTTTCCACAATGTTCACATTTCATAGTTTCTGCTTGTGTTAAATCTACTTTAACTTGTGCTTTTGGTAATGGTTTTTTTGGATGCATACTCATTTTATTACTCCTAATAGTTCAATTAACATAGCCATAACATTAATCTCTTTATCAACTACTTGACTATCTGATAATTCATACTTCGCTATCACTAAAATACATTCTGCTATATGTCCTTGTCCATAAGAATCAACTTCATCATATAATAATCTAAATAAATCTGCGAAATCTCTAATCTGTGAATCTGTTATTAATTGTCTTATGTTTTTAAATGCATTTTTCTTATCTTGTGTTTTTAATATTTCTAATAATTTTAATTTATAATCATTTTGAATGATACTACCAGTATCTAATTTTAAAGATTTATTAACAACATTTCTTTGTGAAGTATTTATAACTTTTCTTATATCTGGATAAGTTCCATTTACAATAGTAGCTACATCATCTACCTCAAATTTTACATTCTCATTCTGTAGTATATTTGATAAATGTACTGCTACTTCTTTCTTTGATGGTGGAATAATCTGAAATGATTGACAACGAGATTGTATCGGATCAATAATTCTCTCTACATAATTACAAGTCAATATAAATCTACAATGTTTACTAAATGTTTCCATTAAATTACGTAGTGCTGCCTGTGCATTAGGTGTGATGTAATCACATTCATCTAAAATAATTATTTTAAAATCTTTAAAACCTACTGTAGAAGCAAAATTCTTTACTTTAGTTCTAACTGTATCTACATTATTTTCATCACTCGCATTTATATAAAGATAATCACATTCGATATTCTTTACAAGAATTTTGGCGAGAGTGGTCTTACCTGTACCGGCTCTTCCATATAATAAAAGATGCGGTAAGTCTCCACTCTCGAGGTAAACTGATACTTTATCGAGTAGGTGTTCGTTCCCGATATAAGTATCAATAGATGAAGGCCGATATTTTTCAACCCATAAAGTATTTGACATTAATCAACTTCACTCGCTGCTACTAACCAATAAGTAGATGTAAAATTATCTATCTTAAAACTAATCTTTGCCAAACCTTCACTTGCAATTTGTAATAATGCGCTTTCACATTCTTTATTCGCACTCAGTACTTCTTTAAATAGATTGGCATTGAAAGAAATGTTATCAATTTTTTCAAATTCTGTAGTTGTTACAGGAATAACAACTCTATTTGTATTTACAGCTGAATAACCAATAACTAATTTAGCTGACGTTTCATCTGTAATTACAGTAAATGTATCTGTCTCAACTAATGCTGACTTACCGTGAATGAACTTATTAATAAGTTGTGAAGTTACATTTATACCCAGTTCAAAATTAGGTATATTTTTTAATTGAGGTGGTTCATTAATAATAGATGTATCACTTAACATATAATTAACAGAAGAATATGCATCTGATAATCTAATTGATATAGCCTTATCACCTGCCTTATTTATAGAAAATTCAATGTTCTCATCTAATACAGACAACAACCTTAATAATTGTTCAGTATCATAAACACCTATATCTGCTTCTTCATAATTCCAACTATCCATTTTCACTACACCCAACAAACTTTTATCACCTGATACAAATCTTGTACCTAATTGTTGAGTAGATGCACTACTATTGAATACTACTGAATCTACTGTGCCATTTAGATAGTACTTATTTATAAAACGTACTAACTTTTGTTTATTTATCATAACTTCTCCTGTTAATTATAACCATATATACATATATATTGATTAACTTATTGAAAATCAAAAAAATCTTTCTATTGTTTTAGATGAATCTGTTGGTTCATCCCAATTCATACTACCATATAACATCATAATTTTTTTGTGTAATGCTTGTTTATAAATTTTATCATAATTTATATATTGACGTATAAAGTTCAATATATCAATAGGATCTTCATATCCTTTATAAGCAATAGTATCTAATCCCAACGGATTTTGTTTCAGATAAACCCATTTAATTTTATCACCATTAGCTATTGGTTTATATCTCTTTGATATTTTTTTATATTTTAAAAAATCATTATAATATAAAGAACTTTTTACGTGAACTGGTGTTCCTAACCGATGAGATTTAAATATATCACCCTCTTTATTTCTATATTTAAGAATACCCTTTACACTTGTCGGTATTGCTATCTTATCAAACTCCATAAGTTTCATACTATTTTTAAAATTAATAATAAACTTATCTAACTTATCTTTTGGTACATCCATTAAAATATCTTCTAATAATTTACTTAACATCTCTCTCATAGCTACAGGAAAACTTGAACGAACTGTATCTAAACCTTTTACCATTAATTTATTTACTTTTCTACCAGTATCGTTAATAATCTTTAATCCATATCTTTTCTTTGTAACGAATAAACCACTCTTCGCTATAACTTCTTGTTTAATTTCAAACCTATGTTTATCTAAATTACAAAATTTCTTAGCAAAATATTCATAACTTTTATTTAAATACTTCTGAACATCATCAGCTATATCAAGTATTTGTTTCATCATAAACTCGTCATTAAATTTACCACTTTCCATCATTTTAGGAAATCGTTTCTTCACTAAAGGTGTAGCTGAATAAAAAACTGAATCAGTATCAATATAAATACAATGATCTGTAGTATCACCGAGTTCTTTATTATAATAGTGGTTTGTAATCTTCTTAGTAAATTTTATTAAAGACTGTCCTGTATATGTAACCGCTTCAGCGTTATCAACATCATAAAATCTAAATACTGGTAAACCTAAAACACCATACAAACTATTCAATACCACTTTCTGTAAATACTGTCTTCTATCAAAATATTCTGATTTTTCTTTATCTCCTTGTTCATAAAACTTTTTAGATAATTTACGGTATTCAACTCGTTCATCAAACCATTTTCTCAACAATGCTGCTAACAATCCATCTTTATCTGTCCGGTACATTACACCGTTTGTTGCAACACCTATGTTTTCATTCTCTAACATATTCTTTAATTCTGTTTCAGTATATTTACCTAAAAATTTACTGTTATGAGTTAATGAATAAGTTTTTTTATTATCTTTTTTTAAAAATTCTTCTGGATTCCATCCTTCAATTTTACCAAGTTTAGTTTCCGGTGATATGTTCAATGACATAATACATGACGGATACATAGAAGTAATATCTAAATCATAAACCCAATCATGTTTACCTCGTTGTGGTTCTTGAACATATGCTCCAACAAATTTTTCTATTTTTTTAGTATCTTCTTTTTTAGGTTTATTAGGTGCAACAATATTATTTTTTCTGAGATAAACTAAAATAGCTCCTTCTAAATAACGTGATGACATAAATACATTTTCATACGGTATATGACCTAAATGAGCTAATCCTCTAGCGATACCTATAAAATCTAATTTATCATCAAGTTTTTTAACAAGTTTTACATCCTGTAAATTATACTCTACAAATGTTTTTAAATCATTATCATATAAATCATTTAGTGTACCTTCATATGAAACTTTTTTCTCTCCCAACTCATATTCACTTATCGCGTCTAATCTATACGATGGTCTTTCACTAAATGTAAATCTTTTATACAAAGCTAAATAATCTAAAACACTAACACCTGCAATTTTATATCTCTTAACAAAATCACTCCATTGAACAATACCAATCGGTGATAAAAAATTAGATATTGTTTGACCTACAATTTGAACTGCTCTATTATACAAATAACTTATATCAAAAAATTCTACATTCCATCCTGTTAAAATTGTAGGTTGGATTTCTTTATACTTTATAAAAAACTGTTGTAATAATTCGAACTCACTTGTAAATGTTTTTACTATAACATCTTCATCGAAATCTTTATCTAACTTCATCTCTTCATCAAGAACATAACAATAATATTTACCTATTATTGAATCATTAAATGCTATTGAAGTTATTTTGTTTTCAGCCTTTTCTATATCTGGAAATCCATCTGTAACTTCAACTTCAATATCAAAAATCATTACTTTATGACCTATAGATATATCATCTGAATCAGTATAGTTATCAACTAATACTCTAATCTCTGGATTCACATCTGATTCAAATAACTCTGGTTGGTCAGCATCCCACTTACCTATTCTTTTTAATTTATCACCATATAGTGATATATGAGTACCTATCTTATTTTTAACGTAGGCATATTTTTTATAACGAAAGTTTTTATAACCAAACTTATCGTCCCAAATATGCATTTTATTTGATCTTCTATCGTAAAATATATTCTGGTAAATTATACACCTCTATTGTGTTTTGCTATAACGTGTGATTTTATATTATTTGTAGATATTTTTTTATCACAAAAATTACATTAATTTTTATAGTCTAAATATACGAATAAAAACCTATACAAGTCAAGCGTTTTTTACGGGTTCTCCAGGTAATTCACACGCGTCATTATTACAAAACTTATCTACTTCTGCTTCTTCACCTTCAAC
>Ga0098034_1000132_pt1 | contig 36952 bp, 38 predicted proteins | sample 2_EtaG_FD_77062 | JGI IMG/M metagenome (GOLD analysis project Ga0098034, IMG submission 77062) | Marine viral communities from the Subarctic Pacific Ocean - 2_ETSP_OMZ_AT15125 metaG | ecosystem: Environmental > Aquatic > Marine > Oceanic | place: Pacific Ocean | collected 2015-01-07
AGCAGGAATATTGATATCGTTAGTTGCCTCTAGTTCTATGTCGGCTGCGGAATCCAAGGTGACAGTAGTTCCTGCCAACTCAGCAGTACCGTCTGCTGTTATCTGTATGTTCGCTGCTGCTGCTGCTGCGTCCGTAGTTACTATACTTAGTGTGCCGTCAGTTCCTGCAGTAAATACTGCGGTATCACTGGTATCGCCAGTCATAGTAATAACTTTGCCGTTGATTGCTACGTCATCAATAACTGCATTGGTTATTGCTGAATTTGTTCCTAGTGTTACACCATCTATAGCACCAGCATCAATATCTACAGCACCATTGATATCTACAGTTGTGTCTGATTCTATAGTGAGTACACCATCTGAACTCTGGTGTATGAAAGTTCCAGTATCTCCAAACGTCAACTTATTAGTTGAGTTTAAAGTCAAACCAGTTCCATCTGTATGGGTTAGGGTAGTGTCTTTATCTGCACCGAATCCAAGAACAACGCTATCGGTAAGTAGGGAAACATCCTGAGAACTATCAATCCGCATGGCTTCAGTTGCTACTTCAGCACCATCAGCAGTTGTTGCAAAGACTATACGTCCTGGCATATCACCAGTACCTGGAGTTCCGTCTACCTCAAATTGAATCTGTGCAGCTATGGCTTCAAGGTCTGTACCATCATCACCATAAGCTACGATATTACCTAGTTCCTCATTATCAGTTACAACAGTATGGGAACCAATCGTAGCATTACCACCCTTAACGAAACCAAGAATCGGAGAACCTGCAATTGTTGCTGTGGTCGAGAACGCAGCCAGCATCATTGATGAATCAGCAGCAGCAGTTCCAAGAATCTGAAATCCAGGTGAAAGATCAGTAGACCCATCTATTGATATAGTCTCCTTTGCTGTATGTCCGATAACCAGACTTCCACCGATTGCGGTTAGAGATGAAGCTGCATCGCCTCCATTGGTGATAGTGATATAGTCAATGATGGTTCCTTCAGAGGCTTTGTCTGAACCTATAGCAAAAGTATCGCTATCAGTTGCTTGGACTCTCCACCAATCCCCTGCATCAGCAGCTCCGTCTGCAAAGAAATTTAAAACAGCAGCATTAGTATCAGATGCTCTTATTATTATCTTCTCTGTATCTAGATTCTCTACCTGTATAGAATCCCTATACTTGATACGTCTTTTGGAAGTTCCACCAGATGAGGTAATTTCTACGTCAAGTCTGTTATTAGCATCTGTAGCACTGTTAGAAGAGGTGATAGTCCATTCTCCATTACTATCTGTAGTATCACCTGATCCTATTGCACTACCATGAGTTGCAGTATCGGCAGAGTCTCCCTGGTAAATCTTTACAGTAGCACCGTTAACGCCAGTACCAGCATCATCATATACATAACCTTTTAAAACTATATCGTCATATGCCATTAAAGCCCCCTACCGCCTAGTCTGGAATGGTCTCTGTATCTTAATGCCTCTCGTACATAATAGAAAGGATTCTCTTCTAAGCTACTCTCATCTATAAATATTAATATAATACCAAGTGATGCAAGTTGCACACGGGCCATTACATCCCTCGTAGCTGTTTCGACTCCCATTCCATAGTGATAATAATTTCCCTGTACATTGATTCCCAAGTCTGGAGGGTCTTTGAATATAAAGTCAACTATTGTCCCTCCTTTATCTAATCTTCCTCCCATAAGAGGAGATTGATATGTAAAATCTTCATCTGGTATTTTACCAAGTTGAATAAGTACGCTGTATGTAATCCATTCAGGCTCTGATCCTTCCCACGAATCAGGCATATCTGGAATTGTCTGTGTCGTCATGGCTCAACTAATAATATTTGTGACTGTCCTCTTTCATCATAGCCTGTATATTCAAGACCAGATGCAGATGCTATATCCACATAGTAATTCCTGGTACCGCCACTATCATCTCGGAATGTAAACTCAACTAACTGTCTGCTTTCTATGGCAGTCACAAGATTAGAACGTAACTCCATAGGAGTATTACCCTTGTAATCATCAGAGAAATCTACCGTTACTGTATGTCCCCACTTAGATTCCAGTTTCTTTCTATACTCAAAAGTAAGGGATATAAGATCAGGAGATAATTTCTTTGCTGCATCAGTATCAGAGTCTTCTCTCTCAAGAGTTATCTTAAATCGTATAGCCCTAAATGCTGTTCCATTTAATACTGACGTACTATCTCCAAAGTTAAACGTCTGTACGCCCTTCACAGCCCCCATAGTGGTTGAAGTTACATCGGTATCTCCTATCTGTATAGCTATTGGTTCCTCAGCATGATCTATTTCATAATATATTGTTAGTTTTTCATTAGCACTTAGATCGCTTGCCTCTACCTTTAATCTCAATGCGAGCTTATCTACTTCTACCTGACCTGCATCAAACCAAGGAGTGTAATGTTCTGCTGACTTGGCATACTCAAAGTCAGCAAGCTGAGATGGATTAATAATATCTGATGCTATCTTCATGTTATAGACATCATTATCAAATACCCACCATAGCCTGTAACCATCATGTGCATTACTAACATGGGTATCCAGTATTGGTTTACCTGCATCGGGAGCATACCATTTGGTCTGCCAACCTATCTCGTTATAGCCATAGATACCACTTGTACCTGTATCAGTTGGCATAACTGGTGAGCCGTGTCCGTGTTGTACAGCACTCCACTGGAAGTTACCAGTAACGGCATCACTGGGAACTGTAGGGGAAGTAGTAGCATCAACCATCGCTAGAAGCTCGTTGTGGGACGCATCTAGGCGTTTAATAGTTCCTCTAGCCTCAGAGGGTAGGCCATCATCTTTATCAGGCCCTACTGTAGTAATAACTGCATTGTTAGAACCATTTATATATTTGTATATCCCAAGTCCAGCAGGGAAATATACAGAGTCTCTCCATCTTCTAGTTCCCATTCCATTAAATGGATGGAATGGAAAGTCTACCTCTGTCTCTACCCACTTGGTATTTGCAGAGTCATGTGCAAATAATCCTACCTTGGTAGAGGCATACAGTATTGAATTACCAGAAGAATCTCTTGCTGTGAATAAATCAGTTACCTGTCCAGCAGGTAACGGAAGTAATGCATCTGTAGATGGAGATGCATTGGGAGCAGTAGCGTTATATAACTGACCATCATTATTAATCCAATACAGTTTGTTATTCCACCATGCCATATACTTTGCAGTATGAGTTGTATCAGCAGTCCATGAAGTAAGATCGGATGGATCACTATATGTATATCCAGTAGTATGAGCAAAGATAATATATATAGTTCCCCCAAGATTAACTGTTAAGGTATCTGTTGCATTGGCACCAAGAGTGGCTACCACCGACCAAACATCTGTAGCTGATACATACTTGAGAACCTTGTTATCACAGGTAGCATATATCGTATCGCTAATCTCTCCGATTACGGCTGTTGTTAGTCCTGCTACAGCATGAGCTGTTGATGCTAATGTGCCATTTGCTCCTGTCTTATTAGCAAGAGGTGGTAATACTAAATGTCTCTTATATCTAAGCTGTGCTGTAGACCACCATGTCTTGTCTACATCTACGGCACCTTCCATTCTTTCTGTACCAAGACCACCACGCCAATCAGCCCAGGATATAACAGACGCTCTTGTCTGTGAGTCTCTGGATGTATCCCCTATAGTAACTTTAGGTGGATATAAAGAGGCCAGTACTGCCTGTACTGGTCTATTCGTAGGATAATAGACTCCATTAATAGATACTTCGTTCTCTTCTATTACTGTTGCTACCACTAGGATGCTGTCCTTACATTAGTAAGAAATGGAAATGCTCTTTTATTCTGTTCTGACATACCATAATAGAATGCTGCCTGCTGTCTCTTAGCATCAGGATCAGTTGTCGGCCCTCCTGAAGTAGACGATAACGCAAGTGCTGTAGCCTTATTAATTACATATCCATCATCTATCTCACATGTAGCAGAGTCAGATGTCAGGAGAGCAGGCTTGTCTCCACCCTTGATCTTAAGGAGTTTATATCCCATATAGCTCACACCATCAGTAGTGAAAACAATATCCTGAGCAGCCTTATCAACTCTCCATAGCTGGCTGGGTACGTCTTCCCATGTAATGGTGTTGTTAGCAACTGCCCTAATATCATCCATCCATACTGTACAAGCTCCTAGATCAGCATCATATTCCAAGCCTATAGATATGATTGCCGTATCAGTTTCAGGATTTGCTAGAGCGATGCGTACATACGTCCATGTATCTGCTGATAGAGCAGGGATAGATAAAGTCTCTAACGGAGATGCACAACTAGCTGTATTATCAAGTAATATCTTTAGATTACCAGAAGATGTAGCAACAGTACTCTTCACCCAACATTCAATATAATCGTATTTACTAATATCTTTACTAGTAATGGAATCAGTAGCTATATCTCCAGCAGAAGCACCTGAAACAATAACAAACTTATTACTTCCAGTACCCTGTTTCTTGTCTTCTGTATCCACAGATACTGTTATATCTGAATCTACTGTTTCATCAAATGCAGTACCGCAGGTATGAAGGCTAGTCCACTGCATCTTATCTCGCATCTGAATCTTATTGACCATAGCAAAGTCAGATGGCAGATCAAATCGGGAATCATATCCATTTGAGTGTAAACTCAAACTCTCTAATGGATCATATACCTGACCAGTAACATCAAGGATTGATTGATTAATAAACTCATTGATCTGGGTAGGTGAGTATCCGTCCCACATCTCATACTTGTCATTGACAGTAGTTGTGGCAGGGAAAGCCTGAACAGTTACAGTGCCTCCTGTAGCATAATCAGATACTCTTCTTTCTACTTCTCTATTAGTAGATTGGGCGACATCATTATAGAACCAGACGTATCGTCCGTTATAAACGTCATTACCACCATATAGAACGGTATCGTTTAAAGTCGTAGTACCAGAGGAACCAGGAGTAGAAGTAGCAGTACCTACATGTAAAGCACCAAGGTTATAGCCTACGGACTGTCTCAGCTCCTGACGAGTACGTTTCTGTATAACCACGGTTAACCCCCATTAGGTAACTTTTTCTAGTTTTTCAGTTGAACCAGTACCGTTCTTAGAATTCTTAGATTCCAGTTCTTCTTTAAGAGATGCTATCTCAACATCCCTTTCCTGTAATACTCTGGTCAACATCTGAATCTGTAATTGCATCTGTGCAGTAGGATTACTATTAAGCACTGCATTTACATCTTCAGTTGTAGGCATGATAGGCTCTGTCATAATTCAGTCCCCTTATAATAGACTTTATTGTTCGTACTCTCTCTTCGTTTAAAAGTATATTCTCTAAATTCAAGAATAGCCTTTCCAGCTTCTTTCTTCTGTTCAGGTGTTGGACTCTTTTTCTTACCGTCAGTTCTTATTTCTAAAATCCAGCTCTCTAGTGCCTGAGCAGCCATATCTTCTATATGAGCCTGAGAGACCGATGAGTCTACAGGAATCTTTATTACAGACCTTCTTCCACTTTCCTTGTCATGGAAATGAAAGGTGTGGATAGTTATGGACTCCCCTGTCTCAGCATTGTTTCCTCCTATGTCAGAGGAAACAAGGCTAGAGCCTTGAGGAGTCCAAAGTTCTACTGGATTCACTCTAGTATAGATTCAGCAACATAACGGTGTGATACTCATCATTCACAGCCACTTTACCATGTACTCTGCCAACAGCAGACGTTACGTCTGCACCTACAGCAATCATTGAGCCAGCGTGTGTACCACTGGAACCAACTAAGGTTCCCATAGCATTAGTTCCATCCATAGCAACTACAGCCAGACCTGCAACCTGTACCCACCCGAAGTAGTTAGCAGCAATCTGGCAAGGTGAAACTCCAACATACCGTCCCACTGTAGCAGCAGGAGCGACTACGATGTCCTTGTAAGGACTCTTAATTAGTCCTGCTGTCTCTGTGCCGTTAGTAACTGCGATAACTGTTCCATCAGGCTCATCAATAGTCAGAGCCAACGTAGCAGCAGCGTCAGCTTGAGGATGGCTCTTAATCTTGTAAAAGACTCTTGACCCTGCTGTTGAAAGCACAGGTTTGTTAAAGAAGAGATATCCCTCTGCATATAGATTCTTTGCAGCAGCAGTTGAGCCAAGCGTGACCGTAACTGAACTAGAACCAGCAGCAGTTGTTGCTACCGCTAGGTCTTCGTCATGCTGGGCTTCTACAGCTTCACTTGCTACAAGCATTCCTTCCTCAATAGCAGTACCACCATTCTCTACATATCTGTACTTTCTGCCATCTGGAAATGCCATCTCAGCCCCAAGGACTTGCCTCTGTGCTGATGTAGTTTGTTTTTCCCATCCATAACTTCCACCTACTGTTGTCGGAAAAGACATATCGAACCTCCTTAAAGGTTACTTGTTACAGGGTTTACCCCTGCGACCAACCGTTATTTTTTACCAGAAGAGGAGCCACGGTCAATCGTTACAACTGCCTCTTCTGGTTTTTCTTTATTCCAGTCAGTGACAATACACCACTGACATTCACATTCATTACTTGGCATCCAAGGGAATAAACCGATCTTAGCCTTACGCAATACATAATCTGGATTGCCAGGAACTCCTGCTGTGACTGATCCAACTTTCTCAGATATCTCGCCATCAACAGTGTAGCTAGGTCTATGCCTGTATAGAGTAGCTTTAGGTTGCCACTCATCTATGTATTGCATAGAGAAGCCTTGATTGACTAACTCTAATTTTTGCTTATTACGTTCAGTTATCCCTACCATTTGTCTCTCCTACTAAGAAGTAGCAATGTCACCAATTTCAAATGTAACACCTGCACCACGGGTATCATCTAGTTCAAATACACCATAGTCAGCAGTCATTACCACTTCAGTTGCTCGAAGAGAGGCATCTCTCTGTCGCTCTGTCCTCGTATCCATACTGGTAAGAGCAGCCATAGCAGACTTATCAGCTATAACACCAATACCAGAGTCAACACTAGTAACCTTTTCAATATTTCCGTCTTCAAAAATACTGACACCGTTAATTGGCTTAAGACCGCTGTAGAAATTCTTCAGCAAGTCTACGCTCCATCCAGATGTAAGTTCACCACCTGCTGTGCTATGTACTGTTGCTGCTTCTGAAGCAAGGGCAGCAACAGCATTAGGGTGGTGGTTAATATAAAGCTGGTTACCAAACTTATTTGCCTTGGCATTAGAAATAATGGCAGCAACATTAGCAGCAGTCATAGAACGACCATCTGCTCCTAGCTTAGTACCACTGTTTAAGTTGGTATAAAGAGCAATTACATCTGTATCTTTCTTTCGTGCCATACCATCACCAAGCTGTCGTCCTATGATGGCAAAGACATTCTGAGCCATCTGTCGTACCAGCTTATCCGTAAGGATAATCTTGGCTCCAACCTCACTTGCTGTAAGGTCAACAGTACTCATTCCAATATCTTCTTCGTCTATGATGTCCTGTCCATCTTGCAGGTCACTCATTGTCATTGTGCCTACTTTGGGAACGGTTACCTGCTTGGCTCCCTTTGGCAGTTTAAACTGCTCAATCAAAGCTAGTGCTGGAGCATTATGCTCTTCCGTATATCTAGCTGTACTAATGATGATTTTCTGGGCAGATTCCAGGTTGCCCGTTGTTGCTGTCTGAGCCATTACGCCCCCCTTTTCCTATATCCCCAATAATTTTGCTGCTGCAGCCGTTGCTGCAGTAGACCTATCGCCAGCAAGATACGCATCCAGTAATCTCTCATCATTTGTTGAGGCTGCTGGAGTAGGTGTGTTGCTGTCAAATGCCTGTGCTGGAGCTAATCTTGCTTTAAGATCAGCTATCTCTTTATCTTTAGCTGCCATACCAGATATAGTCTTAGCTTTTATTTCCATATCCTGTGGATTAGCAGCAGTTTCTAGTTCGGCTATATGATCTATTCCAAGATTATATTTCTTAGCGAAATGTAAAGAGGCATTTCGCTTACCCTGTAAATTCTGTTGTTGTGCCTGAAGATTTCTTTGTCCCTGAATCTCATTAACTCTTCCCTGAAGATGGGACATTGTTTGTCTTTGAGCTTCCTGATCCGAAAGTCCCTGTTCTGTTAGAGACCTTTCCATATTTATAGCTTCTTGTTCAAGCTCTTTTATAGTACGGTCTCGTGCTAAAAGGTCTTCATGTTTTGCACGTTGTTCTTCTAATTGTCTGGTTCTTTTTTCTATTTCCTCTAAAGAGGCACCTGATTCCATACTTGTAGGTGTGGTCTCAGGTGCCTGACTGACTACGGGTTCTACATCAGTTATTTCAGAAATAGATGGAGACTCAGAGGAGGGAGCTTCCAAAGTTTCATCTGCATTAGGAGTAACAGTTTCGCTAACTAGTGGCGTGTCAGGAATATCCTGTGCTTCTTCTGTAAATGTTGAAAAATCTGATTCTGTAGTCATATCGCCCCCGATTATCTTTTAGTTTAAACTCAAATGTCAACTATATAATAGCAAATTATTTCTTTTTTAGTACCGTAGCCCAGTTTCCCCTGCCATCTAGGAACTCATTTCTAGCAGCTTCTGCTGCTCTCCATCTGGATACAGTACTTCTGCTTAACAGATTATAATACCCAGGAGGATGTTCTGTAGTGACAGTATTTCTACGTATGTAATCTCCGTATTCAGTATACTTCTGACCATTCGGAAGGGTCTTCTTCCAGAACTTCTTTTGCAAGGCAGCTAATCGTACAGGATCAAATGTTCCACCTATGCCTTCATCCTTTACATCTGGGTCATAGCCATAGGTAGCCTGATCATACAACTCATACCACTCCTGCATAATAAACTTACCAGGGTCGTCTTCGTCAAACTCCTGATCATCCTGATACATAGCAAACTGTTTATTTAATCTAGCTCTAGCTATTGCGTAAGCATTCTGTATTCGGGAATATTCCTGTGTTAAAGTACGTCTTCCGTTTTCAAAAAATACGGGATACTGTCTTGGATGATAGAACATGTAAAGAAGTTTTTCTTCAGACTTATATCTATTTTCATCTGCAAGTTTAAGGGCATCCCAGTACTGTGCCTTCTTATTTCCTCTTCGTATAAGGTCTTGGTTTACCTTCTCTAATTCTGGAGAAAGCACATCTCGCAGCAACCTTCTTTCAAACGGCTCCAGTTCTTCGTATGGTAATCCAAGAATTTCCTGAGAGAAGTTCTGCATCATCTGGTATGAAGATTCGGGATAACCCCTTCCCCCTAAGAATTCAGCAACTCCACGAGGTGTACGTTCCCTGACATTACCTCCTTCCATTAACACACTCTGTGCCCATATAGGCATAGTCTTAGGAGCTATTTCCTCTTTAGTAAAGTTCTCTATATGTCCCTTTATATCCCATATACTTTCGCCCCAGACAGGATCGCCCATATAGCTCCTTCCTGTCAGCATATCTGTAGTTGTTGAAAGTACAGGAGACATATTCCCACGTAAGAATGCCATACCTGGAATATCCATAAGTGTACGGTTAACGTCTATCTCTTCGTCACCTCTCTCAATTGCAACATGTATAGTACCTGCAAGTTTCAACAGTGACCTTATCTTTGATCCGAATCCTATATTCTGTCCAGCTATGTTCCATGTAAAGAACTTTGGGCTTCTCCAATCATAGTGTTCCCACCATTCATCTGGGTCTTCTCCGTTAGCCCAAGAGAAAACAGCACTCATTGCCATAATAGCTGCAACCCCACTTGCTAATTTTTGTCTGGCTTGCTGTCCTCTTATATTATTGTGGAATATATCAGTAACCATAGCTGCGATAGCCCTGTTATATCTTGGAGCAAGCAAGACAAGGCTTTCTAACTGCCTCTGTGTAATTGTAGTTCCGAGTCTGGCAGTATTAGCCAGACCTCTGAACTCATTTACAAAGTCATCCATTTGCTGTGTTTCTATGGGACTTAACCTAACACCAGTACTATCAAAGTTATCTAAAGTTCTAAGCATCTCAATACCAGCTATATCTATAGCTGATTCAAATCCACTCTGTGCCCTTCTTAAGAATCCTACATAACCACGACCAAGAGTCTTAACAGTAGGTATGTGTCCTATAACATCGGCTGCCATTTTTATAGGTTTAGCCCTGACAAATCCTGCATTAGCCATATTCCTTGTGAACTCAGTCATCTCAGTTCCACCAGAAGAAAGCATTACACCAGGATGTCTGGACAATAGTTTCCTATGATCATGCAAGTATTTAGCGTGAACCTTGGGGTCTACAAAGGCATGACCAAAAGCCTTTAATATTTTAGGCATATAGGTAGGATGAAATACAGCATGTCCCATCAGGAACAGTAACTGTATTCCAAACATGGACATATCACCAGCTAGTTGAAAGAATCTGAATGCAGAGTTAGCAGTATTAACTTCACTAAGGAACTTATTGAAGGTTTCATCCTGAACCATACTCTTACCAATAGTATGAGCTACATCTGCTCCTGTGTACTCACGTGCCACACCAGTTACAGGGTCTACAAAGAATCCCAGATTAGTTGGCTGATCCTGTGTAAAGATTTTGCCAGCAAATGCAGGTACCTGAAGACTTAAATCTCCTTCACCTATATGAGCTTTCTGAAATTTATCTTTATTCTTAGATATCACATCATCTGCTTTGCGTACCTCTGCCTGAAGGTCTTCAATCAAACCACCCCTGTATCTTGTTACAGTTTTGCCCCCTCTTATAACTTTAATAGGTACACCTCTAACTACATTTAATACTTCTTGCAATGCCCCTATTCGTTCATCAACCAGAATGCTGGTCGCTGATCTACTAAATGTATATTCAAATACTCCTGTTTCAGCATAGTTCTTATATGCTTCAGCTACAGCATGTTTTGAAAAACCTAACTTCCTTCTCATAGTACTGTATCTCTGGAGAAGTTCATGTGGAGGCTGTGCCCCAGTACTACGTATAACTTCTATTTCATCCTCAAGTTGTTTTACTCTCTTAAATAAGGCTTTTATCATCCCCTTTGTAGGAGTCCATGACATTGGTTGATCGGCTGCTATACGACCAGCTTTTACTAACTGATCCAAGGTAACTGCAGATACATCGTCAAGCATCCCATCTATCTCAGGAAGCCATTTCTCTATAGACTTACGGGTCTGTACGGTAATCGCCATACCTCTTTTACTGTTTTGGATTACCTCTATTAGTTTTCTGGCTGCATCTAATCGTGATTGTGCAAACCCCTTGGCCTCTAACATACTGGCAGGAAGTGCTGTAGTGCGTGTAGAGACTACTCTATTAGTTATATATTCAACTGTTCTCTTGTCTGCGATACGGTTATAAGCACCCTGTAAATTACGTAATAATGTTTCGTCATCGTTAAGGTATCTGTATCCAGCAGCTATACCTTCTTCTTCTGTTTCAAAGAATCTTGGTTGTTCTCCTGTTAACTTACGTCCTACCCTTCTCTGTACCAAAGCAACCGACATTAATTCACCCGTAGGTAACATTTTCCCCATTACCGTACGACCTGCATATGCACCACCATCTTCAAACTCAAGTTTCTTAATATCTATTCCTTCAGATGTTAATAGCCTGTACTTTGCCTCTTCTATCTCATTGGCATTTTTAATCCACTCACGTTGCTTTTGTGTCAGAAGATGATCATATTTACTGACATTACTGCGTATATCGTTTACATTAAATCCGTCTAATTTTCCACCGACAAGCCTACCATTATCATCAAGACCACCAAACACAGCGTCCTGTGAACCAAGCCTGCGAAGTCTTGAAAATGCTATCTGTGCTTTCTGTTCACCTTCAGCACGAAGCATCTTCTGTCCTATTAATGATTTAACAAGTGGATCAGTAGCAGCAACAGTGGGGTTAAATCTTTTTAATATATGTTGTAAGCCTGGAAGTTCAGCTAATTTCCTGTAGTTATCCATAATAAAGTTAGCTGTTATGACATCTTCCATATCCTGTACCGTAGAAAGTTCTTCAACAAGAGGAGCTACTACAGGTTCAGGTTCTGCATCTTGTGTTGTCTGGAACAATCTATTTATCTCATTACTGCTTTGGTCGCTGGACACCGTGTAGTCATCAACACGGTGTCCATAAAACTTCATTGCTTTAGATATAAGATGAGCTGGTATAGCACTATTAATCTGTCTTTCAGAAGGTCTCCTGGTTTGTACAAGTTCATCAAACAGTTCCCTGACTTTGGGAGAGAGATTCTCTTCTACAGGAGAACCCTTAATGCTTCTGAATACACTGGTAAGCCAATCCTTAAGCTGTGCAAATATCCCACGTACCTCGTCATTTTTAGCAAACCCTGTATCCATATACTCTACAAATGCGTCTGCAAATCTTTCCTCTGCCTGTCTGGGCCATATGTTCCTGTTAGCCAGTGAAGCATATTCATCTTTACCTACAAATAATTCACCAGCAATATCGAGTTGCCTCATACTTAGATTTCTTCTAAAGATATGGGATATCTCATGTATATATGTATTAATATTTGCATGGTCAGTGATATTAACAATATATTTACCACCGTGCATAAAGTCAGTAAAGCCAAGAACAGTACCTCCGTTTGGTGTACCTCCCTGAACCTGAAACATTGTATGCTTCACATTTATTAATGCCTCTCCAAATGTCCTCTTTGTTGCAGGCCCAATAGGAGTTGCCTTTATACCAAGTTCTTTATACAGGGGTAATTTAGTTTTAGGATTAATGGCAAGTAAATCATCTGTAAGTGAGACTGCATGTACATCTGTTAAATTACCTGAAAGGACTGTATCAAGTTGAGCGTATGGTTTTGCACCTACTGCACTATGAATAAGTCTCTTTGTTGCACCATCAATATCATCACTTGATTCAATAACAAGTTGTACTAATTTATTTAAGATACGATCTGTGTTTGCGTTTCTTGATGATATACCTTGAGGCATACCAGTTTTTTCCAGTACAGCCTGTAAGTTAATTCTGTTTGTTATGAAAGGTTTTAATTCTTCATAGGGTAATCCAAGAATTTCCTGAGAATCCATATAAGTACTACTGAAGTCAGTCGTAGTAAAATTAGTATCGAGTATCTTATCTGGTATCTTAATATATCTCTTAGTGTAATTTCCTAATTCAGCTATTAACTTTATTTTACTTGTCTGCATCTGTCCTGCCACTGCAAACAATTCTTTAGCTATACCATCTATATCATTTACTTCAGCAATTAAATCTGCATTTTTACTTGGATCATCTATAATGCTGTCAAGATATTTACTATGTGCATTCCAAAAAGCATCCTCGGATACTTTGGACATTGCATAACGTATCTGTTCGTCGTAATCGTAATACGAGATATTGTAATTACTGTGTGCTGATATATCTAATAAGTCGTTAGCATATTTTATAAACTCATCTTGAGGTAGTTCTGGATATGGTTTTCCAGTTGATATATTGAATAATTGACGTTTTTGTAACTTTATTAAGTTACCAATTCCGTCATGCATATTTACTGCTTCAGGCCCATTATGCATTGCACGATACCCAAGATAACTTGAAGCCTCAAGAGATTCAGATATATTCATAATAAAATCTGAGTCTAGTAACTTAATACCTGTGTCATACTGTCTTGTACCTATTAGTTTAATAGAGTCTTCTTTTGTCCATCCTCTCCAACCAGATAGTCTCATGGTAGATGTAATAGATTTTACAACTCCCTCACGAAGAGAACCTGCTAACCTACCAGGAACACTTATACCTGCATCTCCGTATCTATCTGGGCCATATGTTCCTGCCTTTTTACCATACCTGTTTAGTAAATGATTGGATGTTGACCATGTAAAATCATCTGATCCGTTTAAGGCAGCTTCTATTAAAGTATGTTTTATAATGTTTCCTTCCCACCCCTCCTTATAGGGAAGGCGTGGTGGTAACGGAACGTCTAATCTACTAGTCCATGTTCTGGTTAACCAAGACCATACAGCTTCAGATGCTTCTTTCTTACTATGGTATGTTCCCCATAAATTATTCCCATCAAAAACACCCCATGTTCCTGCTGGTTCAATTGTCCTTCTGTAGAAGGGGTCTAGTTTTAATTCTTTAATAATAAATCCAGCTTTACCTTCAGCTATATCCTCTGGACTCCATCTTATATCTGTAGATAGAGGTTCTAGTTTACGGTTCATTGTTAATCGAGCAACAAACTCGTTGACTATATCTGATGTTCCGTCACTATCGGGGTGCCTCAAGTAAGGAAGAGTTTTATCTCCTTCAAATAATCTTAATCTTATGATAGGAGTTCCCTGCATAGCTTCAGGTATGAACATCTCATGTAGAGTGGGTGGCCCAGTGTCAAGTTGTCTGGCCTGTGCCTCTAGTCTCGCTGTAGGATCACCAACATTCCTCCAAAACTGATCATGAAAATTTTCAGGCTGTATCCAAAACTGATCATGCTCTGTACTAGCCCTAACTCCTTTAATCTGTCTCACCATAGATAAATCCATAAAGTTAGAAGGAGTACGTGCTTGCTGTCTTGCTACTTTACCTTCCTTCCCTGACCAAACATCATATGAAAATATCTTGCGTGACATAATATTTGTATTAACAAAGTCACCAAGCCAATCTGCTCCACCAAGTGGGCCAGGAACTCCTAACTCCATACCCATCAGGTTGGTAATATCCTGTAATCCAGTACCGTATGCTTGAGTTATATTCTGATATAGATCGGGGACTTTATTTCTTGCAATATCATTAACAGGATATATCCAGAAATCATTACTCGTATATTGTTCTGTAAATGAATGAGTTAGATTATCAGGTAACTGTGTGGATACAGGATCATTTAATACTTGTTTATTAAATAAATTATTATATTTAACATCACTGGCAGATGCAGATACTCCCCACATGGCACCACTGTTATCTGTCCATGTAAATGGTATTTGATCATCTGGATTAAGTACGTGTTTTCCCCCTGTCTTTTCTACAATAAAACCTTCTAATTGCTCATTAAAGTCTTCATGAGACATATTACGCCTCATTTCAGATTGATGAGGATCAGCCTGAAACTCATCTCCGTGAGTAGCTTTTCTTCCTGTAGTTGTAACTCTGTTACTTGTACGGGCGTGCATGAGAATGTTATTAAACATATTAGTGGGAACTTCTACAAATTCATCGCTGGCACCTATTTGAGTAGGAACAAAACGATCCATCGCAGCATCTAAATATCTTTGTTCATAATGATCTCCCGTGTGTTGCCATGTTCCCTTACGAGTTAATATTTTATCTGCTGCTTTCTCTTCAGGAAAAGGAAGATAATAACGTCTTAATAAAGATGTTTCCCCCATATCTTCTACGGCAAGACGTAACACGATAGCCGTACCATTAGTTCTTGCACCTGGTAACGTACTCGAATTAAAAACAGTACCAGCATACGGATCGATAATACTGTAATGCTCTATTTTTAATTTCTGTCCGTCTATATAACTTCTTATATCACCGACAGTAATACGGTTACCTGGAAAAGATTCAACCCAATCCTCAAGATTAAGCCATTCTATTTCCTCTCTTGGAACACGTAGTCCTGTAAATTCATTGAGTTGTGCATTTTCTGGAAAGATAATACCTGTTTTATTTTTACCACCACGTAATACATCTAAAAGACCGTTACGGGAAAAAGAGTATTCGCTTGGATTATCTCCACTTCTACGCATTCCCTGTTTAAACGGAATCCCACTACCCTTTAAGTTCTCTATAAGAGGACTTTCAAGATAATCTAATAGCATTTCCGTGTTGTGTTTAAACTCAAATAAGTCTCTTGGAGGTGTTACATTCTCTGATGATTGGAATAAGTATCCCTGTGGCAATCCTAACTTATCATTGGCAATAGACAACTCAAGTGCATTGTTAGCTGCAAGGTCATTAACTCTTTTTACCTGTATCTCTGATGCAAGATAGTCTGGGTTTCCGTATCTGTTAGATGAGAACTGTGCTATCAGCCGTGTATGTGCATCTGCCTGCGCCTCTACAACACCGCTATCCATAAGATTCTGCCTTAACCGAATAGAGTTCTCACCGAAATCACTGATACTTACTGCTGGATCATAAGCATTTAGATTAATTGTTGCCCTTAAATCATTAGGGTCTATAGTATTAATGCCAGCTCTTGTCTTCCTGATATCTTCAATCAACGGAATAAGATGATTATCTACAGGGCCAAGAGAACCTGATAGCTTATACAAAGCTGCTGCAGCATCCATAGCCTGCCATTCTATACTTGATAACTGTTTAAGAAGTTTTGGTGCTGTAAGACCGAAAACTCTTCCCGTAGATTGATATACAGCTCCTAGTGGTATATATTCAATAGGATCAGTCAATGCCTTGGTAATTAGTTCTTTATACCAAGGAATTTCTCCCCGTGCTTCAGTCTGCCTTGCTGCTGCTGACCACCTCTCTACATCTCCAAGGAATCCCTCTTTAGCATCAGGTCTTTGTGCTAAAAGATCTACTGTTTCCTGTACTCCTGGTTCATCCCAAGAACCATATAGAAATGGTCTTGCTGGCTCAGCAAAATGTTCTGATGACATAAATGCTTGAAACGGATTCGGGGCACCTCCCAGTATTCCTTCTCCACCACCTCTATGCTCTGGCGAAAGCATTCTCCATATCGGCCCAATTGTACTAGGGTTAAAGCCAGCCACACCTTCAACTAATCTTGTTGCTACATCTAGCCAGTGTTCTGGAGTCAGGTAATGAGGGTCTTCAACTTCTTCCTGTCTTAAAGGTTGTGCCAGCTTACCAGTATCTTGGTCTATTTCAGAAGCCTGTTTTAATGCACTGTTTTCTATAACACCTTTTAACTTACCTGCATCTACAGGGCCAATGGTACCTGCTGCATCTGTTATATTAGGCATTCCCCACTGCTCTTTAATAAGACCAGTATCTTTACCGTCTTCATCTATTACGGGAACAGAGTTCCACAAACGCTGGTATCCCAGACTACGTAAACGTCTGGCATCAGTTACTGATGCCTGCTTATTATCAGGATCAAGTATTATATCTTTAGTCTCTTCCCAGTTTGTATCTATAGAATCTGCAAAGAATGAGGGAATTTCCAGATTATACTTTTTAAATATTTCTTCTATTTCTTTATATGATTTAGATATAGAGAAGATATCTTTATTCTGTGCCCTTTCATCCAGTGACTGCGGATTAATTCCAAGATCATTAAGTATCGTAATGTAATTACGATACTGCCTCTGTCTGTAAAAAGAGGTCATCTCTCTGCTTAGTTCTGGTTGCACTAGAAGTATATTTCCCTGGTTCTTGGATTATACTGGGATTCAAATGATCCTCTCATCTGTGGAGGAAGGGAACCGTATCTATCATTCCAATCATAATTTCCAAGGAAACCAGTAAAGGTATTATCAGTAACACTGGGTATAACACTCCCACCGCCTACATCTTCTCTTAACAAACCACCCAGTGAACCAAGATACTGGTTATAAATATTCTGGAACTGATTCTGGTAATGACGTTGCTGCATAGGGGTATTCCATTCTTCCCCGTAACTGTAATACGCAGCAGCAGGATTTGCCTCTAGCAAATCACCTGCAAAACTGGCAAATGATCCAGAGTCGCCCCAATCATATTGGTTCGCCATGTATGGCTCCTAATCTTCTTCTGATGTTGCTGCTTGTTGTCCTACACCAAATCGACTCCATAATCCCATAGGATCAGTCATGGCATACTGGAGATAATTACCACCAGTGTTCTGTGCCAACCAGTCTTGGTGCAACCTACTTAATATACGCTGTGTCTCACCCTGTAATGCATATGGAGTAGCAGCCATTACAGGTGCCTGTGCCAATCTGGCTGCATCACGGGCAGCATCAGTCCCACCTAACAGTCCAAATCTTTCCATTACCTGTTCCTCAGCCATATCAGCATAGGGATTTACTGCACCAGTATTAAATCCTAGAGATGCTCCTATTCCCCGTGCCCTGTCTGCCCAACCCTGAGCAGTAAGTGGGCTATAACCAGTAGTATTGCCAAATAACCCTGTTCCTGCCAGGTATTGTCTATAGGGTTGGTCTGCTCCCTGCCCTGTCATACTAACACCTGGTGGTGTAGACCAGTACTGAAGCTGTGCCAAGGGAGACTGTGTTTGCTGGTAAGCATATTGTAATGGACTGTCACTAACTCCTAACTGTGATCTTAACCATGCATCATATACACCTTGCTGCGGTTGAAATATCCCTGCATAATTTGTTCCCATCTTCTATCCCCCTTTCTAATTAACAACACTTGTATCTATTTGTTCTTCTATATTTTTCCGTTTCGGATTAATCATACCAAAGTAATTATTCTTATCAACATACTCAAGATAGTTACCTCCCTCTCTCTCTGGATCGGCAAGCCATCTCTGGTAGAGTCTGTGTAATATAGATTCTGTTTCTTTACGTAATGCCATAGGTGTATGTTGCATTATAGGAAGAGTAGACAGTCGATACTGGTTCTTATCAGCGTCAGATGATGCTTTATACCTCTCCCATAATCTGTAGTCTTTTATTTCCTCTGCACTGTAAGCTCCCTGTTCCAGCTTGGCATCGTCAAATTCCATCTTTGCCCATTCATCCATTGGTGTTCCTATGATATCAATAACATGACCGATATCACCTGTAAGTTCTCCAAAGGTTGGGGTTTTAAAATCACTTAAGAATTCAGCGTATGGGTTTTCCTCTTTTATCTGACCAAATATACGACCAGAACCCTCGGTTCTGGGCTGATCCCAATTTGCATCCAGCATGAAATAAGTATGGAGATCATTCGATTGTCCAGCCCTGAATTGATACTCTGCAGGGCTTGATATAGGAAGATTGGAAAGATAGTCAGAGTATATAGTGTTCCATGGTAAGTCTGCGTACCTGTTGAAAACAGGTACTGGTGCATTTGGGTCTACATCCTTATCTCCCAGTTCTGTACTGGTGGTTATCTTTGTATTCTCACTACCTCTCGTCTGAGGTGGAAGACCTCTCTCCGCATTAGCAAAATCTATGATTGTCTCCCACTTTTCCCTGTTGTTTAATGTTTCGAGCAACCAATCTTTACCATATTTTTCTTCTATTGGATCAAAATAGTTTTCTGGAAGATTTTTTCTTGCTACATACAATCGTTGCCATTGTCTTGTTTTATGCGCAAAATGTGGCCCTTCTGCTGTTGGGAAAATCCATAAAAATCTTCCAGATTCTGTTACCAATCCCTCCTCATTATGTTTAGAAGGCGTATATGAAGATTTAAAAACATTAATTATATCTTGATACCAAGGTAATTCTAGACTGAGTTCAAATGCCTTCCAATCCTTACCATCAATCGTTGCTTCTGTTATACCCTGCTCCTCAAGCTCTTCAAAATATTTATACATAGCCTGAGTTTGAGGTGGGCTAAGCATACCCGATACATATTCGGGAGCTTTTTCATCTATTCCTGGTATGTTCATCTTTGCAGGAGAAGCATTAACTTCATTTAATACTGCACCCGTATAAGCTGTAGTAAAAGGGTCTGGTATTTCTCCTTGATCTGTAGGTATATTTATAACACCACTAGGTTCACTAGGAGATATCATAGGTTCTACAGGATCAGCAGGTATCTTACCTGCTTCCTGTGCATTCTTTATCTGCCAATCGTTCTGCCATTCAGTATCGTCACTCCACTTATCAACAGTACTTGGGGCATCAGGAGTACCAACTCCCAGAAGCTGTGGCTCATATGATGTCTTTTCTACAATAGGAGTAGTCTTTACATTGTTGGTATTGAATTTAAAGCTACCTCCTATATCACCATATGCGTCTATCTCACTGACGTATATCTCGCCATTCCCAGTTCTGCTCCATATATTAAATCCCATGTTATTCCCTTGGCCCTAACAATCCTATATCTCTTAACTGTTGTTCAGCACCCTGACCGTTAGCTCCACCAGGTCTTGGAGAACCTGGTGGTACATTCGGCCCTGCCTGTGGTGTAGGCATAGGTGGAGGAACTCCCATCATAGCATTAGGCATAACCATAGGATTTGCTGTTGGTGGCCCGCCCTGTCCCTGTGGTTGTCCCTGTGGTGCCTGTGGCATCATACTCTGCTGTCTCATCATCTGCTTCTGCATAAGTAAATGCATCAACTCACCATAATAGAACTGTGCCAGATCAGATCGTCCCCGATTCTCGGATGCCTGAAGAAGAGACCATAATGATGCTTCTGGAAGTACCCTTTCAGCCATCTGTTCCTTGATGGAGTCCTCTATGGTATCGGCATCCTGTAATCCAAGTATCTTATCCCTGACATATATATCAGATAACAGAGGTGTCGGGCCTTCTCTTGCCATCTGTGCCATAGACATACGGGACATATCGTCTTCTGGTAGCTGGCTTACCAGTGTAATCTCTGGAGTGCCAGCCATTCCTATTGATTCAGGATTAACAGCCTCACTGAAGTACACACGATTCCTGTCTCTGCCACTTACACTTACGGGATCATAAGCTCCAGTGCCATACTGATCACAGATAAGATGTGTGATCTGAATATATGCGTCTTCCATTGCTGTAATTCTTGGTTGAAGAACGGTATCAATACCCTGTCTTAGTGTATTAATAGCAAATCCAGATAGTTGAAACTGTAAATCACCGTATACTGTATGTGGAATAGCACCTCGCTGCATCTCGCCAGCTACCATTCCCATGTAAGCACCAGTTTCTTTTGCAACTTCCATGAGTCCAAGAGGTTTAATATCTTCTCCCTGTGCAAGAGCGACTTCAGCTCCAGCTTTATAGGGGTCTTCATCAAGAGTTTTCTGCCCATCTCTTGAAGTTATAGCTATACCCTGCTTCCTAGATCGGGCAACCATCTCCATCATGACTGACATAGTAAAGTTATGCTTATCATAAAGGTCACGGTTAGCTGCATATACAGATTCTCCGTAGTCAGAAATAGTATCAGTGATAGATGTTTCATCTAAATTCTGTACTAATGGCTGTGGCCCAACCATACCTATAAACACAGGGACTCTTTCGGCACCATGTGGTGTAGCCTGTTTGAGTATTGTTTCTCCAGTACAGACTATATTGTGTTCCTCATCATAGTAATCATAGATATCAATGGGCGTTTCATCATCTTGTTCATCTAAAGATATGCCATATTGTTGAAGAATCTCGTCCTTGGTCTTCTGTATCTTATAGCAAGCCCACGCTAAGCCTTCTTCACCTTCGCCCCAGTAAGTGTGCATGATATCCCACGGGGTAATATCTATCTGTGTCCTGTCTTTTGAGTCGGTATGAAGTAGTGCCCTGCCTGCGTACCAGCCTCTTAAAGCTATATACCATGCCATTTGTTCCCGTAGTGATGGCTGTAATCTTCTTCTGAGTCTTTCATCAGCAGCACGTAGTATGCCTATAAGGAACTTTTCCTTTGCATCATTAACATCACGTTCTTCTCTCGGCTCTTCTATATTGGGAATACGTATAACAAGCTGTGCCGATGACATCCATGAGATGATTTTATCTGCATATGTGCGTGGTTCATTAGAAGTATAAGACTCATACCCATCGCCTGCGTCATATGGACGCATACGATATATATCATAATCATCCTGCATCCTATTTCTAAAGGGATAAGTTGCATCTCGGTGATTCTCAACTAGTTTAACTATTTCATCTGCAGTCTTTCTCACCAGTGTTTCACCTTTATTTTTTGTCGATCACTAGCGTAACTGAACCCAAAGTGGTATACAAGTCCATAGATTAGTGCTTTAACACCATGATTATATTTATCTTCTGGAGTATTGCCAACTATATTTCCATCCCTGTCCATCTTCCACCTGTATGCCTGTGTCTGTCCTGTGAATGGATTAGGCACGGCACCGAACTCAGAAAGAAGTCCACGGCAATTTGGGTTTATACTCAAACGTGGATAGCCAGCAATAGGATCAACTTTAAGAAAAGACTTAAGCCTTTCCGTACCGTCCATGATTCCTACCTTCTGTGAGGAAAGATATAAACCAGTATTGGCAAGCCATACCTCTGCAGGAGCTGGCATAGCCTGATGTTGAGTACCAGCTATATCAATCACACCGTACTGTACATCCTGCCACCAAGGTTTAGTCATAGCAGCATCTATTATCTCTTCCGTCACCATGCCTATTTCATATATCTCATCAAACACCCTGACGTTATCGTCAATTATTTGTACAGCTTCCAACGCATAACCACCAGCATACCCAGGGTCAATCCAGATATGAACAGGCTCGTGTGGGATATAATCAACTTCTTTTGTGTGTATACTGGCTCTGAATTCGTTGAAGACAAGTCCTCTAGGTGGTACAGGCTGCCCTTCAATACGTTCCATAAAAAAGTCATCACTAGAAAATGCCTCCAGCCTTTTTATTTCTGGATCATCCCTACCACCAGGATACAGATGATAATTAGAATAGCTGGGAAGAGAGAATGACTGTTCGTCATTTACCCCCGATTCCCAAGCCGTAAAAGTCTGAGGATACCATCCCAGAGAGCTTTCAAACGTACCGCCAAGGAAGAGCCATCCTTTCTTCGGGGCACATCTACCAACCATTCTGTGGAATGTTTCCAGATCAAGCTGTGACGCTTCACATCCAACGATACCATTGGGGGCACGCATGGCGAGTGTTCTTGGGTCTTTCGCTGACTTTGTTTCGATTCTCGTCCCATCGGATAACACAATCCTTCCCGGGTCTACCCTCTTCGTTACTTCCGCAAGGATACCGAGCTTGGCAAAGTCTTCAGTAAGATATTCAAACTCCGCTCTAGTCCTCTCGTAGTCAGCAGCTACAAGCCAGTACAACCCAGGACTTTCGTCTTCCAGAAACTTCTGAAGAAGGAACTTGGAAGCGACCATAGACTTACCAGCCTGCTCACCACCAGCTACCAGTATGAATCTCTTGTTTGAATTTAATATGGTTGACTGTTCGTTAGTAGGATGAAAGTCGACTATCTCAAATACAGGTGAGGTAGTCGTTGCCATTAATACTTCTTAGATTTCTTTGCCTTAGTCATCTTCTGACCAGACTTCTTTGCGTATCGCTTGGCAGCAGCCTTACCCTTTGAACTGTATGAGAAATGTTTCTTTCCTACTTTGGGCATATTACACTCCCTTTTTATTTACTGATATTTACCGACATTACCGTCAAGTGTTGCAGTGTTGCAGTATAAAAGGGATGGAGTCACCCCTCCACACATCCTCACTCACCGTCTAATAACTTCATCCCTAATGCAATGATACCACCAGTACATCCAGTAACAACTGCAACGTACTGTTCACCATCCCGACATAAAGCTACCGTACTGATAATACCAAGGGCAAGAATAGCTAAAATAATCTGCGGCCTTATCTTCTTAAAGAATTCGTTCACAAGGTTCTCCTTAACGGGCGGTACTCAACTTATATTAACTATCTCCTAATATATATATATATACTATATATAAGCTATATATATATAGATAAGTCTTTAGAAGACTTATCTATCTCTTTATATATATTAAACTGTCAGGGGTATCCCCACCAATATTCATTAAAGGCTAAGCCATGCCCCCCTTCTCGTTCAGTATCTCATTCACCTGATCTATAGCAGTTTTGTCTTTCTTATCATTCGATACATCCGAGTCAGTATCCGAGTCCTTAGCGAGTGATCTTAGTTCCTTGAGTACATCCTTAGCTGTGTCGTTGTCTACCATCACTGTCGGCCTGTACTTAGTCGGAAGATTAGCATTCAGCAGAGTGATGAGCAAGATCGGATTCGACTTAGCGTCCTGTATCTTAACTCGATCTAGAGCTAACTGCTCTAACGACTCACAGAACTGTATATCAGCTTCATCTAGTCTCTCCATGAAACCAAAGTAGTTCTCCTTCTGCCACTTCATGACCGTCCTATACTTAACACCAGCATACTGACAAGCTGTCGTCTTACTTCTAGTCTCAACGTAGCATGAAAGAAACTTATCCTGCAGTCTCCAGCTACGTTTTTGACTAGGGCTAAGTGCTTTGTAGGTATCCTCAGTCTTGCTGTCGATTCTAGTAACTAGCATTCTAGACCCCTTGACCTAGCGGTACTCCGCTAGGTTGATTCACCTCTGGTCACTTTGTGACCAACTGAGCAATTTCGCTAATGGTACACCAGATACGGAGTATCTGTCGAGACATTAGAATCGGAAATCGAACATTCGTTCTGGGTCATCCCCCTCCCCAAAGAAAGAGCATTCAAACCCCTCCCCCTAGTCCCCCTCCCCTCGGGGACATCCTACCCCACTGCGGTCTCTTAGTGTCAACGAAGTTGACACAGAGACCTGGTGGGGTGGTCGGATGGTGTCGGCAATTTCTCCGACATCGGATGGCTCCAAAGGAGCCATAAGCCACTGACCAAAGGTCAGTAGGGTAGCCACCAAAGGTGGCAAAGGAGTTAGGCTATGCCTAAGATCGGAAAAGCGAAGCTAGCGAAGCTAGGACTGGGGCCAGACGGCAAGCTGAAAGTCGGAGACTTTCTAGCTTGGTGGCTAGACCCCAAAAACGGCAAGGTAGGTGAAACCTACCTTGACAAAGCAACTGGCACAGAGAGAAAGACGAAGTCTTTCCACTCTGTGCTATCAGGCTTCAACGAAGCCTGTGGCCTCTACTACGACCTTGACACCAAAGGTGTCATTGCCCTGACCAATGAGGCTGAGGCCAGAGGCCTCATCAAGATTCGCCCCACCAGAGGTGGGGTCAAGGGAGTCCGCATCAGTCTACCGACTGATGGAGGATCAAGAGGCATCTCAGCACTAGCTGAGATGGGCTTAGCTCCTAGCTAGGCTCTGCCTAGCTAGACACTAGCCCCTAGCGGTAGCTAGCTACCGCTAGGGGCTTTTCTTTTGTCTCTAGCTAGGAATCAAGCAAGGAATCAAGCAAGCTAAACAAGGAAGAAACATGCCTAAAGCAAGTACAAAATTACGAATCCCTAACTGGCTAGAAGCCAAGGAACCATGCCTACAGTGTGGGATGCCAACTAGGCTGGCTATTCATGATCCGAAGGATCAAAAGCAAGTGCATATATGCTCTGACAATTGCCAGACAAACTATGCCCTACAGGTAGGGCACATTAGCTACAACCAAGTAAGAGACCATGATAGCCCGATGAAGTTTGAATCAATCGGCAAGCTAAACGAGCTAAGTGCTGATGAGATCAAGAACAAGTTTAAGTTTAAACACAAACTAACTACGTCTCAAATGAACAGGAACAAACAAGGCGATCCACTAGATCGCATGTTCAAAGCGATGGGATTGAGGTTACCCAAGAACAAAAGACGCAAGAACATCAGCACTAGGATGCCATTCACATACACAATAGACGAGGTAAAGGAATTGCCTTGGTAAGACAAGCAAAATAGAGCTACAATCTAGGGCTATGGTAGCTGAGTACCATAGCCCTATTTTTTTGCCTAATACGGAACAGGAGCATACTCATATGACAATTTCACTGGTGATATCAGCCCATACAGAACAAGACAAGGAACAACTCATGAATTGGATACTGGAAGGTGAATGCAGAGGCACTGTGCCAGACAACCTAGTGACACAACTAGTGCCCGATAACCTAACTACCAAGGAAGACATAATCAAATGGACAGGTACATATGTACCTGGTCTAGTACCCAAACTGCAGGATACAAAAGCCGAAGAGGCAAAGCTGTATCCGCAAGCACCAAAGTATTACTGGCAAGACCCATACCTCACATAACATACTACATGAATATCAAAACTGCACGGAATGTCAATGAGAATACATTGACATTCCTTAGCAGTCTCGATATATTGGAATCAGTTTCCGCCAACTGGCGTAACAAGCAAGGAGTCCAAGGAGGACAACATGGAAATTAAAGGATTAGGAGCAGTGAAAGGTACAGCTAGTGGGATAGCTAAACTACCAAGTGACCCCACATTTAAGGAAGGGGACATACTGGTAGCTGAGATGACAGTACCAAAGGATGTGCCTATCATGAAACTAGCATCAGCTATAGCTACTGACATTGGATCAATAACATGTCACGCTGCGATAGTAGCTAGGGAAATGGGTAAACCATGCATAGTAAGAGCAAGAGTCAACGCACCATCAGGTGCAAAGGTGACTGACTATGCAGGTAAGCTGATGACCATCTCAGTCAAGGGAATACAGGAAGCAACAGCTACGATCACGGAGGCTGAATAATGGGTATGGTAGGCGGTATCAACAAAGCGATACAACAACATGCTCGTACTAGCTATGACTGGAAACACCAACAGATAGCTGACAAGGCATACACCATATTCGGTGCAGTCAATGAGTACCTGTACAAGTTAGCACTGCCTGAAGTCATCATAGGGTTTGATGACAGGCTCAAAAAAGCTGGTGAATACTACTTTGAAGGTGACAACATAAGTCTACCTCATCACTTTGACATAAGGACTGATCTCAGTGAGATAGAACTAGCTATATCTATCATACACAATGCAGTACACGCATTTCAGGATGTGCATAAAGCCAAGGGTAGTTGGTACCACAGTGCCCTGTTCAGAGATGAGATGAAAGGATGGGGCATCATCGTTAACAGTAACGGTGACGTTACAGACATAGACTTTAGTACATTTGGTGAAGTGCTAGGAAGGATCGGGTTGTTAGGTATAAGAGATCAGCTTGTTGACTATGAGATAAGCGAAGCTAATACCTCGGTGCAAGCAGAACAAAAGAAAGCAGAAACTATTAAACAGATTACAACCAAAGTACCTAAGAAAAACAAGATGAAGAAATGGTCTTGTACATGTAACCCACCAACTAATATCAGATGCTATACCAATGTAACAGCATACTGTACTACATGTAACACGGACTTTGAACAGATGGAACCGTAACCATGTTTACTACTAACTTAGTACACAAAATGACCAAGATAGATAGTCATGCTAAAGACTTTTCCATGATGTTCTCCTACTTAGGAGACCCACAAACGTCTAAGATGCTATCTCTTAACTGGATAAATAGTGTAACGGTAAAGCACTCCAATCCAATTACTGTAACAGGTAAGACAAAGACAGTTGGACATCAACCGATATCCAAGACTACCAAGGTAAAGAAAACAGGAGGTAATCCTTGGGAACTAAAGGGAACTCACTGGAATCTAAAGAAGGCTGCTGCTAATTACTACATGTTAATACTGTGCAATCTACTGGATGATAAGTATGAACCATTCCTTAACAGACATACTGACATACTAGTAGACCAGTTCTCGAGGTATACAGACATGGTTGTGGGTGGAGAACTAAGACATGCTAAGCACACTCAGGGTATGCCTAATAAATTAAAGCAAGCTCTTAAAGACAACACACTACGAGGCCCAATGGCAGGTAGTAGACATGGAGCATGGGAAGGATGGTACTGGTTTAGGTCTAGGTATGGGGTACTGGCTACACAATGGGCAGTCGATGCATACCGTGACGATACAAAATGGGGTAAAGGATATGGTGGTGAAGCGTGGGCTAATATAGCAAACACACTATGTATGTATGAACGTGATGAAATAACACCACACTCCTTTGTTGATACATGTTGGGGTCTACAACACAACGGTGGTGTTTACTTCAATAAATGGTGGGATACATCAGGTCTCAAACACATACTGGACTTAAACCAAGCAGGATGGTACTGCCAGCTACTCGACTACACATCGTGGGCAATAAGAGGAGTAATAGAACCTAACATAGAATTAATTAAATCAGCATGTGTATGTACTAGCTGTGAATTAAAGAGGGTAAAGGAACTAAAAGACAATGGATAAACTAGATGCAATGTGGAGAGTCATATTGGGAAAGAACAAAAAGAAACAAAACAAAATAGATTGGGATGCATATCTTAATGAAGTAGACACACTCGATGAAGAGATACAAAACCCAACATACTATCTGACAGGTGACATAGTACGCATACCTGGTAATCGTACAGCAAAGGTAACAAGGCATAGTGGTGACAATGTTGATGTATTCATACAGTCAGAGACCAAACTCGATACCTTTAAGGCAAGTGAAGTTAATCTCGTAAAGGCAATAGATGGATGGGAATCACATGTAACAAATGGTAGTAAACATCTTAAGGCCAAGTACCAGAAAGGTACACATGGATTAACTAATTCTCTGTTCAAGAACTGTCAACATGCTATGGATGAGTTCCACTTACTGGATGAATTCAAGATATATCTGTCTGGCAGAAGAGGCAATAAGGTTACACAAGAGCCAACAATAGGATGTTACATGGACTCAGGGTGGGTTAAGACTATGTTCTTGGCAACACCTAACTGTCCTACCAACGATGACCTATTAACAAGTCCAAGTCATCCATATATGTATATCCAATGGCCTGATATGAGAGATATACCACTAATGGAGTACAGCCAAGCTGTAGTCTGGTGTATATCAAGACTGTTTGAAGGACACAAATTAGAAATCGGCTGTCATGGAGGACATGGTCGAACAGGTACATTACTGGCTGGCATACTCGTATACCAAGGGATGAGTGCTAGTGATGCTATCAAGAAGGTACGTACAGGTCATTGCGAACAGGCAATAGAAACACAACTACAAGAGAAACTTATACAAAGATACTGCGAGGAACTAAGGAAGGAATATAACAATGGAAACTCAGAAGAAAATACATCTGGACACACTGCTACAGATAGCAACTGATCATGAAAATACAGTATTTCAGGGAACAGTACAATTCAATACCACTCCACCAAAGGGATGGGTTCAACAGCTAATGGACATGGGTATAACAAAGGCTGAGACTACAGTTAACTGTAGTCGCTTGGGAAAAAATCCTGAATGCAACACATCTATATTTGAATTGCAAAACCACAACCACCATACACCTATATTCAATAATGAATTTGCTATGACTGAATACATTAATCGCATACTGACTGATGTAAATGTTACATGTAAAAAGATAGATATGCATCTGGAAATAGAGAAACCAAAAGAACTATCCAAACTAACATATGTTTTGAAGCAAGGATACGAATTGCAAGAGGGAAACAACGATGACAACGCACAGTAAAGATACATATATACACAATAAAAATAACAAATTTGTACACCTAGACCAAGAGATAGGGGGTAAAGCTACTCAGCTACACAATATAACCTCTGATCTAGTACCTGAATGGGTAGCTATAACTGCTGACTGTCCTGATGAGGCACTATCTGAGGTAGTGTGTGGGGCATACATTAGTCTAGGATTTCCTTATGTGCTTCATTACTTAATGGAAGCCAAGTACGCAGTACGATCCTCTGCTCTAGCTGAAGATGGTGAGAGGCAGAGTTATGCAGGGATATTTGAGTCTAAACTCAACGTCCCTATCACTGGATTAGAACATGCAGTAAGGGAAGTAAGAGACTCTGCTATCTCAGATAGGGTAAGGAAATATGGTGACCACTTTAAAGATGAGCATGGTAATGAACCATCAAACATAGCAGTAATCATCATGCCTATGGTAGATGCTATGTACAGTGGCACACTCTTCACTAAGGAGCCAGTAGAGGGCACAGATAGGATGCTACTTGAGTATGAAGAAGGTGTTGGTGGTGTAGTGGATGGTACTGGTGACAGTATTACATTCTTTTTAGAGCATGATAATTTTTACGAAACACTAATAGACGATGGTGAATTAAGTCACAGCCACCCACCAGCACCACTACATCCTATATGGGAAGAGGCTAAGAGACTAGAAGAATTATATGGCAAACCTGTAGACATAGAGTGGGCTATAGATAAGAACAATAAGCCTTGGATACTACAGGTAAGGCCGATAACTACAACGGTGACAGCATGATATACAACATGGACTTTTCTATTATGTTTGCTTCCGTATATGTTGAAGCTGACTCTGAAGAAGAGGCAGAAAAGAAACTAAATGAAGGGGTTTATCTAGCAATAGAGCCTAAATCTGGCATCGACCATAACGATGGTGGAGAAATAGAAGTGCATGAGATAGACGAGATGCCAATATGAAAATAAAGCTACCTCAATTCGTTTCTGGAAAAAAAAGTCTCTCTTACAAAGACAAAAAGTATGGATGGAGTAACCCTGAAGAGGTAACAAAAACAATACCCCAAACAGAATACACAAAGACGATAGACAATTTGCTGCACTACCAAATACCAAATGAATCAGTAGCTGTAGGGAAGACACCTCTGACTCATGGACTAGATGCACCAGAGTCTTGGAAGGATAAATCTGCACAACAGATAGTAGATAGTTTGAAAGCTACGGCAATCGATCTACACACTGACCTTAGCAAAGACCCATTGATGCTAATGTTTGAAAGAGAATATGCACAGACTATGGTAAAAATCTATAAAAGTAAGGGCAGTGTCTATCCAGGTATAGAGGAATTACTAACTGTCTCAAAGACATGGCAGTCTATCGTTGTACATAAATTAGCCATGACTACTATCGCTCGGTGTGTTATAGATACAGCAAATAATGATTTCACCCTAAAAGATCAGTCACATAATGACCTGCTTATAGGAATTAATGACGAAAATACATTCATGGATCATGTAACTAACTTAGCTCTGATCAATGGCTCTACTATATTCCACTGGGTAGACAAGACATTTCAAATGGCAATGAAGATGCCACTGCCAGAGATGACTATCACCAAGGATTTATTTCCTGTTGACGATATGTTTGTAGTCTTTGAGTATCCAGTAGACTATCCAAGCCATAAAAGAAATAACCCCAGACGACACTCAAGATGGTTAAACCTATCGATAGAACGTGATAAAGATACCAATGAACCAGTTAAAGTACAGTGGTCAGTACAAGACTCTTCATATAGCGATCTAAAAAAATACTTTGAGATTGGTCAGAAATACTACCAAGACTATGGAATATTAGCCAACCACCATGATAACTGTACACACTGTGAGGAACATGAACCAATAGATAATCTAATGAACGGTAATGATGAATATATACAGCATGGATGGATAAAGCTAGATTCCAAATGGCCCGATGATCTACAGGGTGAAGACTATGTAGGTAACCCAAAGGACATAGAGTCAGTCAACTACTGGACTGAAATAATAGTCAAGTTTCTAGCCTTCATAAATACCAAGGCTTCAAGTATAGAAGACAGTGGTATGAGTCGTGCTGAGAAACGAAGGATTAAAGACCCAAAGTCCAGAGATCAATACGTAAAGACTATAAATCTAAGGCGTATTGAGCATGAAGGCAAAGCATTACCAAGCGAGATCACACACGGTGACGGCTCTACCAAGAAATATATGAAAGCCCACTGGGTTACTGGTCACTACAAAAAACAGGCTCATGGAATAGCTAACTCATTACGAAAAGTTATATTCATAGAGCCATATATAAGGGGGAAAGGCGATCCAGAAACAGATAACAGATTAACAGTATACAAAGTAAGGAGATAGGATGAACCAATATAAAAAGGATCAAACAGATGAAGCAATGGGCGTACCTGATGTTGCAAGAATGTTAGGAGTACACAAGAACACTGTATATAACATGATAAAGAACGGTGATCTTGAAGCATTTAATGTCGGGCTAGGAAATAAAGGTACTGGTGTCAGGATTATGAGAAGTGTCGTAGATGAGTACCGTAAAAACCATAGGATAAAATATTTTTAACTGATATAATAACTAGTCCAAATAGGGACGATGTCAAGGAAGAAAGTCATCGCCCCTAAAGCAAGGAACCCAATCGGAGGAGAAACTATGACCACGACTAGGCTTTTTCTATTATACAACACAACAATATATAGAGGTCAACAGATAGAGGATAACTATATATGGTAAAAAAATGTGTTCACTACTGGTTAGTAGAACAACCAAGAGGCCCACTAAGCAAGGCAAGATGTAAGCTCTGCATGGAGGTAAAAGAGTTTGCCAATTCGATAGAAGCAAATATAGCGTGGCTAAAGAGCAGTGACTCTAAAGCCAGACCATTATTCTATAAAGGGAGAAACAAAAATGGATAACGCATTAGTAAAACAAGAAGACAACAATCAGGCTATGTGGTTAAAGCCAGAAGACCACATGGAACAAGCACAAGAATGGGCAACTAGCTTAATGTCTAGGGTAGATAATACCTTTGACAAGAAGGGACAGCCTGTTTATTACTCTGATCTAGGTGGCAACAAGTATCTACGTGTAGATGCTTGGGAAATGATCGGTAAGTTTGCAGGAATATCTGCTGAAACTGAATGGGAGAAAGAACTCTTTGATGCTGATGGAAACATCAGGGGATACAGGGTTAAGGTAAGACTAGTACACAAAGATACTGGTGAACGTGTTGGTGGTGGTGCAGTAATGCAGTGCTTGATGGACAGCAACGTAGCCAAAGGACAGTATACCCAAGATGGTAAAGAAAATGCAGTCTTGTCTATGGCTCAGACAAGGGCAACAAGTAAAGCATTTAGGTTAAACTTCTCCTTTGTTGCCATACTTGGTGGGTACGACTCGTTACCTGCCGAAGAGATAACAGATGAGATGAGAGCTAAAGCCTCCAAGACTGTACAACATGCTGAGTCACTCGGTGCCGAAGTAACATCTGTTAAGCCTGTAGTATCTGAGGTAAAGGCACAGTCAGTAATAACTCAGACTATCAGCCCAGAACCAAAGATCACTACGACAACACCAACACTAGAACAGATACCAGAAAGTATCGTGTGCCCTGTACACAATGACACAATGGCACAACGCTCTGGTAACTATGGTATCTACTACTCGCATAGAGATGAGGCATCAGACAAGTGGTGCAACTGTAACTATGACAAGCCACGCCAAACATTTAGAGAGGCATGGCTCAAAGTTATAAGGTCTGAGCATGGTGAAGCTAAAGCCAGCGAAGTAGAGTCACAGGAATTCGGACAGAATATATCTTGGTGGATGACACAACTGGCAAGTACTACAGAGATGTGCATAGTCTGTGAATCAAAAGCAGACATAGAAATATCTGATGGTGTATGGACATGCATAGAGCATGAAAGTGAATACAGTGACAACTAGACGCAACGCCAACAACCGTAATAGGGGCAAGGTATACGAGCGTAGAGTTGCAACAACATTAGGTGGGGTACGAAATCTGGATAAGTCCAGACCCCACACTGATGTTGAGACAGAAGACTCAGTATACGAAGTCAAAAGCACACAGGCTTCTGTGCCTGTGTGGCTAGATAGTGCATACAGGCAACTGGAAGAAGCCTCAAAAGAATCTAATAAGACTATGGGAGGAGTCATAAAAGTTTTTACAAAGAACAAAGCAAGGGCATTCTTGATACAAGAAATAGAACTAAAGGGAGAAACACTTTGAAATCTAAAAGCTATAAAAGAACAATAGATGATGGTGTCAATGTAAATATAAACACTGTTACTGTTGAACAAAAGACGATAGGTCGTGGACATAAATACATAGTTACAGGTACTGGCAGTGATATCGATGGACTGCAATTACCTTCAGTCACTACGATAACTGGTGCCACTGATGGCAGTAGTACTAATCCTATATCCAGGTGGTCAGTGAAAAATGCACTGGAATATATCAAACAAAATACTTATCCAGTTGCGGAAGACGATTTCCCTATTGATATGGAAGAGATAATTGACAGGGCTAAGAAAGAACCAGATCGAATACTGAAACAGTCAGGAGACAGAGGTACAAGAATCCATAATGCTGTTGAGGCATACTTGGATAGTCAAGATAACTGGCGAGCGTATCTGGGACAAGCAGAGAACAAAGAAAAATTAAAGACATGCTTTGAGAAAATAGAAAGCTGGATATCTGAGCTAGGCTTTGAAGTTAAAGCACTGGAGATACCAGTGTTCCATGATGCTCTCTGTTACGGTGGCTCTATAGATATGGTTATCTCTGATAACAATAGACGAATATATGTATGTGACTTTAAAACAGGTTCCAATATATATTTCAAAGACGGACTACAGATATCAGCTTATATAGGATGTCTTGCCTCTATGATAAGTAACAATATAGATATCTGGAACGGATACGGTAGCGACATGTCGTACCGCAAGGAAGACTTACAGCTAGGTGGTGCGGTCATACACATAAAGGAAGAGTCAGAATCTGTCACTATTAACCATTTGCCTGATGCTCTTATAGGTGGCACAAGTTTCATGTATGCCCGTGGTCTATACGATAACCAACGTAGCCACAAGTTTAACTCTCACACCCTATGAATAACGAGTGGGAACCATTCTGGAAACAGAGATACGATGTTCTAAATAAAGAAATGAAACTCGTTATGAAAGAAAACGCAGAGATGTTCAACACCATGATGAAGGTAAAGACACATACTGACATGGGTGAAATACTTAAAGCAGTAGGACTTGTATCTAATTTAATAGATAAAATAGACAACAATAAAGCAAGGCAATCAAGAAAATACGGAGAAGAATACTATGGAAGGCCTACGAAGAGACAAGAATAATGGAATATTACTAGACTTAGATTTGGGTTTAGACTCAATTACATTCTCAGCACACGATATAAGAAATGAGAAGACGGGGGTACATGCTGAACTGGCTATATCTCTGAACGATAGAAAGATAGCTTACACAATATGTAACATCAAACGTCAGGAAGAACGTACTAAATTAACTAATGCTGCCTACAAATTTCTAGGTACGACTCCTGCTGATGCTGCGATGTTGATAGATAAAGGCACACTTGTCGAAGAGTTTAACGACTACTGTGACAGGGTGTATCCAGAATTCCTGTCAATACAGGCACCAATTATTGTGAATGGCAAAGAGCAAAGTGCAGTTGAGTATGCACTTAAGCCACATGTCCTACAGGGTGGTGGCACTATCATGTACGGTAAACCAGGTAAGGGCAAGAGTTTCACAGGAATGATGATGGCTCTTGCTATAGAGAATGGTACTAACCATTACTGGGAAACCAGTAAGGGGACATCACTGTATGTGAACCTTGAAAGACCAGAATCAACAATAGCCCCAAGAATATATTCTGTATCAAAGGCTTTGGGTTTAGACCCAAATGAATCATACCTGTCAGTACTCAACGGTAAAGGAGCTACACTCGTAGACGTTAAGGATGTGATGCAAGAATACATAAGAAAACATAACGTCACATTTGTAGTACTAGATTCTATATCCCGTGCTGGTACAGGAGATATGAAAGAAGACAGGGTAGCATCAGCTACTATAGACATGTTGAATAAGCTGGGTATATCTTGGCTGGCTATAGCACACACACCAAAGTATGACGAGACTGTATATTACGGATCAGGCCAATACGAAGCTGGTGCGGATGTTATGCTAAGACACTCGTCTTCTATCATAGACGACAAGGGTAGTATCGCAGTACTACTAGAGATCACAAAGGCAAATGACATACCAGTGGCACAGCCTATGGGACTACACTATTCCTTTGATGAAGGCGGACTCAACTCTATCAGGTTTGCGTCAAGGGAAGAGACTGCTCCTCTCATAGATAAAGAGGCTAATCTCTACCGATACGTCAAGGAATATATAGATGAAACCACAGGTAGTACAGCTACTGAGATAGCAAATACATTTGATATTGACAGAACTAAAGTAACAGATGTCCTGAAAATTATGTACAAGAATAAAGAGATTCAGTCGATAGGTACCAAGGAGAATGAAAAGGTATATGGACTAACAGAACAAGCTAGAGTATAAGACTATATATATATATATATATACATATAAGAGTTGAGTTTAAACTCAACTCTTATATATAAGAGTTAAAATATGAGTTTAATACTTATAGAGGAATAGAATGAAAAATGCTACTACGAATTGTGACTACAAGATTAAACATAAGACACAAGAGGATGCATTAAAAGCAATTAATAACTATCTAAGCCAGATAGTAATGACTGTTGATCCCCTGGCTCCTTACTACTGCTATAAACATAAGTGTTATCACGTTGGACACAGTACAAGTAGAGAACAAAGGAAGGACAAGTGGGAGATCATGAACTGGTGGAAAAACTAGGGATGCTCGCAAGTACATCCCTAGTCTATGTTGTCTTTTGAATAGTCTTTATAAGACTCCAGTACTTAGACATTAACTTTGACTTCTCTTCTTTAGTTAAGCCATCGGGACTAGCATCATTTACTATTCCCATAAATTCCACAACTTCTGGAACAACATGGCTATACTTCATGGCAAACTTTATAGCTTGTATCATAGACACTCCTAACGTATATACACTGGCTCTTCAACGACTCCATCGTTTACGGTATTAACTTTGACTGTTGAGTTTATAATCAAATCGGCACTGTTAATGTCACCATCATCACCTACTCTTACGTTCTCTAAAGTTAATGTTCCGATCTCAAAGTAGTCAGCATTAAAAGCACCCACCCAGGCACGTACCCCATCCAGTATTAGCTTGTCTATTATGACATCACCACCTGTTGTGCTTTGCAATAATAAAATTCGGTCAACGGTCATGTCCTCTGCTATATAGCTGGTCGCTCCACGACCAGAGCCAATGACTACATCATTAGTTGTACTGGACATAGTAGGAGAGAAAGTGTGCCCAGCAGCGACTACGGATGTTGTGGCATTAATAAGATAGATATCTCCATTAGCCCAATCCATTGTGGGAAACTCAGAGTTCTTGATAATGAGTTCATCGACTGTGATTACGTCAGAGGTACTTGTTCCTGCTATTTGAAAAGCATCAGTTAATCCGCTCTTTCCTAAATTGATATTCTTAAACGAGATTAAATCCAATCGGAGATTAGCTGGCATATTAATCTGTAGGGTTTGACTTCTGTCAGCAGGAAACTCCCTGTCTACTATATTATTACCTACCATAGAAGGAGCAGTGTACTGCGCACCAAGCAT